>WNFG01006986.1_pt1 | contig 14163 bp, 15 predicted proteins | sample 5400431 | NCBI WGS metagenome assembly WNFG01 (sample SAMN13153346, study PRJNA577476) | soil metagenome | isolation source: 120 cm saprolite under Douglas fir tree site 2 hole 3 replicate 2 | place: USA:California | collected 2015-04-18
CCAGCAGCATGTGCTGGATCATGTGTGCGCTGAACAGGTAGTAGTCCGAGAGGTCGTGTACGGGGCCGGTGAGGGCGCCGAGCAGGACCGCCAGCGCGCCCGCGAACGAGGCCACCTTGGCGGGCTCCACGCGGGCCTCCGGGTCCAGCCGGTGGCGCCAGAGCGTCGCGGCCGCGTAGACCACTCCGAGCGCGATCAGGCCGCCGACGACGCTGGGATCGGGGGACCAGGCGGTCCAATCGAAGCCATTGGGCCCGAGGGGCGGAGGCCCCGCCGCCCCGGGTACTACGTGCGCCATGTCAGAGAACGACGCGCGGCAGCAGCACGAAGGCGCTGAAGAGCGCCATGACGGCCAGGATGATCGCGATGGCGATGAGCAGCGGCCCCACGAACAGCGCGCGCATGATCGGGTGGTCGTAGCGGAGGTGCATGAAGAAGCCGACCACCAGGAAGAACTTCACCGCCGACATCGCGAGCAGGCTGATCACGAGCAGCGGGCCCGGGATGCCCGGGATGTAGAGGGAGGCCACCTCCACCGCGGTGATGATCGCGAGGACGATGGCCACGTTGATGTAGGTCTTGACGGTGGCGTGGCCGCCTCCTCCTCCGTGCGTCGCGGCGGCAGCGGCGTGCTGATCGGCCATGTCGCGGCTCCTAGGGGATGAGGTAGATGACGGTGAAGATCGCGATCCACACGATGTCGACGAAGTGCCAGTAGAGGCCGGCGATCTCGACCTTGGTGTAGTCGCGCGCGTCGAGCTTCCCCCGCATGCCCAGCATGACGAGGATGAGCAGCCAGATCACCCCGCCGGTGACGTGGGCCCCGTGGAAGCCGGTGAGCACGAAGAAGCTCGACCCGAAGAGGCTGGTGGAGAGCGTGAGGTTGTGGTGCAGCACGAAGGTGGTGAACTCGTAGACCTGGTTCAGCACGAAGTGCAGCCCCAGCATCGCGGTCACGAAGAGCCAGCGGGTCGCGGGCTTGATCCGGTTCTGCTGGAGCGCGGCGAGGGCCAGCACCATGGTCAGGGACGACGCGAGCAGCAGGGCCGCGCTGTACGAGGTGAGCGGGATGTCGAAGACCTCGTGGGGCAGCGGTCCGGAGATGGACTTGCCCTTGTAGGCCAGGTACGTCCCGATCAGGGAGCCGAAGAACATGCAGTCGGAGCCGAGGAACGCCCACATCCCCACCTTCCGGTTGTCGAGACCGGTGTTGCCGATGTTGGGGTCGTGGACGGCGTGGGCGGCGGCGTGATCGGCCACGGGCGCTCTCCTAGTGACCGTGCCCGGTGGGGGGCCGGTGCAGCTCCATGGCGAACCTGTACATCAGGTAGAGCGTGAGCAGCCCGCCGATGGCGACCTGGTACATGCTGATCATCAGCCCGGAGACCATCACCGCGAGCGCGAGCCCGAGGAGCAGCGGCCAGTAGGACGTCGGCGGCATGTGGATCGCCGCGATCTCGGCCGCGGTCACCGGAGCCGGCTTGGGCCGGGGGGTGCTCCCGTGCCCGTCGCCGTGCTTCTGGAGCCAGAAGTCGTCGCGGTCCTGGACCTGGGGCAGGCGCGCGAAGTTGTAGACCGGGGGCGGGGAGGGGATCGCCCACTCGAGCGTCCGCGCGTCCCACGGGTCGTTGCCGGCCACCTGGCCGCCCCGCATCGTCCGGATCACGTTGGCGATGAAGAAGAGCAGGGACACCGCGATCAGGAAGGCTCCGATCGTCGAGACCAGGTTCCAGAAGTTCCAGCCGAGGTCGGGGGCGTAGGTGTAGATCCGCCGCGGCATCCCGATGAGCCCGAGGTAGTGCTGGGGGAAGAAGGTCATGTTGAAGCCCAGCATCATGAGCCAGAAGTGCCACAGCCCGAGCCGCTCGTCGAGGAGCTTGCCGGTGATCTTCGGCCACCAGTAGTAGATGCCGGAGAAGAGCCCGAAGATCGAGCCCCCGAAGAGCACGTAGTGGAAGTGGGCCACCACGAAGTAGGTGTCGGTCTGCTGCAGGTCGACCGGCGGCGAGGCGTGCATGATCCCCGAGAGGCCGCCCATCGTGAACATCGCGATGAAGCCGAGCGAGAAGTAGAGCGGGGTCCGGAAGCGGATGCTGCCGCCCCAGAGGGTGCCGATCCAGTTGAGGATCTTCACTCCGGTCGGCACCGCGATCAGCATGGTGGAGATCGAGAACGCGGCGTCGGCCACCGGGCCCATGCCGACCGAGAACATGTGGTGGCTCCAGACCCCGAACCCGAAGAAGCCGATCATGATGCCGGAGTAGATCACCACCGGGGCGCCGAAGAGCGGCTTGCGCGAGAAGGTGGGCAGCACCTCCGACACGATGCCCATCGCGGGCAGGATGAGGATGTAGACCTCGGGGTGGCCGAAGATCCAGAAGAGATGCTGCCAGAGCAGCGGGTCGGCCCCCGCGGCGGGGGCGTAGAAGAGGGTGCCGAAGAACCGGTCGAACATCAGGAGGATGAGCGCGACGGTGATCGCGGGGAAGGCGAGCACGAGCAGGAACTGGGTCACGAAGCTCATCCAGACGAACACCGGCATCCGCATGAGGGTCATGCCCGGCGCGCGCATGTTGATGATCGTCACCAGGAAGTTGAAGCCGGCCAGCATCGACGAGATGCCGAGGATCTGCAGGCCGAGCATCCAGAAGTCGATGGTGTGCTTCGGGGAGAACTGGATCGAGGTCAGGTTGGCGTAGCCGAACCAGCCCCCGTCCGGGGCGAGCCCGAAGAGCCAGCTCGAGTTCAGGAGCAGCGCCCCCGAGAGGAAGATCCAGTAGGAGAGCGCGTTCAGCCGCGGGAAGGCCACGTCCCGCGCCCCGATCATGAGCGGGATCATGTAGTTGAAGAAGGCCGCGCTCAGCGGCATCACGGCCAGGAAGATCATGGTGGTGCCGTGCATCGTGAACAGCTCGTTGAAGCGCTCGGGGCCGACCAGGGTGTTGTCGGGCCGGGCGAGCTGCAGCCGCATGATCAGAGCCTCGATACCCCCGATCAGGAAGAAGATGAAGGCGGAGGTGCCGTAGAGGATCCCGATCCGCTTGTGGTCGACGGTGGTGAGCCAGGACCAGACGATGCCCCAGAAGGTCTCCGTCTCGACCTTCGAGCCGTGCATGAACGCGGCCTGAGTGGCCATGGAGTCCCCTTATTTCAGGCTGAGCAGGTAGGCGGCCAGCGCCTTGCTCTGCTCGCCGGTCATTCCCAGGTTCGGCATGAGGGCGCCGGGCTTCATGTGGTCGGGGTTCTCGATCCACTTGGTGAGGTTGTCCGGCGTCGACTCCATGAGCGAGCCGGCGAACCGCTTGCGGCTCGCGAAATGGGTCAGGTCCGGGCCGATGTGCCCGGCCGAGACCCCGGCGATGGTGTGGCATCCCACGCAGGTGGACGAGGTGAAGATCGACTTCCCCTGCTGGGCGAGCGCGTCGGTGGACTCGACCGGCGGAGCCTGCTGGGCCTTGACCCACTTCTCGAACTCGGCCGGCTCGTGCACGATCACCCGGAAGCGCATGTTGGCGTGTGAGATGCCGCAGTACTCCGCGCACTGACCCGGGTAGTCGCCCGCCACCTCGGGCGTGAGCGTGATGTGGTTGATCCGGTGCGGGACCACGTCGCGCTTGCCGCCGAGCTGCGGCATCCAGAAGGAGTGGATGACGTCCGGCCCGTTGAGGAGGAAGGTCGCGGTCTGTCCCACCGGCAGGTGGAGCTCGTTGGCGGTGGTGATCTTGAACTGCGGGTAGCGGAACTCCCACCACCACTGCTTGCCGAAGACCTCCACCCGCAGCGCGGTGGCCGCGGGGGCCTCCTGGGTCTTGAAGATCACCCGGATGGTCGGGATCGCGAACACGAGCAGGATCACCGCGAAGGCGATGGTCCAGCCGACCTCGAGGGCGGTGTGCCCGTGCACCTGCTTCGGGATCGGCGCGCCCGCGCGATCGCGGAAGCGCCAGCAGACGTAGGCCAGGCCGACCTCCACCACGATGAAGATGCCGAGCGTCCACCACGAGATCAGCATGAAGATCTCGTGGGTCATCTTCCCGAAGTCCGACTTCGGGATGACCGTGCTCATCGGGGTGTCCCAGTTCCAGCCCACCCAGCTGCAGGAGCTGGCGAGGACCAGGACCGCGACGAGCAGGCCGGCGAGCGTCCAGTCGAAGCGCCTCCGGGGGCGGGGGATCGTCGCGGGGGGCTGGCTCATGGCGTGGTGTGGGTCCTCTAGCGCGGGGCCGCCGACTGGGCCGGCGTGCCGGTGGCCGCGACCGCGGGCCGGTGAACGTCGACCACGGCCAGCCAGCTCCGGGCGGCCAGGAAGAGCACGAGGAGCACCGGGATGCAGGTCCACAGGAGATCGGTTCCACGGCGGGCGCTGCGCGACGACACCGCCCGGCGCGATCTCAGCACGAAAGCCAGGGACTTGGCCTGGGCGACCAGGAACACGGTCAGGACCAGGGCCAGCAGCAGGTGCACTATCGTGGGCACAACATCCTCATTGAGGTAATGGCGCCGGAATCACGCGGAAGTGTACTTGATCCCGCGCACGATTGCCAAGTGGAAACTTTCACATGCACGCCCGGCGCTCGCGGTTCCGGACGCGGCTCAGCCGGCCAGGCGGAGGAGGGTCTGGAGCAGCGCGTTGGTGCCCCGCCCGATCGCCTTCCAGTCGCTCATCTCGTCGGGGCGGTGACTGCGCCCGCCGCGGGACGGGATGAAGAGCATGCCGGAGGCGGTGACCCCCGCGAGGTTCTGCGCGTCGTGGCCGGCGCCCGACGGCATCCGCCGGGTGCGCAGGCGCAGCGCGTCGCAGGCGGCCTGCACCGCGTCCATCACCCGCGGCGCGCAGCGGGCGGGCTCGGTGCGGGAGAGGGTGTCGACCACCACGCGCAGGCCCCGGCGTCGCGCCACCGTGCGGGCCAGGGTCACGCACTCGCGGTCGAGGCGGGCGAGGATCCGCGCGTCGAGCTCCCGCATCTCCTGCATCAGCACCGCCCGGGCCGGGACGATGTTGGAGACGCCCGGGGCCAGCTCGATCCGCCCGAAGTTGGTCACGCTCCGGCCGCTGCCCTTCCGGACGATGTGCTCGCGCGCCTTCAGGGCGTACTCGCAGGCGGCCAGGAAGGCGTCCTTGCGCCGCGCCATCGGGGTGGTGCCCGCGTGGTCCGGCTCGCCGATGAAGGTGAGACGGTTCCGGCGGATCCCCACGATGCCCTCCACGAGCCCGATGGGGACGCGCGCCTGCTCGAGGTGCGGGCCCTGCTCGATGTGCAGCTCCACGTAGGCGTGCAGGGTGCGCGGGTCGCAGCGGGCCTCCGCGACGCGGCTCGCGTCGTAGCCCGCCCGGGCCATCGCCTCCACCAGCGATTCCCCGTCGAGCGAGCGCAGGGTGGAGACCTGGGCGAGGTCGAGGCGGCCGGTGAACGCCCGCGAGCCGAAGAGGCTGCCGTAGCGTCCTTCCTCGTCGCTCCACGCCACCACCGCGAGCGGCCGCCGCACGGGCAGGCGCGCCTCCTTGACAGTCTGCAGGCACTCGAGGCCGGCGAGGACGCCGAGGGCGCCGTCCAGCGGGCCGCCCTCGGGGACGGTGTCGATGTGCGAGCCGGTGAGGACCGCCGCGCCCTCGCCGGGCAGCATGCCGAAGGTGTTGCCGGCCGCGTCGACCCGCGTCTCGAGGCCCGCCGCCTTCATCCGGGACAGCAGCCACGCCCGCGCCTGCTCGTGAACCGGGCTCCAGCAGGACCGCGTGATGCCGTGGCCGTCGGCGTTGCGACCGTAGGTGGAGAGCGTCTCGATGTGGTCCTTCAGGCGCGCCAGGGTGATCGCGGAGGTGGCCATGGACGCCGCGAGTATACCGCACACTTTCGACCGCCCGGGCGGGGCGGCGAAGACCTTGACACTTTCTCGCGCGGACTCGTATCATGAGCACTGAACCTTCGTTCAGCCTCATCTCGGTCAACCTCGGTGAGCCGCACCCGCGCGCGGGAGGGAGTATGGATTTCACGCTGACCCCTGAGCAGGAGTCCTTCCGCGGCGAGGTCCGCGCCTGGCTGTCGAAGCAGATGCGGCAGGAGTGGGTGGCGCGTCTCTCAAAGGGCTCGGACATCCCGCGCCCCGAGGCCTACGAGCTGCTCCGGCGCTGGCAGGGGCAGCTCCACGAAGCCGGCTTCGTCGGCCTCACCTGGCCCAAGGAAGCGGGCGGGCGGGGACTCACCTTCATGGAGGAGATGATCCTCCAGCAGGAGATGGCGCTCTCCAAGGCCCCGCCGGTGCTCAACATCCTGGCCATCGGCATGGCGGGCCCCACCATCATCGCCTACGGTACCGACGAGCAGAAGCGGCGGTACCCGCCCAAGATGCTCTCGTGCGAGGAGATCTGGTGCCAGGGCTACTCCGAGCCCAACGCGGGCTCCGACCTGGCGTCGCTCCAGACCCGCGCGGTGAAGGACGGCGACCACTACGTCGTCAACGGCCAGAAGGTGTGGACGTCGCTCGCCCACATCGCGGACTACATGATGCTGCTGGCCCGCACCGATCCGAGCGCGCCCAAGCACAAGGGCATCACCTACTTCCTGCTCGACATGAAGAGCCCCGGCGTCACCGTGAAGCCGCTCAAGCAGATGACCGGCGACGCGGAGTTCAACGAGGTCTACTTCGACAACGTTCGCGTGCACGAGTCGCAGATCCTGGGCGGTCTCGACAACGGCTGGGCGGTCGGCCTCACCACCCTGATGTACGAGCGGCTCGCGCTCGGCTTCGGCCTGCAGGTTCGCCTGCGCATCGCGCTCGACAGCCTGGTCGACATGGCGCGCGCCACCAAGAAGAACGGAGTGCCGGCGACCCAGGACCCGGTGATGCGCCAGAAGCTGGCCCAGATGTGGATCGACACCGAGGTGTTCAAGTACACCGGGGCGCGCGCGATCACCAAGCTCTTGAAGGGCGAGCTGCCCGGCCCCGAGGCCTCCGCGGGCAAGATGATGTGGGTGGAGGGCCACCAGCGCGTGCAGGAGCTGGCGATGGAGATCCAGGGCGCGTTTAGCCAGCTCACCCACGGCAGCGCGTGGGCGGTGGCCGACGGCCTCTGGCAGCACACCTTCCTGCGCTCGCGGGCCAACTCGATCGAAGGCGGCACCACCGAGATCCAGCGCAACATCATCGGCGAGCGCGTGCTCGGCCTCCCGAAAGGCTAAGCCATGAACTTCGGCTTCAACGAGGAGCAGGAGCTGCTGCGGAGCACCGCGCGGAAGTTCTTCGAGAACGAGTGCGGGTCGGACACGGTGCGGCGCCTCATGGAGACGCCGGAGGGCATCAGCCCCGATCTCTGGACGAAGCTCGCCGAGCAGGGCTGGCTCGGCCTCGTCTACCCCGAGGCCTACGACGGCATGGGGCTGGGTCTCGTCGACCTGGTGGTGCTGATGGAGGAGATGGGCCGCGCGGTGGTGCCCGGCCCCTACTTCTCCGCGGTGCTCCTGGGCGGGCTCGCCATCGCCGAGGCGGGCAGCGAGGCGCAGAAGAAGGAGTGGCTGCCGAAGATCGCGGCGGGGGACCGGCGGGTGGCGCTCGCGTGGATGGAGCCGAGCGCGCAGCTCGGCCCCGCCGGGGTCACCCTGACCGCGGTCGAGAAGGGCGGCCAGTACACGCTCTCCGGCACCAAGCTCTTCGTGCACGACGCCCACACCGCGGATGCCCTCGTGGTGGCGGCGCGGACGCGGCCGGGGGCGGGCGCCGACGGGGTGTCGCTCTTCCTCCTGCCGAAGCGCACCCGGGGGCTCGAGGTCACGCTGCTCCCCACCATGGACCAGACCCGCAAGCTCTGCGAGGTCGCCCTCTCCGACGTGACGATCGGCCCCGACGCGCTGCTCGGGGCGGCCGGAGCCGGCTGGGCGCCGCTCGCCCGCGTGCTCGATCGGGCCACCGTCGCGCTGTGCGCCGAGATGTGCGGGGGCGCCCAGAAGGTGCTCGACATGACGGTGGAGTACGCCAAGATCCGCCAGGCCTTCGGCCGGCCGATCGGCTCCTACCAGGGCGTCAAGCACCGCGCGGCCGACATGCTGGTGGACGTAGAGAACAGCAAGTCCATCACCTACTACGCGGCGTGGGCGCTGGACGAGGGCGCGGCGGAGGCTCCCCTCGCAGTGAGCATGGCCAAGGCCTACGTCTCCGACGCCTACCGGCGCGTGGCCGCGGCGGGCATCCAGCTCCACGGGGGCATCGGCTTCACGTGGGAGCACGACCTCCACCTCTACTTCAAGCGCGCCAAGGGCTCGGAGTTCACCTTCGGAGATGCCACCCATCACCGCGAGCGCGTCGCTCAGCTCGTGAACCTGTAGCGCGTCCTCGCTTCCATGATCAAGCGGGTCCGGGAGCACATCGGCCGGTGGATCCGGCGCGACCCGCGCGAGCTGCCGCCGGAAGCCCTCCTCTTCGCCGATCACGAGGAGATCCAGGACATCGCGCGCCAGATCCGCCGCACCAAGGTGGAGATGGACCGCGCGGTCCTCGCGATGCGCAGCTGGGCGCGCGACCTCGGGCGCCGCCTGGCCGAGGCCCCGCGGGGGCTCTCCCGGGGCGAGGACCTCCGCGTCCTCGGCGAGACGGTGGGCGGCCTCGCCCACAACTTCAACAACTCCCTCGCCGCGATCCTCGCCTACACCGAGCTCATGCTGCGCGAGAACGAGTCGGAGGCCGCGCGGCGCCGGCTGGTGGTGATCCGCGACGTAGCCCTCGAGGCCTCCGCGACGGTGCGCAAGCTGCAGGAGTTCGTGTCGCGCCAGCCGCAGGTCGCGTTCGGACCGGTGGGCTTGCCCGCGGTCATCGCGGAGGCGCTCGAGCTGACCGCGCCGCGCTGGCGGGACGAGGCCGAGCGCAAGGGGACCGTCATCGCGGTCACCCAGGACATGGAGGCGCTGCCCCCCGTCGAGGGCAACGCCTTCGAGCTGCGCGACGCCCTCGTGCTCCTCATCCACAACGCGGTCGACGCCATGCCCAAGGGCGGCTCGCTCGCGATCCGGGCCGCCGCGGAGGCGTCCGGCTGGGTGGTGGTCGAGGTACGCGATTCGGGGGTCGGCATGTCCGACGAGACGCGGCGGCGTCTGGCCGAGCACGCGCGGAGCCTCCAGCCCGGGCGCGGGTCCAGCCAGGGCCTCGCCCACGTCTACGACATCGTCGAGCGTCACGGCGGCAGCGTGGCCATCGAGAGCGAGATCGGCAAGGGCACCACCGTGCGCCTCCGGCTGCACGCGAGCCGCTTCCAGATCATCCCCGCCTCGGAAGGGCTCGCCGAGCGCCAGGTCTCGCCGGACCAGGCCGCGCGCGTGCTCCTGGTGGACGACGACCCGCGGCTCCTCAGCGTGCTCTCGGACGTGCTGAGCACCGAGGGGCACGCGATCACCACCGCCGCCAACGGCGAGGAGGCGCTCGCCGTCTTCGACCCGGGCGCCCACGACGTGGTGATCACCGACCTCGGCATGCCCAGGATGAACGGCTGGGAGGTCGCCCAGCGGGTCAAGGCCCGCTCCAGTTCGTGGACCGCGTCATCGCCAAGCCGGTGTCGGCGGAGGCCCTGCTCGAGCAGCTCGCCGGGCTCACGCGGTCTCGCGTCCCGCCGGCGTGACCGCGCCCCCCGGCTCCCCGGTCGCCCCGCGTCCCGCCGCCTCGGTCCTGCTCGTCCGCCCGGGGACGCGCGGCCCGGTCGAGGTGTACATGATCCGCCGCCAGAAGAGCATGCGCTTCCTCGGCGGTTTCTACGCGTTCCCCGGGGGCAAGGTGGAGTCGGCCGACGGCAGCGAGGCGGCCTTCGCGCGCTGCTTCGGCGTCTCGAGCGCGACCGCCCTCGCCGCCTTCCCCGCCGCCGACGGCCTGCCGCCGCTCGCCTTCTGGGTGACCGCGGCGCGCGAGCTGGTGGAGGAGACCGGCCTCCTGGTGGGCTGCGACGCGGACGGCCGTCCGGTCGACACGCGCGATCCGGTGGTCCGCGAGCGGGTGGAGCGGGTGCGGCACGCGCTGGCCGCCGGCGGGGCCTCGTTTCACGCCCTGCTCGAGCGGGAGGGCTGGCACCTCGACCTGGCGCCGTTCCGCTATCTCTCCCATTTCATCACCCCGCCCTCGAGCCCCATCCGCTTCACCGCGCGCTTCTTCCTGGCCCCGGTGCCGACCGGGCAGGAGCCCCGGCTCCTGGGCGGCGAGGCCTCCGAGGGCTTCTGGATCGATCCCGCCGAGGGTCACCGTCGCTTCCTCGCGGGTGAGATGCAGATGGCCGAGCCGGCGGACTGCGGGCTCCGCTATCTCTCCGGGTTCGACGGTCTCGACGACGTGTGGGCGGCGCACACCGACGGCCGCCACAAGTTCCACGGCATCCTCGACCGGATCGAGGCGGCGGGCTTCTCCATCCCCCGCGGCAAGAGGCCCGGCCAGGGCTGAGCGCGCGGCATGGACAACGCGGCCACCCTCTTCGTCGACGCCCCGGTGGAGGAAGGCCACGGTGACCGGACCGCGCTGGTCACGCCCGCCGGGTCGATCTCCTACGCCGCGCTCCAGCGCCTCACGGACCGCGCCGCCCACGCCCTGCGCGCCCAGGGCGTCGAGCCGGAGCAGCGCGTGGCGCTGCTCATGGCCGACGGTCCCGGCTGGGCCGCCACCTTCTTCGGGGCGCTCAAGCTCGGCGCGGTGGCGGTCCCACTCAACACGCGGCTCGCGCCGGCCGATCTCCGCACCGTGCTGGCCGACTGCCGGCCGCGGGTGCTGGTGGCCGATCGGGCGCTGCTCGAGGCGGCCGCGATCGATCCGGCCGCGGTCGGCGCCCGGGCCGTGCTCGACTTCGATACGCTGGTGCGCGACGCCCCGGCCGTCCCGATGCCGGCGGAGCCGGTCGGCGCCGACGCCATGGCCTTCTGGCTCTACACGTCGGGGACCACCGGCTCGCCGAAGGCGGCGGTGCACTGTCACCGGACGCTCCCCGCTGGCCGCCACTTCCTCGATCTCATCGGCGTCACCGCGGCCGACCGGGTCTTCGCGACGTCCAAGCTCTTCTTCGCCTACGCGCTCGGCAACCTGCTGCTGATCCCGCTCCTGGCCCGGGCGACCGCGTATCTCCATCCCGACTGGCCGGACCCCGCCGCGGTGGCCCGGGTGATGCGGGAGTTCGCCCCCACGCTCTTCTTCTCGGTGCCCACGGTCTACGCGCGCCTGCTGCGGGCGGACCTGCATGCCGACACGTTCCGGTCCGCCCGACTCTGCATCTCGGCGGGCGAGCGGCTGCCGGGCGACGTCTACGACGCCTGGCGCGCGCGATTCGGGGTCGAGATCCTGGACGGCATCGGGGCCACCGAGACCGTCTTCATGGTGCTCTCCAACCGGCCGGGCCAGAGCCGGGCCGAGTCCTCCGGCGTGCCGGTGCCCGGCACCGAGGCCCGCCTCCTCGACGCGGAGGGCCGGCCGGTGGCGGACGGGGAGGAGGGTGTCCTCTGGGTCCGGACGCCGTCGCAGGCCGCGGCGTACTATCGGCGTCTCGACCACTCGCGTCGGACATTCGTGGGCGACTGGTTCCGGACCGGCGACGTCTACCGTCGCGAGCCGGGCGGGCACCACGTTCACTGTGGGCGAGAGGACGACTTCTTCAAGGTGGCCGGCCAGTGGGTCTCGCCGGTGGAGGTGGAGTCGGTGCTGCTCCGGCACCCGGAAGTGCTCGACGGCGGCGTGGTGGGCGCGCCGGAGGCGGGCGGGCTGATCAAGCCGTTCGTCTTCGTGGTGCCGCGCGACCCGGCTGGCGCCCCGGAGGCACTGCGGGCCGAGGTGCGGCGGTTCCTGGAGGCGGCGCTGGCGCCGCATCAGCGGCCGCGCGAGATCCGGATCGTGAGCGAGCTGCCGCGCACCGCGACCGGCAAGCTCCAGCGATTCCGGCTGCGGGAGCTGGCGTGTAGTCCGATAGTGCCACGCTAGAGTCTCGTCAGACGGTCGCGAGTCCGTGAGTCGAGCCCGGAGGGGCAGCCTCTGGAGGGGGAAGTCTCCCCTTGACAGGACGCACGGACACAGATATGGCCTATAAGGTATGAGACGTCAGCTCGTCGGCGTGCTCTGGGTCGTGCTGGCCGTCGTTCACGCGGCGGTGACCCCGTTGGCGCATGCCACCCCTCCAGACCCAGTGTGGGTGGACGGGTTCTTCGATGACGATGATAACGACAATAGCGTCCTCTCCATCACGTCGAGCACCGCAACGCTGGACTCTTTCCCTCGGCACAACTGGTCGATCTTCTCGGTGTCCTGGCCGGCTCATGTTCGAGAAGTCCGCGGTCTCGCTCCTGCGCAGTATTGCTCCGCAGTAGACGTTCGCGCCCCTCCGCGCTCCTGACCTCTCGGTCTGCTGAAGCGGTAGGCAACCGTCATCCGGTCGCTTCGAGGCCACCCACGGCCGGCGGTCGCCTATTCGCCCTGTAACCGTCCGGTCTTCGGAGGACAATCCTTCGCTTCCCGGAATGGGCCAGGAACAGAGGCGCCGACGGGACCGGCGTAACGAGGGAGGGCAGGACCATGACTCTCAAGGGTTCGATCACGTCACTCGCAATGGTATCCACACTCACGGTGGCCGGGCTGGCCTTCGCGCAGCAGCCACAGCCGCAACCTCAAGCCCCGCCATCCGACGTACAGAGGGGGACGGGTGAAAGCATGACCAATCCGACCACTCCAGAGGGGAAGAAACTCACGACCTTTGATCAGCCCGTGGTCGAGAGGTGGAAGGGAGAGAGCATGACGAACCCAACCACTCCAGACGGGAAGCCCATCACGGGCACGACGAGTTTCGGTCAGCGGTAGAGTCTCACCTACCGCGCAACACACGCGAGCGTCGAGTCCCCCTCGGCGCTCGTGGTGCGTTCATCACCTCTACGGCTCCCACCCGTGTTCGGTCTCGCGACAAGAGCACGGCGGGCCCGGCTCACTGCTTCCCCGTGCCCTCTACCGCGCAGAGTCGGCACGGGGCCATCTGTGGGGCTTAGGCGAAGACCCCCGGCCGACGAGGATGGTAGGATTGCCCTCCGCTGTAGGGGAGTGCCGGCCGAAGGCCGACACCTAGGGAATGACAGCGGAGGGCCGGCTCTTGCTGGGTCTGGGGAACGGTGGCCATGGGAGGGGCAGCGTCATGCGGCGGCTATCCGACTGGAATGATTGAGAATGAAGCTGCGGCTTAGCGCGTGTCTCCCACGGTTGACGAGCCCTGGCCCATGGTGAGTAACGCGCTCTCGGTGAAGGTGCGCTGGAGCGAGGCGGATCCGGCGGGCATCGTGTTCTACCCGCGGTTCTACGAGTGGTTCGATCTCGGCACCGAGGCCCTGTTCGAGTCGCTCGGGCTGCCGTGGTCCGAGATGTTCCCCGCGGAGCGCATCGTGGGCGTGCCCATCGTGGAGTCGGGCGCCCGCTTCGCGTCTCCGGTACGCTATGGCGACCTGGTCCGGATCGAGACCACGGTGCGCGAGGTGCGCGAGAAGACGTTCCGGGTCGAGCACGAGGTGTCCGTCGGCGACCGGGGCTGCGCGACCGGCTTCGAGGTGCGGGCCTGGGTGGCCCTCCCCGAGCGGCCGGGCGGCCCGCTGGCGGCCCGGCCCATTCCGGCGGGCATCGCGGCCCGCCTCATAGGAGAGCTCCGTCCATGAAGCCAGAGGTCGTGTTCACCAAGTCGGCGCCCAAGACCGGCTTCTCGGAGGGGACCGAGTCGCCGATCGCCCAGGGCGTCAAGTGCGGCGGCTTCCTCTTCGTCTCGGGGCAGGGCCCGCTCGATCCGGCGACGAAGGCCATCGTGTCGCCGGACATCGCGGAGCAGACGCGTGTCACCCTCGACAACGTGAAGGCGGTCCTCGAGGCGGGCGGCACCTCCATCGCCAACGTGGTGCGGGTCGGCGTCTACCTGCGCAACATGGACGACTTCGGCGTCTTCAACCGCGTGTTCAAGGAGTACTTCCAGGGTGTGCAGCCGGCCCGCACCACCGTCGAGGCCGCGCCGCCGCGCAAGGGCGTCAACGTCGAGATCGACGCGGTGGCCTGGGTCCCGTGACCACGAGTCCAAGCGCCGGAACGGGGAGTGCGGGGTGCCGAAACGAGCGTCCGCGGCCTGGGGGATTGCCGGAGGGGGGGCCGAAACGAGCGTCCGCGGCCCGGGGGAGTGCGGGGGGGCCGAAACGAGCGTCC
>WNFG01016741.1_pt1 | contig 14150 bp, 11 predicted proteins | sample 5400431 | NCBI WGS metagenome assembly WNFG01 (sample SAMN13153346, study PRJNA577476) | soil metagenome | isolation source: 120 cm saprolite under Douglas fir tree site 2 hole 3 replicate 2 | place: USA:California | collected 2015-04-18
TGACGCTCAAGGATCTTCGGCGGCTCGAGCCGGTCCAGACCATCAGCGACGGCGGGGCCGTCGCGGGGGCGCTCGTCGGCGCTGCCCTCGCCGTCCTGATCATCGCGCTGCTCCTCGGCGGCCTATCCGTCCTTCCCAGCTAGACCGGACGGGACAGGAACGACGCTTGCAGCCGGCCGGCCTGGTACCGTGCCGCCCGCACGCCGAGTCTCCATAACGGAGATCGGGGGACCCACCGACCGCCACAGAGGGCGGTCGAGGGGCGAGTCCAGGCACTGCCGCCTGGTAGCGCGGTTCGCTGCGCAAGCCCGTCAGCTAACCCCGTAGGCGCGCCAAGCAGGACGACGGATCGCCACCGGATGACCAGCCGTGTGACAGCCTCGCCGAGCCGCCGCCTACGCGCGTGCCTTGCCGGCGCGACCGCGCTGGCGCTCGCCGCGCTCGCGGCTGCGCCCGCGCACGCCGCGGGCACGACCGCCTCGACGCCGACCGGAGGCACGTCCTACGGCTACCAGCCGCCCCCCGACCTGCCCGCCGCCGAGAAGCGCATGGGCGCCCACCGGCTCACGTACGGCGCCAAGGGCGACGAGGTGACGGTCCTGCAGATGTGGCTGCGCGATCTCGGCTATGGGTCCGTGAAGGTGACGGGCCACTACGACCGCCGCACCCAGAATGCCGTGCGCCGCTTCCAGCGCGACCGCGGGCTCGGCTCCGACGGCGTCGCCGGCGGCACCACCATCAGGGCGCTGAAGGCCGCCCGCGTGGCGCGCAGGGCAACGGCCGGCACCGAAGGCTGGGCGTTCCCGATCCAGCCCATCAAGCGGGTTGCGCCACCCAGCTACTGGAGCCCCGACCAGGGCATCGACATCCCGCCCTACACCGGCTTCTGCGGCGCGCAGCTCACGCTCGTCGCCGTGACCGACGGCAAGATCGTGGAGGAGGGGATCCCGGGCTTCGGCTCGCAGTCGCCGATCCTCAAGGTCTCCAACGGCCCCTACGCGGGGCGCTACATCTACTACGGCCACTCGGCGCCGGCGCTCGTGAAGGTCGGCGCGTGGGTGAAGAGGGGCCAGCCGATCGCCCAGGTCGGCTGCGGCAGCGTCGGCATCTCCGACACGCCGCACCTGGAGATCGGCATCAGCCGCCGGGGCGGCCCGCCCTGCTGCCCGGGGTTCGGCGAGACGGCGCCGCTGATCACCGAGATCATGCGCCAGCTCTACCGCGCGCAGAAGTAGCTGTCGGTTCAGGGGGCGCGCGTAGACTTCGCGCCATGGCCACCGAGCCCCGTGAGCTGACCGCACTCGAGCGCTGGGAGCGCGAGCGCCTCAACTCGGCGAAGCAGCGGGACGGGCTGTTCACGACCGTCAGCGGCGAGCCGGTCAAGCCGCTGTACACCGACCAGGACCTCCCGGAGGACCCGGCCAGCATCGGCCTGCCGGGCCAGTTCCCGTTCACGCGCGGCGTCTACCCCTCGATGTACCGCGGCCGCCTGTGGACGATGCGGCAGTTCGCCGGCTTCGGCACCGCCGAGGAGACCAACGAGCGCTTCCGCTACCTGCTCGACCACGGTCAGACCGGCCTGTCCACGGCGTTCGACATGCCGAGCCTGATGGGCCACGACTCCGACCATCCCCGGTCGCTCGGCGAGGTCGGCCGCGAGGGCGTCGCGGTGGACGTGCTCGACGACATGGAGACGCTGTTCCGCGGGATCCCCGTCGACGAGGTCTCGGTCTCCATGACGATCAACGCGCCGGCCGCCGTCATGCTCGCCTTCTACGTGGTGGCCGCCGAGCGGCGCGGCATTCCGCCCGAGGGGCTGGCCGGCACGATCCAGGCCGACATCCTCAAGGAGTACATCGCGCAGAAGGAGTGGTGCTTCCCCATCGACCCGGCGATGCGCCTCGTCGGCGACATGATCGAATGGGCAGCCGGTCACATGCCGCGCTGGCACCCTATCTCGATCTCCGGCTACCACATCCGCGAGGCGGGATCGACCGCCGCCCAGGAGCTCGCCTTCACCCTTAAGGACGGGCTCACCTACGTCGAGCAGGCCATGGCCCGCGGCCTCGACGTCGACGACTTCGCCCCCCGGCTGTCGTTCTTCTTCAACGCGCAGATCGACCTGTTCGAGGAGGTCGCCAAGTACCGCGCCGCGCGGCGCATCTGGGCGCGCGAGCTGCGCGACCGCTTCGGGGCGCGCGACGGGCGGTCCTGGCTGATGCGCTTCCACACGCAGACCGCGGGGGTGTCGCTGACCGCACAGCAGCCGCTCAACAACATCGTCCGCACGACGATCGAGGCCCTCGCCGGGGTGCTCGGCGGCACGCAGTCGCTGCACACCAACTCCTACGACGAGGCTCTGGCCCTGCCGACGGAGGAGGCCGTACGGGTGGCCCTGCGAACCCAGCAGGTGATCGCGCACGAGTCCGGCGTCACGAACACGATCGACCCCCTGGGCGGCGCCTACCTCGTCGAGGCCATGACCGACGAGATGGAGCGCCAGGCCTACGACTACTTCGCCAAGATCGACGAGCTGGGGGGGATGGTCGAGGCGGTCAAGCGCAATTTCCCGCAGCGCGAGATCGCGGACGCGGCCTTCGCCTACCAGCGCGAGGTGGACGAGGGGCGGCGGGTCGTCGTCGGCGTCAACGCCTTCCAGGAGGAGGGCGAGGAGCCCCCCGAGATCCTGCGCATCGACCCGGCGCTCGAGCGCAAGCAGATCGGCCGGCTGCAGACCACCCGCGCCCGGCGGGACGCCGCCGCGGTCGAGGGGGCGCTCGCCCACCTGCGCGAGCAGGCCACGGGCGAGGCCAACTTGATGCCCGGGCTCCTCGACGCCGCGCGGGCACACGCCACCGAGGGCGAGATCGTCGAGGCGCTCCAGGCCGTGTTCGGCACCTACACCGAAGCCCCCGTTTTCTAGGAGATTTCGACCGGCGGTCGATCGGTTACCGCCGCGCGGTCGATCGGGGTTTCGCTAGGGTCGCCCGCCTGATGCTCCTGAGGAGGACCCTTTCCGCCGTTGCGGCGTGCGCGCTGGTTGCCGCGATTCCGGCCGTCGCCGAGGGCCACGTGCTGTCCAAGGCGCGCGCGCAGGCGGCGGCGAAATCGGCCGCCCAGCGCCTGGCCCGCAAGCGCCCGGGCGACGCGGCGCGGGCGCGCTACTCGACACCGGTGTGCCACCGCCGGTCGCGGCACCGGTTCGTGTGCACGACCGCGGTCCGCGGCACGGCCGCGTGCGACCGCACCGAGGTCGCGTGCGACGGACCGTCGCCCTGGGAGCTCCGCTACGCGATCACCGTGAAGTTCCGCTCGGTCCGGTCCGATCGACTCAGCGTGACGGCGACGGAGATCTGATGACCGCCGGTCCTCGACCCCTGCGGCTCGGTGCGCTCCTCCTCGGGGCGCTGCTCGCCCTCGTGCTCCTGTGGCCGGCCAGCGGCGGCGCCCACCCCGAACGGGTGACGAAGTTCCCCTACCCGCAGCCCGGCTCGGTTCCCGCGGCACGCTCGGGCGGCCCCGCGATCGTGGTCTGCCAGCGCGACTCGCTGAGCCGCCTGAAGCGGATCTACGGCAGGAACCGGCGCGCGCTGCGGCCGCGGTTGCAGGCGCTGCGGCGGTGCCATTTCCGCAGCATCCAGTCGGCGGTCAATGCGGCGAAGAGCGGCGACCGGATCCTGCTCATGCCCGGTGTCTACACGGAGCCGGCGAGCCGCCGGGTGCCCGTCGGGAGCTACGGCCAGCCGCCGTGCGCGAACGACTACGTGGAGACCGAGGGGTTCACCAACACCGCGCCGCCCCCGGCCGGCCCCGCATCCGACGACCCGCCGGTGCGAGCGAACCGCAACTATCACCTCAAGTGCCCGAACTCGAAGAACCTGATAGCGGTCGCCGGCGACCCACGCGCCGAGGACAACCCGCTGAACCCGAGCCTCCCGATCTGCATGCAGAAGTGCAGCCTGCAGATCTCCGGTTACGGCCGGGGCCCGGGCGACGTCCTGATCCAGGGCGACCGGCACAAGACCGACGTGCTGCGCGTCGACCGCGTCAACGGCATCTACCTGTCGAACTTCACGATCGAGCAGGGAGCGTTCAACGACATCGACCTCGTCGAGGTCGACGGGTTCCACGTCCACAACGTGGTCGCCCGCTACGCCCAGAACTACGGGATCCTCAGCTTCACGGCGGTCCACGGCCTGTACGAGAACATCGAGGCGTACAACAACGGCGACTCGGGCGTGTACCCGGGGTCCAACGCCAAGGGCTGCAACGTGGACCCCAACGCCTACGGCATGTGCGACGCGGGTTCCTCCGCTGCGGATCCGCGCGCCGGGTGCGGCCCGCCGACGACGGAGCTGCGCAACATCAACTCGCACGACAACGTGCTCGGCTACTCCGGCACGGCCGGCAACTCGACCTACGTCCACGACTCGGACTTCCACGACAACAACACCGGCCTGACCACGGACTCCTTCGCCTCGGGCCATCCGGGGATGCCGCAGGAGTGCTTCCGCTGGGAGCACAACCGCATCTACTCGAACAACGTCAACTACTTCACCGCCGAGCGACAGAACTACTGCAACGCCCACCCGTTCGCTGCGCGCCCCAAGGAGATCGTGTGCCCGCAGTTCCAGACGGCCGTCGGGACGGGCGTCCTGATCGGCGGCGGAAACCGCGACCTGCTCCAGCACAACGAGATCTACGACAACTGGCGCTGGGGCGTCGCCCTGGTCTCGGTGCCGGCGTCCATCCGCGGCGACAACGACCCCGGCCACCAGACCGACACCTCGAACGGCAGCCAGTTCATGAACAACCGGATGGGCATCGCCGGCAACCGGAGCGCCCCGAACGGGACCGACTTCTTCTGGGACGAGGAGGGCGTACGCAACTGCTGGCAGGGCAACACCTCCCAGTCGGGCCCCAGCCACCAGAGCACGCCGTCCAGCCTGCCCGGGTGCCCGGGGTCGGACACCTTCCACCCGGCCAACCCGGCGACCCAGTCGATGCTCGTCCCGTGTACGGCCTGGGATCCGGCGAACAACCCCCGCCCCGTCGGCTGCGACTGGTTCGACGTTCCCGTGCTGGCGCTGGCGGGCTGCGGCGGATCGGGGGGACAAAGGCGCAGCACGGGCCTCGAGTGGAAGAAGGAGCCGCTCGTGTTCCGCGCCACCCACCTGCCCTCGGATCGGGTGGTGATCGGCACCGTCGAGAACCGATCGAAGCGCTCGCTGCACATCAAGGCCGCGGACATCCGGGTGCGCGACGCGCACGGCGCGGCGCTGCGCAGCGACGCGCAGTTCGTGAACTCCTACGCCCACGGGCTGTACGGGGCCTACCAAAAGCCCAAGCCGCTGCCCCCGAACGAGCTGTCGCGGCTCGGCCTGGTCGTGACGCTGCCGCCGGGATCGGTGATCCCGCTCACCGTCGCCTACCGGGTGACGCCGAGCACCCGGACGCCTCTGCGCGTGGACTACGGGTCCGGGTCGCTGGCCGTGCCCTCCCGGGTCCGCCGGCAGTCGCAGTAGGGCGAGCCCCGAACGGCGGTCATCGAGGAGATCGAGCCGCCAGGCAGGGGAATAACCGCAACCGGTTGCTCTGGTGTGCTCATGGTGGGCAAGATCCAGACCGGTTGCTGTCGTGCACCCTCTCGAACGGCGGTCTGTTGCCCGTCTCCTCGATGAACGCCGTTCGCGACCGCTGAGGGAACGACCTGACCCGGACCTACGCCGAGATACGACTAGGATTCGCGCCCGCATGAACGCGACCGGCAACCGCAGGATCCGCGTCGTCGTCGCCAAGCCCGGGCTCGACGGGCACGACCGGGGCGCCAAGATCATCGCCCGGGCCCTGCGCGACGCGGGCATGGAGGTGATCTACACCGGGCTGCACCAGACGCCGGAGCAGATCGTCGCCACGGTGATCCAGGAGGACGCGGACGCCGTCGGGCTCTCGATTCTCTCGGGGGCGCACATGACCCTCGTACCCCGGGTGGTCGAGCTGCTGCGCGAGGAGGGCGTCGACGACGTCGTCGTCACAGTGGGTGGGACGATCCCCGCCGACGACATCGACGAGCTCAAGCGGCTCGGCATCGCCGAGGTCTTCACGCCCGGGGCCACGACGCAGGAGATCGTCGACTTCATCCAGGGTGCCGTGACCGCCTAGTGAGGAACGCCACGAGGTTGGCGATTGACCGGTCAGTCAACAGCGTTATGATGCCGGACCTCGTTTGCCCGCGAAGCGAGGGCGAACGCGCGCTGTCCCCGTGCCCGCCGCGTCGCTGGGCACATCTCAAGGAGGCCTGATTTGAAGATTTGCGTCCTGGTGAAAGAGGTCCCGGACGCCGCCGTCGAGAAGCGAATCGATCCCTCGACGGGGCGCATGGACCGAAGCGGGGAGAAGAACCTCAACCCGTTCGATACACACGCCATCGAGGCGGCCATGCAGATCAAGGAGGGCGGGGAGGTCCCCGTCGAGGAGGTCGTCGCGGTCACGATGGGCCCGGAGAGCGCCGTGCGGGCCCTCCACAAGGCCGTTTCGCTTGGGGCCGACCGCTCCGTGCACCTGACCGACGAGAGCCTGGCCGGCTCCGACGTCGCGGCCACCGGCTACGCGCTGGCCAAGGCGCTGGAGAAGGAGTCGCCCGACCTCGTCCTGCTCGGCCAGCAGTCCGATGACGGCGAGTGCTACACGATCGGCGCCGTGGTCGCCGACCACCTGCAGGCGCCCTCGCTGACCCAGGTCATCAAGCTCGACGTCTCCGACGGCAAGCTGCGCTGTGAGCGCCAGGCCGAGTACGGCTACGACACCGTCGAGGTCGAGCTGCCGGCGGTCATCTCCGTCGGCGACGCGATCAACGAGCCGCGCTACCCGTCGCTGAAGGCGATCATGGGCGCGAAGAAGAAGCCGCTGGACACACTCGCGGTCGGCGACGCCGGCATCGACGCGGGCAAGGTGGGCGCCGACGGCTCGCAGGTCGACTGCGGCAACTTCCACGACCCGCCCCAGAAGGAGGCCGGCCAGATCATCGAGGACGAGGACACCAACGAGACGGTCGAGCAGATCATCGCCTGGCTCGAGGAAAGGAAGCTGCTGGCATGAGTGAGGCGAAGCCGAACGGTTACGAACGGCCGGATGCCCGACTCCCTACGGTCGCGCTCCGTTACCGCGGCCGCCGACTGGAAGGAGGCGCAAGGTGACAAATATCTTGGTTTACGTACTTCACAAGGACGGGGAGTTCAACAAGAACTCCCTGGGCGCCGTCTCCGAGGGCGCCAAGCTCGCCGGCGAGCTCGGCGGCGAGGCCCATGCCGTGGTGGTCGGCGGTGATGACCTTTCATCGGACCTCTGTGCCACGCTCGGTTCCTACGGCGCCACGAAGGTGTACCGCGCCACGGGCGCCGAGGGCCTGGCCCAGCCGGTCGTCGACGTCATGGCCAAGGTCATCTCCGACAACGGGCACGGCTATGCGCTGTTCGGCGGCGGCCTGCTCGGCTTCGAGATCGGCGCCGGCCTCGCCGCGCGCCTCAACGCCGGCGTGACCATGGAGGTCACCAACGTCAAGGTCGAGGACTCAAAGCTCGTGGCCGAGCGCCCGATCCTGCAGGACTCCTCGATCTCCGAGTCGCGCTACAAGGGCGACGTCGGCGTGATCATCGGCCGGCTCAACGCCTTCGAGGCCAGCGAGTCCGGCGGCGGGAGCGCGACGGTCGAGGACGTCGACGTCGAGTACTCGCCCTGGTCGAACAAGGCCATGATGGTGCAGCGGGGCGAGCAGCGCGGCGCCGACGTGAACATCGAGGACGCCGACATCCTCGTGGCCGGCGGCCGCGGCCTCGGCCAGGCCGACGGGTTCGGCCAACTCGAGGAGCTCGCCAAGGCGTTCGGAGGGGCGGTCGCCGCCACCCGCGCGGTGGTCGACGCCGGATGGTTTCCGTACGCCGGCCAGATCGGCCAGACCGGCAAGACGGTCGCGCCGAAGCTGTACCTGGCCGCGGGGATCTCGGGCGCCATCCAGCACAAGGTCGGCATGCAGAACTCCGAGAACATCGTCGCGATCAACAAGGACTCGAACGCGCCGATCTTCGAGTTCTCCGATCTGGGCATCGTCGGCGACCTGAACAAGATCGTGCCCAAGCTGACCGAGGCCGTGAAGGCGAAGAAGGGCGGCTGAGCGCGCCATGGCTCCGGTGAACGGCAGCGGGATCCCGCCGAGCGCATATCCGCCGGCGGTCGATTCGCCGAACGAGTTCATCAAGCGCGAACTCGACGGCGAGGACGACCGCATCGACGTCGGCGTCGTGATCGTCGGCGGCGGGCCGGCGGGCCTGGCGTGCGCCAACCGCCTGCTGCAGCTGCTGGCCGAGGACGACGCGCTGTCCGAGCGCCTCGGCGAAGTCCCGGTGGCCGTGGTCGAGAAGGGCAAGGCATGCGGCGCGCACAACCTGTCGGGCGCGTGCATGCAGCCGGAGCCGCTGCGCGCGCTGTTCCCCGACGTGGATCCGAAGGAGTGGCCGTTCCGGCACGGCGAGGCGGTGAGCAAGGAGACGGTCTACTGGATGCTCTCCTCGGGTATCGCGCTTCCGCTCAAGCCGACCCCGCCGCCGTTCCGCAACCACGGCAACTACGTCGTGTCGGTCGCCGAGCTGTCGCGCTGGCTGGCCGAGAAGGCCGAGGAGGCCGGCGCCTACATCCTCACGGAGACCTCGGCGACACAGCTGCTGGTCGAGGACGGCGTCGTGCGCGGCGTGCGTTCCGGCGACAAGGGGCGCGGGAAGGACGGCGAGCCGCTGGGCAACTTCGAGCCCGGCTCCGACCTCGCGGCGCAGGCCACGGTCCTCGCCGAGGGCACGTGGGGCCATCTCACCGGCGCCGCGATCCGCGAGTTCGACCTCGCGGCGGACCGCGAGCCGCAGGTGTGGTCGCTCGGCGTCAAGGAGGTGTGGGAGGTCCCGAAGCCCCTCGACCGCATCATCCACACGCTCGGCTGGCCGCTGCGCTACCGCGCCAAGTACCGCGAGTTCGGCGGCTCCTGGATCTATCCGATGGGCGAGGACAAGGTCTCGTTGGGCTTCGTGGTCGGCCTCGACTACACCGACGCCACCCTGTCAGGGCACGACGTCCTCCAGGAGTTCAAGCAGAGCCGGCTCGTGCGCAAGATCCTCGAGGGGGGCAAGCGCGTCACCTGGGGCGCCAAGGCGATCCCGGAGGGCGGCTACTGGGCGATGCCCAAGCTCACGGCGCCCGGGCTCGCGCTGGCCGGCGACAGCGCCGGCATGGTCAACGTGCCGCGGCTCAAGGGCATCCACTACGCCATCCACGCGGGGATGCTCGCCGCCGACACCATCTACAAGGAGCTCAAGGCGGGCTCGACGAACTTCAGCGCCTACGAGCAGAAGGTCGAGGACTCGATAATCGGCGAGGACCTCTACGAGACGCGGAACATGAAGCAGCCGTTCTCCAAGGGCTTCTTCGTCGGCGGCGCGATCACCAACGCGATGGTGATCAGCAAGGGCCGCTTCCCCGGCGGCCGCTGGCACAACCACCGCGACGCCGACGCGCCGGTGTTCATCGGGGACAAGCACAAGAAGTATCCGAAGCCCGACGGGAAGTACACGTTCGACAAGCTCTCGAGCGTCTACGTCACCGGGAATGCGACGCGCGACGACGCGCCGAACCACATCCGCGTCCAGACGCACGTGCCGCGCGAGGTCGCCGAGGCCTGGGTGTACATGTGCCCGGCCGGCGTGTACGAGCTGCCGGAGGACGCGCCCGAGGAAGGCGAGGTCGACGTGATCGTCAACTACACGAATTGCGTGCAGTGCGGGGCGATCACGGCGAAGGGCGGGCGCCTGACGCCGCCCGAGGGCGGCGACGGCCCCCTGTACACGATCACCTAGAGGCGCAACCATGCATTCGCCCCGCTGTTAAGGGGGTGTTCTCATGGTGCGACGTCTCCTTGTCATTGCCTGCGCGGGCCTGCTCGCGCTGTCCGCCACGGCGCAGTCCGCGAGCCCCCCGCGCGCGTCGGTCCTGCCCACCCAATGCCACTCAGGTCTCGATGCGACCCAGCGCTGGGCGGTGTTCGGCGGCGCGATGCGCTCGCTGCGCGCCGGCCAGGACCGCATGGACATGCGCTTCGACCTGTTCCGGCGCTCCAACGGGAGCTCCGTCTTCAAGCGCTTGCCCGCGGCGGGCCTCGGGGTGTGGAACCGCGCCAACCCGGGCGTGGGCCGATTCAAGTTTCGCCAGAAGGTGGAGAACCTGTCAGCGCCGGCGGCCTATCGCGCGGTGGTGAGCTTCCGCTGGATCGGCGCCGACGGCCGTGTGTTCGCCCGGGCGCAGCACGTCACGCCGGCGTGCCAGCAACCCCTTCCGGACCTGCGGATCGTCGATATCACGCGCCCCGTGGGGACTGGCACCTATCGCGTAACGGTGCGCAACGCCGGCGGTCTCCCGGCGCGCGGCTTCGACGTGAGCCTCAGCGTCGGAGACAAGGCGGTGGTACCGAGCTGGACGGTGGGCGTGCTCGGGCCGCACCAGTCGCTGACGGTCACATTCACCAGGCCGGGCTGCGCCGACCCCGTCGTGGCGACGGCAGACAGCGGTAATGCGGTGGTCGAGTCCGACGAGGCCAACAACACCCTCACGACGACCTGCGCGTCCGTGACGCCCAGCCGCTCGCGCTAGTCGACCCAGCTAGAATCGATCTCATGAAGACGGAGATCCATCCCGAGTACGTCGAGGCGCACGTCCGCTGCACCTGCGGCAACGAGTTCACCACGCGCTCGACCAAGCCCGAGCTGCACGTCGAGATCTGCTCGAACTGCCACCCGTTCTACACCGGGCGCCAGAAGCTCGTGGACTCCGGCGGTCGCGTCGAGCGCTTCCAGCGCCGCGCCGCCAAGCGCGCGAAGACCTCTCAGGCCGCGTCCTAGGCCGCGCGGGTGCAGGCGACGGCCCCGCGCGCATCGCAGTCCGCCGCGGAGCCGGTCCGGATGCCCGACGGCGAGTTGATGGCCCAGCGGGACGCTCCCGTGGGCGGCCAGGCCGTGCTCGAGGGCGTGATGATGCGCGGCATCTCCACCTGGGCCGTGGCCGTGCGCAAGCCGGTCGCCGAGGACCTGCACGACGGGAAGCTCGATCCGGAGGCGGGGGCCCACGGCGAGATCGAGGTGCAGTCCTTTCCGCTCGTCTCGTGGACGAAGAAGCACCGCGTGCTGCGCTGGCCGATCATCCGCGGCGTCGTCGCGCTGGTCGAGTCGCTGAAGATCGGCTTCAAGGCGCTGGGCATCTCCGCCAACGCCCAGCTCCCCGCGAGCCTGATCAAGGACTCCCTTCACTCCTCGGTGCTGTTCTGGTTGATCGAGGGGATCGTGCGCACGGCGATCTTCCTCGGATACCTGCTCCTGCTCTCGCGCCTGCGCGACCTGCGCCGCGTGTTCGAGTACCACGGCGCCGAGCACAAGACGATCGCCTGCTACGAGGCCGGCGAGCCGCTGACGCCGGAGAACGCCGCGCGCTACTCGCGCCTGCACCCGCGCTGCGGCACGAGCTTCCTGCTGATTGTGATGATCGTGGCCATCTTCACCTTCGCGCCGATCGGCCTGCCCGCGTGGTACTTCCTCGTCGCCTCGCGCATCCTCGGCGCCGTTCTGGCGGTCGAGCGCCCGGGCGAGGCCGACGCCGACGACCTCGTTGGCGTCGAGGTCGTCGCCTAGCCTCACCCCCCCGAAAAGGAATCGCCACGAACGCCAAGAAATTGGCAGAATCGGAGATGGGATGCCGTTGACGCAGCTCTCGGCCCTGGATGCCTCCTTCGTCCGGCTGGAGGCGCCGGGCGTGCACATGCACGTCACGTGGATCGCGTTCTTCGCACCGGATGGGCGGCGGGCGCGGCCGACCGTCGAGGCGCTGCGCGCGTCGATCGATGCGCGCCTGCCACTCATGCCGCGCTTTCGCCAGCGACTGGTCTCGCCGCCGGCCGGCATGGGCGATCCCTTCTGGGTCGACGACCCTGACTTCCGCGTGGCCGGCCACGTAGAGGGGTATACGGCGCCCGGCGAGGCCATGGACCGCGCCAGCTTCGGCGCGCTCACCGACGCGCTGCTGTCCGACCCGCTGGACCGGCGCCGCCCGCTGTGGCACCTCGTGCTCGTCCCGCGGCTCGAGGACGGGCGCGTGGGCCTGATCGGCCGCTTCCACCACGCGCTGGTGGACGGAACCTCGGCAATGGAGCTGGGCCTGGTGCTCTTCGACTCGGCCGACGCGGCACCGCCGGAGGCCGCCGAGGAGGCGTGGGCGCCGTCGCCGCTGCCGGGCCCGGCACGAGTCGCGGCCGCGGCCGTCCGGGCGCAGGTGGACCTGGCGCGCCGCGTGACCGGCCGTGCGCTGAACGCCGCCCGCGCGCCCGGCTCCGCCGTGTCGTCGGCGCTGGCGTCGCTGACGCGGGCGTCCGCCGCCGTGCGCGAGGACGTGCTCGAGCCCGCGCCGCGCTCGCATCTCAACCGGCCGGTGGGACCGGCCCGTACCGTGGCCCTGCGGCGCCTGCCGGCCCGTGCGCTCGCCGACGTGAAGCGCGCGGCGGACGTGACGCTGAACGACGTGGGGCTGGCGCTCGTTGCCGGCACGCTCCGGCGCCTCGCGCTCGAGGTCGGGGAGCCCCCGCGCGCGCTGAAGGCGATGGTGCCGGTCAGCCTGCATCCGGAGGACGATCGCGCGCGCTTCGGCAACGCGCTGTCCTTCGCCTTCCTCGAGCTCCCGGTGGACCGGGCCGACCCGGCCGACCGGCTCGCCCTGGTGCACGAGCGCACGGAGCGCTTCAAGGCCGCTCGGCGCCCCGCCGCCACGGCGTTGGCGGTCGATGCCCTGGCGGCCGTCCCCGCCCCGCTGCGCACCGGGCTGGCCCGCGCCGCCAACAGCGCGCGGATGTTCAACCTCAGCGTGTCCAATGTGCGCGGGCCGCGGCGGCCCTTCTACCTGCTGGGCGCGGAGCTCGACGAGGCCTACACCCTCGCGCCGCTCGGCGCCGAGCACGCGCTGTCGGTGGCCTTCTTCACCTACCGTGACGGCGTGCATTTCGCGTTCCAGGCCGATCCCGACGTGCTCGGGGACGTGGACGTCCTGGCGCGCGCGCTCGACGCGGAGCTCGACGCGCTGGCGAACGCGTTCGCGCCCAGCCGGCCGCCGGCGAGCCGGTCCGCTCCGGTCGCCTGATCCGCGCCCTAGACTCGGCCGCATGATCGAGAAGCTGGTCGAGCAGATCGAGGCGCGCTTCGCCGAGCTCGAGCGCGAGATGTCCGATCCCGAGGTGATCGCCGACCGCGAACGCTACGCCCGGGTCGGACGCGAGTACCGCGAGCTGGAGCCGGCGGCGAAACTGGCGAGCGACTGGCGGCGCGCGGCGGACGACGCAGCCGGCGCGCGCGAGCTGATCGGCGAGGACGGCGACGACCCCGAGCTGCGCGAGATGCTGACGACGTCGCAGCAGCGGATGGCCGAGCTGGAGGAGGAAATCCGCCTCGCCATGGTCGAGCGCGACCCCAACGACGACAAGAACGTGATCGTCGAGGTGCGCGCCGGGGCGGGAGGCGATGAGGCCGGCCTATGGGCCGGCGACCTCCAGCGCATGCTGACCAAGTACGCCGAGCGCCGCGGCTTTCAGACGGAGTCGCTCGCCGCCGGGGACGGGGCGTACACCTTCGCGGTGAAGGGCGACGGGGCCTACTCGGTGTTCAAGCACGAGGGCGGCACCCACCGCGTCCAGCGCATCCCGGAGACGGAGTCGCAGGGCCGCATCCACACCTCGACGGCGACGGTGGCCGTGCTTCCCGAGGCCGAGGACGTGGACGTCGACGTGGACGCCAACGATCTCGACATCGACGTGTACCGCTCCTCCGGCCCCGGCGGCCAGTCCGTGAACACGACGGACTCGGCCGTGCGCATCACGCACAAGCCGACCGGGCTGGTCGTGTCGATGCAGGACGAGAAGTCGCAGAAGCAGAACCGCGAGAAGGCGATGCGCGTGCTCCGCGCGCGCCTGTTCGAGCGCGCGCAGGCGGAGCAGCAGGCCGAGGAGGCGGCCGACCGGCGCGCCCAGGTGGGCAGCGGCGAACGGGCCGAGAAGATCCGCACCTACAACTTCCCCGAGCAGA
>WNFG01002979.1_pt1 | contig 14149 bp, 13 predicted proteins | sample 5400431 | NCBI WGS metagenome assembly WNFG01 (sample SAMN13153346, study PRJNA577476) | soil metagenome | isolation source: 120 cm saprolite under Douglas fir tree site 2 hole 3 replicate 2 | place: USA:California | collected 2015-04-18
GTAGTACGCACGTACTATGGTTGACCCTCTTCCGGGAGGCAGAACATATAGATGTTCGAGGGGAACCCTGTCGGGGACAGGGCGACCGAGAAAATTTTCCGTCGCGAGCGTGCAACCCATGCCTCCTACCATCAAAGAGAGCGAAATCTTAACTGCAAGGCCGGAAACGGCGCAGCGTCCCGCGTTAACTGGCACGCTGCCGGGTGACGCACCAATCAAGCAGCAGCCGGTCGCGCTCGAAGTGTCGGTCGCCGTCAATGGTGTGCGCGCCGTCGAGGGCAGCGAAAAGCGCGAGCCTTTCTCCGAGACCACCAAGACCGTTCTCATTTTCGGCAATGGCGCTGTCATCCGTCTCTCTGCTTCCGTTGCTCCCGGGCAATTGCTTTTTCTCACCAACGAAAAAACCAAGAAAGAAGTTGTCTGCCAGGTCGTCAAGTCCAAGAACTACCGCAACGTGAGCGGGTATGTTGAGCTCGAATTCACCGAGTCCGCGGTGGGTTTCTGGGGCATGCGCTTTCCGGGCGACCGCATCGGTCCCGGCCCGCTGCCGGGTTCGCCTGCGCCGGCAAGTTCATCCTTGGCCAGCGGCTCGCCTGTGGTCCCGCAGCCGGTTGCGCCCAGGGTCGAAGCGCCTGCCGCGAACGTTGCGCCCAGCGTCCTTGCAGCGAAGCCTGGCCTTTCCGTTTCCGTTGTAAGAGATGCCGAGCCAAAGGTCGCCGAAGCGAAATTTGTGATTCCCATGGTATCGAAAGTGACAGAGCCCGTTGTCCAGAAGCCCGTCGCGCCCGTTGCGCCGCTCTCGTCCGCATTGTCCACGTCCTTCGATCCAGGAGCTCCACTGAACCTTTCCTCAACAACGCCGCTTGCGCCCGCGGTCCCGGTGGTGCCTGCCACGCTGGTGTCCGCCACTCCGGAATTCACGGCGAACTCCGCACCCGTGAAACCCGTCGAGCCCGCGTCCTTGCTTTTTGATTCGCCGCGCGCGTCGGAAGCGCAAGCTTCCTTTCTTGAACCGGCCAAATCGCCGGCCGTTCCGTTGACGCCGTCTGTTTCGAACCTGCTCTCTCTATTCGAATCCAAACCGGCTGTTCCAGCGGCCGTGCCTCCGCCCCCCGCACCGCATTCCTCTGATCCGGAAACCGAAGCGCTCAAGCAGCATACGGCTCGCCTTCAGGAACAGCTTTCGGGCATGCAGTTCTCCGGCGCTCCGGCCACGCCCTCGACGGTTACAGTGCAAATTCCGCATGCGCCTGCCGTCGTCATACAAAAAGAACTTGCGGAGAGCGCCGCAAAAGCTTTGGAAATGTCCCAAATTCATGCGCCGGAACCCGTACCCGCCAAGCCCGTCGCGCCCGTGAAACTGGATCCTCTGCCCGCGAAATCGTCGCTCGAAAACGAAGAGCTGAAAATTCCAGCGTGGCTCGAGCCTCTCGCTCGCAACGTCACCGCGCCCTCCTCGAGCCAAGAACTAATCGAAAGAGAAAAAGCAAAGCGACTCGCGGAACTGTCTACTGTTGAAGAAGCTCCCGTGGAGACCGTCACGGCCATGGAAGAACACCACATCCCCGAGCTGCCACTACCGACGTTCGGCGATGCACTCCCGATTGACCAGGAAAAAAGCACACGGGAAAGCGGCTCCAGTAGTTCGAGCAAAGGCATTCTGATTGGGGCAATTGCAGCCGGCGCCCTGCTGCTCGCGGGCGGTGGCTGGTGGTACATGCACCCGCAGTCCGGCGGAGTTGTTGCAGGTGCGGCGCCGGCATCGAATGTGCAAGCTTCCGTGGTCTCCCTTCCTGAGGAGAGTTCGCCATCGCGACCCAAGGAAAATGCACCACTTCAGACGAATCCCCCGTCGCAAACGAATCCGGCGTCGCTCACCAACATCTCCGCCCAATCTAATTCGGCCTCGAATTCACTGAGCGTCGCGCCGGCTGGTGCATCGGCCACGACGTCGCGCAATTTGCAGCCCTCATCAAATCCGGCCATCGGAGGTGCGGGCGCGACGAGTTCGGTTGCGGCTCCGCCGGTTGCGGAGCAGCCGAAAAAGTCCACGCTCGGAGCAATTCATATGGCGACTCCCAAAGTCGCGCCACACCGAAACACGCAGAATGGCGGTGAGGCTGACGCAGGCATCGCCTTAAGCAATGAAGAGCCCGAGCCCAACACAGAAGCGCTCAACGCCGGGCTCGTCGGCGGCAACAAACAGCCTTCGGCGCCCGCAGCGTCGCTTCCCATTGGCGGGGATGTCAAACAGGCAAAACTGATTTCTTCGGTGCCCCCGGCATATCCAACGCTCGCCAAAAACCAGCATGTTTCGGGCAACGTCCTCGTCGACGCGTTGATTGATGCCAACGGACGCGTGACCACCATGAAGGTCGTTTCCGGCCCCACGTTGCTGCATCAAGCCGCTATGGACGCTTTGAAACAGTGGAGATACCAGCCCGCATCGCTCGACGGCAAACCCGTGCCCATGCACTTGACCGTGACCATCCAGTTCCGCTTGCAGTAATCCTTCACCGGTTATGATTTCGCGTACCCGCATCAGCGGTGTGCCTTCGCATTCAAAATGCCGTTTCTTTTAGAGCAGCGGCGCTTGCGGGATGCCAGCTAGGTTCGTATACTGGCGGCCCGGCCAACTGGCAGGTCTGACGGGTGGGTAGCCCGCCGAGTGCCTTACCTTCCTAGGCCTTTCAAATCGCGCCTGTAGGATTACAGGTCGAACCGCGTAAGGCCGGCCGGCCTCGAAAAGGCCGGAGTTATCCCTGCGTTAACCGCACGGTGGCCGGCTCTGCGCGCGAGCGCAGCTTTACCCGGTGTGCGAACGAAGGAATTCCGCACCGTTACAAAGGAGAATTTCGCATGTCCCAAGTTCCAATGCCGGAAGAGATGAATGTCTACCAGAACGCGGAAGCGCGTTTTGAAGTCGCCGCTAACAAACTGGGACTCGAACAGGGCCTTTACCGGTATTTGAAGTACCCGAGCAAAGAGATCACGCTTTACATCCCCATCGGGATGGACAACGGAACTCTCGAAGTGTTCACGGGATACCGCGTGCTGCACTCCACGGTGCGCGGGCCTGGGAAGGGCGGAATTCGGTTTGCGCCCGACGTCTCCATCGATGAAGTGCGCGCGCTGGCAACGTGGATGACCTGGAAGTGCGCGGTGGTGAATATTCCCTTTGGCGGCGCGAAGGGCGGAGTGATTTGCGATCCGCGCAAGATGTCGCGCGGAGAACTTGAGCGGTTGACGCGCCGCTATACCGCGGAACTTTCGAATTGGCTGGGCCCGGAGAAGGACGTCCCTGCCCCCGACGTCGGCACAAACGAGCAGACCATGGCCTGGGTCATGGACACGTACGCCATGCACCTCGGCCAAGCCACCACGGCCGTGGTGACCGGCAAGCCCATCGAGTTGGGCGGCTCGCGCGGAAGGCGCGAAGCCACCGGGCGCGGCGTGATGATTTGCTGCGATAAGGCCCTCGCGAAACTCGGCATCAAGAAAGAAGGATGCCGCGTCGTTATCCAAGGCTTTGGCAACGTGGGCTCCCTGGCCGCGGACCTGATGCACAAAGCGGGCTACAAAATCATTGGACTCGCGGACATCGGCGGCGGCCTTTATAACGAGAAGGGCTTCGACGTGCCGAAGGCGATCGATTGGGTCTACACCCAGAAGAAACCGTTGCAGGATTTCCCCGGCGGTGGAACGAAGATGACAGCACGCGATGTGCTGTTCCAGCCGTGCGAGATTGCCATACCGGCCGCGATTGAAAACCAGATCACGGAGAAGAATGCAAGTCAGGTGCAGGCCAGGATTCTCTGCGAGGGCGCAAACGGCCCCACCACATGGCAGGCCGATGCGATTATCGATGCCAAGGGCATCTTCACCGTGCCGGATATTCTTGGCAACGCCGGCGGCGTAACCGTCAGCTATTTCGAATGGGTGCAGGACCGTCAGGGTTTCTTCTGGCGGGAGAGCGAGGTAAATGAGCGCCTCTTCGACGTGATGGATAATGCCTTCGATGAAGTGGTGCGCTTTGCGGGTATTCACAAGGTCAACAACCGCATTGCGGCCTATATGCTGGCCATCGACCGGGTCGCCAGCGCCCTCAAGCTCCGCGGTATTTATGCCTAGCTTCTGGAGGCAACTTGTATTAGTTTCTTCTTCGCTCCTGCCCCTCGTATGGGGATAGGCATGAGTCATTCCGTAACTCCGCTACGGAGTGTGCCAGGTTCAACTCAATCTGAACGGCTCTGAAGACATTCTGAGCCAGGAAGGAGTTCGCCCGTGACTTCGGACTCACTCTCGTCAGGCCACGCGAAAAGTGAAGAGCAGCATCGCCGCGAGATCTGTATTGCCGGACGCTGGATGTACGAACGCGGACACATCGTCGCCTGCGAAGGAAACATTTCCGTGCGGCTCGATGATGGCAGCGTCCTCACCACTCCTACCTGCATGAATAAAGGGATGCTCGCGCCCGAGGATCTGGTTATCACCGATCTGCACGGGCGGCAGCTCGCCGGCGATCGCAAATTTTCCTCGGAACTGGCGATGCATCTCCTGTTCTACCGCATGCGGCCGGACGTGATGGCCATCTGCCATGCGCATCCGCCCACGGCCACGGGATTTGCGGTCGCGGGGAGGGCACTGAATCAGGCGCTGCTTCCCGAAGTGATCGTGGGGCTTGGACAGATTCCGCTGGTGCAATATGCCACGCCGGGAACTCCGGAGTTGAGCGAGGCCGTCGAGCCGTTTGTGCCGCACTACGACGCGCTGCTTCTTGCCAACCATGGCGCGGTAACCTGCGGCCCGGATCTGCTCACCGCGTTCTTTCGAATGGAAACCATCGAGCACAGCGCCAAGATCACCCTGGCTGCGGAGATGGCCGGTGAACCGGCGTTGCTCTCGAGCAGGGAAGTCGCCAAGCTCATGGCGGCTCGTCCGCGTTACTTTGTCGCGCCCCCGCCGGGCGGCGGAGCGGAATTGCCCATCACCCGTGACAGCGGAGAAAACGCGGGCGATGACGTGACGCTGACGCGCAGCGAGCTCGATGCGCTGATCGACGAAGCGGTGCGCAAGGACCGCACCCGGCGCTAATTCCCTGCGTGGCAGAACCTCGATAACCGCCTCGCCCCAACACCTCAAGGAGTTTTTGCGTGAGCGACATCGCTGCATTCTTTCAAGCCGTTCAATCCGGAAACGCCAGCAAAGTTGAGGCGCTGCTCGCTGCGGATGCTTCGCTCGCGAGCGCAAAAAACGAAAAGGGCCAGTCCGCCGTGTTGCTGGCCGTGTATACCGGCAGAAAAGAGATTCGCGACCTGCTGCTGGCGCGCGGAGTTGCGTTGGAGCTGCATGAAGCCGCGGCGGCGGGGCAGCTCGCGCGCGTAAGACAAATCGTCGACAAGAATCCGGCGCTCGCGAAGAGTTTTTCGCCCGATGGATTTCCTGTCTTCGCCCTTCCCGCGGTCTTCGGTCATCTGGAAGTTGCCGAGTACCTGCTCGGGAAAGGCGCGGATGTGAATGCCGCCGCGAACAACGGAACAGGCTACAACGCGCTGACGGGAGCGGTGGCCAGCGGTCACACTGCAATAGTGGCGTGGCTCCTGGCAAATGGCGCTGACCCGAATTACCGCTACGGAGATGGCTACTCGCCGCTCCTCACGGCGGCGGCCAATGGCCACCTGGGAATCGTGAGCCTGCTGCTGGCGAGCGGCGCGGATTTGCACGCCAGGACCAATGACGGAAAGACGGCGCTCAGTTTCGCGCAGGAGCGCGGCCATGCCGAAGTCACCGAATTTCTGCGCACCCACGGGGCTGCGTAAGAGAGAGTCCGGAAAAATCCCAGTGTGCAGCAAGGTCGCGGTCCTGACCGGTTTCTTACTTTGCGTCTCCACGCTGACTTCCGGAAAGCTCTTCTCGCAAGCGAAGGGAGGAGCTATGGCGCTGCAGATTTCGAGTCCGGACTTTTCGGCCGGCGAAGCGATCCCGAAAAAATTTACGTGCGACGGACCGGACGTCTCCCCGCAATTGAAATGGAATGAACCGCCTGCAGAGACGCAGAGCTTTGCGCTCATCATGGATGATCCCGACGCGCCCGTGGGCACATGGGTGCACTGGGTTTTGTATGACCTCCCGGCAGACACTGGAGAGCTTCCCGAAGGAGTCGCGAGGCAAGAACAGCTTGCCAGCGGCGCGCGGCAAGGCCGAAACGATTTCGGCAAGATCGGCTACGGCGGGCCGTGTCCTCCGCCCGGCAAGCCGCACCGCTATTTCTTCAAGCTGTATGCGCTCGACGCAAAACTGGGTTTGAAATCCGGCGCGACGAAGGCCGACGTTGAACGCGCCATGAAGAGCCACATCCTTGCCCAAGCCGAACTGATTGCTAAATACGGCCGCTGATGACTCCGAACGCGAACATCGAGTCATTGCTCTCAACGACTGCGGAGCCCCGGTGATGTTTGAACAGCCGCCGCTCACCGAGAGAGAAGTCTTTGGAAGGGGATTCGTGCAGGGACTGTTCGGCGTGTTCATTAGTTTTCTGCTCGCCATCGGTCTTGCCGCGCGGAGCGAATTTAGATTCGGAGTTAAGGGTTTCATTTCTGCGCGTTCAGAAATCGTTGTTGAGTGGCTAGTGCTTTGCACGTTGGTTTGCGCCATGTCTTTTTCCCCAAGAGATGAGGAACGGCTTGCCACCTTTCGCGCAGGATTGATTACCGCATATGTCCTATTCCTTTTCCTGGATGCGACTTGCTGGTTGGTCAAGATTTGAACTCTTGGCGTAGCGTTGACGGGCGAAGGAAAAGCGGCAATACTGGCGAGCGATGATTGGCCAGCTTCGCGGACGGCTTGCCGAAAAAAGACCGAATCAGGTGCTCGTTGACGTGGGCGGCGTGGGCTACCTCGTGCAGGTGCCGCTCTCGACGTACGCCGCTCTCGGCGATTTGCACACCGAAGTGACCCTCTTGATCCACACCCATGTGCGGGAAGATGCGCTGGCGCTATACGGATTTGTCTCCGCGCGGGAAAAGCATTTTTTTGAGATGCTGCTTTCGGCTTCCGGCGTGGGGCCGACGCTGGCGCTGAAAATTCTGTCGGGGATGAGCGTCGAAGAACTCGTACCGGCGATTCGCGGGAGCGACCTCGCGCGTTTGACGAAAATTCCCGGCGTGGGGCGCAAGACGGCGGAGCGCATGGTCGTGGAGTTGAAGGACAAGCTGGAAGCCGTGGCCGTGGAGACCGAGAAACCAGCGCCGTCGTCGCCCGCGGGAATCGAGGCGGACGTGGTGTCCGCGCTGGTGAACCTGGGATACGACGGACGCGCGGCGGAAAGCGCTGTGGCCGAAGCGAAGCGCGAAGCAGGCGCGGCGAATTTTGAGAAGTTGTTGCGAGGCGCATTGCAGTCATTGAGCACGCCAAAAGGTCGTACCGCCCGCGGCGCGTAGCTCGTTGCCTTTGTAGGGGCGCAGCACGCTGCGCCCCATTGAGCCCAGACTGGGAATTGGGAGTGTGGGCGGCAGAAACGATGGCGGATGGAACAGCAAAGCGGATGATGCAACAAAGACAACCCGAGCGGATTGTGTCCGGGCAGGCGTTTGACGACGACGCGCGCATCGAAGTAAGCGTGCGGCCAAAGCGCCTGGACGAGTACATCGGACAGAAACGCGTCAAAGAAAATATTCAAATCGCCATCGATGCGGCGCGGAGCCGCGGCGAAGCGCTGGACCACGTGCTGCTGTACGGGCCGCCCGGGCTGGGGAAGACCACGCTGGCGCAGATCATCGCCAACGAATTGAACGTGCCGATCAAGACCAGCGCGGGACCGCTGCTGGAACGCAAAGGCGACCTGACCGCGATTTTGACTTCGCTCGAAAAAAAGGAAGTTTTCTTTCTGGATGAAATTCACCGCTTGCAGCCTGCGGTCGAGGAAGTGCTGTACCCGGCGATGGAAGATTTCCGCGTGGACCTGATTATCGGCCAGGGGCCGGGGGCGCGGATTCATCCGTTCCAGCTGGGACATTTTACGCTCATCGGAGCGACGACCCGGGCTGGCTTGATTACCGCGCCGCTGCGCTCGCGGTTCGGCATCGTGCACCGGCTGGATTTCTACGAGCCGGCGGATTTGCTAATCATCATTCATCGCTCGGCGAAAATCCTGAACATCCAGATGGACGACGGCGGGGCCGAAGAAATCGCGGGCCGCTGCCGCGGCACGCCGCGCATCGCGAACCGCTTGCTGCGGCGCGCGCGCGATTTTGCGGAAGTGCGCGCGGCCGGCCGCATCACCCGCGCGGTCGCGCAGGAAGCATTGCAAATGCTGGGCGTCGACGAGAGCGGCCTCGACGAAGTGGACCGCAACCTGATGATCGCGCTGCTCGACAAGTACGCGGGCGGGCCGGTGGGCCTGGGAACTCTGGCCGCGGTCCTCTCCGAAGAAGAAGACGCCATCGAAGAGATTTACGAGCCCTACCTCATGCAAATCGGAATGATAGACCGCACCCCGCGCGGCCGCGTCGCCACGCAGCGCGCGTACGAATATTTCGGCAGGGAATTGCCGAAGCGCCAGCCCCGCTTGTTCTGACTCGCCGGCTCTTGAGGTTGTGACTTTACGTCGGCAGCTTCAGCTTCGCCCGGGATGTGAGAGTTGCATTGGACGGTTGAAGTGTTTCCACCGTACCTTCATGGATACAGCTCCTTTCGCGAAAGCGTACCGACAATTGCCTGGCTCGTTCTCGCGGGGTATTCTCGATACCCGGGAGAATCATCGCCAGCATGCTTGAGGGATCCAAACGCCTATCGCTCGCAACATTACTACTTTTTGTTGGCCTGCCTGCGCTCTCCTTCGGCCAGAATCCTCCACCGGAGAAGAAGCTGCCTGCAGGTCCGCCCGCCCCTCAATCGACCCACTATCCCATTCTCTTACTTGCCTTTGGCAATGATCCCAACTGGAGCCTGCGCATCGGCCAGAAAGGGCCGGAACGCCTGGATCGCCCAGGGTACCCGCCCATCCCTCTCGAACCCTCCGATGTCACCCATGAAGCCGCCGCCGATTCCTGGACGTATCACGCCAAAGATTCCGCCACCGGCGCGTCCGTCGCCGCCCACCTCACCCGGGAAGCATGTACCGACGCCACCGACAATACGTCGACTTCCGCCCCATCGTCCTCTGGAAGGTATTCCTTCCGCGTGTCCGTCGATCACGCGCAAATCGGCTCCTTAAAGGGCTGTGCCCGCATTGCCGCCGAACTTTTCCCCAAGATCAACAATCAACCCGATAGCGAGGAAGATGCCGACAAAAAGAAGCCGCCTGCCCCAACCGTCACCAACTTCAAGGCCCCCGTCGCAGTCGCCTATACGAATACCGCTGCGAAACCAATTTTCAAACGCGGCGCAATAATTCATGTGGTCGGGGCCCAGGGCTATCAACTGGCGATTTCACATGACGGCAAACGGCTTCTTTATACGCGGGAGGATAAAGGGGAAGACCGCACCATTTTTCTGTACGATTTCGCCACCGAAAAGTCCACCGAACTCCTTCGCGGTGGCATCCAGCAACCCTTCTGGTCGCCTGACGATACCCGGTTCGCGTTCATGAAATTCGTGGACGGCAAGTGGCATTTATGGTCCGCGCCTGTCGGTTCTCCGGAAAATGCGCTTTCGATTTACCCCGGCGAAATCATGTCGATCCATGGATGGGCTGACGCGCATACAATTCTCGTTGATGATCTTGTTCAATTGTCCTGGATCGCTGACGACGGGATGGTTCAGCGCACTCTTCCACTCAAGGATTTGTACGGCGAGGTATTCAGCAGCTCCAGCATCAACAAAATCCGCGTCCATCCCGTCAATTCAGACTTGCTGCTCATTTCTGGGGAGATGGCCTATCCGCCGCAGGCCACGCCTGCGGATCCGCACAAGGGTGGAAGCAGCGGCTTTTGCCTCTATGAGATTCATTCCAGGCGCCGGGTCCTGATGACTCCCCCGAACATGTTTGCTCAAGATGGGGAATGGTCACGCGATGGACTCCAGATTTTTTTCACCGGGAGTGATGCCTCACGCCGGCCATCGGTGTATCGCGTCTTCTGGGATGGTACTGGCCTGCAGAAATACGCCTCGGGAAGCGGCCTAGTCGTAGGCCAATAGCTCAGAGTGGCAATCAGGCACATGCCTGACCGACGGCTGAAGGCAACCCGGGTCCCCGGGAAGTCGATCGAGACGCATTGCCCGATACGCCGCAACCCCTTGATTCGGCGTTTCTCGCTGCCATCTTGGCGTATACTAAATACTGTGAGTACTAGTCCTACGCCCATCGTGCCGCAGGTCGGCATTCTCGTCCTCGATAACAATGCCCCAGGTGGCAGTGCGGTTAAGCAGATTCTGGACTCCGAAGGATGGCGTGTCCGAACCGTCCAGGACGCCCAGATGCTCCTGGCCGAGCTGAAAACCGGGGAGTGGTCTCTCATAATTGCCAACGTGGTTTTGACGGGCGTCGAGGGGCCTGCCTTTATCACTTTGCGCGAGCTTGCCAGCGTCCCTGCTGATGATGGTGGCCGCGTTCGCGTGCTGTATCTCGTCCCGGAATTGGCCAGCGGCCAATACATAGGCCCTCTCGAAGCCGCACGCCTCCCCTATGTGCTTCGCCCGTACCATCTTCACGACTTTCTAGAAAAAGTGAGCGATCTGCTCGTCGAAGTGAAGGCCATTGAGGGTCCCATCCGCCAGGTCCGCCATGAATTCGGCGCCTTGCGCAAGAAGAAAAAACAGGCCGGCCGTTCGAACGCGATGTTCGCTTCGCGCGACTCTTTCAACTACACCGACGAGGAACTTGCCGAATACGAGAAACTGGAAGGCGAAGCCTCCAAGTCCAGGCGCAACAAACCCCGCCTCAATCTCGGCGACCCCAACCGCTAAGCGGGTCACGCAAATATCCCGGTTCTTAGTCTTTAGTTTTTAGTCGTTAGAGCAGGAAGTCTCTTACTGTAGTTCTCCCTCGGCCGCGGCCTAATTCACCCCGCCAACGATTCCTTCTTCAAACCAAGAATTGAAAACGATCAACTAATTGCCGTTTCCTTCTGCAAGGATTCTCCGCCTCCGCGTTCTAATTCCGAGTCGTATCCCGATGGTCCGCTCTGACCGGAACGGGGTTCACGAACAGGAGGCTTTCATGGAACGTTCGATATTCGCCGCCCTTATCGGCGGTTTACTCGGTATCACCACGCTTGGCGCGCTGGCCTTCGTCGGCTCAGCACCGGGCTCCCCCGCCGCTCCACCTTCTCGATCTGAGAGCGACTGGCGGCTGCTCGATCCCGTTACCTACGAGAACATCTCCGTCTTTCCCGTTGTCAGTTCCTTTAGCCAGGACACCGGTGCATTCCTCACCCTCGAGGAAGGTCTCGCCACCGGCGACGTGGCCGTCCGGGAGCAAGGCTCCGAGAGCATGGTTCGCGGTCGCGATGGCCGCCTCGTATATATTCCGCAATCCGGTAGTGGCGCGACCGTCAACCAACTGGTGTTGATCAACCGCAGCAAGCGCCCGTTGTTGCTGCTCGCCGGCGAACTCGTCAGCGGCGGCAAGCAAGATCGCGTCATCGGCAAGGACCGCATCATTCCCGCCGGTGCCCCGCCGCTGCCCCTCGATGTGTTCTGCGTCGAGCACGGCCGTTGGACCGGCAGCGCGCAATTTGCCGCCGCGAATACCATCGTCCATCCCAGCGTCCGTGAAAAAGCCGCTGTGGATCAAAAACAAACTGAGGTCTGGGACGCGGTCCGCAGCGGAACTACCCTGAGGGCGTCACCTGCTGCTCCTTCTGCGCGCGTGACCGCGAGGGACATCCAGGGCGCCATCGCTTCCAACGGACGCACCGAAGCTTACGAGCAGATTTACCAGTCGCGAGCCGTCGGCGTATCCATCGATGATTTCGTTAACGAAGTGCAGCGCCGATTCTCGCAAGCAACTTCAGGCTTGAAGAATGAGCGCGTCGTCGGCGTGGTCGTGGCCTACGGCGGCGAAGTCGCCTGGAGCGACATCTTCGCCTCCGGCGATCTCTTCGATCACTACTGGCACAAACTTCTGCGCAGTTACGCCGTTGAAGCCCTCACGCGTCCCACGTACCGCCAAGCCGCCTCGCGTGACAATGCCAGCGAGTTCTTGCGCCGTTTGAACGGCCGCGAAACTCAGGAAACCGAACCGGGTGTCTACCGCTGGCGCGAAATCAAGGAAGGCCAGCTCGCCGAAATCGAGCTCGACGCTCTTCAACCAAAAACTATGACGCTTCACCGTTTGCTCTTGCATCGCACCAGTTGACGCGATCCGGAATTCCGCGCTTGCCGGGGCGCAGCATGCTGCGCCCCTACTCGGCAGGATCTGTACGCCCCACCGTGCTGCGATCCGGCGATTCCTGGAGCAGTTGTTTCACAGTCCTTTTCAAACTCGGGTGCACTGCTTCAGGCGCAATCTCCGCCAACGGCACCAGCACAAACCGTCGCAGATGCATCCGCGGATGCGGCACCTGCAATTCCGGCGTGTCAATTGTCTCAGAGCCGTAAAGCAGGATGTCCATATCGATCAGCCGCGGCCCTTTCGCTACCAGCTTCTTGCTTCCCATCCGCAATTCGATTCCACGCAGGGCTCGCAACAATTCCAGGGCCGGGACCTCCGTTACTCCCTCGACCGCACAATTCAAAAACCACGCCTGCTCCAGAAAGTCCACCGGTTCCGTCTCATAAAACGACGACACGCGCGTCACGCGCACACCCGCATCCGCGAGCGCGGCAATCGCCGCGCGCAAATTCTCTTTGCGCTCTCCCACATTCGATCCCAGCGAAAGATAGACCGTCTTTTCAGCCATGCTCTCTCATCCGCGGAGCCCACTTCACCGTGTCCGCGCCAGCTTTCGAACCTTGCGAGTTTGCGTCGCAACGCACCTTAGACTACCTCGAAACTCCCGTGCAATCCTTTTCCCGCCGGCTGCACGCTTCCCTCACTCGCCGCCGGTCCGCTAGTCACGGCCGTTGAAGAATTTACAACCGCCGCTTAGAATGCGCGCATGCGCAAGGTCGTCCTTGGCCTCGGCATCAGCCTCGACGGCTACATCGCCCGCCCCGATGGAGCGGTCGATTTTCTCTTCATGCCCAAGGACTATTCGATGGGCCCGTTTTTCGCCACCATCGACACCGCGATTATGGGTCGCAAGACTTACGACGTGGCCCTCAGGATGGGCGGAGGCGGGCTCGGCGACTCGAAAATGAAGAGCTACGTCTTCTCCCATTCTCAGCCGCCCGGCGAACGCGGCGGCGTGATCTTCGTCAACGAATCCCCGAAAAGTTTCGTCGAGCAGCTCCGCAAACGCCCCGGGAAAGACATCTGGCTAATGGGCGGAGGCGAACTCGCCCGCGATTTCCTCAAAGAAGACCTCGTCGACGAGCTTTATATCGGCATCGTTCCGGTCCTGATCGGCGAAGGCATTTCGCTCTTTCCTAGCGGCTTCCCGCAGCGAGAATTTTCCCTGCTCGAAAACAAAACCTTTTCCAAAGGCATGATCGCCCTCAAGTACGCCCGCGCCCGCAAAAAATCCAAGCGGAAGTAGGCTCATTCCATCGTCGCGACGGTTTTGAGGACTCCGGGGACGGGGCAAATCGGCGGGGCGAACAAACATCGAAAATAGTGCTTGACTAAGCGAAGAAAAAGCGAAATACTGCGGCGTGCTTCGAGGTGGGCTATGTCTCCAGTTCACTCCCCATTGGCGCTGAGTTTTCGGATTCGGCGCCGCCACGCTTCACCAACCGCAGTAGGACTCTTTCCTGATTGCCCTGATGCCATAAGCCCAATGCAAGTGGTCCAAGACCCTGCCCCGGTTGCGGACCAACGCGGCAGCATTTCGGATCAAGCGACGGCGGATTGCCCCCCGGCGTCCAGGACCCAGCACGGAACCCAAATCCGTGAAACAGGTCCGGTTCGAACTGTTGCCGCGGTGCCCCCTGAACGCGCTCACGCGCGGCTGGTAGGCATTGCCCGCCTCGCAGCATCTTCCCCGCCGGCGGAGACGCGGCGGAATTCCGCCGAGCGGCCGGAGTACTTTGTGCTGCCGGTGAAGTCGATCCTGAACCGCTGCGATTCGAACCGCGTGCCGTTCGAATGGACGATCAATCCGTATCG
>WNFG01002981.1_pt1 | contig 14144 bp, 9 predicted proteins | sample 5400431 | NCBI WGS metagenome assembly WNFG01 (sample SAMN13153346, study PRJNA577476) | soil metagenome | isolation source: 120 cm saprolite under Douglas fir tree site 2 hole 3 replicate 2 | place: USA:California | collected 2015-04-18
AACACCATGCATATCTGGACCGGCGGATTCAATCCCGTGAAGGCCGCGGCCTCCGTGGAAGATCGCAACAAAGCCGTCAACCTGAACGACCGCAGTTTCCATCAGCGCGATGACCTGTACAGGGAGCAATCCTATGGCGACATGTTGAGCAATCTCACCGCCTCGTACGATCCGATTTTCTGGCCGATTCACTCCAACGTGGATCGCCTCTGGTCCGAGTGGCAGCAGAGCCACCCCGAATCGAACCCCGCCGACCTCGATTCCGCGCTCAGTCCGTGGACCTACACGATTCGCGATACTCTCGACATGGGCCGTTTCGGTTACGAGTACGTGAAGAGCTGTCACGTGGTGGCGGTGGGTTCCGGCTCACCGGTGGGCCGCTTTGTCTCGCGGCCGATGCCGATTTCAGCCGGCGTGCGCGGCGCCTTTCAGCAGGCCGAAGTCCGGCTGCACCGCGTGCCGCAACTGCCGCGCTCCTGCTTCGTGCGCGTTTTCCTGAACCTGCCCGATGCCAACGCGCAGACGCCGCTTACCAGCGATCGCTACGCCGGATATCTCGCGATTTTCGGGCATGGTGAATGCTACGGTGGTCCCGGCCACTGCGATCTGCCCCCGCAGCGCCCGCGCCCCTTCGATCTGCGCGGGCGGCACCACAACACGCCCCGCAATCACCGGGTCAACGTCACCGCCTGCGCCAGACGTCTGCTGGAAAAAGGCGCTCAGACTCTGAGCATCACTCTGGTGGTCATCGGCGCCGACTACCGGGAAGATAAGGAGTTGCTGCGGATGGAAGGCGTTTCACTGAATTTCATGGACTAGACCACAACTGAGTCGCGCCGCCCTCGGCAGTCTGCGACCGAATCAATCGCGAGGAACCGAATGAACAGCGAGTCCACAATTAAATATCGAATTCATCCCGGAATCGGCGTTGCGCGCCTGGGAAACTCCAGGGACGAGTTCTGTATCTCGTCCGAGAAACCCGCATCCCTGCCCATCGCGTGCGATTCCTCCGGCGATCCTTTGCTTTCGCCCGACGGCCGGACGGAATGCCCGATCACGAAATTCAAAGATGCGCAGGGACGTATCAAGCGCCAGGCCGCGCGCTTCCACATTTACGTGTACGATGAGCAAAATCCCGAAGGCCGCCCGCTCAAATTCGGCGACCAGATCGAAGGCGGGGGCAATCACGGCACTCTCGTGGACATACAGTGGCGCGTCTACCTGGCCAACAAGAAAGCCGTCTGGTATGAGTTCAACGCGCTGGCCGGCGAACACGGCTACAGCGACAAGCATCCGAGGCGCAACGCCGATATCACCGACAGCAATGAGCGTCAGCGGCTGATCATCGACCCTGGCCCGCGCTTTGTGGATTCCGGCAACCGCCGCCGCGCGGAGTTCAGCCGCAACGGCGGCGACAGCTATGCCCCCACCTTCCCGCCCAGTCTTCAGCCTCACTCCATCGACACCCTCGGCGAGATTCTCACCGACAGCCAGGGACGCCTTCTGGTACTGGGCGGCTATGGCAATTCCGGCACCTGTAAAAAAGGTTTCGGCCATCCGCGCATCGATACCTACGCCAACAACGACGGATGGTTCGACGACACCTCCGACGGCCCTGTGATGGCCCGACTTGTCATGTTTTCGAAAGAGGTGGAAAGGCTGCGCTACATTGACGTCGAGTATCCCGCGTGGGTCCTGGCGGGCTATCCGCGCTATGCGCCCGAGATTCTCGATATCGTAACTCTCGAAGAGGTCGTGCAGGACGTGGCCATTCGCGAACTGGCCGCCCGTCCCGATCTCTATGGCGAGCCCGGCACCTACAACGATCCAAAATACATCAAGCCCTCCGATGCCGAGGCCCTTGCGCACTGGAAGGCCGGACGTCTGGAATGGAACCCGGTCTGGCGTCCCTGGTTTTATCGGGATATATGGCCAATTCTCTTCCGGCCCGATGAGATGAACTACATCACGAATGTGCTGCAGCAGTCGAACTTCCCGCACAACCAGACGAAGCGCGGCAATTTTGATCCTGAGATTCTCTCGTTGCCGCCATTCGTACTGGCCGGAGCCGAGAGCAGGCGCCGGATCGAATCCGCCGGCAGGAACCACTCCGGAGATTTGCTGATCGAAGCCCTCGATTCGGCGTTGATGACCATCGAAGACAAGCTGCAGCAGCGCAAAGGCCCCGAGCCGGAAAGCCTGGGCGCTCTGCACAGGCTGATGGATGAGGATCACGACAGCCGGAAAGAAATTCAGAAGGCGGCCGCCGCTTTTGCCGGCGCCATGATTAAGGAAGGCGCCGGCGACGATCCGCAGGCGTATCTGCGACGCTGGCAGCAGGTCTACACCCACGCGCAGACGGCGAAACCCGACGATCCCGCGCGACTGGCGTATGACAAGGCCGCCGCTGAATTCGCCGCCCGTCTCACGGCGGTGGTCGAAAAACTTCAGCCTGAACCTGCCGCGCCGAAGAAAGCGCTGCTCGCCGCGCGCCGCGACAACCAGGAGACTGAGCCGCGCGATGACGACGCTCTGAGCATTCAGCAGGCGGTACAGCGCTACGCCAAAATTTTCCGCACCGGCAAGCTTTTGCAGGACCAGTTTCAGAAGGACGCGGCGATTTCGCGCCGCGATCCCTACGCGGCCAACCGCCAGTACCTCTACGATCTGCTGCGCCAGCCGAGCGAGGAAAACGACTTTCGCCTGAGCGGCAAGCCCAACAGCCGCGTCCATCATCTGCCTCTGATGCCGCTGCTGTGCGGCGACAATCCGCTCACCAACGACGTGCCGGCAAAGTTCTTCCGCCTGAACGACTATCAGCTCTTTCTGCTTCGCCAGTGGGCGCGCGGTCTCTTTCACAATGAAATCCAGGAAGGCTGGATCAAAGCTGAGGATATCGATGTATTTCGTCCTTTCGCGAACTGGCAGAATCGCACGGCCCGCGATCTCGACCGCGCCGTGCTCATGAACCTGATGGGCGGCTCCTTCTGTCCCGGCGCAGAAGTCAACTGGATCATCCGCAACCCTTCTGTCTATCTCGAACCTTTTCGCCTGAAGGCCGATCCGGCGTTTTACACCTTCCGCCAGACCGCCGCGCAGTCCAACGCCAACAACCGGGGACTGCCGGTGCCGGAAAGCGACTACGCTTCCTATACCGGCGCCGATCTGAGTCAGGACAGCGATTTCAACTCCGGATTGCAGCCCGGCGACCTGACCAAATACATGTCGCAACCCTGGCAATCGGATTTCAACGAATGCACCACGCAGCCCATCGATATCACCTATGAGATGTGGAACGTGATCGGGCCTGTAAGCGAGAAAGACCCGGTGATGAAGCGTCAGCAAATTGTGTGGGAGACGCTCTGGTGGCCGGCGCATCGTCCGCTCCAGGCGTGGGAAGTGACCATGGTCAATGGCACAGCCAACTATCGTTTTCTGGACTGGGCCCGTGGTGTCCCCGGAACCCCGGCGGGGGACCTGAAGATGGTGACGGAATGGTCGAAGCTGGGCTTTCTGGTTCGCAACCCCTATGTTCCGGCGTCGGCTCTCGACAAGGCATGGAACGACGTTACGTCGCCGCCCACCAAATACGTCAGCGTTGAACGCACTGAAGAGGAGAAAGCATGAGCGATAATCCCTTTGTGGGTAAGTGGTCCTACCGCAGTTTTCTGAACGACCCAAACCTGAACGCCCCGGCGGACGGCAGCGATCCCAATGTCAACCCGCTGCTTTTCGGCTACGGAACCATCGTGATTACAGAAGCCGCGCCGGAACTTCTGCTGGGAACCATCGGCGGCGATGGATGGTCTCTGAAACTCCACGGCTCCCGCGCGTACGGATCGCCCGCCCAGGTGCGCTTCCAGGGCAAAGGCATCGTCGGCGGGGCCGAGTGGATTTATGACTACATAGGATGGCTCGTTCCCGTCTGGCCTAACAGCACCGAAACGCTTCAGCGCCCGGCCATTGTCGGATCGGTGACCCGCACCATTCCGCATCCAACGGGCGCGGACGGCAAAGCGATTGCACCAGCCGGAGTGGTCGCATCGTTTTACGCGGTACGGCAGGGCGATGCTTCGCCTTCCCGGCTTTGAGGACTCGATTTCCGCGTTACTCTAAATCCTTGTCATCCTGAACGGAGTGCGAACGCATGTGAGCACGCAGTGAAGGATCCCCACAAGGTTTCGGTCTGTGTCGAGGTGGCAGGATAAGGTTCTCACGCACTCTCTGAAACCGTGGTATTCAATCTGCAAGTCGGATTCCTGGTGACGAATCCGCTTCGTTATTCCAGGACAAATACCGCAGCCGTGTCGTGAACCCCCGCCCGCAGCAGGCCAGTTTCCTCACCCTCGACGCGCGGGCCTGAAGCCCGAGCGCCGAGAGTTCGGAATGACAATCGGTGTCCAACTACCAACTACCGTCCTAGTGAATCGTAAACTGCGTACTCGCCTGAATATGCGCTCCCGTACTGTTCCAGGCGACGATCACCATGTTATGCGAGCCGAACGGCACGTCGAGGTGTGTATCGATCTCGTTGTTGGTGGGGAAATCCATATCGAATTTGTCCACGTTATCGATATAGACCCGCATGTGAGTTACGGCGCCGCAGCAGTTCCAGCGCGCGCGCGCCGATACCGCCACCGGAGAATTCACCGTCGAACCGGCCGTCGGTGAACAGATGTTAATGGTCTGGTCGGTGGCCGGGAGTCCGCAGAAGCCGCCGGAGTTGCCGCTGGCCGTAAAGTTCCGGCCGGCGACGAAGGCGTTTCCGTGCGAATCCCACGCCACTGCGACCATATTGTGCTGACCGGAACCCATCGGCAACAGGGTGTCCAGGGTGGAGGCGTCGGTGTCGAATACCGCGTTGTTATCGATGTAGATTCGCATGTGTACGATCGCGAACTGTCCGGTGGCCGATGCGGTGACATGCACCGGAGAAGGCACGGTGGAGCCTTCCGTGGGTTCGCAGATCACCACCGTATTGGCCACGGAACTGGGCGGACAGCCGCTGCCTGGTTCCGTGATTTGCAGCGTTGTGTTCAGCGTCTCGAATATCCCGCGGGTCTGTTCACCCGCCACCAGCGCTACCGTGTGGCGCCCACTGGTGAAGGTGTATGACTTAAAGATGTGGCTGCCATAGATCTGGTCGATCTTCGTGCCATTGTCCCAGACTTCAATGTGGTCAACGCCGTTCGGCATAGTGGGGCTGGCGATGAAGCGTACCGGCGAGGTGGTGTCAGGGTCCGCGGGGGCACAGAGCGCAAACGAAACGGTGATGGAGAAGGCCGCGCAGTTCGAATTCGGACCGGTATTCAGGAAGACGAAGAACCCTTCGGATGCCGAGTTGATGCCGACGAAACTGTTCCTGCCGTCGCCGTTAAAGTTCCCGACGGCCACTCCGTGATTCGGACCTCCGTAGAGCTGGAACGGTCCATAGGTGCCATCAGCCTTCCCGAGCGCTACCGCGGCGTTAAAGAAATTACCGCCTGTGGTGCCCTCCCCGGAGAAACTGGTGAGCACATCGAGAATGCCGTCTCCGTCGACGTCAAAGGCGTAGGCCTTCGTTCCGCTGCTGGCATTGTCGACAATCGGGATAACCTGCGGTGTGAATCCTCCGGCCTGATTGTTGGTCAGGGCCAGCACCCCGTGGGGCTGTCCCGTGACGGGGAAGGCCCGCGATACCAGAAGATCGGGATACTTGTCATAGTTCAGGGCCACAGCATTGATGGGGCCGGGATGATTGATGGCCATGATTTTGTTCACGGTGTAATTTCCGTTGCCCTGGTTATGGGCGATATAGAGGGCATCGTCGGTGAAGCTGAAATCGCCCTGCATGCCCTGCTGGGTCACGAACGCGAGGTCGATGCGGCCGTCCTGGTCGAAATCCGCCGAGGTAATGGGACCGAGGGCGAGTCCGGGCACGGGAACAAAGCGCTTGGCGATGGCGAACGCCGTGCCGCCGTTGTTCTGCAGAATGGTGATGTCGTTGCTGCCCGCGCTGGTCACCGCCAGATCGGTAAAGTTGTCGCCGTTATAGTCGGTGGCGGTGATGCCGACCGGCTGTCCGCCGGTGATCGGTACAAAGATCGCGGGCTTGAAAGTGCCGTCTCCGTTGCCGAACAGAATCGAGACGCCCGATCCTTCAAATTGTTGGGTTTGACTATTGAAATTGCCATGGTCGGCGATCGCTACGTCCAATCGGCCGTCATTGTCGAAATCTCCGACGACTGCGGCAATCGGGCCCTGGCCGCCAAGCCAGGAGGTGCTGCCTCCGTTGGGAAAGATCGCGCCCCCCTGGTTCAGATAAACCGTAATTCCGACTCCCTGGGAGTCGACTGTGATGAAGTCGAGTTTGCCGTCGTCGTTAAAATCGCCGGCGATAATGTCGACCGGACCAAATCCGGTCTTGAAGCCCTGGTTGGAAGGTGAGAACTGCTGGAAGGACTGTCCCCAGGCAGCGATGGTAAGGAAGAAAGCGATACAAACGGTCGAGCGAAGGATGGAAGCGGGTGATTTTCGCGAAATTGCGCACAACAACAGGAAGAGCAGGGAGAGAATAAGGACGGACATGAGGGTCTCGATGAAGATATGAAGTGACGTACGGACGTACGCGCCTAACATAGGCCGGGAATGAGGGGACTGTCTGAGCAATAGCGGTCAAATGAGAGCAGATTCTGTGCGATTGAATCCGGCTTAGTCGTGTTTCCAGGGTGTTGCCATTCTCATCGAACAGGCCAGGACCCAATCGGGAATTTCGCCGGATTGGCGTTCAGGACGGCGCGTTCCCGATCTCTTTCGGGCATGTCTCTTCCACGATGCGACGCGGCGGAATAATCCACAGAACGGCGACGGTGGCGATCATCAGAATGGCGATCTTCTGTGAATAGTAAGAAACGGGAATGGCCCCGAGATAGAGCCCCGTGGAGGCGAACTGTTTGGCCGGGCTGCCCGCGAGAGATTTGCGGGTGCGCCGGCGAATCGCCAGCGAGAGCACCAGCCAGGAGACGGCCGGCAGCGCGGAGCAGACGGCATAGAGCGATATGGCGAAGGGGGTGATGCCGCGCTCACCGACCCACGCGGTCGCGAATGGAATGAGCGAGAGCGTGAAGAGGAAGCTGAGGTTGGCCCACAGGACGCCGTGACTGACTTGATCGAGTTCGTCCACCATATAGTGGTGGTTTACCCAGTAGATGGCGACTTCCGCGAAGCTCAATGCATAAACCACGAGCAGCGGCAGGACCCTGAGCAAGCCTTCGAGGTTCGAGATCTCTTTGCCCGGCACCTTCAACTCCAGCGCCATGATGGTAATAATGACCGCGATAACGCCGTCGGAGAAAGCTGACATGCGCGTCGGTGTAAGTTGATCCGCCATATTCGGGTCTCCGGAATTTCTCTGGCTTGAGATGGTTGTTCGCAGATGCGAGTTCCTGGGTGATAATCTCAAATTTTGCTTCGGTTTGCACAGCGCGATCCGACCGCATCCAAAACCTTACCGCTGATGAACACTGATAAAAGCACTGATTTGCACTGATAAAACGCGGAAAGAAGTACGCAGAAAAGAAAAAGACGGGGGCATGAATGACTTCGAATTTCCTTTGTGTTCCTTCGTGTCCCTTGTGGTTAAAGGCAGAAAGCCATCCGTCGCAATACAGGTCTCGCGCCGGAATACTGATTCTCCCTGATCGCAGACACCCCCGCAATTCCCCCCGAAACCCCCGTAAAAACCGTATGAAAATCCTGCGGAAAAATACCCTTACACGCATCCTTCTCCGGGTGAATTCAGGTGTAACTTTAGGTCATATCGGGAACCCGCGAGGGGTCAGTGCACCGCCCAAAGTAACTCGCACCGCAAAATTGCGAACCGTGTGCATCAATACCACAAGTACTTGTGGTGCTTGTCCTGGTAATACGCAGGATTTTGAGATTGAGGGCGCGAAAAAGGGGTATGTACCCAGGTAACTTCCAGAGAACAACGGCAAAAACCGGAAGACGCTGCTTGACGGCCCATGTTTGCACAGCTATAACGAGCTTGAAACCTGAAGTTCCCCCGAGATAACAAATACAAAGTTGTGTTTCTCCGAAGGCCCTCGTGGGGCCGAGAACCCACTGTGGAAAGGCTACTTGTTTATGGCAGCAGATTCGCGTGAGGTAATGAACATACGCCAGGCTTCGCAGTATCTGGGGGTCAGTCCTGACACGCTCTACAAATATGTCACGGAAGAGAAGATCCCCGCCTTCAAGCTTGGGAACCGCTGGAAGTTCAAAAAGACGATTCTGGACCAGTGGATGGAACAGAAGAGCACCATGAATATGAGCGGGGCCAAGAAGAAGCCTAAGCCGGCCAGAACGGCATCGGGACGTTAATCGGGATTCATTCACCGGCAAATTCAGGAAGCGCAGAGAAGGCGGTTTGCATGTTTGGATTTGGTTCATCAAAATCGATAGTCGGGCTGGACATAGGGTCGAGCTGCATCAAGGCAATTGAGCTGAAGCGGTCCAAGGGCGAGATCCAGGTTTCGCACCTGGGGCTGGAACCTCTGGCCAGCGATATCGTGGTCGATTCCATGATCGTCGACTCGGGCAGCGTCTCCAGCGCTATCAGCAAGATCTTCACCGAGCACAACATCAAGTCCAGAAGCGTGGCCACTTCCGTCAGCGGACACTCGGTGATCGTGAAGAAGATCCCGGTGCAGCCCATGAGCGAGGCCGAACTGGCCGACAGCATCACCACCGAAGCGGCCCAGCACATTCCCTTCGATATCGCCGACGTTAACGTGGATTTCGACATCCTGAATCCCGATGAACAGGGCCCGCACATGGACGTCCTGTTGGTGGCGGTCAAGAAAGACAAGATTCTGAACTACACCAACGTCCTCTCGCTCGCGGGCAAGAGCCCCGCGGTTGTGGATATCGACGCCTTCGCCCTGCAGAACTGTTACGAGTACAACTATCAGCCGTCGCACGATTCCACGGTGGCCCTGCTGAACCTGGGCGCCAGTGTGATGAACATCAACATCGTCAAGGGCACCTCGCCGCTGTTTACCCGCGACGTCAGCGTGGGCGGCAACCAGTACACCGATTCGCTGCAAAAGGAACTCGATCTGAGTTTCGACGACGCCGAAGCGCTGAAACTGGGGCGGAAGGTGGGCACCGTAAGCGAAGACGCCAAGCTTCCCATTTTGCAGCAGGTGACGGAAATCATCGTGCTCGAAATTCAGAAGACGTTCGACTTTTTCCGGGCCACGGCATCGGGCGAACACATTGAACGCATTTACCTGGCGGGCGGTTCGTCGAAAGTGCCCGGGCTGGTGGAGGCGCTGCGCCATGAATTTTCGCTGCCGGTGGAGGTGCTGAATCCGTTTCAACGCATTCTGCCGCCGGCGGACCCGACTGAAAGCTCCATCCTGGAGCAGAACCCCGGGCAACTCGCGGTGGCGGTGGGTTTGGCCCTGAGGAGCTTTGACAACCTATGATTCGCATTAATTTACTTGGCGGAACACCCAGAGCGCGTCGCGGCGGCGGCGGTGGCAAGTCTCGTCCCGCGCCGGAAATGATGGGCGGCGGCGGCGACGGTCCGAGCACGGTGGTATTCATCCTTCTCGGCGTGGTGCTGGCGGCGGCCGGAATCTGGTTCTACAACATGAAGATCGAGGCCGAGAAGAAATCGCTCAACAACGAGCTGGCGGCCGCCATGCGTGAGAACCAGCGCCTGGCCGATGTCAAGGCCCAGTACGAAAGGACCAAAAAGGAAGCCGACGCATTTCAGCGCAGGGTCTCGGTCATCAACGACCTGAAGGCCAAACAGACCGGGCCGCACGATCTGCTCGAACTGGTGGCCACCACGGTCAGCGCTTCCGATGCGGTCTGGCTTGAATCCATGACCGATGACGGCAAGGCGCTTACCTTCGACGGAATGGCGCTGAGTCCCAACGCGGTGGCCGATCTCATGGCCAGCCTGCAAAAAACGGGCAGGTTCAAATCCGTGGAAATCAAGGAAGCGTCGCAGGATTCCACTGTCAAGGAACTTCAGGCGTTCAAGTTCGAGCTGGTCTGCGAACGTCTGCCCGATACACCGGCGGCAAAACCGGATGCGCCGAAGACACCGGCGACAACGAAGTCTTAACGAGTTTGGGGCGGTTTGATTATGGCGAAAATTGATGAAATGTCGATACCCGCGAAGCTTGGCATCCTTATATTGGTTGCGGGACTGGGCCTTGCGGCCGGTTACTACGGCTATCTGAGCCCGCAGATTGACAGCAACAAGCAGCTCGCGGCCCAGGTGCAGGCGAAAAAAGACGAGAACAACCGTTTGAAGCCTTATGAATCCCAGCTGCCCCTGCTCAACCAGCAGCTGGCCAACCTGCAGCAGCAGCTGGCCAACCAGCGGCTGATTGTGCCCGACGAAAAAGAGGCGGACAAGTTTATCAAGCTGTTGCATGACACGGCTTCCAACTCCGGCATCGAGATCAGGCGTTACACAGCCCTGCCGGGCGCGAACCGCGAGTACTACAGCGAAGTGCCGTTCATGATCGACATTGACGGGCCGTATTACTCGGTGATGAGTTTCTTCGACCGCATCGCTAAGATGGAGCGCATTGTCAACATCAACAGCCTGCAGATGTCGAACACCAAGGCCACCGGGCCGTCGAAGGTCAGGGGCACGTATGCCTATGCTCCGGGGGAAACGGTGGTTGCCAGCTGCAACGCGGTAACGTTCTACAACCATGACCAGCCGGCGCCCGCACCCGCACCTGCGACGCCGCCGAAGAAATAGAGATCCTGAGCAAAAGGGAACTGAGATGAAGCTGATTCAAATTCTAGGACTGATAGCCGCTCTGGGCGTCGGCGCCGCCGCGCAGACCACCGGTGCGCCTGATCCGGCGAAGAGCACTAAAAAATCGACGGACCAAAAGACCACAGGCAATCCAGTGCCCGGCACAACCTCGACGGCGACCAAGCCCGCTGCCGGAGCGGCGCAGACCAAGCCCGCCGCCGGAACGGCGCAGACGACGACCGGCAAGATCCAGATCAATACAGTCAAGACTCCGCCGAAAAAGACGGTGAAGACCGAGGTGAAAACGGTCCCGGCGGACGGCGCGAAAAAGACCGTGATCACCAAAACGGAGACCACGAAGCAAAAAACGGTCACGACGAAGACCGAACCGAAGAAGCCCGTGCCGGTCGATACAAAAAAGACGGCTGCCAAAAAGACCGACACAAAAAAGACCGACACAAAAAAGAAGCCGGCGCCTGTTGTGACGACAGATAAAAAGAAGACCAAACCGGCGGAGAAGAAGCCGGTGATTGCGGCTAAGCCGGGGACAGCGGCGCCCGCGGGGCCTAAGACATCGCGTTCGTCGGCGGCCGGAAGACGCGATCCGTTTCTGAGTGTCATCCGGGTCATGCCCGGCGGCCCCGAAGGCCCGAAGAACTGCTCTACCGGCAAGCGCTGCCTTTTCATTCCGGAGGTGGGGGTGCAGGGAACGGTCAGGGACCTGAGCGGCAAGATGGTGGCGGTGGTTGTGGATCGCGCCCGGCGCACTTATTTCGTGCGGGAAGGCGACCAGGTCTTCAATGGAAGTGTGCAGAGAATCACGACCGATTCTGTCACCTTCCGGGAATATGTGACCGACCATCTCGGACGTGAAAGCGTACGTGAAGTTGTGAAGAGGGTTGGCGGTGGCGGAGTTTCCTAGAAATCAGATATCGAACCGGTAAACAACGGAAAAGCTTTCGCATCACCACATGAACGTAATATAGCCGTGAATCACGGCGGCAATCATTTTGAGCGGCCGCGCCGGGACCAGACAGCCCGGCAAGGCCGCGAACGCCGGGGCGGAACCTGCCGCAGGCGCGGGGAGACAATGACGATGAGGCATAAGCACTTGTTGGGAATTCTTCTGTTGGCCACGGCGGTAACGGCGATGGCAGCAGGCACAGCCGCGGAACTCGGCGCAGTGCGGGTTGAAAACCGCGACCACGCCGGAGTTGTCACCATTCAGGCCGGCGGTCCATTCACGCATACCGAGTATCGGCCGACCGATACCCTGATGCTGGTCGATCTGACCGGCGTCTCCGCGGCCCGTCAGGATTCTGTCCTGCATGTGGTCTCCGTGGCGGGTGTCCAGTCGTACCGGGTGCTGGGGTATCGTTCCCCGACCGGCGCGGAGGTGGCGCGGGTGGAGCTGAATCTCGCCCATGGCGCCAGCGCAAAAGTCGGCGATATCCCGGGCGGCGTGGAGATCAGAGTCAGTGCCGCGGACGGCGGCGGTCCGGTCGCAAAGTTGTTACCTGTGGCGACGGCTGTGACTTCCGGCGTAACGCCGGCAACATCCGCGGCTACACCCATAAAGACCAGCCACATCAGCGGCATCTCCGTGGTTCGCGGTCAGTCCGGCATGGATATTGAAGTCCTCGGCAGCGGCCCCATGTCCGCGAAGACCATGAAGCTCAGCGGCCCGGACCGCATCGTGCTGGATATCCCTAACTCGATTCTCGAAGGGCGCACACGCGAGATTCCGGTCCACAGCAGTGACATCCGGGAAGTGCGGGCGGCCCACTATCAGAGCAACCCGCCGGCTACCCGCGTCGTTGTGGATATGACAGCCATGCGCGACTTTGAAGTCGTGCCCTCGGCCAATAAGCTGGTGCTCCGGTTCAAGAGTTCCAACGCTTCGGAAAAAGCAACCCAGCCCGCGGCTGAAACGCCGCTGCTGGCCGTGAAATCGGCGGAAAAGCCGGTCGCGCCTGAAATCACACAGAAGTTTGCGGAAACCAGGGCGGCCGAAACGCCGGCGCCGACTACGCAGGTACAGAAGATCAACGACGCGGCGTTGCAAGCGAAGGCTCCGGCGACGGATGATCCGTCGGCGACGGGCGTGAAGCTGGTGCAGCCGACGGTTTTGGTTCTGACGCCGCCGGGAGCGCAGGCCCCGGCAACATCTCTGCTTGCGGCCTCCGTTACACCAACCGAAAAAAATCCGGCGACACCGGTTGTAAATTCTTCGGCTCCCGCGGTGATTCCCGCTTCTTTCACAGCGCCGGCAAACCAGCCGGTGCCTGAGAAAGCCGTTTTGACCGGCCGGATGCGCGCCGACTACGCAGCCTCGCGCTTCGTTGGTCCCGATACGCCGCCACCCGACACGTCATCCACTCCGGGCAGCGCCAGTCTGGCGATGCAGCCCGCCGCAGTCAATGCGGCGCTGCAACAGCAGGCCGCGCAGCAGCAGCCCCTGACCTCGGGTGGCCCGGTCACCACCGGATGCACCAATGGCCGCTACAACGGCGAACCGATCAATGTGAATTTCAAAGACATTGATCTCAAGGATTTCTTCCGTCTGGTGCATGACATCAGCGGTCTGAACGTCGTGCTCGATTCCAGCGTCAAGGGCACTCTGACCATGGTGCTCGACGACGTGCCGTGGGACCAGGCTCTGGCCATCGTGCTCGGCAACAACGGGCTTGAATGCCAGCTGCAGGGCAACGTGCTGCGCATCGCGACGATTGAAACGCTCAAGAACGAGGCCGAAGCCCGCCGCGCCCAGCAGGAAGCCCAGGCGCTGGCCGTCACCAAACAGACGTTCACGCGCTATCTGAGCTACGCCCACGCCCGAGACGTGGTGCCGATCGTGAAGAAGTTCCTCTCTTCGCGCGGCGACGTGGTGGCCGATGAGCGCAGCAACGCGGTGATCGTTGACGATATCCCCAACCGTCAGGGCAAGATCGACGAACTGCTGAGCAAGCTTGACCGTAAAACTCCCGAAGTGGAAATCGAAGCGCGCGTGGTTTCGGCCACCCGTACCTTCCTCCGCGATATCGGTACCCAGGTCGGCTTCGGCTGGGGCGGCAGGAACTTCTCCACCGGCGGCAACAACCAGGCGATCAGCCCCATCAGCGCGCTTCCCGGGCCGGGATTCCTTCCGCAGTGGCTTACTGTGCCTAACCAGGTTGCCCAGATTCCTCTGTTCTCCAACCTGCCCGGCGGAACTTCCAACCGCCTCGGCATTAACGTTATGACCTCCAACTACCGTCTCGATTTCCTGCTCAGCATGGCGGAATCGCGCGGTCTGGCCAAGGTGCTGTCGCGGCCTCGTGTGATTACCCAGAACAACATCAAGGCGGTCATCAAGCAGGGCCAGCGCTTCCCG
>WNFG01002983.1_pt1 | contig 14143 bp, 11 predicted proteins | sample 5400431 | NCBI WGS metagenome assembly WNFG01 (sample SAMN13153346, study PRJNA577476) | soil metagenome | isolation source: 120 cm saprolite under Douglas fir tree site 2 hole 3 replicate 2 | place: USA:California | collected 2015-04-18
CGGCACCAGCTTCCAGGCGATTCAGGACATCCTCAAGTACGTGGTCGACAAGGGCAAGAGCCAGGTCGCACGCGACAAGGTCGGCGAGAATCTCTACAACCGCGGCGTGCTCAATTCGGTGCTGATCGCCGAGGCGATCCGCACCGCCCAGCAGCTCACCGGCAAGAAGCAGGTCACTGGCGAGGACGTGCGTCGCGGCCTGGAGACCCTCAAGATCTCCCAGGCGCGCTGGAAGGAGATCGGGCTCGAGAACTTCGCGGCGCCGATCAGCGTCTCGTGCTCCGATCACAACGGACACCATGGGATCTACCTGGCGCAATGGGACGGCACGAAGTGGACCAAGGCCTCGGATTGGATCGAGCCGATCAAGGACAAGGTGATGCCGTTGATCGAATCCCAGGCCAAGGAGTACGTCGGCGCCAACGCCGGCTGGCCGAAGCGCACCGAGGCCTGCGACAAGTCGTCATAGGTCTGACAAAGACGACGGATGACGGACGACGGAGCTCATTTCGTCGTCTGTCGTCCGTCCTGTGTCCTGCGCAAGCGGAGCTTGCCATGACCGCGGTCGAGCCGATCGGCTCCGCAGCAGCGCAAATCAGCGCAAGTTCCGCGACCATGTTGTCGCTCAACAACATCGAGGTGGTCTACGACCGCGTGATCCTGGTGCTCAAAGGCGTCTCGCTCGACGTGGCGCGCGGCGGGATCGTGGCGCTGCTCGGCGCCAATGGCGCCGGCAAGACTACGACGCTCAAGGCCATCTCCAACCTGCTGCAGTCGGAACGCGGCGAGGTGACCAAGGGCTCGATCGTGTTCGACGGTCAGGAGGTGCAGGCGCTCTCTCCCAACGAGCTGGTGCGGCGCGGCTGCATCCAGGTGATGGAGGGCCGGCACTGCTTCGGGCATCTCACCATCGAGGAGAACCTGCTGACCGGCGCGTTCACCCGCCGCGACGGCGCCGCCGCGATCCGGCGCGACCTGGACAAGGTCTACGGCTATTTCCCGCGACTGCGAGAGCGCCGCCAGGCAATGGCCGGCTATACGTCGGGCGGCGAGCAGCAGATGTGCGCGATCGGCCGCGCGCTGATGTCGAACCCGAAGATGATCCTGCTCGACGAGCCGTCGATGGGGCTGGCGCCGCAAGTCGTCGAGGAGATTTTCGGGATCGTCAAAAGCCTCAACGAGAACGAGAAAGTGTCGTTCCTGCTCGCCGAGCAGAACGCCAATATGGCGCTGCGCTACGCCGGTTACGGCTACATTCTCGAGAACGGCCGCGTCGTGCTCGACGGGGAGGCGGCGGCGCTGCGCGAGAACGAGGACGTCAAGGAATTCTATCTCGGGGTGGCGGAGGGCAAGCGCAAATCGTTCCGCGAAGGCAAGCATTACAAGCGGCGCAAGCGCTGGCTGGCGTGAGCGCTCCCTCCCCCGCTTGCGGGGGAGGGTTGGGGAGGGGGCAGTCCGATGCCCGAAAAATTCCATCTCGACGAAAAGTTCTCGCACTTCTCCGAGCATTGGCGCCCCAAGGTCGTTGCCGCGCTCAATGGCCAGGAGATCAAACTCGTCAAGGTCGCGGGCAAGTTTCCCTGGCACCACCACGAGAACGAGGACGAGTTCTTCCTGGTATGGAAAGGCCGGTTGCGCGTCGAGTTCCGCGACCATGTCGTCGAGCTCGGACCCGGCGAATGCCTGGTGGTGCCGCGCGGCACCGAGCATCGAACCGCGGCCGACGAGGAGGCCCACGTCGTGCTGTTCGAGCCGGTCGCGACGCGCAACACCGGCGACGTCCTCGACGCGGCCTTCACCGCCCCGGATGGTGTTGCCGTGTGAAGACCCGATTGTGCTGCGGATGGGATTGAACCAAGTCGATGGCTGAAGCGGGCGGGCAGAAATCGGAATTCTACGATGCGCTGGAAACGCGCGATCCGGAGGCGCGCGAGCGCGAGCTGTTCGCGCAATTGCCCGATGCGATCGCCAACGCCATGCGGGCGCCGGGCTGGGCGAGGCAGCTTGGCGGCATCGACCCGAAATCGGTGCGCTCGCGCCAAGCGCTGGCCTCGCTGCCGGTGCTGCGCAAGTCCGATCTCAAGGAGCTGCAGCACAAGGATCCGCCGTTTGCCGGCTTCGCCGTCACGCCGCCCGGCAAGGCCAAGCGCCTGTTGATGTCGCCCGGCCCGATCTTCGAGCCCGAAGGCCACGGCAAGGATTGGTGGGGGGCGGCGCGCGCGCTCCATGCGGCCGGCTTCCGCGCCGGCCACGTCGTGCACAACGCGTTCGCCTATCATCTCACGCCCGGCGGCTTCATTCTGGAGTCCGGCGCGCATGCGCTCGGCTGCGCGGTGATCCCGGGCGGGGTGGGCAACACCGAGCAGCAGGTCGAGGCGATCGCGATCCTCCGGCCGAGCGGCTACACCGGCACGCCGGATTTTCTGAAAATCCTGCTCGATGCCGCGCAAAAGCTCGGCAAGGATGCCTCCTCGCTCGAGCGCGGGCTCGTCTCCGGGGCGGCGCTGCCGGCCTCGCTGCGCCAAGAGCTCGCCTCGCGCGGCGTTAAGGTGCTGCAGTGCTATGCGACGGCCGACCTCGGCCTCATCGCCTACGAGAGTGGGGCGCGCGAAGGCATGATCGTCAACGAGACCGTCATCATCGAGATCGTGCGGCCCGGCACCGGCGATCCGGTCGCCGACGGCGAGGTCGGCGAAGTGGTGGTGACCTCGTTCAATCGCGATTACCCGATGATCCGGCTCGCCACCGGCGATCTGTCCGCCGTGCTCGCCGGCCGTTCGCCGTGCGGGCGCACCAACCTGCGCATCAAGGGCTGGATGGGCCGCGCGGACCAGACCACCAAGGTCAAGGGCATGTTCGTGCATCCCGCGCAGGTCGCGGAGATCGCCAAGCGCCATCCCGAGCTCGGCCGGGTCCGGCTCGCGGTCACCCGCGAGGCGGAGCAGGACACGATGACGCTCTATGCCGAATGCCGCGGCGCGCAGGCAGGCCTCGACGAAGCGCTCGCCGCCAGCCTGCAGGCCGTGACCAAGCTGCGCGGGCGCGTCAAGCTGGTCGAGCCGGGCAGCCTGCCCAACGACGGCAAGATGATCGCCGATGAGCGCAGCTACGGCTGAGCATCCGCCAGGCGCGGCCGGGCGCATCGGCGTGCTGCTGGTCAACCTCGGCACCCCCGAGGCCACCGACTATTGGTCGATGCGGCGCTATCTCGCCGAGTTCCTGTCCGACCGGCGGGTGATCGAGGAGAACCGCATCAAATGGTGGTTCATCCTCAATCTGATCATCCTCAGTGTTCGGCCGCGCCGGAAAGGCCGCGACTACGACAAGATCTGGAACCGGGAGCTCGACGAATCGCCGCTGAAGACCATCACCCGCTCGCAGGCGGAAAAGCTCGCCGCAACGCCGGCGCTCGAGGATCGCGTTCGCGTCGACTGGGCGATGCGCTACGGCAATCCCTCGATCGCTTCGCGACTCCAGGCGCTGCAAGAATCCGGTTGCGATCGGATCCTCATCATGCCGCTCTATCCGCAATATGCGGCGGCGACGACCGCGACCGTGTGCGACAAGGCGTTCGAGGCGCTGATGCAGATGCGCCGCCAGCCGGCGATCCGGGTGCTGCCGCCCTATTACGACGATGCGGTCTATATCGACGCGGTCGCTTCCTCGCTCGAGGCGAAGCTCGTCAAGCTTGCGTTCAAGCCGGAGGTGATCCTGGTTTCCTTCCACGGCATGCCCAAGGCCTATGTCCTCAGGGGCGATCCGTATCAGGACCATTGCGCCGCAACGGCCCGGCTGTTGCGCGAGCGGCTCGAGCTCGACGAAGAAAGGTTGCCGATGAGCTTCCAGTCGCGGTTCGGCTCGGCGGAATGGCTCACCCCCTATACCGACGCGACGGTTGAGGCGCTCGCCGAGCGCGGCGTGAAGAATCTGGCGGTGGTGATGCCGGGGTTTGCGGCGGATTGCCTGGAGACGCTCGAGGAGATCGCCGGCGAGAATGCCGAGATCTTCCGCCACCACGGCGGAAGAAATTTCGCCGCGATCCCCTGCCTCAACGACAGCGAAGCCGGCATGGCGCTGCTGCGCCACCTCGCATTGCGCGAGCTGCGCGGGTGGGTGTGAGCTGATGTGTAATCCGATTGAGTAGTTAGCGGCATGCGGTCTTCACCCTCCCCTGGAGGGGGAGGGTCGGCAGCGAGCATTTTGCGAGCTGCCGGGGTGGGGTGACTAAGCTTCACCCCCACCCGGCTCGCGTTCTTCGAACACTCGCCGACCTCCCCCCTCCAGGGGGAGGTGGGAGAATGCCGCGCTCACAGGCGAATTCAAGCGACGCCGGCCCGCAACAGATCGTGCAGATGCACGATGCCGATCGGCTTGCCGCCCTCGATCACGATCGCGGCGGTGATCTTCGAGGAATTGAACAGCTCCAGCGCCTCGCTTGCGAGCTGGTCCGCGCGCAGCGTCTTGGGCGTGCGGGTCATGACCTGCTCGACCCGCGCGTCGAGCAGGTCCGGCCGCATGTGGCGGCGCAGATCGCCGTCGGTGATCACGCCGATCAGGGCGCCGCCGGGCTCGGTGATGCCGACGCAGCCGAAGCTCTTGGTCGACATTTCGACCAAAGCCTCCGACATCCGCGTGCCGAGCGCTACCAGCGGAACCGCCGCGCCCGTGTGCATGATGTCGCGCACGAATTTGAGCATGGCGCCGAGCCGTCCGCCCGGATGCAGCATCCGGTAATCGAGCGCGGTGAAGCCGCGGCTCTCCAACAGCGCGATCGCCAGCACGTCGCCGAGCGCGAGCTGCATCAGCGAGGAGGTGGTGGGTGCGAGATTGTGCGGACAAGCCTCCCGCGCCTGCGGCAGGACCAGCACGACGTCCGCCGCCTGGGCGAGCGCGCTGTCGGGCTTCGCCGTCACGGCGATGAGCCCGATCCGGAACCGCCGCGAATAGTCGATCAAGTCTTTCAGCTCGACGGTTTCGCCCGACCACGACAACGCCATGATCACGTCGTCGGCGGTGATCATGCCGAGATCGCCGTGGCTGGCTTCGCCGGGGTGAACGAAGAACGCGGGCGTGCCGGTGGACGCGAAGGTGGCGGCGATCTTGCGGCCGACGTGACCGGACTTGCCCATCCCGGTCACGATCAGCCGGCCCCTCGCGCGCTGGATCATCGCCACGGCGGCGATCAGCGGCGCGCCGAGGCCGTCGCGGATCGCCGCGGCGAGCGCGCTGATCCCGCTGGCTTCCGCTTCGAGCGTGCGCAACGCCGACTCGATCTCGAGCCGCCGTTCTTGCCCAATCGATACTTTCGGCTTGGCCATCGTTCCTAGTCCCCGCCGCCCGCGCGGATTAGCACGGATCGCCCCGCCGCGCGATCATTCGGCCGCTGGCGCCGGCCCGGCTCGCCCCGGCTCGCTCGGCGACCCCCCCGGGTCAACCGGGCGTTAACCATAATCGCTTTACATCCGTTAACCAAAACCGGCGTGCCGCTTCGCGAAGCCGCCAGCGCGGCTTGTGCCCGCGAAGCCGGTTGCGTTGTCCGTTTGCCGAGTTTGCGGCGCCAGGCGGTGCTCCGCAAGCGACACGAGACAGATTGAAGATGCTGCGCCTTCGCTCGTCTCGTCGTGCTCGAGTGGCAGGCGCGGCCGCTTTGCTCGGCGCGCTGATCGGCGCGCATGCGCTGGCCCAGGCCGATCCGCCGGAGGCAGCCGAGGGTCTGCGAGCCGGCATCGATGAGGACTTGCCGGATCGGGGAGGAGAGCGGGTCGAGCCGGCGCGCCGCGGCGATCCCGCGCCCGGCCGCGTGCGCAAATACGGCCGCCCGCCCGGATCGGGCGCGGGTCGGACCGGATTCATCTCCACCAACGTCCCGCGGCCGAAGCCGAAACCCGGCGCGAAGCAAGCACAAGACATCGAATCGGAGTTGGCGCCGGGACCAGGCGCCGAACCGGATGCGGGTGCCGCAGCACGGCGGAAAAAAGCCGCGGTGCGGCCCGGCAAGGCCCAGGGCGGCAATCCGGCGGCTGCGCCGTCGGGCAAGGTCCCGGCGCCGGTAGGCGCCGGGAGGCCCAACGCGAAGGAAGGCATCGCCGGGCCGAACGTGCGGTTGCCGCGCAAGCCTGTGGTCGAAGAGGATCCGTTCGCGCCCGTCGGGATCCGGGCCGGTGCGTTCTTGTTGCGGCCGGCCCTCGAGCTCACGACCGGTTACGACAGCGATCCCGCGCGTTCTTCCGGCGGGCGCGGCTCTTCGCTCGTCATCGTCGCGCCGGAGCTGAAAGTGAATTCCGACTGGGAGCGGCACGAGCTCACCGCGAATCTTCGCGGCAGCTACGCCGACTATCCTTCGGTTCCGTACGCGGATCGGCCCTTCGTCGATGCCAGGATCGACGGAAGGATCGACGCGTCCCGCGACATTCGCATCGACCTCGAGACGCGCTACGTGTTGTCGACGGAGAATCCCGGCAGCCCCAATCTGCAGGCCGGCCTCGCCAAGCTCCCGATCTCCACCGACGTCGGCGCTACCGCCGGAATCGACCGGCGCTTCAATCGGCTCGACGTTTCGCTCAAGGGCACCCTCGATCGGTTCGATTACCAGAATTCCCTGCTCGTCGACGGCACCTCGGCCAGCAACAAGGATCGCGATTACAACCAATACGGCGTCCAGGCCCGCGCCGGCTACGAGATCACGCCGGGGCTCAAGCCGTTCCTCGAGCTCGATGCCGATACGCGCGTGCACGATCTGGCGATCGACCAGTCCGGCTACGCGCGCGATTCCGACGCGGTCACGCCCAAGGCCGGCACCACCTTCGAAATCACCCGCAAGCTCACCGGGGAAATTTCGGTGGGCTATCTGACCCGCACCTACAAGGATCCGCGGCTCGCCGATCTGCGCGGGCTGATCGCCGATTCCTCGTTGATCTGGACGGCAACCGGGCTCACGACCGTCAAGCTCACCGCGAGCTCGGCGGCGGCGGAATCGGTGCTGCCGGGGGTCTCCGGCCTGTTCCAACGCGACGTCGGCATCGAGGTCGATCACGCGTTCCGGCGCTGGCTGCTCGGCACCTTCAAGCTCGGCTGGGGGCTCGACGATTACGTTGGGCTCAACCGCGAGGACAGGCGCTACGCGGTCACGGTCGGACTGATCTACAAACTATCGCGGGAGATGCAGCTCAAGGGCGAGCTGCGCCAGTACTGGCTGCGGTCCAACGTCTCGGGCGTGGATTATACCGCGACCGCGATCCTGGTCGGCCTGCGGTTGCAGCGGTGATCATTGCATTTCGCAGCATTCGCTCGCTTCGCTCGCGGGGGGAGGGGAGGAGCAAACCTTGAGCTCGGCGCCAGATCGCGATCCGCAGACTCCTTCATTTCTCGCCCAGCAGCTTTTCCAGCTCGGCGCGGAATTCGGCGCGCATATCCTCGCGCGCCAGCGCATAAGCGACGTTCGCGGCCAGGAAACCGATCTTCGAGCCGCAGTCGAACGTCCGGCCCTCGAACTTGAGGCCGTAGAACGGCAGTTTCAGCGCCAGCCGGATCATCGCGTCGGTGATCTGGATCTCGCCGCCGGCGCCGCGGTCCTGCGTCTCCAGAATGTCAAAAATCTCCGGCTGCAGGATGTAGCGGCCAGTGATAATGAGGTTGGACGGCGCGCTGCCGCGCGGCGGTTTTTCCACCATGGCGGTGATCGAGAACGCGTTGCCTCGCCGCTCGCCGACGCCGACCACGCCGTACATATGCGTGCGGTCGGCAGGGATTTCCTCGACCGCAATGATGTTGGCGCGCTCGCCGAGGTCGCGATAGGCGTCGATCATCTGCTTGAGGCACCCGTGCGGCGCCTGCACCAGCACGTCGGGCAGCAGCAGCGCGAAGGGTTCGCGGCCGACCAGCTCGCGCGCGCACCACACCGCATGACCGAGCCCGAGCGGGGTCTGCTGCCGCGTGAAGCTCGTCGTTCCGGCTCCCGGCAGCTCGCGATTGAGCAGCTCGAGCTCGGCGTGCTTGCCGCGCTCGTTGAGCGTGAACTCGAGTTCGAGCTGTCGGTCGAAATGGTCCTCGATGACGCCCTTGTTGCGGCCGGTCACGAAGATGAAATGCTCGATGCCGGCTTCGCGGGCCTCGTCGACCACGTGCTGGATGATCGGCCGGTCGACCACCGTGAGCATTTCCTTCGGCATCGCCTTGGTGGCCGGCAGGAACCGGGTACCGAGGCCGGCAACCGGAAATATCGCCTTGCGAATCGGGGACATGGCCGAGAGATTCCTAAAGAGCGGGGTGTTGCGAACGGCAGGCGCTGCTTTGTCGGCAAAATCTCCGGGGATTTCAAGGAAACGAAATGCCGATCCGGTGGACACGGGGCCCGGCGGGCGAGGATGGCGCAGCCGGGCCGGGTGGATTTGCCTGTGGCCCATTGATCTGCCGCCCTGCTTTGGCCAGAAATTCGCCCCCAATAGGCAGGCGCGCCGGGTCGGTTAAGCGGCCGGAAACGATCGCAGCCCTCAATAGGGGGAGAGCGCGGCGCGACGCCGGGGAAGGGCGGGCACATGGGCAAGAAGCAAGTCCGGTTCAAGAGACGGGTAGCCGGCTTTCGCGGCGCGGCGCTGATCGCCGCTGTTGCGGCGTGCTGGGCGGTCGCGGCGGCCCCGGTTTGGGCGCAGGACGAACGTGCCGCGCTGGTCCGCGGCGAAGTCACCGGAACCCTGCCTTCCGGTCAGGACTGGAGCGGGGAGGCCGGCGGGTCCGGGCACCCGCTGATGAGCCCGCAAGCGATCCTCGCCGCGGCGAGCAATTTCCAGAACTGCATCGCGCAACTGTGGCCGCAGGCGGCCCGGCGCGGCGTGTCGTGGCAGACGTTCCAGGCCTATACGGCGGATCTCGAGCCCGATCTCCACATCATGGATCTGCTCGACGCCCAGCCGGAGTTCACCAAGTCGCTGTGGGATTATCTCGATCTTCTGGTGAACGACGCGCGCATCGCCGCCGGACGGGAGATTTTGGCGAAATACCAGCCGGTATTCGCGGCGGTGGAGAAAACCTATGGGGTCGACCGCCACGTCATCGCGGCGATCTGGGGGATCGAATCGAATTTCGGCAGTGCGATCGGCGAGCGCCCGGTGCTGCAGTCGACCGCGACGCTCGCCTGCATCGGCCGGCGCCAGGACTATTTCCGGGAGGAATTCCTTTCGGCGCTGGAGATCGTTCATCGCGGCGACGTGCGGCCGGATCGACTCAAGGGCTCGTGGGCGGGCGCGTTCGGCCCGACGCAATTCATGCCGACGGCATTCAAGCGTTATGCGGTGGATTTCGACGGCGACGGCAGGCGCGACGTCGTCGATTCCGTTCCCGACGTCATCGCCTCGACCGCCAACAATCTGCGCATGGACGGCTGGACCGCCGGCCAGGCCTGGGGATACGAGGTCGTGGTGCCGCCGGGATTCAACTATTTGTTGGCGGATCGCGCGCGCCAGCTCAGCCTGCAGGAATGGCAACGGCTCGGCGTGCAGCGGGTCGGCGGCAAGCTGTTTCCGCGGCCGACGGACCGCGCCTACGTGCTGGTGCCGGCCGGCGCCCGCGGCCCGGCGTTCCTGATGCTCAACAATTTCCGGGTGATCATGCGCTACAACCCGGCGGAGGCCTATGCGCTCGCCATCGGCCATTTCGCCGATCGCTTGCGCGGCGCGGGGCCGCTGGTGCAGCCCTGGCCGCGCTACGAGCGCGTGCTCAGCCTCACCGAGCGCTACGAGATGCAGCAGCGCCTGGCGTTTCACGGCCTCGATGTCGGCGAGCCGGACGGACGGTTCGGAGCCAAGACCCGTGCCGCGATCCGCGAGTTCCAGCTGCGCGCCGGCTTGATCCCGGACGGGTTTGCGTCCACGCAAGTGCTCGACCGGCTGCGCGCGCAATGACTTTTACCTCCCCCGCCTGCGGGGAAGATCGATCACGCGAAGCGTGGTCGGGTGGGGGCCCCACCCCGCCGGCTTTGCCGGCGACCCTCCCCTGAAGGGGAGGGAAAACCTCGAAGTTGACATTTTCCTCGGGCTATTGGCGGATGGCCCGTCGCTTTCAGGGAAGGCCGCGAGTTAGCCGGAGGCATCAGATGAAAACGGCAAGCATTCTGAGCCGGCTCGCCCCCCCCACGCTGATGCTCGCGGCGGAGATTTGGCTCGCGTGCACGGCCTGTGTTGTCATCAGCACGCCGGCAGCCGCGCAATTCTGGGATTACCCTTTCTGGGGGCAGCGACAGGCCCCGCAGCAGCGCCAATATCGGCCGTGGGGGCAGCCGGAGCAGCGGCCGCAGCCGCCGGTCGATGCCTCCAAGGCGCCGCCGCCGCGCAAGCAGGAGAGCGCGCCCGCCAAGACCGTGGTGGTCATGGGCGATTCCATGGCCGATTGGCTCGGCTTCGGCCTCGAAGATGCGTTCGCCGAGACGCCGGAGATCGGGGTTACCCGCAAGTACCGCGCCTATAGCGGCTTGATCCGCGGGGAATCCCGCAAGGAATTCGATTGGCCGCAGTCCGCGAAGGAAATCCTGGCGGCCGAGAAACCCGATTTCGTCGTGATGATGCTCGGGGCGAACGACCGGCAGTCGATCCGGGAGCGACCGCCGCGGGCCACTCCGAAGCAGCCGCCCACGCCGCAGACGAAGCTGGAAGGCGGGCAGCCGACGCAGATCAATCCGGCGGGCGCTCCCCCCGATACGCCAGAGGGTGCCGCCGGCGCCGAGCCGCAAAAATCCTCCGAGCCGCAGAAACCGGCTGCCGCCCCCGAGCCGCCGCCCGGCCCGATGATGACCTACGAGTTTCGCTCGGAAAAATGGGGCGAGGCCTACGGCAGGCGCATCGACGAGATGATCGCGGTCCTCAAGAGCAAGGGCGTGCCGGTGCTCTGGGTTGGATTGCCGGCCATTCGCGGAACTCGTTCGACCGCGGACCTCGCCTATCTCAACGAGCTCTATCGGGGTCACGCCGAAAAGGCCGGGATTGCCTATGTCGACGTGTGGGATGGCTTCGTCGACGAGAACGGCAATTTCGCTCCGCGCGGCCCGGATTTCGAAGGGCAGATCCGCCTGCTGCGGGCGGGCGACGGCGTGCATTTCACCAAGGCCGGTGCCCGCAAGCTCGCGCATTACGTCGAGCGCGAGATCCGGCACCTGATGCTCAGCCGCGGCGCGCCGATGGCGCTGCCTACGCCGGAGGAGCCGCAGCCGGACGCCTCCCGCCCCGGCTCGCCGGCGGTGCGTCCCGTGGCCGGGCCGGTGGTGCCGTTGACGACACCGGCGAGCGCGCCCGAAGGCCTGCTCGGCGCCGGCGCACAGCGGCCCGCCGTGGCCGATCCCAATGCCAATCGCGTCCTGGTGAAGGGCGAGCCGCTGCCGGCCCTCAGTGGCAGAGCCGACGATTTCGCCTGGCCGCGCCCCGACGCAGCCTTGCTACCGCCCGAGCCGAGTGCGGCGCCGGCTCCCGCGCCTGCGGCAAAATCCGGCACCGCCGGCTCCCCGCCCGGGTCCAAGCCGGTCGCCGCGGCTCCAGGGAAAAAGCATGCGCCCGCCGCTGCGGCAGCCGGCGAGGACAGCCGTCGACCGCTCTCGCTCACCGATGATCGGCCGCGGTCCGAGCCGGCGCGCCGGCGTACGCCGCCCGACAACGGGCTGCGGCCGCCCGCGGCGGTGCCGCTCGCGCCGATCCATTGAGCTGGTTTCACCGCCCGCCTGCGGGGAGAGGTCGACAGTACGAAGCGCGGTCGGGTGAAGCCCTAGTCGTGCGCGGCGCCAGCACCGCGTCCGGGGAACCAGGTCAGCGTCCGGCCCGATTCCAGCCGCGCCCGGTATCGCCGAACGCCTCGAACCCGTTCTCGGTCACCGCCACCGTGTCCTCCAGCTTGATGAAGCCGCGGCGCGGATGCTTCATCGTGGTTTCGATCGACACCACCATGCCGCTTTCGAGCGCGCGATCCGCGTCGTAGCCGCTGTAGGCGCGGTTGGTGGCCAGCCGCGGCGCTTCGTGGCTGATCAGTCCCATGCCGTGGGCGATGAATTCCAGGTAGCCGCGGTGCGGTGAGGCATTCATCAGCTGTTCGGCGGCAACGAAGATGTCGCCGCCGCGCGCGCCGCGGCGGATCGGTTTGCGCGCGGCCTGCTGAACCGCATCGACGGCCGCGAGCAGGTCTTGCAGTTCGGAATCCGCCTCGCCCAGAATCCCCATCCGGCACAGATCGCCGATGTAGCCGCGATAATTCCCGCCCGAGTCGAGCGAGATGATGTCGCCCGGCTCGAGCCGCTGATCCGACGGTGCCCGGTTCAAACCGGTGCCGGCCGTGATCAGACAATATTCGAAGGTGAGCCCGCGCGCGACTTCCTCGCGCCGCAGCCGCTCGACGAGCTCGGCCTTGGTCACGCCGGGCGCGCAGCTTGCGAACACCGCCTGCATGGAAGCGACGACGCGCTCGGAAGCTTCCCGCAAGAGGCGAAGCTCGGCGGCGGTTTTCCGCGCGCGCAGCCGCTCCAGCGGAAAATGCGCGTCGACGATCTCGCAGTCCGGCAGGGCCTGGCGCAGCGCGGCGTCGGCGTCGGCGGGCAGGAACGAGGCCTCCACTCCGATGCGCCGGATGCCCGGACCGAGCCCCCGGATGTGCTCGACCGCAAGCTTGATCGCGTCGACCGAGCCGGAGGCTGCGGTCTTGACCGCAGGCGTCCAGAACTTGCCGAGCTCGTTCTCGAACGCCTCGAGCCGATAGCCGATATAGGCGGCCGCTTCCGGCTGGCCGCGCCGATAGACCAACACCGGCAGATAACGGCTCACCCCGATGGCGTCCATGTAATCGAAGAAGAAGAAACGATAACCGCCGAGCAGATATTGCACGTTGTGCTTCGAGGTGACGAGGAGCGCGTCGATGCCGGCCTCTTGCAAAAGCTCGTCGAGCCGGGCGGTATCGAACGGGATGGGCTTGGCGGCCGGTTTTGCCGCACGGGCAAGCGTTGCGCTTTCCATGACGTTTCCTCCGAATTCCGATCCGATGCAGCTTGCCCGATTGCGCCGGCGCGTGTCACTACCCCGGACGGCCCAGGAAAGGGATTTCCCAATGGCCACGACCGGGAACCTGTTTGCCGATCTTTCGCCGAGGGGCGCCGACGAGGAGTTCACGCAATTGCTGCGCGCGCCCGGCATGCGCATCGAGCGCATCGTGTCGCACGGGCATAAGAGCCCGCCGGGGTTCTGGTACGACCAGGATTGTGCCGAATGGGTGCTCCTGCTCCGGGGTGCGGCGATCCTCGGGTTCGAGGACGATCCCGAGCCGATCCGGCTCGAAGCGGGCGACCACGTCTTGATCCCGGCCCACGCGCGCCATCGCGTCGAATGGAGCGATCCGGACCGCCCGACGGTGTGGCTCGCGGTGCATCATGGTGAGATATCGGATTGATCCGCGGCATGCCCCAGCCCCTGATCGCGCTCACCGGCGGCACCGGTTTCATCGGGCGATATCTGCTGCGCGAGCTCTCGGGGCGCGGGTATCGGCTGCGCGTGCTGCTGCGCCGCCCGAGCGTGCTGCCGCCGGAATGCGCGAGCGCTGTCGTCGGCGATCTCGCGCGGCCCCAGAACATGGCGGCGGCGCTCGCCGGCGCCGACGCCGTGATCCATTCGGCCGGCGTCTCGCAGGCGATGTCGGGACTGCCGGAGGACGATCATCGGGCGCTCAACACCGAGGCCACGATCGGGCTGGCGCGCGCGGCGCAGCGCGCAGGCGTCCGCCGCTTCGTGTTTCTCTCCTCGATCCGCGCGCAATCCGGTCCGACCGCCGCGGGCGTCCTGACCGAGGATCTGGAGCCGCGACCCACCGACGCCTACGGCCGCTCCAAACTCGCCGCCGAACGCGGCTTGGCGCAGCTCGATCTCGATTGGGTCGCGCTCCGCCCGATGCTGGTCTACGGGGAGGGCGTCAAGGGCAATATGGCGCGGCTCATCGCGCTCGCGCGCTCGCCCTGGCCGCTGCCGCTCGCCGGGCTCGACGCACGGCGCTCGCTGCTCTCGCTCGATAATCTCCTCGCGGCGATCGATTTGCTGCTCGCCGCGCCGGCGCCGCTGCGGCGGCCGCTGATCGTCGCGGATCCCGGGCCGCTGACCATTCCGGAGATGATCGCCGCGATGCGGCGCGGTCT
>WNFG01002985.1_pt1 | contig 14139 bp, 7 predicted proteins | sample 5400431 | NCBI WGS metagenome assembly WNFG01 (sample SAMN13153346, study PRJNA577476) | soil metagenome | isolation source: 120 cm saprolite under Douglas fir tree site 2 hole 3 replicate 2 | place: USA:California | collected 2015-04-18
GTGTGACAGCTTCGCGGGATCTGGGTGGTGTGGAAGAGATGATCTGGTGAGGTAGTTGACGTCCGATGTGAGCGGGATGTCGAGGACTGGCCGGGGACGTGGCCGGGCGCGGGCGGAGATCGCGGTGGCCCGGGTGCTGGAGAAGCGGCTGGGTGCGCTGCCGGTGGTAGCACAGTTCGGACGGCGGCTGCGGATCGCGGAGGTGGTTGATGAGCTGTGCCCGGTCCGGCAGGTGGCGCCGATCTCGCACGGGGAGGTGATTGAGGCGCTGGTGGCGAATCGGCTGACCGCGCCGGCGCCGCTGGTGCAGGTGGAGGCGTGGGCGGCGGCGATGGCGGTGGACGAGGTGTACGGCATCGAGCCGCACTTGCTCAACGACGACCGGCTCGGCCGTGCCCTGGACGCGATCGCCCCGCATCTGGATGAGGTCATCGGCTCGGTCGGCGCAGCGGCGATCAGCGAGTTCGGGGTAGACGTGGCCCGGCTGCACTGGGATATGACCTCGATCTCGTTGTACGGCGCCTACCCGGATGCGGACGAGGAGTACCCGGCGCCGCGGTGGGGGCATCCGAAGGACCGCCGCCCGGATCTGAAGCAGATCCAAACCGGGCTGGCCGTGGCCGCCGACGGCGGGATCCCGGTCTTCCACCACGCCTACGACGGCGGGGCCGGGGAGGTGGCCCAGGTCACCGGGGCGATGACCGCGCTGAAGAAGATCGCCGGGCCGCGCACGTTCCTGCTGGCAGGCGACTCCAAGCTGATCTCCTGGGCCAACGCGACGGCGATGGCCGCCGGGCAGGTCGCCTTCGTCGCGCCGCTGGCCGCCTCACGGGTGCCGGCGGGGCTGTTCGCCGCGCTGCCGCCCGGGGCGGGCGCCGAGGTGGACTACACCGCCGGGCGGGACGCGGGCAAGCCCGCCGCCGCGCGGGGCACCTACCGGGTGCTGGAGGACGACGGGATGGACATCCGCGGCCCCCGCACGAGCGATCCGGTGGTGCACCTGCGCCGGATCCTGGTGTACTCCTCGGCGAACGCCGCCGGCCAGGCCAAGGCCAGAGCGCTGAAGCTGGCCAAGGCCGCCGGGGAACTGGACAAGCTGGTACGCACCGCCGGGACCCGGTTCCACCCCACCGAAGATGCCGTGGCCGCCCGCGTCCAGGCGATCGCCGCCAAACGCCGCGCCGGGAAGTACCTGCGCACCGCCATCACCGTCGGCAAGGCTGGCAAACCGGTCCTGGCCTGGCACTTCGACCAGGATGCTATCGACGATGAAGCCGCCGCGGACGGCTGGTACGCGCTGCTGACCAACCTGGCGCCCGGCCAGTCCAGCCCGGCCGAGGTCTTCCGCCGCTACAAAGGCCAGCATGTCGTCGAACGCCGCTACGGCGAGTTCAAAGGCCCCCTCGCCGTCGCCCCGCTCTTCCTAGAACTCAACCGGCGCATCACCGCCCTGATCACCGTGATCTGCCTGGCTCTGCTTATCTTCTGCCTGGTCGAGCGGCAGGTCCGCCAAGCGCTGGCCCCGCACGGCGGGATGATGACCGGCCTGCCCGGCTACGGCCCCGCCCCGGCCCGTCCCACCGGCAGGACCATCTTCCGCGCACTGGCCGACCTGCGCCTGATCCCCGCCCACGACGGCAACCCCGCCACCATCCCCAAACCCGTCGGCGTCCAAGCCCGGCTCCTCGACCTCCTCAAGATCGATATCAGCCGACCCCGCTGGCTCACCCCGTAAAACCCAATGTGCGAAGAACAGGCCTAGCGTGTCACCGGGCCGGGCCAGGGCGGAGCTGAGAGCGTCCTGCAGCGCGGCCAGTCCGTCGTCGAGCGACCGGGTGCGGCTTTCCACCAGCCCATCGGTATACAGGGCGATGGTCGCACCCGGGGGCAGGCTGATCTGGGTGGCCTCAAAGGATTCAGCGCCGAGGCCAAGCGGAAGCCCAGGCGGCAGGTCAAGCACCCGTGTCGCGCCGCCGGGCAGCACGAGCACGGGCGGCAAGTGACCGGCCTGGGCGGCCACGCAGGAACTGCCTGCTGGGTCGATGACCGTGGCGATGCACGTCGCGAACGGCGCGGTGGCCATTCCGGCCGCCATCCGGTCCAGCCTGCGCAGGACTTGTCCCGGCTCCAGCTCAAGGTCGGCCAGCAAATGCGCCGCGGTCCGCAGTTGCACCATGACCGCCGCCGCTTCCGGGCCATGGCCCATCGCGTCACCCACGATCAGCGCCGCCTTCCCGCCGGGCAAGGGGACGATGTCATGCCAGTCGCCGCCCACGACGCTGGCACCGACCGGCAGGTAGCGGTGCGCGACCTCCATCCCGGCCGGCACGCGCGGCCGTCCGGGCAGCAGGGCGCGCTGCAGCGCGAGCGCGGTCCGCCGTTCACGGTGATAGAGCCGGGCGTTGTCGATGCACACCGCGGCCCGGGAGGCGAGCTCGCCAGCCAGCGTGACGTCACCCGGGTTGAACGCCGGGCTGGCTGGCGCCCGACCGAAGGTCGCGCACCCCACCACGACCCCGCGGGCGATGAGAGGCATGGCCAGGAACGAGGTGTAGCCCGCGGCGATCGCCCGGCCGCCGGGGCGGCGGCCGATCCTTTCGGCGGTCTCGCTGTCCAGCCGGTCGAACAGGACCGGCCCGCCGGTCGCCATCGCCCGGGAGTGGGGCGTGTCCTCCCCGAAGACGAGCACCTCACCGGGACGTAGCAAGCTGCCTGTGACGGCGGCGGTCTGGTCAGCCAGCCGGGCCGCCAGCCGGCGCGCAACCGCCCCGTGCCCGGCCCGGGGCGAGCTGAGCTCATCGGCTGCGAGCAGGCGTTCCGCCCCGTAGATGGCGGCCGCATCAGCGAACCCGGGAACGGCGGCATCGACGACCTCGGACGCGGTCTGGGTGAGGTCGAGCGAGCTGCCGATCCGGGCCGCTGCCTTGCTTAACCAGCTGGGGCTGGGTTGCGGCCAAGCACGCTGGGCGATCACCACGGCACCGCCACCTAACCCGGCCAGCGGCTCACAGCGCAAAGCGAATCGCCCCTCGCCCAGGCGGCCGCCCGCCACGGTTGCGGTCCAGACCCGCCCCGCCGCCACCTCAGCCAGCGCATGGCCGACCAGCTGACGCTGGCCCGGCCCGGTCATCAGCACGTCACACACGTCATGCCCGACCATTGCGCGGGCCGGATGCCCGAACAGCCAGGTGGCGGTCACTGACCATGAGGTCACCTGCCCCTGGGTGTCCAGGGTGAAGGTGGCCAGCTCGGCCAGGTCCGGTTCGCGGCGCCGTGGTAGCACGGGCTGGCCGTCCCCGGCTATGTGTGACTCCACCGGTATCTGCACCAACCTTGACGACGAGCACGCCGGGCTTGCAGCGGCCTATCAGCGGCCACAGCCGCAGGCCATTCGGGCCGCGGCGGCGCTGCACAGGCATGGCCCGTACCGGCGTGGTACGGGCCATGCCCGTACCCTGAGATATCGTGCAAACACGAAATGTATCGCATTATTGAGCGTCAAAATGGGCCAGTGCCAGGCATTGGGGAACTGTCATCCAGGCGCCGAGGCCATGCCGAGAGACCAAGCTAGAGGCCAGGCTAGAAGGCCAGCTAGAGGTGCCGTGTCCACGCATCAGGTGAGAAGGAGGCGCGATGGCTGACGAGCCGGGCTGGGTTCCGCCGGGCGTTGACACCAAACGGGCGAATGCCGCCCGGGTCTACGACTACCTGCTGGGCGGAAACCACAACTTCCTGGCCGACCAGGACCTGGGCCGGGCGCTCGCCGCGGTCGATCCCAATGTCCGGGCGATCGCCCGCGCCAACCGCGCGTTCCTCGGCCGGGCGGTGCGGTTCCTCGCCGCGGCCGGCATCGGCCAGTTCCTTGACATCGGCTCCGGCATACCGACCCAGGGGAACGTGCATGAGGTCGCCCAGCAGGCCGCCCCGGGCGCGCGGGTGGTTTATGCCGACCTAGACCCGGTCGCGATCGCGCACAGCAAGGCCATCCTGGCCGGCAACGAGAACACCGCGATCATCGACGCCGACCTGCGCGACCCGGGGAAGATCCTCGCCGACGACGCCACCCGGCGCCTGATCGACTTCGGCCAGCCGGCCGGCCTGCTGCTGGTCTCCGTCTTGCCTTTCATTTCCGATGCCGAGGATCCCTGGCGGATCGTGGCCACGCTGCGCGATGCGCTCGCACGCGGCAGCTACCTGGTGGTGTGCCATGGCACAGATGAAGGCCAGCCCACGGTGATGCAGGCCATAGACAAGGTGTACAAGAGCAGCGTCCCCGCGCGGGGGCGCGCCCGCTCGCGCGCGGAGATCATGCGTTTCTTCGAGGGTTTCGACCTCGTGGACCCCGGGCTGGTCTTCATCCCCCAGTGGCGGCCAGATTCACCAGCCGACGTGCCCAGCGACCCCAGCCAGTTCTGGGTCCTGGTCGGCGTCGGACGGAAGGTTTGACGCCGGGTTTACCCAGGCCCTTAAGGTTCAGAACGATTCTCACCCGCTGCCGGGCTCCCCTGAGCGCGGTCCTACCGCCAACTGCCCGAAACCGCAGTCGGCCCAGGACGCGGCCCCTCAGTCACTGCCCAGTGCTCGGCGGCGGTCACATGGCCTGCTCCGCGCTGGGCCAGTCCGCCATCCACCTGCCACTCAGGTGCTGACTTGGCGAGCCGACGTCAACTATTACGGTCAGCTAACTCTCAGGAAAGCCTGAGCAAGCGCCTAGAGCTCTTGAAGAGTTCCTCCAGGTTGGAACCCCAATATCGGTAACAGGCAACAGGGTGGCTACGTACGGAGGAGCGGATCCCAGATGAGCACGGTCAACGAGCAGCCGGTATTTAGCAGTCCGGGGCAGGATGGGCGCGACGGGCTGCGGGCCGGGCCGGCGGCCCCGGGCGGACCGAGCGGCCGCGACGAGCCGGCTGGGCCGGCCGCATACGGCGGGCCGGGCGGGTACGGCAGGCCAAGCGGGCCGGCTGGGCCAGGCGGGTATGGCGGGCCGGCCGGGCCGGGCGGGTACGGCGGACCAGGCGGGCCGGCCGGGCCGGGCGGGTACGGCGGGCCAGGCGGATCGGGCGGCCAGGAAGATGGCCTGGGCAGCCGGTTGCGGCGGCGCCGAGGCTTGCTGGCCGGCGCGTCAGTCGGAGCGGCGGCCGTGCTGGTGTTCGCGGGGCTGGGCGCGGCGAACGCGATGGGCGCCACCGTCCTGACCACGTCGCAGATCGCGGCGAAGGTGGACCCGGGCCTGGTCGATGTGGTGACCACGCTGGGATATCAGAATGGCACGGCGGCCGGCACCGGGATGGTGCTGACCTCCAGCGGCGAGGTGCTGACCAACAACCATGTGATCGACGGCGCGACCTCGATCAAGGTCACCGATGTGGGGAACGGGCGCACCTATACCGCCAAGGTCGTCGGCTACGACAAGACCCACGACATCGCGGTGCTGCAGCTTCAGGGTGCCTCCGGGCTTCAGACGGTCACCCTCAGCTCCTCTAGCCCCCAGACCGGCCAGAAGGTGGTGGCGCTGGGCAACGCGGGCGGCAAGGGCGGGACCCCGTCGGTGGCCACCGGGACGGTCAACAGCCTTGGCCAGACGATCACCGCCTCCGATCAGTCATCGGGCAACGCTGAGCAACTGACCGGGCTGATAGGCACCAACGCCGCCATCCAGCCGGGTGATTCTGGCGGGCCGCTGGTCAACACCTACGGGGAGGTCATCGGCATGGACACCGCCGCCTCCACCTCCCCAACGACGACCGGCTTCCAGCCGCAGTCCGGGCAGACGCAGACCCAGGCGTTCGCCATCCCGATCAGCGAAGCATCTTCGATCGCCAGCCAGATCGAGGCGGGCACGCCCTCGTCCACCGTGCATCTCGGCGCCACCGCGTTCCTCGGCGTGCAGACTTCCTCGGCCGGCATCGGCAGCGATGGCAGCGGCTTCGGCGGTAGCTCAACCAGCAGCGGCGCCATCATCGCCGGCGTCGTGTCCGGATCAGCCGCCGCGCAGGCAGGCCTGGTGGCGGGCGACCAGATCACCTCGGTCGCGGGCCAGACCGTCACGTCCTCCTCGGACATCCAGTCGGTGCTGGGGAGCCACCACCCGGGCGACAAGATCAGCATTAGCTGGACAGACCAGTCCGGCCAGTCGCAGACCGCCACCGTGGTCCTCGGCGCCGGCCCCGCGGCCTGACGCTCGGCCGGGTGACCCATGACGGAGGCCGCGGATCAGATCCGCGGCCTCCGCCATGTCATGCGCCGGTCAGAAGACCTCGAATTCCCAGAGTGAGTAGCCGTACACCGTCCCGCGTGCGGTTCCGTACATGCGCACATACCGGCCGGTGCCCGAGACAGGCAGCGCCTGGGTGCCGCCGGTCCCGGTCGTGGCGGAGTAGATCGTCGTCCAGGTCGAGCCGTCCGTGGACGTCTGAATCTGGAACGCCTTGCCGTACGCGGCCTCCCAGGCCAGCGTGACACCGCAGATCGTCTGGGACGAGCCCAGGTCCACCTGGATCCACTGCGGGTCGGAGAACGCGCTCGACCAGCGGGTACCGAGATTGCCGTCGAACGCCGCCGACGCCGGGAAGGTCGCGTTCTGCAGCGACGACGCGGACGCGGGCTTGTTCAGCGCGAGATTGGTGGTCCCGCAGCCACCGCCGCCGCCGGTGCCGAATACCTGGAACTCGTACAGCGAGTAGCCGTACATTGTCCCGCGCGCCGTGCCGTACATACGGATGTAGCGGCCGCTGCCGGTCACGCTGAGGGTCTGCGTGCCGCCGGTGCCAGTGGTCGTCGAGTAGATCGGCGTCCAGGTCGTGCCGTCATTGGACGTCTGGATCTGGAACGCCTTGCCGTACGCGGCCTCCCAGTTCAGCGTGACACCGCAGATCGTCTGGACGGACCCCAGGTCGACCTGGATCCACTGCGGGTCGGAGAAGCCGCTGGACCAGCGGGTGGTGAGGTTGCCGTCCACCGCATTCGAGGCGGGGAAGCTGGCGTTCTCCAGCGAGGACGCGGTAGCGGGATGGTTGAGGGCGAGGTTGGTGGTGCCGCAGGTTCCGCTGGCGGGGTTGACCGTCCAGGTGAAGGAGGCGGTCCCGGTTGCTCCCGTGGTGTCCTTGGCGGTCGCCGTGACGGTGGACGTGCCCGCCGTCGTGGGAGTGCCGGAGATCAGCCCGGTCGATGCGTTGATGGACAGCCCCGCGGGCAGGCCGGTGGCGCTGTAGGTGAACGTCTGGCCGGACTGCGAGTCGCTCGCGCTGACTTGCGCGCTGGCCGCGGTGCCGACCGTCGATGTCTGGTTGCCGGGGCCGGTGACCGTGACGGTGTTGCCGCCCCCTCCGGTAGGCAGGTTCCATAGCTGCTGGGCGGAGCCGGTACAGGTCTCGATGTCGAGCCGCGAGCCGGTGTTGCCGCCTGGGTCGGTGAGGCACAGGCCGGAGTTCGGATTGACCTCCTCACCGTTGGACTGGTGGGTCCAGCCCTGGGCGGCGGAGGCGTTGCAGGGATACCAGTCGACGGTGGTGCCGCTGGTCTTCCCAGCGCTCGTCACGTCCAGGCAGCCGCCCTGGGTCCGCAGGGTGCCGTCGGTGTAGGGCGACCACTGCTGGCCCGCGCTGCCGTTGCAGCCGGACACGCCGATCGGGTTGCTCGCCACGTTCAGCGAGTTCTGGTTGGCGAGGCACAGCCCGTTGATCCCCGTTACCAGCCCGGTCGCGGTGGCGGTCCCGGGAGGCGTGGAGTTGCCGCCCTGTTCGTACACGGCGACATACGCCGCGCTCATGGATGCACCTGACGTGGTGGCCGCCGTCGGGGTCGTGGTGCCAGATACACCGTCCGGGTAGTTGCCCCCCATGGCCAGGTCCCAGATGATGAAGAAACCGTGGTCGATGGCCTCCTGCCAGGCCGTCGTGCCGACCGAGGCCTCGGTGATGGTGCTCTCGACGACGCCGTCCATCAGGAACTGCAAGGTCTCCGCGCTCGTGTTGGTCCGGTCGATTATCACCGAGTAAGTGTGGTAGCCGGTCTGGCAACTGGAGCCCGCGCCGGGGCACGCGATCAGCCCGTGACCGGGGCTGTTCGCCGCGTCGTGGAGGGTCTGGGAGGCCTCGTTCAGGCCGTTGACGTCCTCCATCATGTCGATCTCACCGGAGGTGGGCCAGCCGCCGCCCGTCCGCATGGGGGATCCGAGGGCCCAGAACGCCGGCCAGTACCCGAGGCCGTTGGCCGGATTCGGCTGCTGAATCGACGCGGTCATCTCGAGCTTCCCGCCCGGCGGGGCCTGGAAGTCGTCTCGCGTGCTCTCGATCCGCGCGGACGTCCACGTCCCGCCGTTGTTGATCGCCTTGAGCACCAGGTGGCCGTTGCCGTCCAGATAGACGTTGCTGGTCGAGTTGGTGGTGTGCTCTTTCTCCCCGGTCCCGAAGCCGGTGCCGATGTCGTAGAACCAGTTCGCCGACGATGGCGCGGACCCGGCCGGGCCCGCGAAATTGTCGCCGAACACCGTCGTCCAGCCCGCCGGCGGCGGCGGCACGGTGTCGGCTCGCGCCGCGGGCGCGGTGAACAGCGTTGTAGTCATCACGCCGGTCAGGCTTCCGGCCAGCAACACCAACGTGGTCAGGACCGAGCGCGGCCTTAATGACCCCGGCTGGCGCCCAACGCGCCCGGAAGGGCGCACCACGGCATTCGTCCCGTGATTCATCTGCCAAACCTCCTGCCAAAACCAGGCCCCCGTTACGGGCGGCGCGGACTCATCACCGCACCTGTGCCATTGATCAGCGGGCCATGGCCCAGCTAAATACCAGCCTCCTCATGCTTAATGTAAGTCTTATTTAAAGCTGAAACGTAACCTGCGTGTAGCAGGCTGTCAAGCCTTCGGAGGCTGGGGAGCCTGGGGAGCCGCCGCTCAGAGGTGGATGCGGGCGAGGACGAGAGTGATGTCATCCTCGCCGCGCTGGCGCAGCGCCTGGGTGACCATCTCGCAGCTGCGGTCCAGCGTAACGCCGGGCCGCGCCAGGGCCGAGCTGAGCGCGTCACGCAAAGCTGCCAGGCCGTCGTCGAGCGGCCTGGTGCGGCTTTCCACCAGCCCGTCGGTGTAGAGGGCGAGGGTGGCTCCCGGTGGCAGGTCGATCTGGATGGCCTCGAAGGACCCGGTGCCAAGGCCGAGGGGAAGCCCGGCTGGCAGGTCGATCACCCGGGTGGCACCGTCGGCCAGGATCAGTACGGGTGGCGGGTGACCGGCCTTGGCGATCACGCACGAGCTGCCTGATGGGTCGATCACTGCGGCGACGCAGGTGGCGAACGGCGCGGCGGGCATTCCGGCGGCCATCCGGTCGAGCTTGCGCAGCATCTCTCCGGGCGGCAACTCCAGGTCGGCCATGGTGTGCGCCGCGGTGCGCATCTGCACCATGACAGCCGCCGCCTCCGGGCCATGACCCATCGCGTCGCCGACGATCAGCGCCGCCTTACCGCCGGACAACGCGACGATGTCATGCCAGTCCCCGCCGATGACGTTGGCACCGACCGGCAGGTACCGTTGCACGACCTCCATGCCTGCCGGGACGCGTGGCTCACTGGGAAGCAGGCCCTGCTGCAGCGCAGAGGCGATCCGCCGCTCCCGGTCGTACAGCAGGGCATTGTCGATGCTCACCGCGGCCCGGGACGCAAGCTCGCCCGCCGCCGCGATGTCGTCAGGCCCGAAGGCCGGGCTGCCGGCCCCGCGCCCGAAGGTCATACAGCCCAGCACCACTCCACGGGCCACGAGGGGAACGGCCAGGAACGAGGCGTAGCCGGAGGTGAGCTTACGGCCGCCTGGACGGCGGGCGATCCGTTCGGCGGTCTCGTCGTCGAGGTGGTCGAACTGGACCGGGTTGGTGGTCTCCATCGCGCGGAAGGAGGGTGAATCCCCGCCGAAGACGACCACTTCACCGGGGCGCAGCACGCTGTCGGTGACGGCTACGGCCTGGCCGGCCAGCCGGGCGGCCAGCCGCCGCACCACCGCGCCGTGCCCGGCCTGGTGCGCGGCGAACTCATCGGCGGCGAGCAGCCGTTCCGAGACGAAAATGGCGGCCGCGTCGGAGAACGCGGGAACGGCGACGTCAGCGACCTCGCGTGCCGTCCGGGCCAGGTCAAGCGTCGTGCCGATCCGTTCGGCCGCCTCGCCCAGCCAGCTCGGGCCAATGTGCGTGGAGGCGGACTGGGCGATCACCAGCGCCCCGGTACCCGGCCCGGCCAGCGGCTCACAGCGGATAGCGACCGGGCCGCCGCCGCCCGCGAACGCCATGGCCAGGGTCGCGGTCCAGGTCCGCCCGGCCCCGACCTCGGCCAGCGCCTCACGTACCAGCTCGCGCTGGCCAGGCCCGGTCATCAGCACGTCACACACGTCATGCCCGACAATGGCGTGCGCCGCATGCCCGAACAGCCGCGTGGCGCTCGCCGACCACGAGGCCACCCACCCCTGCGAGTCCAGGGTGAACGTGGCCAGGCCAGTCAGGTCCGGCCCGCGCCGCCGTGGCAGCCCGTGCGTGCCGTCCCCGGCTATCTGTGACTCCACCGGTACCTGCACCAACCTTGACAACCAGTCCACCGGGGCTGGCAGCGGCCTGTCCGATAATGGCCGCAGGCCGTTCGACCTACAAGGACTAGGTACGGAGAGCTGTGGCCGACACCCTGAGATATCGTGCAAACACGAAATGTATCGCATTATGAGCGCCGAAATGGGCCTGACGCCGGACTCTCAGGAACCACTACTTGGGCGCCGGCCAGCGACAGGCGCGGTGTCCACGCATCGGGAGACAAGGAGGCGTGATGGCTGGCGAGCCGGGCTGGGTGCCGCCGGGGGTTGACACCAAGCGGGCGAACGTCGCCCGGGTCTACGATTACTGGCTGGGTGGCAGCCACAACTTCCTGGCCGACCAGGACCTGGGCCGGGCGATCGCCGCGGTCGAGCCCAACATCCGGGCGTTCGCGCGCGCCGGCCGGGAGTTCCTCGGCCGGGCGGTGCGGTTCCTCGCCGACGCTGACATCGGCCAGTTCCTCGACATCGGCTCCGGCATACCGACCGAGGGGAATGTGCACGAGGTGGCCCAGCAGGCCGCCCCGGGCGCCCGGGTAGCCTACGTCGACCTCGATCCCGTCGCTATCGCGCACAGCAAGGCCATCCTGGCCGGCCACGAGAACGCCGCGATCATCGACGGTGACCTGCGCGAACCGGAGAAGATCCTCGCCCACGACACCACCCAGCGCCTGATCGACTTCGGCCAGCCGGCCGGCCTGCTGCTCGCCTCCGTCCTGCAATTCATCTCGAATGCTGAGGACCCCTGGCGCATCGTGGCCACGCTGCGCGATGCGCTCGCGCCCGGCAGCTACCTCGTGCTGTGTCATGTCACCGATCACGGCAAGCCCGCAGTGATGCAGGCTGCCGAGAAGGTGTACAACCGCAGTGTCGCCACGCAAATACACGTGCGCTCGCGCGCGGAGATCATGCGTTTCTTCGACGGCTTCGACCTCGTGGACCCCGGGCTGGTGTCCATCCCGCTGTGGCGGCCGGACCCGCCCGCCGACGTGCCCAGCGACCCCGGCCAGTTCTGGGGCGGCCTGGTCGGCGTGGCCCGAAAGAACTGACGCGCCACCGGAGGTGGCAGGCGGCTGTCCTGGCACAACCAGGACGTATTCAAGGGCGAACCCCTCCTACCTAAACGATCACGGCCGCTGGCCCGCTCGACATTCAGGATGCCCTGAACAACTAGGGCTTCGCGCTGTCTGGGCCGAAGGCAAAGTGCAGGCCCACGCGTGCCGGGCGCGAACCGATCACGCTGGTGTGGCGCGCTGCTCGGCGATCGAGTTGCCGCCGTCCACGACCAGGTATTGCCCGGTGATGTAGGACGCGCCCGGGCTGGCCAGCCAGGCAACGGCGGCAGCGACCTCGTCGGGTGAGCCGCTCCGGCCGGCCGGGGTGGCCCGTCCTTCGCCACGCTCTTCCGGGGTCTGGGACCCGGTCGCTATCCAGCCTGGGGCGACGGCGTTGACTGTGATTCCGTGCCCCGCGGCGTCGACCGCGGCCGCGCGGGTGAGGCCGACCATGCCCGCCTTGGCGGTGGCGTAACCGACGTCCGCGCGCATCGCCATTACCGGGCCGGTCACGCTGGCCACCATGATGATCCGTCCCCAGCCGCGGTTGGTCATGGCCGGCAGCGCTGCCTTGGTGACCAGGAAGGCGGTCGTCAGGTTGCGGTCGAGCGCAGCTTGCCAGGTCGCCAGACCCATGGACTCCACCGTGCCGGACTCGAACATGGGGTCAGCGGCGGAGATCATGCCGGCGTTGTTGACCACGATGTCCAGCCGCCCCCATTGATCCAGCGCAGCCGACACAAGCCCGGACGCGGTGCGGGGATCGGTGAGATCGCCGGCGATCCCCGCCGCGTCGAAGCCAGCGCTGCGCAGTTCGCTGACCCTGTCCTGAATCCGGGCTGTGGTGGCGGCGATCATCACGGCGGCACCGAGTTCGGCGAGCAGGCTCGCGGTGGCGAAACCGATGCCGTCGGGGCTGCCCGCCCCGGTGACCACCGCCACCCGGCTGGACAGGTTAAACGCCGCTGGAATGGGCATCGTCCGATCCTATATAGGGCTGGATGCCAGATCCCCTGGCCCGCGGAAGGGCGGCAGCGCGGCCGGACCGTGGCCGCCGGTGGGGCGCAAGATAGCCTTCGGGCCTATGGTGAAGCGCCCTGACCCCCTGGAGAGCACGCCGCCTGCCTTCGGCGAGGAGGCAGCCAGGCAAATCCTGCGGGAAGGCTTCGGCGTGGAATCGTCATCCCTGAATCCCCTCGCGGGCGAACGGGACCAGAACTTCCGGGTGGACACGGCCGACGGGCAGCGCTTGCTGTTCAAGATCTCTAATCCGGCGGATGGCCGGTCCATCCTGGAGATGCAGGCTGCCGCTCTCCGCCACATCGAGCGGGTGGATCCGGGCCTGCCGGTGATGCGTGCCCTGCCGACCGGGGCAGGGGAATCCTGGGTCGAGGTGCCGGGACCCGACTGCCGGACTTACCTAGCGCGGCTTTTTACGTTCCTGCCCGGACAGGTGACCGCGAACACAGCGCTCACCACCGAGGCGATCTGGTCCCATGGACAGCTCACGGCCCGGCTGGGGCGGGCGCTGCGTGGCTTTTTCCACCCCGCAGCCGACTACGAGATCCTGTGGGACATCACCCACTTGCCCAAGCTCCGCCCGCTGCTCACTCATGTCTCCGACGGCCCGCGCAGGGCTCAGGTGGAATGGGTTCTGGACCGGTTCGAGGCCCGGGTCGCGCCGGCGCTGCCCGGGCTGCGCGCACAGGTGATCCACGGCGACATGAGCCTGGACAACGTGCTGTTCGACGACGATCTTCGGGTCAGCGGGATCGTGGACTTCGGGGACATGACCCATGCGCCGCTGGTCTGCGATCTCGCCGTCGCCATCGCCGATGTGCTCCACGGCCGTGATGACGCCCTCGACGCGGCCGACGCGATAATCGGAGGCTACGTCTCGGTGACGCCGCTCGAAGACGAGGAGGCGGGGCTGCTCGGGGACCTGGTGGCGGCCAGGCTTGCCACTGAGGTCACGGTCACCGCCTGGCGGCAGGGACTCTACCCGGACAACGCCGCGTACGCCGCGAGCGGCGAGCCGGGGGCTCGCGCCTTCCTCGACGCCATCGAGGCGGAGGGGATAGACACCGTCGCGCGGCGTTTCCGCGAAGCCTGCCGTCGGCTCCCCTACCAGAGGTCTGCCACCCGTGGTCTGCTGGAGCGCCGCCATCGGGCGCTGCCCCGATCGCCGCTGTTCTACGAGCACCCGGTGCACCTGGTCCGCGGCGAGGGTGTCTGGCTGTTCGACCCCGACGACCGGCGGTACCTCGACTGCTACAACAACGTGCCCGTGGTCGGCCACAGCCACCCCCGGGTCGTGCAGGCGGTGACAGAACAGCAGCGGCTGCTGGCGACCCACAGCCGCTATCTGCACGAAGCGATCGTCGAGCTCGCCGAACGGCTCCAAGCCACCCTGTCACCGGAGCTGGACGCCGTCATGGTCGTGAACTCCGGCAGCGAGGCCAACGACCTCGCCTGGCGGATCGCCCGCGCGGCCACCGGGCGGGCCGGCGCGGTCGTGACCGC
>WNFG01002986.1_pt1 | contig 14139 bp, 10 predicted proteins | sample 5400431 | NCBI WGS metagenome assembly WNFG01 (sample SAMN13153346, study PRJNA577476) | soil metagenome | isolation source: 120 cm saprolite under Douglas fir tree site 2 hole 3 replicate 2 | place: USA:California | collected 2015-04-18
CTTGAACGAGACCTGATCGGCGAAGTTGGCGCCAAAGCGCTTGCCATACCCCGCGCCGCCCTGCCCGAAGGTGGGGTCCTGGTTTTCCGCCTGGTCCAGCCCCGCGTTGAAACCGGCGGCAAGAAACGTCACGGGCTCAAACGTGTCGTGGACGAACAGAACGAATTTGCCTTTCGCATCGAGTGAGCACAGTATCGCGCCAGGTTTGTAGTGCGGGTGGTGCACCGACTTGCGTTCCAACTTCCGGGCGAACGTGCCCACGATCTTCTTCAACGGCCCGTTATAATCCTCCAGGCGCACCAGCGGCGGCGGCTCCACGCACGGCGCCGCCACGTTCTTCTCGATTTCCTCCTTGAAAGATGCAGGCGGGGCGGGCGGGTGCGGAGGAGGAGCCGGCGACTCTTGCGCGCGGACCACGCCGCTCCAGGCCAGTGCGGCCAGCAGAGCCATTCCTGCCAACGCGCGAAAGCGAGTTCGGTTCCTCACGTCTGGCCTGAAGCGTATCACACTGTAGTACATGCCCACAGGTATTCCGGTGAGGGACGCGCTGTTTCGCTTAAGGAGAAGCGAAACTTGTTTGCTGCGGAGAGGACTTGGTCTACCGCCTGCCGGATCGCCTCAACCACGATCGCGGGTGACCAGCAGGTATTTGAATGTAGGGACTTTTGTAGGTGGCTGTGTTATAGTCACTCTGCACTCTTGAGAAGTCGGATTGCGTGATTACCCTCCCGGGCGGCGTTGGTGACCTGCCTCACGTGACTTCATGGGGTTTCTCGTCGCCGTTTCGCAGCAATCTGAATCCGGCAGGGTGCCGCGGCACCTCACGACCGGCGCCGGACTGAGTTAAGGAGAGAAAGAGAATGAAGAATCTGTTTGTTGGCAACATGAGTTTCCAGACGACGGAAGGCGAGTTGCGCGCGCTGTTCGAACCGTTCGGACAGATCACGCGCGTCCACGTAGCGATGGATCGAGAGACTGGCCGGGCCCGCGGCTTTGCTTTTGTGGAAATGCCCAACGACGAAGAGGCGGCCAAGGCAATTGCGGCTCTCAATGGAAAAGAGGTCGGCGGGCGCAGCCTGAAGGTGAATGAAGCTCGCCCCAAGACCGAGCGCAGTGGCCCACCACGGGACGGTGGAGGCCGCCGCGGCGGCGGCCGGGGCGGATTCTCGAACGAGGATTACCGCGAAGTCGCGCGCCAGCCACGCGAACCTCGCTGGTAGCGTGCAACGATGCCTTTGCCGATCGCGGCATTCTCCGCGCCTCATCCTGATTTCAAGGAGATCTGATGGCAACCACGTTCCAAAAGCGCCAAAAGGAAATGAAGAGACTGGAAAAGCAGCGCATGAAGGCCGAACGGCGTGCGCAGAAAAAACTCGCTAGCCGCGCGGAAAACCAACCTTCGAACGAAAACGTAACCGTGCCCACCGAACCAGAACAGCATAGCTGACTGGGGGCGGTTTCAGCATGGACTCCGTTGCCGCCGGCGAAGTCCCTCCTGCTCGCTCCACCTGGCTTTGGTGCCGTGAAGTGGCAATGATGACATTTCAGAACGGGCGAGCCGCCTCAAGCGCAGCCCGCCTTTTGCCCACTCAGGTCATGACTCGATGGTTGCGATCCCAGCCTCCAACACGCTCGGGCAATCGCCCAGTCTTCCTGGGCGCGCACGACCAATACTCGGACGACTGAATCAGACAGCGATATGTCCTGGTCTGGAAGTGACTGCGCATTCTTTGCAGGATCAAGTTTCACGCCGAGAAATCCGAAGTTTGCGCAACTGGCCGCCCGAATCTCGGGCGAGTTCTCGCCGATTCCGGCAGTGAAGACCAGGGCATCGATTCCGCCCAAAATTGCCACCATCGAACCTATCGAGGACCTTAGGCGGTGCACAAAGATCTCAAAACCGAGCTTCGCCCGGGGATTTCCTTCCTTCATGGCAGATACGATTTGCCGCATGTCGCCCGAAATTCCTGAAATCCCCAGAAGGCCTGACTTCGTATTCAGCAATTCGTCGAGTTGCTCTGCGGTGAAGGAACCTTGCCGCATCAAGTAAGTCAAGATCCCCGGATCTACCGAGCCGGACCGCGTTCCCATCATCAGGCCTTCTAGCGGCGTGAACCCCATGGTGGTGTCCACACTGTGGCCTTCGCGAATGGCGGCCAGCGAGCAGCCATTTCCCAGATGGCACGTCACGAGTTTTAGTAATTTCAGATCCCTTCCAAGCAGTTGCGCAGCGCGCTCGGCGCAATATTGATGGTTGATTCCGTGAAATCCATACCGGCGGATCCCTTGGGCAAGCCACTCGTATGGTCCTGGGTAGACGAAGGCGGCTTCCGGCAGACGGCTGTGAAAGCCGGTGTCAAACACGGCCACTTGCGGCACGGAACCAAATGTGCGCGCGATGATTTCAATCCCTTCCAACTCGGCGCGGTTATGGAGCGGTGCAAATGCTGCCATGCGCGCGATCGCGGTCTTCAGCCCCGCCGTGATGAAGGTTGGCTCCTTGTATTCGCTTCCGCCGTTTACAATACGGTGGCCCACGATGTCGACTGCCGAAGCATCAGGAACGACACGCGCTTGACCGCTCCACAAATGGCTCAACAGCTTGTCGGTCGCTTGGCGTCGCGACTCCAGAGGGAATTGCTCCCTGAATATCGTGCCCTGGGCCGTCGTAATCCCCACTTCCGCTTGGTTACCGTTCCATTCAATCTGACCCTCCCAGCAAGGCTTGGGAGGAGTTTCGGGCAAACGGTCATGCACTTCGTACAGACTACTTTTCTGGCTGCTTGAGCCCGAATTGAGAACCAGGATTTTCACGGACTAATACGGCCATTTCCAATCGCGGATTTCGGGCATGTCATCGCCGTGTTCGTAAATGTACTGCTTGTGTTCGAAGAGCTTCCTCCGCAGATGCCGCTGAACATGGGCGTTGATTTGTTGCAGACGCGGCACACGGTCGACAGCATCTCCGGCAAGGTGGAAGCGGTCGAGCTCGTTCAGTACGGTCATATCAAAGGGCGTTGTGATCGTTCCCTCTTCCTTATAGCCGTGAACATGAAAATTTCCGTGGTTTTTCCGGCGATACGTGAGCCGGTGAATGAGTGTTGGGTAGCCGTGATAGGCGAAAATTACCGGCCTGTCCATGGTGAACATGGAATCGAAATCGCGATCTGAAATCCCGTGCGGGTGCTCGCCTGGCGTCTGCAATGTCATAAGATCGACCACGTTGACGACGCGGATCTTAATGTCAGGAAAATGCTGCCGCAGCAGATCGACAGCCGCCAGCGTCTCGAGGGTAGGGACATCTCCCGCACAGGCCATCACAACATCCGGTTCGCTGCCCTTGTCAGTACATGCCCACTCCCAGATTCCAATCCCGGTCGTGCAGTGTTCGATGGCGTCATGGATGTTGAGGTACTGAGGCGCGGGCTGCTTGCCTGCGACAATTACGTTGACGTAATGCCGGCTGCGCAAGCAATGATCTGCGACCGACAACAGCGTATTCGCGTCTGGCGGAAGATACACGCGAACCACATCCGCCTTTTTATTGACGACATGATCGATGAACCCAGGATCCTGGTGCGTAAAGCCGTTATGGTCCTGGCGCCACACGTGGGAGGTCAGCAAGTAATTCAATGAGGCGATGGGCCGGCGCCAGGGAATGTCGCGGGTTACTTTCAGCCATTTGGCGTGCTGGTTGAACATGGAATCCACAATGTGAACGAAGGCCTCGTAGCACGAAAAAAATCCGTGCCGGCCTGTAAGCAGATAACCCTCGAGCCATCCCTGGCACATGTGTTCGCTTAGGACTTCCATTACACGCCCATCCGGCGATAGATTTTCATCCGTTTCGAGGAGCTTCTCCATGAAGACCTTCGGGGTGGCTTCATAAATTGCGTCAAGCCGATTCGACGCAGTCTCGTCGGGCCCGAACACCCGAAAAGTGCTTGTGCGCTCGTTTGCTCTCATCACGTCGCGCAGAAATTTTCCCAGTACACGCGTCGCTTCCCCCTCTACTCCTCCCGGCTTAGGCACATCCACGGCATACCCACGGAAATCCGGCATCACCAGATCCCGCAATAAAAGGCCGCCGTTTGCGTGCGGATTCGCTCCCATGCGGCGGTCGCCCTTGGGGGCAAGATCTTTCAATTCCTGTAGTAAAGTCCCTTCCTGATCGAAAAGCTCTTCGGGTTTGTAGCTGCGAAGCCAGTCTTCAAGGATTTTCAAATGTTCGGGATTGCCGGCAAAATCGGTGACGGGCACTTGGTGCGCGCGCCACGTTCCTTCCACGGGCTTGCCGTCCACAAATTTGGGCCCCGTCCAACCCTTCGGCGTGCGCAGGATGATCATCGGCCACGCCGGCATGCCCGTCGTTTTTCCGTCGCGGGCATTCCTTTGAATGGTGTGGATTTCGTCTACTACCGTATCGAGCGTGCGCGCCATCTGCTGATGGACTTTTTCCGGCTCGTTGCCTTCGACGAAAAAAGGATTATAGCCGTACCCGGTGTAGAGCCTGGCCAGATCATCGTCGGTCATACGCCCAGCCACGGTGGGGTTAGCGATCTTGTAGCCATTGAGGTGAAGGATGGGCAACACAGCCCCATCACGCCGAGGATTCAGGAACTTGTTCGAATGCCAGCTTGCGGCGAGGGGTCCGGTCTCGGATTCGCCGTCACCGACTACGCAGCAGACGAGCAAGTCGGGATTGTCGAACGCCGCGCCGTAGGCATGCGCAATCGAATAGCCCAGTTCACCCCCTTCATGAATGGATCCAGGCGTTTCCGGTGCGACGTGGCTGGGAATTCCGCCCGGAAACGAGAACTGCTTGAACAGTTTCCGCATGCCTGGTTCGGTTTGCGGGATGTTGGGATAAAATTCGCTGTAGCTGCCTTCCAGATAGGTATTCGCGACCAGACCGGGCCCGCCATGCCCTGGACCGGTGATGTAGATGACGTTCAGATCGCGCATCTTGATGAGGCGATTGAAATGGACGTAGATAAAATTCAGTCCAGGCGTCGTGCCCCAGTGGCCCAGCAATCGTGTCTTGATATGCTCGATCTTGAGCGGCTCGCGCAAAAGCGGATTGGCACATAGATAGATCTGTCCAACTGAGAGATAATTTCCCGCACGCCAGTACGCGTGCATCTTGCGCAGTTCTTCGTTAGACAAGGGCTCACTGGACCGAGCAGGCCTTGCCGAACTCGGCGACGCTGCAGCAGCCATCACAATCTCCTTTTTGTCACGAGTTGGCCCGGCGCTGTCCCGAGCTGACCTGCAAGCCTATGCCAGCCCTTATCGGAGGAACATAAGCGGACGAGAATCAAGAGAGAATGGGCGGTCACCGGAACAGCGCCAAGAATTATCAGGACGATCCACACGCCAGCGAGCAAACGCCATTCCGATGACCAGCGTTTTAGCGGCCCGATGAAGCCGCCTTTGCTTCATCCGCACGCACCACTGGTACGTCCACCAGATGCTCTGCGAGGAACCACACCTGCAATTCGTTCGTGCGGATCACGTCGCTCACCAGCAGGTCGTTCGTCCCATCGTCTCCGGCCTCGACGGCTTGCCGGGCCATAGTGCGAGCTTCCTTCAGCACGATTTCGTGCGCCTGGAGGAGGCGTGAAATTTGAACAGGCACTTCTTCGCGGCCGCGGGGTGGGCGCGGGATGATGGTTGTTTCAGCGATGTCCGCAGCCATCGCAAGGCTAATGGCGCCCAGAGTTTGAATGCGCTCGGCAATCGCGTCCACCAGTTCGTCCTGTTCGTTGTGGTGTTTATCAAAGAGCAGATGAAGCTGGTAGAAGGTATGCCCCGCGACCTGCCAATGGTGCTTCTTGTAAAGATCGCGAAGGGTGATCGTATCGGCGAGGATCTGATTCAAATTCTCTGCGCTGGCCGCACATACCTTCTCATCCAACGCAATCGGCAACTTTGCGATCCTCCCATACGCCTGAATTTCCCGGGCATTCTGGTGCACGAGCGGTTTTGACCGCTCCGCGCCGGTTTCAAGTTGGCTGTACGTGCTGTTGCGCTTATCTGTTTTGGAAGCCATCTTTACCTCCTGCGTGGTCTGCTTCTCAACTCGTTTTTCTGTGTGATTGCCGCAGAAACGAGGCGGAGCAGCGATTAGAGTCTCTTTGTCTGCTCTTGTCAAGACTCTGGCTCAAGCCAAATCCTCTTCCCTTGTGCCGACCAAGAGCCATCCATCCGGCCACTCTTCCGGCGACGCTGGTATGCGTCCTTCGCCAGTTGCCAACGAGCGCGGGCCGCGTTGACTAGCTTAACGGCACGGCCTAGCATTCCGAGGGCAGGTTTCGGATGGGCCGCTTCTTCTGGATCCGACTGGCGATTTTTCTGCGTCAAAGCCGCTGGGGCTTCGCGCTCATAGGACTTTGGTTCGCATTGGGGACGATCGCCTTCTACAAAGTGGAGCGTGTGCCGCTTTGGGAGGCCTTTCTGAACGCGGTCTATCTGCGCCAGCGCCGGGACTCGTTCTGGGACCTCTATTCCTTCTGGGGTCAATGCGTCCTGTTTGGTATCGTCATTTCGATATTCTTGCTCCAAGCTTTACAGCGCTACAATCCGCAGGAGGGATGTCGAATGCTCGCCAGAGAGATCAAAGATCACACCATTATTGTCGGTCACGGTCATCTCGGGGCGCGGATCGTCGAGCATCTTCGGCAGAATACCCGGCCATACGTTCTGATCGAGAGAGATCCCACGGTGGTAGATGACCTTGTTCGCGCCGGAGAGCCGGTCATTGTGGATAACGCGAAACAAGAAAGCACGCTTGCAGAGGCGGGCATCGAGCGAGCAAGACTGGTTGTGATCACATCGAACAACATCGAAACGGCTTTGCTGGTTACAAAACGGGCGCGCGACCGAAACAAGAAAGCTGTGATAATCGTCCGTTGCTTCTTGGATGAGTTCACCGAAATCCTCGAAAGTTTGGGCGCAAACGAGGTGATTTCCAGCTCTAAAAGCGCTTTCACCGGGATCGCTCCCCACCTCGACTCAACAGCCGCGGGACGTTGAGTTTCCGTCGCAGGCGCCCGCGCATCCCTCCCCAACCGGGTTGAATTAGCGATTGCGTTCAGGCTGCGGCCCACAGCCGCGGTCGACGCTTAGCGAGCAGGGAAGCAGCGTCGGGCGAGTAGCTGGAGCCGTGGGTTGGTGCTGCGCTTCGTCAGTTGGACTGGCCCCGGAGATTTGATAGGATGCTCACACTCTTGTCATCTGCAGAGCATAGGCAGAGCGGGAAAAGAGCGTTTTGGGGTTGATTCCCAGTCGGCAGCGCCCCGATGTTGAGCATAGGCAGACCAACACTTGTGACTGCAGTAGCCCTGATGGCGTTCGCAGGGGGCTGTGGCACCGACAAAGCTTCGAGCGATCGCTCGCCGGCAAATCAGCCACCGGCCACGCCGGTCAAGATAGAGATCGCCCGTTCGACGACGATCGACGACACGTCGGAGTATGTGGCGACGCTGAAGTCGCGGCACTCGGCCGTCATTAATCCCGAGGTCGGTGGACAGGTGATCCAAATCTATGTTCATTCTGGCGAACGGGTAACCGCAGGCACGCCGCTCATGCAGATTGACGCGCTGAAGCAGCAGGCCACTCTTCACAGCCAGGAATACGCGCGCGAGGCTGCTCTTGCCAACCTGCGTTATGCAAAGCAGCAACGGGAGCGCGTGGCCAAACTGTATGCCGAGGGAGTGGTCAGCAAACAAAGTCTGGACGAGGCGCAGGCCTCTCTGGAGGCCGTGGAGGCACAGGTGAAGGCGCTGGAGGCCCAGGTTCGAGAGCAGCAGGTCCAGCTGCACTACTACGGCGTTTTGGCTCCGACCAGCGGCGTGGTTGGCGATATTCCTGTCCGGGTTGGGGACCGCGTCACACAATCCACTTTGCTGACCACGGTGGACCAGCCAGGAGACCTCGAGGCTTATATCAAGGTGCCGGTTGAGCGGGCGCGCCAACTTCGATTGAAGAGATTGGTCCAGATCCTGGACGACACTGGCAAAGTAGCTGCCGAAGGCCCCATTGATTTCATCTCGGCAGAGGTGGATGACCAGACGCAGTCGGTTCTGATCAAGTCGCGGGTGAACAATCCAAGGGGCTTATTGCGCACCTCACAGTTTGTTCACGCGAGGATTACCTGGAGTTCCCGGGAGGGCCGGCTGATCCCGGTGCTGGCGGTCTCCCGCATTAACGGACAATTCTTCGCGTTTGTGGCAGAAGGCGAGGGCAGATCGCTTGTAGCCCGGCAAAGACAGATACGCGTGGGGCAGATGATCGGCAACGACTACGTTGTGCTGGATGGGATTAAGGCCGGGGATCGCATTATTGTCTCGGGGGCGCAGAATTTGGTGGATGGGGCGCCGGTGGTACCCCAGAAGTGATTCCCGGCCGCTCCCGCGGCGACACCTGTCCCGGGGTTCCCCGATAAAAGCCCAGGGCGGCATGTTTGTAGAGTTCTTCATAAGACGGCCCATCTTTGCGACTGTCTGCGCGCTGCTGATTATCCTGGGCGGCGCCATTTCTATTCCTACGCTTCCCATCGCGCTCTTCCCCAATCTTGCGCCCCCGCAGGTTACGGTCACCAGTGGCTACACCGGAGCCAACGCGCAGGTGGTGGAATCCGCGGTGACCACGCCTCTCGAGGAACAGATCAATGGCGTCGAGGGGATGAAATACCTCACCTCCACGAGCGGGAATGATGGGACGAGCACCATCACCGCTACTTTCGAGCTGAACCGGGATGTGGATCTTGCCGCCGTTGACATTCAGAACCGCGTCAACGCCGCTCTGGGGCGTCTTCCCGATGAGGTGAAGAGGACGGGAGTCATCACCGTCAAGAGCTCCACGAATTTTGTCTTCGGCGCGGCCTTCTATTCCGAGAACAATAAGTACGACAGCCTGTTCATCAGCAACTACCTTGACGTCTACGTGCGGGATGCCCTCAAACGGATCAAAGGCGTTGCGGATGTCTTCATCTTCGGCGAACGCAAATACGCCGCGCGAATCTGGCTCAACCCCGTGAAGATGGCGGGCCGCGGCCTCACCGCCAGCGATATCCTCCAAGCGCTTCGCGAACAAAACGTCGAGATCGCGGCCGGCCAGGTAGGACAACCTCCGGCGCCCCCAAATCAGGCCTATCAGATCAGCGTTCGCGCCGTGGGCCGCCTGACCGATCCTGCCGAGTTTGAGCGTATCGTCCTCAGGAGGGCGTCGGATGGAAGCCTGGTCCGACTGAGAGACGTAGGCGTCGCTCAGCTTGGCGCTGAGGATTACGGCTCGAGCTTGCAGTTCAATGGGCACGACGCTGTCGGCGTCGGCATCACCCAGCTCTCGCATGCCAACGCTCTCGAAGTCGACGCCGCGGCTCTGGCTGAACTGGCGCGCCTCTCGAAGCAATTTCCCGGCGGTCTGAAGTACGAGGTCGCTTTTGACACCACCACCGTGGTGGGTGAATCCATCCAGGACGTCTTGCTCACGCTGCTCGAGGCGATCCTGCTGGTTATCCTGGTCATCTTCCTTTTCTTGCAGGACTGGCGCACCACTTTAATGCCGGCCATAACGATTCCTGTTTCGCTGGTGGGCACATTTCTCTTCGTCCGGCTGTTCAACTTTTCGATCAACACGCTCACCCTTTTCGGCATTACGCTGGCCACGGGCCTGGTGGTGGATGATGCCATCGTGGTCATCGAAAATGTGCAGCGCCACATTTCGGAAGGGCTCACGGAGGCGCGTGGCGCGACTTCAGTGGCGATGGGAGAGGTGGCCGGCGCGGTCATTGCGACCTCGCTGGTGCTGGTGTCGGTGTTTGTGCCGGTGGCGCTGTTTCCGGGCACGACCGGAATCCTGTTCCGGCAATTTGCGCTCACCATCGCTTTCTCGGTCTCCATTTCCGCCTTCAACGCACTGACTCTGACCCCGGCGCTTTCTGCGATTCTGCTGGGGCGGAGGCAGGCCATGGGAGGCCGTTTCCTCTCTTTCATGAATCGCGCCATCCTCACCTTGAATACCGGATACCGAAAGTTTTTGCGCCAACTCTTGCGGTTCAAATTTATTACCGTCCTGGTGTTTCTGTTTGGCTTGGGGCTTACCTACTGGGTTTATCAGCGGGTGCCGCGAGCTTTCGTCCCCGAGGAGGATCAAGGGTGGTTCATGATCGCGGCGCAGGCGCCTGAGGGAGCTTCGCTCGAATACACGACGCGAATCTGCGAGCAGGTGGAGGCCATTCTGGCTAAAGTGCCCGAGGTGAGACACGTCTTCGCGGTCAGCGGATTCAGTTTCGTCGGAAGCGCGCCGAATCGCGCCATGATCTTCGCGGCCTTGCAACCTTATTCGGAGCGCAAAGGGAGGGAGCATTCCGAGGCGAGCGTCATCCAACGGCTGCGCGGCTCGCTCGCAGAGATTGTTGGGGCTGTGGTGGTTCCTTTTGCGCCTCCGTCAGTCCAGGGGCTGGGGGAGTTCGGAGGTTTCCAGTTTGAATTGCTGGACCAAGGCGGGCATTCCTTGGAGGAGCTTGCCGAGGTCACCCGCCAGATGGTGAAACAGGGAAATTCCCGGAGCGACTTGAATGGGCTGTTCACCAGTTTCAGCGCCAACGACCCGCAGTTCTTGGTAACCATGGACCGCGAAAAGGCAAAAAGCCTCGCCGTGCCGCTCTCTCAAATCACGGACGCGCTCCAGGTTTATATGGGGTCGGCGTATGTGAATGACTTCGACTTCAACAATCGCTCCTATCGCGTCTACGTACAGGCCGGCGAACGGTTCCGCTCGCAACCAAAGGATATCCGCGAGTATTACGTGCGGTCCGAACAGGGAGCGATGATCCCGCTCGACAGTTTGGTGCAAATTGCGCAGACCACAAGCCCCCAGGTGATCAGCCACTACAACCTGTTCCGCTCGGCGGAGATCGATGGCTCGGCCGCTCCGGGTCACAGCTCCGGCGAAGGAATCACCGCCATGGACGAGCTCGGGAGACGGATCCTTTCGCGGGGATTCAACTACACCTGGACTGGCTTATCGCTCGAGGAAATCGAGTCCGGAGGCAAGGCCGCCATGCTCTTCGCGCTCGGCCTCTTGTTCGTTTACCTCACGCTTGCCGCGCAATATGAGAGCTTTTCCCTCCCCTTCATCGTGCTGTTGGCCGTCCCGCTGGCGTTATTGGGGGCGGTCAGCGCGCAGTGGCTGCGAGGGCTGCAAAACGACGTGTATTGTCAGATTGGCCTGGTAATGTTGATCGGATTGTCCAGTAAGAACGCGATCTTGATCGTGGAATTCGCGGAGCAGTTGCGCGAACGGGGCCTATCGATCACCGAAGCAGCCATCGAGGCAGCGGGAATCCGTTTGCGTCCCATCCTCATGACTTCTCTCGCGTTCATCTTGGGCGTCCTGCCTCTGGTGATGGCGCGGGGAGCGGGGCAGGCCGGCCGCCATTCGGTCGGCACCACCGTGTTCGGCGGGATGATCGCGGCAACGTCACTGAATCTTCTGTTCATCCCAGTACTCTACGTGGTGATTAAAGGCTTTACAGTCAGGACGAAGGTCGAGGAAGCAGGAAACGATAAACCGAGAATCTAGGCTGGTTGGAATTGTTGCTCAATATCTCTGGGTACGGCTTGCCTATGAGTTGGCAGGAGAAGTGCCAGCAATCTCCGCGTGGGTCAAAATCGCAGGCTTTGGCTCTGCTGTGACCTTCGCTTTAATGCTGTCGCGAAAGCGGCGGTTGCGAACTCCTAATCAGGTGGTTGGAGCGCCTCGCGCAAGGGACGGCAAGGAGCCGGTTTCGCCAATGCTGGCCTTGACTTTGTACAGGGCGCGGTCCGCTGCGCCCAACAACTGATCGATGGTTTCTCCGTCCTGCGGGTAACTTGCCGCGCCTATGCTTACGGAAAGTGGAGGCTGCTCGCCGTCGTTGGCCAGCCGCTCGGAGATCCGGCGCGCTACTTGTTGGGCCGCCTCCGTCGCTGTTTCCGGGAGGATCAAGGCAAACTCATCACCCCCATGACGTGCGGCGATATCGATAGCACGGCAATGGAGGCGGAGAACATTCGCCAGCCGGCACAGGGCCCGGCTGCCTGCGAGATGGCCCTGAGCGTCGTTGATCTTTTTCAGTCCGTCCAGGTCCAGTAGCAGGAGAGCGAACGGTCGTCCGGTGCGCTTGGACCGCTTCGCCTCCGCGTCGAACACTTCGAGAAGCCGGCGGTAATTGGCGAGACCCGTCAGCGGATCACTGGCCACCAGATGCCGAACCTCGTCTTCCGCCCGTTTGCGCTCAGTGATGTCGAAGGCTGTAGTCAGCCCGGCTGGACGGCCACTGTACTCAATCATTGCCACCGTGACGTCAAGCCAGCGCGCCTCACCCTGCTTTGTGAGGATCTTGATTTCAAATCGCCCAGGGGTCTGTTCTCCCCGTAGGCGGGCAAGCCCTTGTTCCATGACAAGTTTTCGAGAATCGGGATGGACAAGATCCCAGGAACTCATAGCCAGGAGTTCTTCTCGACTGTACCCCGTGATCGCCTCGGCCGCGCGATTCACATAACGACATTCAGTCCCCTGGTGAATAAAGATCGCGGAGGCAATCGTTTCTGTCAGCGTGCGAAACCTCGCCTTGCTTTCCTGCAGCACGGTCTCGGCCCACAGGCGCGCATCTCGCAGGTATTTTTCTTCCAAGACACGGCAAACCGCCACGGGCAAACGGACCAAGCGGTCCTTGAGAATATAGTCCGCGACACCCCTCTTGATACACTCCACTGCCATTTCTTCCCCCAGTGCTCCGGTCACCAGAATGAACGGGATCTCTTTCCCCTGCTGTCGCAGGAGCTCGAGGGCGTCCATCCCGGTCCAGCCGGGCAACCGGTAGTCGGCTAAGACGACATCGTAGGCTTTCGCGGACAGCCTCTCGACAAACTCTTGGGCGGTCTGCACGACATCGGCATGGACCTCTAGCTCTGCCTTCTTAAATTCCCGCAGGCTGAGGTCCACATCCGCAGTGTTATCTTCCACAAACAAGATATCCAGCGGCCGTTTCTGGGGCATTTTTGGCTTTAATTCAGGTTCCCTCATCATGCTATGTTCTACTCCTCTGGCAAGAAGACGACCGCAGGTGGGCCCGTTTCACAGGGGCCCGTAGGGATGAGATTAGGTGTAATCCACCACCTTGAGAAAGCGTTGTCGGCGGCAGAGGTTCAGCCGCTCTTATCCGCCAAAATGATCACCATAATGTTGAAATCAAGCGGGCGGCGAAGCCGTGCTTCGTTTTCGCGCGCTTCTTCTGATCGCTTGCGCTCGGCATCCGCACGGTCCAAGTACCTCACGGTACAGTAAACCAGGACTGCGAGTATGACGACGTTTAATGTGGCACGCTTTGCCGAATGCATAATTAACTCTATTGCGGCTCCCTCCCACGGGCGTCCAGCGAAGTTGGCACAATGGTCTTCGCCTGGCAGTGCTATCAAGGTTTAGTCCGTGTTGGCGCTTGAAAGGGACTCACATGGGGTTGATCACATGGAGTTGAGTACACGACTGTGGCGACCGCGTCAGAAGGATTTCGTTTTGAGCCGCGAAGAAGATTTTTCGGGTAAGGATACCTCGCAGGCTAAGTGGCATCAAGTTCAGCGGGCAAGATTTCCGTCCGCGCCAGTGCGTTTTGGGTGGCCAGGATAAGAAAACGTCGCGACAATAATGGTCGCTCTAGGGGACCCGAAGTCCCAATGCGCGGTGCCAACCTTTTGTTAGTGGTTTATCGACTTCTTGAAGGGATGAACACGAAATCCTGCAACCCTTTGAAGCCAGGAACCAAAAAGCTCGGGGCGCCACGGCTCTTATCACGGCTGCCTATTCAGTCTCGGCTCTCAGGCCGTAGCACGCTTAACAGCGCTCGGTACAAGTCAATCCGTCCGTCTCCCAGTCCCAGTCTATCGGGGAGTTCCTTGGCAGTTTCTTCCAGCGCATCCGCGACAGCCTCCTGATTTGTTCGGGTGTTCACCTGCAGCAGAAGGGCCGCGCCACCGGAAACGAAGGCGGCGCTGAAGGATGTGCCCCAGGCGGCGGCGTAGTGCCCGCCGGGATACGTGGTAATGATCCCTTCCCCAGGAGCCGCCAATGTGACGACCTGGTCGCCGAAGTTGG
>WNFG01009492.1_pt1 | contig 14138 bp, 14 predicted proteins | sample 5400431 | NCBI WGS metagenome assembly WNFG01 (sample SAMN13153346, study PRJNA577476) | soil metagenome | isolation source: 120 cm saprolite under Douglas fir tree site 2 hole 3 replicate 2 | place: USA:California | collected 2015-04-18
AAACACGCTATTTCGATTTACTCGAACTCACTTGCGCCATGCGGTAAGCCCTGGATCAGTCAACTTCCTTCTAGGCTACTCCGAATCTCAGCCTGGCATGGCGAGCTATTCTTTCGAGAGTAGCCAGGCTGAAGGATCGCAGCGAAACCCGACAAACGTCCGATATTGGGCGAGACTCCCGTTGGCCAAAGCGATACGGTGTGCCAAAAAATAGTCTGCAGGCTGAATATCCTGAAATTGGCGTAGCTACTAATTGCGGTAGCGTTCCAAGACGATGTGAGCGAGCATGGTCCCTCGGGCCCCGATCTGCGGCAGTCTCTCACTATTCTCGCCGCTGCAGAGTATATAAAAATCGATCTGACTCTCGCCAGTATGCCGATTGTGATGATCAACTCTCCTGACCAGTTAGTGCGCGTGTATCTGAGAGTTGCTTTGGACGCCGTTGCCCTATAGGAATTTACTCTGCAGTAATTGGCGGTGCTTCCTTGACAAAACGTGTCGCGTGCGTGCGATACTGAGTACCAACGAACTTTATAAACGCCAAGCGATGCACCTGACACGGTACTACACGTACGAACATCTGCGCGGCATCGTGGAGAACACGGACGTATTTGGCGGCAGCCTGCGAAACAATTGCTTGACGTCCCTGCTTGAATGGCGCCAGCATGCCGTCCGAACTGAGCGCCATATCAGACTGGCATTCGTGATCTGACACGCGATGCCTGGACTCACTGACCTAGTGAATTGATAGCCACAGAAGGTTTGCGGCCTTGACGGACGTAATCACGTCACCGTAATTTCCGGGCTCACCACCGCAGGCATACGCCTGCAATGGGGCCGAGCACGTGACGGACCCAGTAACGGATTCATGCCCGTCATAAGCGTTGTCCTTGAGTGTGACTAGGCCCCAATTCGTATTCTCTGAAGAATTGTCTCCGTACTGCCACCATCCGAAACCCACACGCGGCACCATCCCCGACGTTGCGGCTCCGTTCAGAAACGATTGCATAGTCGTGATATATGACGCCCCCCTCAATTCCTGAGTCGCATAGTCACCATCTGAGAGTGGAAAGGCGGCAAACGGCGAATCAGCCTCCGCGTGAGAGAACGCAGCGTCCAGTATAGGCCTGCCGTACCACTGCACGATAAAGTCCAGCATCGGCTGCGTTAGTGCGTACCCAGCAGCCGAACCGAATATCGCCATGTCGAGCGTATCCGCCGCCGCCTGCAACACTTCCTTGCGCGGTGTCGATGTCCATGTCCCGAGCGAGTCGGGGCCGATATACATGGGCGGAACTTCACTAGGAACATGGCTTGTGAAAGCGGCTCTTACGCCTGTTCGCATCGCGGAAAAGTAATCATGGGCCAGTTGATACAGGAATGCCCGCAGATCAGCCGCAGTATTTGCATTCAGGGTGTGCAGGGTATATGGATCGCTTGACATACCATTGTGCATTGGATCAGTGCCCATCCATGCGTGTGATGGGCGGCCATCCTCATCCATGAGGCCCGTACCGCCAGCGTCCCATCCGTTGACTTGGTAGCTGACCGTCAACACGTGGCCGGCAGAAGGGGGCGATACTTTGGCAATCTGGTCCCTGGCACCGCCACCCCACGTCTCCGATCCCGAGTTGGCCGCTGTATTTGTCCAGGTGTAGGTATAGAAGCCACCGGATGGGCCGGATTTCGCCGTGACAGTTTCATTCGCGGTACTGCAACAAGTCGAGCTTTTTACGGTGACGTGATCCCCAACAATCACGCCAAAGGTTGAGTCATTGTAATCCGCAATCGTGCCCACGCAAGAAACTCCCACGGTACAGACCAAAGAACCCGTATACTCGTACACGCCAGAGAAGGAAACGGTAATAGACTTCGTGCCGTAATTCACGCTTCCTCCCGAGGCGGTCGGCCCCCAAACACCGCCCACACTCGTTCCGCTCACTGGATTGCAGGCACCACCCTCTGTCGGACGAAAGCAATCCCCCGCGATCATCGTGCCGTCCTCATATACGCGGATCGAATCGGGCGTGACTGCCCCCGCATTGGCTAAGGTATGCGTAAAAGCGAAATTTGTCCCGTCCGTGGTGGCTATGGATTCTTTCGTGACCGAGGTGGCGCTGGAATCGAGCGTCGTGTAGCTCGACCCCCATGCCGTGTTCAGTGCCGAGATCGTCACGTATTTATTCACTAAGAAATCATGCCATGCTTTCTTGGCGTACACAATCTGATCCGTATAGACTGATTGCTTGACGCCATCTACTTGCTGTATCGGACTCATGGTCGCAGTCCAGTAGCCACCATGCACGGCCCCTTTCCCAGATGGCTGTGTGTCGAATGGATCATTGGAACCAGAAGTCCAGTACCCCCATGTCTGGTCCCCATCCTCCACAGATACACCGATCACGTAGTCTAGATCCGTATTGTTCTTTATGGCCCCATAAATGGACAAGGGGGATACCGGGTTGTTCGTTAGAAGGGCCGTGAGCGCGGCATTCAACCGGGTGAGATCACCGAAGTCTGGAACCCCGCCTGCCCCTACATATCCACCTGTCATGTAGGGAGAATTTCCGCTTGCCACGTCTTTTATATCTTGATCCAGTGTGCCGATGGGGAGCGGAACGCCGGGGCGAGCGGAATCATTCATTCCATAATATCCTGGCCGCGCGACGACGATCGCAGGCATCTTCGTCGTGCGGTTCCAAGGCAGTTCGTTAGAATCAGTGTACGTGTGCAGGAAATTAAATCCCCAACTTTTCAGGCGGGCGAGCGTTTGCTCATTCGCTGTATCGCCGGAGCCATATTTCGCCGTGGAATTCCCTTGCGGGCCGACCATATACACGCCCTGCGCCCACATCGCATTCCCCGCCGGGGTGCAAAGCCACCACCGAGATCCGATTTGCTCTGTATAAAAGCGGTTCGTCACGCCCCCGGCGCAGTGCAGGTCGGTGCGACCCCCGTAGGCGTCAATGCCTCCCACGGTCAGCGCCAGGGCCCCGGACGCGGCGTTCTGCGGCGAAGCGGAGTCGGTAACCCCCATCGTGAAGCCGTAGGATCCAGTGCTCAATGGAATCCCGGAAATTGTCCCAGTCGAGGCGCTTAGGGTCAGGCCGGGCGGTAACTGGCCGGCCGATATCGACCATGCATAGGGTGATGTGCCTCCGTTGGCTGCAAGCGTAGAATTATAGGTTGTGCCAATAGTGCCGTTGGGTAGACTCGTAGTAGTAATCGTGAGCTTTGAGCAGCCGGAGCAGAGAACAACTGCAATAGTAAGAACTGCTGAAATCTGCCGACCAGCAGCGTCTGTTACCTGCATCGTTACATTATACGTACCTGCGCTCAAAGGAATGCCCGAAATGGTGCCGGTCGTAGTACTAAAACCTACGCCTGCCGGCAACATGCCGGATGCTATCGACCAGGTGTAAGGTGTCGTGCCCCCCGTGGCGGCTAGCGTGGCGCTGTAGGCCACTCCTGTTGTGCCGTTGGGGAGCGATGAGGTCGTGATCGTCAGAGTGGAAGCAGTCACCGTGACCAAAGCTCCTGCGCTCTTGGTCGGGTCACCGGCGCTTGTGGCTGTTACGGTAACGCTGGCAGGGGCGGGGACGGCAGCCGGGGCCGTGTACAGCCCGCTGGAAGAGACCGTACCGGCGGTCGAGTTTCCGCCGGCAACTCCATTTACGCTCCAGGTCACCGCCGTGTTCGAGGTTCCGCTCACGGTCGCGGTGAATTGCTGAGTCTGCGCGACCTGCACTGAGGCGCTGGTAGGCGACAGGCCGACAGAAATCGATGGCATTACCGTGACCGTGGCCTGAGCGGACTTGGTCGTATCGGCCACGCTGGTGGCCGCAACGATTACGCCTCCTGAAGGCACGCTCGCAGGCGCAGTGTACAAGCCACCGGTCGAGATCATGCCAACCGTGGAGTTGCCTGCGGCGGTTCCGTTGACGCTCCAGGTCACCGCTGTGTTCGTGCTGCCGCTGACCGTCGCTGTGAACTGCTGCGTCTGCGAAACCTGCACTGATGCGCTGGTAGGCGAGAGGCCGACAGAAATCGATGGCATTACGGTGACCGTGGCCTGAGCGGACTTGGTTGTATCGGCGACGCTGGTCGCCGTGACCCTTACGCTTCCAGAAGGAACGCTCGCAGGCGCAGTATATAAGCCACCGGCCGAGATCGTGCCAACCGTGGAGTTACCTCCGGCGGCTCCGTTGACGCTCCAGGTCACTGATGTGTTCGTGCTGCCGCTCACGGTCGCGGTGAACTGCTGAGTCTGTGAGACTGGCACGGATGCGCTGGTAGGCGACAGGCTGACAGAAATCGACGGCATTACGTTGACTGTTGCCTGAGCTGACTTGGTCGCATCGGCAATGCTACTCACCGCGACCATTACTCCTCCTGAAGGCACGCTCGAAGGCGCAGTGTATAGCCCACCTGCCGAGATCACGCCAACTTTGGAGTTGCCTCCGGCGGTTCCATTTACGCTCCAGCTTACGGCCGTGTTCGACGTCCCGCTCACGGTCGCGTTGAATTGCTGAGTCTGCGCGACCGTCACGGATGCGCTGGTGGGCGAAACGCCCACTGTAATCGACGGCGTTACGGTGACCGTGGCCTGAGCGGACTTGGTCGTATCGGCAACGCTGGTGGCTGTAACGACTACCCCTCCTGAAGGCACGCTTGAGGGCGCAGTGTATGAGCCACCGGCCGAGATCGTACCAACCGTTGAACTGCCTCCGGCGATGCCATTTACGCTCCAAGTCACCGCAGTATTCGAACTGCCGCTCACCGTTGCGGCAAATTGCTGAGTCTGGGCGACCGGCACGGATGCGCTGGTTGGCGACAACCCGACAGAAATAGACGTCGTTACAGTGACTGTGGCTTGAGCGGACTTGGTCGGATCGGCCACGCTGATGGCAGTGATGAATACGCCTCCCGAAGGCACGCTCGAAGGGGCAGTGTATAAGCCACCGGCCGATATCGTCCCAACCGTGGAACTGCCTCCCGTCGCTCCATTGACGCTCCAGGTTACCGCCGTGTTCGTGGTGTTGCTTACGGTCGCGCTGAATTGCTGAGTCTGCCCGACCAGTACTGATGCGGTTGTAGGCGATAGGCTGACAGAAATCGACGGTGTTACGGTGACCGCGGCCTGAGCAGACTTCGTCGTATCGGCAACGCTGGTGGCCGTGATGACGACGTTAATTGTTCCGGCTCCTGAACGAATAAGCCGCCCGCCGAGATCGTGCCGACCTTGGAGTTGCCTCCGGCGTTTCCATTAACGCTCCAAGTCACCACGGTGTTCGACATCCCGCTCACGGTCGCGGTGAATTGCTGACTCTGTGCGACCGGCACGGATGCGCTGGTAGGCGATATGCCGACAGAAGCCGCCGTCGTTATGGTGACTGTAGCTTGAGCGAACTTGGTTGGATCGGCAACGCTGGTGGCTGCAACGGTTATGCTTCCCGAAGGCACGCTCGAAGGTGCGGTGTATAAGCCAACGCCCGAGATGGCGCCAACCGCGGAGTTGCCTCCAAGGATCCCATTTACGCTCCAAGTAACCGCGGTGTTCGACATCCCACTAACGGTCGCGGCAAATTGCTGAGTGCCGGAGACCAATACCGACGCACTGGTGGGCGATAAGCTGACTGAAGGCAACGGCGTCAAGGCGACTGGGGCCTTTGCCGACTTGGTGGTGTCGGCAACGCTAATTGCCGCGATGATTACGCCTGCAGTAGGTGAGGTCGAAGGCGGTACTACGACTATGCTTCCTGAAGGTAATGCCCCAGGCGCGGTGTATAAGCCATCGGCTGTGATCGTGCCAACGTTCGAGTTGCCGCCGGCTATACCGTTGACCGTCCAAGTGACTCCTGTATTCGATGTACCGCTTACCGTCGCAGAAAACTGCTTCGTCTGCAAGAGTTGCACCGATGCGCTGGAAGGCAGGACCGTGACAATGATCGGCGGCGGAACAACCGTCACAGTAGCATTGGCCGATACCGACGAATCCACTGTGCTGATCACCGATACAGTTACCGAGGCCGGAGATGGGACCACCGCAGGCGCGGTATACATTCCGGTTGAGGAGATAGTTCCCAAGGTCGCATTGCCACCCTCGATTCCGTTGATGTCCCACGTGACGCCCGACTTGGAAGGGGTGACCTTGGTGGTGAATTGAAATGTTTGTCCCACTACTACTGTTGCATTCGACGGCGACAAGCTTACGTTGATCGACTGTGACCACAACGTCAGCGGTGCCACGAGCGCAATAAGAATAGCAAGTAAAGGGCAAATCACCGTTCTTGAACTTTTTGCCATGTTTGGGTCCGGAACTTTCGTACTAGACGGCAGTACTAGTGGGCTTATCGTTGAACTTGGGTGCCGCCAGTAGGTACTAGGGCTTTTTCATTTGTTGTTTTAGGAAGACGCCGTAGCCGAAGGAGTCGCATGACGCAAGTGCTTGCCAACCATCTGAAATTCCTAGGGCGCTCTTTCGAAAAGCATCAGGGCCAAAAACTGCGCTGAGTCCAATTTCCGGGACCGCGCGCTCGCTCGCCGAAGCTAAGGCGGCAGCGGTCAGAGAGGCTGGGGTCAGCGGTCCGGTGAATTGGAAGGACATCGGACCGGAACTCACCTAACCAAGCGTTAGGCCGGGAAACTGGGGACCGAGAATGGGTAGTGCGCTAAATGTTGGTTGAGCTGCCGGGAAGGCAAACTGGGACCGAGAACGTCTCGAATGTCGGAGAGGCATTCAAGCCATTCCCACTTAACTCCCGGTTCGTCTCCCGGCGGTCGTTCAGGAAAGCTTATCATAATCCGAATCGTTTGCCTCCTGGGAAATGACCTTGCAACTTTGGAACTAAGCAGCGGAACGATCCCAGGCTCCGCTGTCGGCCCATGCACGACGGCTGTAGCTTGCCCCCCAGGTCCAGCGAACGGTCCAAAATTCTCACCGAAAAACAAACGGCCTGTCACGCCGTCCCCCTCCTCTCACCGGCTAGTGGATTTGTCAAAGTAGTTATCGCCCTAGAAAGCTCGTCATGCGCAATCGTATTTGCCTGGAATTCGGATGCCAGCCCCGACGACGTCTACATTCCTGTGGACCTTCGATCTGCGGACTATTGAACCGACGAAGTCGTACATCGTTTGCCCCAGCATTCAAAGCCGCCTTCGTAGATCCGATTCGTCGCCGTGCGCCACGAGTAGCTCACACGCGTATCTCGAAGGAATGCCCTCGATAAGCTCACTTTGGCAACTTCGACGCGAGCGGTGCGCGACAACAGGCGCGAGTGGGAGTGCGGAGAGACTCGAACCTACAACCCTTCGGTTAACAGGGGCGCTTCTCTTTGAATGTCGGTTGAATGTCGGCTGCGGGAATCTCAGGGTCAGGACCAGAAAATGAGGCGAGGTGCTTGAGCCACTGTAGTGGATTTTGTAGTGGCAAGGAGCCTCCAGAAACCACAAATCCCAACAACTTTCAACAAGTGAGCGCCAAGTAATTGAAACGTAAGTAGTTGAAAACAGTTAGGTTGCTTACAGAGCAGGAATCTGCCTTGGGCGCAGGGGGTCGGGCGTTCAAATCGCCCCGCCCCGACCAATGGAATCAATGGGTTGGATCGCCTTTTCTTAGCGGCAGCTAATTTGGCTGTAGTCGATTTTGTAGCTGTTGGATCCCTCGAGGTTCAACGCCGAAAAATAGAATTGAATATCCAGCCCCCTGACATTCCGCTACTGTGGCGGAATGTCAGGGGGCCTCTTCACGAACCTTAGGCTTTTCGTCTGAAGTGTCGTCTGTATACTCCCTCGATCTTGTGCGGATACATTTCCGTGGACACTCCCGACTGGCGCCGTTCTAAAGATCCCACTCAAGAGACTTATAGGAACGCTTGTCGGATCCCCCACGGCGCAAGTTCCGATTGTGAAATCCTACAACCACAACCGAGCACGAATCGCTCTGGATACGTTCGCGAAAGTCGGGCACACCTTATCTTGAGTCATCGTCCCGGTCTCGGCTCTGATGCGGGACTACTGGACTCCCGTCGAGATCTTCGCGCACCCGATCACCTGTCGTCGCGACAGTGGCTCGTTTAGATACTTGTAGCTGTTCAAACCCACAATATTCCACAACATGAGATTTAGAACTGATTGATTCCGCAGGGTTGAGCGCGGGCGACCTCTGTGCCCAAGGGCATGCGTAGACCCGATCTCTGAAACTTGCAAGTCCCGTGTTAACAATAAGTTGAATTAGAGTCATCTACACTGTAAACGCGCCATGTAGTTAATTCTGTAGCTCCTGCACTCCTCGAGTTTCAACGTGCCTTTGTGTCGACGTGAATCGAAGTCGTAGTCTCGATGACGCCTGCGCCGTGGCCCTGGAGACCGGGGCGTGCGAATACCGTTTCGTCCGCCGTTATCTAGAACCTAATCCGCAACTTCCACTCAGCTTGCGTCAAGTCGATCCGCTGATCCGCCAGCTCACTCTGTATCGCGACCTCATCGAAAGCCGAACCCAAGACTTCAATCAGGGGACCAACCATGAATCTCATCGAACTCGAACGCGCGCTCCGCCAGCTCGGGCTCGGCGGCTGTGCTGGAAACTCGTCCCAGCTAGGCTCAAGCCCAGGCGATGGTTCCGATCGACTTGCTCTCGTGCCTCGTCTTCGACGAACTAACGCGCCGTGCCGACCGATTACTTGAACGCCGCCGCAAACGCGCCGGCTTTCGCGACCCCGACCGGGCGCTCGAAAACTTCGACTTCACCTTCAATCCCAAGATGAATCGTAGTCTGGTCTTCGAGCGCGACGGCTGCTGCTGTGGTTTATTCGCCGATCCACAGCACAGGCGCCCACCGACGAATCGAGACAAACTTGCTAGCGCAGTAGGCAACAAGGTAAAACAGTTCTCAACGGGGAGGTAATCAAGAGTGTCAATACCGGTCCGGCCGGGAATTCCAACTGGAACTTTGGGGATTTCATAACGTTATTGACATCACGACCGAGCTGGCTCGTCTCTCCTATTGGCACACCGCTTCAGGGTACTCGAAGAAACGAAACCCATGACAGTCTTCCCAATCGTAAATCCAAGATTGATGACAATGATCATGAAGATATTCGGCTACCGATAGACCGGGAAGAACTTCGTCCCCTTTTCTCTGTGAGATTTCCGCCTTGATTAATGGTAGTCGCCCCCTGAGCGCAGCGCTAGTTCGCTTGTGGCCATTCAGGATGAAGAACCACTCATTGAATGACATTACCTGGATCGGTGCGCCCGATGACATCCGTTCCACCCCACCCTTAGCAGAAATCTCCTGTTCGGAATCCTGCAGAAGATCGCGGACGTGCTGCGTCGGAAACAAGCGTTTTGGAGCGAGCCAACACTCACGAGCCTTCCCGCAATCGTTCGAAATATAATGCTCGATGGCCGATACGACTTCTAGGGGTGTCGCAAATGATGTATCGATCACAAGGTCGAAATTGCGAAGGTCAGAGCAATCCACTCCGTAAAGAGCCTTGAACCTTTTCACCTCACTCTCTCTTCGCGCAATAATGTCTGCCTTGGCCGCGGCAAGGTCTCGATGATCTTCACTTCCTACGCGCCGTAAATCTCCGATTACGCGGGCGGCAGCGATGGCGGGATCGACAATAAGCAAGACCTTAACTGATTCTGGCAGAAAGTACCACGCCATCCGCGAGTCAACAACAATACGCTCAGGAGAACCATGAAGGGCAGCAGTGTGCTTGTCAATTTCAGCATCTAGTTCTGGATTGTGTTCGGACAAAAGATTGAAGTCCAGCAGGCCCATACCTCGCTCCGCAGCCATCTCCCGTTGAATGGCACCGGTAGAAAGACGCTTCGCGCCCAGGCTTGAAGCTAGGAACTCACTTACGGTACTCTTACCGCTACCAATTTCTCCAGATATCGTAACTTTGGTACAAGATTCAGTTTTACGGTCCATGTGAGATTCCACCCATCTAGTAGGGCCACTTCGCGCGGCCTCTACCAACTATCAGCATCTGTGTACTGACTTCGCAGCCGCGCTTGGAACACCGTGCCACCATTGCGTTGGCGCGATTCGGGATCGAAACATCGCTGCAACCGGAAAACTTTCGTTCCTAGGCAGACGATTCCTCAGATTCCTTTTTTGCAGGTTATCACAGACGGAGCGTCGGCATGTAAAGAGCGGACGTAGCGGAGACCCTGTCTATGCTTCTGACTGTTTTGCGAAGGGCGACAGCATCGAAAGACAAACCGTGACCGCTCACTAAGGGTCAAGAATTTGTAGCAGTAGGCGCCCCAACTGCCGGCAACATCAAGCCCCCACTACTTGCCCCCGAAATCTAAATATGACGAAGTTACGCAGACTGCAAGACGATGGGTGTTTAGTCCGCCTCACTCGCGAAGGATCCCGTTCACGACTAATGCGGTGTTCCGAAAATTCTGAAGGAGTGATTGGGGCATGCCGCGCAACAGCCAAACAACTAGCGTATACTGTAATATTTTGTCGACAGGCTCCGTGGCAACTCCTGAAAGGACAACCGCCTTGAGTGCCGTCTTTCCGGTCGCGATCAGATATCCAGTGATGATTGATTGACCAGTTCCGGTCACGCCACCGAATATGTATACGAGGACAGGAGCACTAATGATGCCAGTAAGAACGCCAAGACCAGCTCCCACCAATAGCATGCGGCCCATACAACGCAGTCCGCCACGTCGTGCAACGATATGCGTGTAGATGGCAATCGCAGCCTGGGTCCCAGCGAACCAAGTCATCACAGGATTAAAGACAACACCGCCTAATATCGCGCCGATCACTCCTGCTGTAATCCCTGCCCTTAGGCCACCGAGCAGAGTCACGGCGATCGTCCCTATCGCATCAAGATAGATCGGCAGCCTGAGCGAAGACACCAAGACCGCAGCCGAAAGATTCAACAGAATCCCTACCGGCACAATAAACATTAACTGCCCAGAACGCCCAAGCGAGCTCGCGTCGTGATTTGTTATTCGCATCGATTGTCGCCGTTCCCTGGGGTTCTCTCCCATACTCTCGACATCCTTCATTCGGGACCAAGTCTATCTGCAACAGTAAGCGTACCGTTCTGCAGCAACAACGAAGTCGCTTGAAGGCTCTTACGGAAGCTTTGTGAGTGCGAGACCACTACAAAGCCAGTGCCATACCTCGACAGCGCACTAATGATGGTGCGTATCGCCTCTCTTGACTGTTGATCTTGACCCAGGGTTGGCTCATCGAGCACGATCCACGGAAGTCCCGCAGCAAGAATTGAGGCTAGCGCGATCCGTTTGCGGGCGACGAATGGCAGATCAAGCGGATGCTCCGCTCGAACACTACTCAAACCGAACGCCTCCAAGGCCCAGTCGCGGCGCACCTTAACCTCCGACGTTGTGTACCCTAGCGCTGAAAGACCGATACAGATCTCGTCTTCGACTCGAGTTGTGAATAATTGAACATCCGGATTTTGAAAATGATATCCGATCAGCCGGCCCGGCTGATCCCAAGGGGGTACGGAATTGCCTCTCAGCAACACTTGGCCAACTTGCGGACGCAGCAAACCAGACACAATTTTCGAAAGTGTCGTTTTTCCGACGCCGTTTTTCCCAGCAAGAACATAAACAGCCCCCGCGCACAATCTGGCCGAGGCATTTCGAATGATTGGTGCTCCAGCACAGTATGCAAACTGTAACCTGTCCAGACGCAGCTCCCCGGTCAAACGTGGAGCGATCGGCGAGCAATCCACGAACTGCAGTGGTCCACACCGGTGGTCCACCCTCGAGGTATTCGCCTCTAAGTCTATTCGTACGTTCGGCACTTCCAAGCTCCACTCACTAAGCGAATTGTCCGCAATCGCAGCATACTTTCCGCGCCGTCCATTAGCTATCCAGTTCACAAGGACACTTCTAGGTCCGTCATCCACCTGCTCCAAAGCGCAATCGATCGCCAACACGTCTGGGTCAAGAGCTAAACAACTCGCGATTACGACCATGGCCTGTTCTCCACCTGATAGCGTAAATGGGCTGCGGTCGTAAATACGAGCCAATTCGAGTCGCTCAATCAACCCACGGATGGGCGACTCACCAAGCGGTCGACCCGCATGTAATTGAATTTCGAGCCGCACTGTCAGTCCGATTCCAGACAACGAGTTGTATATTTCTGGCCCAATGTAGACCGAGCTAGAAGTCAAACGCGCTCGGACATGCGACATTGGAGTCGAAGCGGAGTCGGTTATGTTTCGTAGAGTCGCTGTTCTTCCGCTGAAGTTTGGTCCGTCGATTATCAGCAGTGGCTTGCCGAAATTGATGATCATGTTCGTCCGGCAAACCGTATAGTCATGTTCACTACAAGCCACATTGCCGCGAGACATACATATATAACACTCGTTATATGAGCAACATTGAGTTCAACGTTACCAAGACATGGCAGCCGATCGATCAAGCCTCTCTGACGCCAGACCTCACCACGTCGAATAGCTGACCTCAACAAAAGTGCTATGATCGGTCGCAATAGCGTCGGCACTTGGGTTGATTCTATGAGAAGGGTACGGCGCCTCACAAGGCCCCTGGAATGCCGTGCCATCGAAACCTGCTCCGCGAGTCGCACTATTTCCGGGCCGAAGGCAACAGTGCTGAGGACAATTACAAGGAGCTCACCTCGAACGTGCCACCGAGTCAGAGTTGACAACAGCTCATCAGTCGGCATAGCCGCCAAGAGCCATTGCGTAATACCACCCAACAAGACCAGACGAACCGTCATAAGAAATGCGAATTGGACTCCCGCCGCAACGTCACGGTGTCGCCTGCCACCTGGTTGATCTCCTACAACTATCCCCCAGACTATTGTTGCACTTACGAAAAATGGTAGTGCGACGCCAGCGCAAAACCTTCGGTGATTCCTGCCCACCTTAGAAAACACAACACCTGGAACAACAATAGCGGCATATCCAAGGACCAAGACCGGCCAGCAATTACCAATGAGTGTGCCCGATATGCCGCAGACTAGCGCGGCAGCACGCGCGAATGGGTGAATGCAAACGCTGGTGTGTCGGCCCGCCATTATCGGCATCACGCTTATTGTCTCATCATTTGTGCGGAGCCCAGAAGTTCCTGATTATGTACCAAAGGGTGCCTATAAACACGTATGGAAAGCTCTGCGCGCCACAAACCAAAAATGTCCCGACGAATCTTCACCGATGGATGACCAAAAGCGTTTTTTAAATAACCAGCCAACCCAACTTTCAGCCAGGGTCTTCAATTTCAAATTCCAAAAGTTCGTTACCTTTCTTATACACGGCCCTAACTGAGATGACTTCCGAGCTGTTTTCAAGTAAACGAGGGATCAACGGTTTGAGCTCAGCCAGCACATCGTCCAATTTGCACAACTCTTGCGGGGTAAGCCAGACAAGTTCACCATCTGTCGGATTAGGTATCAGTTCTCCCCCGGCGTATTTTGCTGTCACAACTAAAAAGCCCTTCGCAAAACTCTCTATGCCCGCCAGGCGCAATCCATACGTTAGGAAGTATTCGTTTGCTCGGATGACGTCGCAGCATCAGCCATTTTCCATCTTTTTCAACAAAACATTCTATCGTAACACTAACTTCTCGACTACCCATAGTCACTGTTCCTTTCTTTGTTATTATATTACATTGGATATCACAGATCTTCGCTGATCTGACACGACTTGGATGACCGAAGACCGGCGCTCATGTACAATTGTCTCGTAGTTTGAACTAATGACTAACGACCAAGTGACTTCGTAATTTGCTCCGCGATCGCCTGTCCACGTGTGTTAAGGGCGCGCGCTTGTCGCGCTCTGTTTAATGCCACCGTCGCCTCGCTTGACCGTCCTGTGTTCACGAAATAGTCAGCTTGGTCATTGTAGACCTCCGGATTCCGAACGAGTCGCTCCAAAAGCGCCTGTCGTATTACAGCGGCTTCTTCCTTGTCACTGAGAAGCAAAAGTGCTTTACGGCACATCTCTATGTTCAGATCGTCCATAACCTTGGCAAACTCGCGATCACCCAAGGTTCTCACAATCTGCAGAAACACCTCTGGCTCCTTTTGCGCCAGGGCACAATGTCCGATACAGCCAAGGTTGTTCGGAAACCAAGGCTGCAGCTTATAAGCGGCTTGATAGTGC
>WNFG01002991.1_pt1 | contig 14127 bp, 10 predicted proteins | sample 5400431 | NCBI WGS metagenome assembly WNFG01 (sample SAMN13153346, study PRJNA577476) | soil metagenome | isolation source: 120 cm saprolite under Douglas fir tree site 2 hole 3 replicate 2 | place: USA:California | collected 2015-04-18
CGTCGCTATTACCTCGCGGCCACGACCCGATGGAACGCTTGAGGCGGTCGAACTGCGCATCGCTCCCGCCGGGCAGCCCTTCAACTCATTCCATGCCGATTGGGACTTGATGCCGAACAGCTTCATGACCAACGGCTCACTGCAGACCTCGGTCTCCGGCGTCGACGGCCAGGTGCTGACGGTGAAGTACAAGGTCGTGGGCAAGTCCGATGAGGAGAAGAAGATTGTCATAACGCCGAAGACCATCATCGCCACCACGGTTCCCGGCACCAAGGAGGATCTCAAGCCAGGCTTGAAGGTATTCGTTGCTGGTGCCCCAAAGCTGCCCGATGGCTCACTCGATGTCGCGGCGATCCAGGTCGAAAAGGAAATCCCCCCGCCGCAGTGATATGATGGATCTGAAGGGATCGAGACGTCGTGATGTAGGGGCGACCCTTGTGGTCGCCCCGGTTTACGCACCTCGTCCGCCAACGGGGCGACCATAAGGGTCGCTCCTACATCATCCTTGAGGCTCGCTTTTCACGATGCTCCGATCCTTTCAAATTGACTGAAGCGAGCGACCAGCCTCAAATTCTTGCGGTATCGGATAGCGCGAACGGCTCGCCGCACGTATCATCGCCGCGGGAACTCGGGGGCGGCGGATGAGGATGCCAAGAGGTTCCCCGACATCGCGCGGAACTACGCAGTTGTGGTCGAGGAGATGACGATTATCGGGTGAGAGGCAAGTCGGGGAGGGAGGCAAGAATCCAATGCGTCAGAAATTGCTGGTGCTCGTAACCCTGTTGGCGTTGGCCGGTGGCGGTTCAAGCGCACGCGGTGCAGATACCAAAGAACTTGAACATGTACTCGACCAGTGGGCCCCTGCATGGTCCTCAGGCGACGTTGAGAGGCTTCTGCCCCTGTTTACGGACGGCGTCGATTACGAGGACGTACCCTTTGTGGCAGCTAGCCACGGGAGGGATGCTCTTCGCGACATCGCGACCGGGACCTTTGCGGCTTTCGCAGATCTGAAGTTCGAGTTGAAATCACGCTTCGTTGCGGCCGACGGAAAATCTGGAGCGATCGAATGGATTTGGCGAGGGCGGCAAACGCAAGACTTCCCCGGCCTGCCGGCGACCAATAAGCCTTTCGAGGTTCGCGGTACGACCGTCGTCGAGTTTACCGACGGAAAGATCAGTCGTAACTCAGACTATTGGGATTTGGCGACCTACATGAAGCAGGTCGGCCTTACCAAATGACGGCCATGAAGCTCCGGGATGCGGCCCGATGTTCTCAGGCCGCATCTAGACTAAGTGCCGCACTGATGCCCGACTACGGTGCGTAGATAAGAGGCAACGATCCGGCGATCGTTCTCGATGACACCGATCTCGGTGCCACGACCATGAAGTCGATGCTGGGGGCGGCGTTTCAAATGACGGGCCAAGTGTGCATGGCCATCAAGCGGATATATGTACGCACCAAGCGCCAATTTCTAAATCGTTCTGTCATGCTGCGGAGTCCTTGGCTGTTGGCGACGGGCTGGAGCCGGCCGTCACCATGGGACCGCTGCACACTGCATGTAGCGAAATTGGAAGCACTCGCCGAGGCAACATGCGACACCGGCTCGGGGAGCCAGGTGTGGGATGTGGCGCGGGAGGCCGACGCGTCGCGGGGCTGATGCTTGCACCAGCCCGCGGATACAGTCGTCTGCCGAGTCGTCGGACCGACTCGCTCGGCGCGACGTCAGCTGGTCTTGAAACGGGCGGCTTGTTCCGATCCACCCGTAGCGTCGCCTGCGCTGTAGGAATGCGCCCCTGCTCCGGCGAGCTTGCCGCCGTCTACGATGAGGTATTCATTGCGAATTGGACGCTTGTCGAACCAGCATTCAAGGATTTCACGCACGCCCGCGGCATAGCGCGCCTGTGCGCTAAGGCTCGTGCCCGAAATGTGGGGCGTCATTCCATGGTGGGGCATCGAACGCCAGGGGTGGTCTTGCGGTGCGGGCTGCGGGAACCATACGTCTCCCGCATAACCGGCGAGCTGGCCAGATTCGAGGGCCTGAGCGATGGCCTTCGGATCGCAGATCTTTCCGCGCGCAGTGTTGACGATGTAGGCGCCGCGCTTCATCTTTGAGATCAGCTGCGCGTTGAACATATTCTCGGTTTCCGGATGCAACGGACAATTGATCGTCACCACGTCGCAGACCCGCACCATCGATTCCACATTCGGATGAAACGTAAGACCGAGCTCCTTCTCGACACCTGCTGGAAGTCGGTGGCGGTCGGTATAGTGCAGCTTGACATCGAACGGTTTGAGGCGCCGTAAGGCTGCGAGCCCGATCCGACCGGCTGCAACCGTGCCGATCTGCATCCCCTCTATATCGTAGGAGCGAGTAACGCAATCGGCGATGTTCCATCCGCCTTTCACCACCCATTGATAGGACGGGATATAGTTCCGGACGAGGCTCAGAATCATCATGACGATATGTTCCGACACGCTGATGCTATTGCAATAGGTGACCTCCGCGACCGTGACACCGCGGTCCATCGCCGCCTGAAGATCCGTATGATCGGAACCAATGCCTGCCGTGACCACGAGCTTGAGCTTGGGTGCCTTGGCGAACCGCTCCGCCGTCATATATGCCGGCCAGAACGGTTGCGAGATGACGATTTCCGCGTCGGGTAGTTCCTTGTCCAGACGCGAATCCTTCCCATCCTTGTCAGACGTTACGACGAACGTGTGGCCGGCATCTTCGAGAAACCTTCTGAGGCCGAGCTCTCCCGAGACGCTACCGAGGAGTTCTCCCGGCTTGAAGTCGATCCCCTTTGGGCTGGGCGTCGTCTGGCCGTCAGGATAGGCTTCGATTTTTGGAATATCGTCACGGGGATAGGTCTTCGGATAGCCATCGACGGGATCGTCATAGAGAATGCATACAATCTTTGCCATGGGTGTCTCCTTTTCCTTGAGACCGCGTAGCTCCGGAAGGAAGCCAAGTATGTTGTTGCGCGAAGATCACTCATCAATACCCGCGACTCCATTGCCCCAACACGATTGAGGCCTGCCGCTGCGCGTCCGCGGCAACGCATGTTCCTTTTCTCGTCCTCGTCTGTGAAAGGGCATCGCTATATCTAACGAAATATAACGAAAGCTAAGGGACAGTCGAGCTACTTAGACAAATCGCTCAATCGTGAAATGCTATGACTCGTGCCCAGTGTGACGAGGCTTGGACGAGTCGCTAGGCACGCACTTTTCTGGTCTAGTCTAAGCGGCGTCGTCCCGTCGGTCGACTCTGGCTCCCTTGGGGCGCGACGAGGCGACGGCGGATCAGCGAGCTGTGACCCGCCATTCTCTCGCCGGCGGGTTACGCAGCGCTAACCCGCCCCACACTCCCAATCACGCCGCGATGATCGGCAGCGGCTCAAATTCCCCGCGCAGGACGCCTGCGGCGTCGTGGGAGCCCATCCAGCTCTTGATGGCGGTGGCGTAGACGCGGCGGAAATCGGTGGTGAACGCCATGTTGCCGTCGTTGAGTTCGGTCAGACTCGGCATCTTGCCATATTGGCCGCCCGCGACGGGGGCGCCAATCATGAAGGCCGGCCCCGCGGTGCCGTGATCGGTACCCTGGCTCGTATTCTCCTTCACGCGCCGGCCGAATTCGCTGAACGCCATCAGCACCACATCCTGCGCCCGCCCCAGCCGCGCCACGTCCTTCATGAACGCCGCCATGTGGTCGGACGTATAGGTCCATAGCCGCGCATGGACATCGGCTTGGTAGACGTGAGTGTCAAAGGCGTTGTTGCGATAGGCCACGTAATAGATCTTGGTCGGAAAATCCGCCGCGATCAGCGCTGCGACGCGGTCGAGGCCGAACCGCACCAGGCCGTAGTCGATCGGCGTGCGGTAGTTCGCCCAGGCATCGCGCACGAGCTGTTCGGCATTGAGCGCGCTGCGCGAGACGCCGTACATGAACTCCTGCGCCTCGTTGGCGCCTGCCTCGCGCGTCGCGACGGTGCTCAAAACCTCCTTTTCGTCCGCAAAGCCGGTGCGGATGAATTTCTGCGGATCGTCGAACACCAGCGGCACGTGGCGTTGCGAGCGCACGGCGAGCGACTGCTGGGTGTCGATATTGACCACGAAGTTGGCGTGCCCTTCCGGGTCCATGGCGTCGGCCATGCGGCCGACCCAGCCGTACAGGTCGCCGCGATTGGGCGCCGCCGTCTGCCAATAGGCCATGGAGGAGAAGTGCGAGAACGAGGGCTGCTCGTAGCCGACGCCGTGGACGATGGCCATGTGGCCGTCCTTATAGAGGCGCTCCAGGCCCGCCATGGTGTATTGAAAGCCGAAATGATCGTCGAGCTTGCGCAGGCGCGCCGGCTTGATGCCGATCCGCGGCCTTGCGCGGTAGTAGGCGTCGTCACCGTAGGGCACGACGGTATTGAGGCCGTCATTGCCGCCGGACAGTTCGACCACCACCAGGATGCGGCCCTTTTCGGCTGCGTGCGCTGCCGTCTGCGCCCAGGCCGGAGCGCGCGTGAGTACGCCGGCGGCGCCGAACGCGAGGCTGCCGAAGCCCGCACGCAGGAAATCGCGACGCGCCATGCCGCCGAAGCGCGAAAAGGTGGATGTCATTTGGGCCTCCCTTGTTTGTGTCATGCTGGCCGCTTCTTTACCTCTCCCCGCTTGCCATCAGGGCGTTTACGCCCGTCTTCGACGGGCTATGGAGAGGTCGGAATTTGCGCGCTCTTCGCGCAAAATTCCGGGTGAGGGGCCTCTCCACGAGCTCAGACTCGCGGATACGCCGCCTCACCCCGACTCTCTCCCCGCAAGCGGGGAGAGGGAGCAACCGCGGCCAAGCAATGATCCCATTTCATCGCAACACGCTCTAGCCGAGCTGAAACTCCGGCGAACTCATGATCAGGTGAGCGGTCAGCCGCAGCGGCCGCTCCATGTAGGTCGAGGCGCGCGCCAGATCGGCGGTGCCGAGCTGACGCTCCAGGAACGTCACCAAGGTATTGCGCACGGCCGCGTTCACCGGCACGCTCAGCAGGCGCAGCGACAAATGGTCGACCGCGTCCGCAGCGGTCTTCGCGCCGGACGCCTTGACGAGCGTGGACAGCTCGAACTGCGCGGCCGCGCGCGGGATCGGCTTGATCCGGCGCACCGCCTCCTGCCATCCGACCAGGCTGCCGTAGCGGGTGTTGAAGTCCTCGGCGCCGGCGATGACGTTTGCCATGGTCTTGTCGCCACCCTCCATGCCGCCCCCGCCGGGCTCCTGGTCGACCGTCGCCTCGCCGATGCTGTAGCCGGCCAGAATGCGGTCGTTGACCCGCTTGACCTCGGCGCCTGGATTAAAATTCGGATCGACGAAATTGATGATGTCCGGAAACAGCACGTCGCGGGCAAAATTGCCGCGCGCCAGCAGCAGTCCGGGCGTGATCCAGGCGCGGCCCTGGGCCCAGCCCGCGACCGTCGGAGGATTGAGCAACGTCTGCCCGAGCTCGCGGCTCAAGACGTAAAGATCCGGGATGCCCGGCAAATGTTTGACCCCGAGCTTGCGGTAGGTCGATACGATGAGCTCGACCGGCCCCTTGATCCGGGTCCCCATTGACGGCGCGCTGTAGAAGTCCCGCGACAGGAAGATCGCTCGCATCAGCGGCGCGATCTCGTAGTTATTGTCGCGCAGCACCGCCCCGAGGCGCACCGCAACGTCCGGCGAAATATTCTCGCGCACAAAGAACCGGTAGAGTTTGCCGGCGATGTATTCGGCGGTGATCTTCTGTTCGAGAATGATGTTGAGGATATCGACGCCGTCAAAGCTGCCGGCGCGGCCAAGGAACGTCTTCGGCCCGTCATCGTGTTTTGCCGGATCGACCTTGAAATCGAGATCGTCATCGATCCATCCCGTGAAGGCGCGTGCGGCTTCACGAATATCCTTTTCGGTGTAATTGCCGACCCCCATGGTGAAGAGTTCCATCACCTCGCGGGCAAAATTCTCGTTGGGGGCGCCCTTCACGTTCTCGGCCGCATCGAGATAGGCAAGCATGGCGGGGCCGCGCGCCACCTCGATCAACAGGGTGCGGAAATTGCCGGTCGCCTGCCGATGCAGCAGCGCAAGTTGCTGCTCCATCTTGCGGTAGTCGCGGATTTTCTCCTCGCCGGTGGCAAAATGGCCGTGCCAGAACAGCGCCATCTTCTCTTCCAACGGGCGATTGGTGGCGACCATGCGATCGGCCCACCAGTGGGCGAGGCGCCGCGTCTCCAGCACGGTGGCGCGCAGCCAATAGAAGAAACGGTCGACCACCGGCTGCAGCCGCCGTTCGCCCGCGGGCTTGACGCGCACGCCAAGCGATTCACCGGTCTTCTCGGCGCGCTCGGTCGCCGCCGGTCGGCTTGGCGGAAAATTACGCAACGACGGATCCCACACGCCTGACGGGTCGAAAGGGGCGAGGTGATCGTTGGGAACAGCGCCATAATCCAGGAGCGACGCCACCGCCTGCTCGGGCGTCATGGCGGCAAGGCGCGCGATCTCCTCCGGAGTGGCGCCGAAGCCGGCGCGATCGATCAGATGAGCGGCACGATCGTAGCTCCAATCGGAGGCAGCAATCGGCGCGAGGTCGTTCACCCAGGAAGCGGGAGGCGGCGCGCTGCGTACGATATTGTCGTCAGCGCTCGCGACCCGCGTCGCCGAACCGGTGGGTGCGTTCAAGACGGACGGTTCAGCGCGGCTTCCCATGGGTAACCCCCGGTCTGCAAGGGTGGTCAATACGCCGGACGAAGTTTCGCCGGCCCGGTAAGCCGCAATCAAGCTATGAACGCCATCGCCATTTGCAATAGATGATGCAGACAGTCGCGCAACCGCTAAGGCCGACGATACGGTAATACCTTAAGTATCGAGGCTAGAATTGGTGACGGCGGTCTTTCATCGCCCCGTTGCGGAGCCGCACTCGGAGGCGACGATGCAACGGTCGGCACGCTCGTCGCCATTTGAAATTCCGGCCGCTCTTGCGGGGGGGCGCCGAAATGCGAGCCGGCGGTGCTGCGCAGATCAGCCGAGGCATGTGGCCCAATGGCAATATCGCGCGCCGCTGTCGATTGCGAACCGAGATGCAATGGGCTGGAGCTGATGCAGTCGACCGCCTCCCCGGCCGCTGCGTTGGCCAGGTGCGCGGCCAGAACGTCGATGCGCTCCCGGTCACTGCCGATCTGCGTGGTCCAGAGATCTTGGATCTGCTGGGCATGCTCGGCCGCATTCAACATGCACCAACGGTTGACGCGCAGCTTGCCGTCGGCAAGCGCAACCGTAGTCAATTTCATGCCCATGCGGTCAAGCTTCGTAATAAAAGCTTCAACGTCGAAGTCCGGCATTCAAGATTCTCATTCAATCCGCCATGGAGGCGGATTTCGGTGAAATGCAACCAATAATGTGCGCGCCAATTCCACGATGTCATTCCCGCGAAAGCGAGAATCCAGTACTGCGGAGCATCGCCATGGTTACGTGATCGCCCGCTGTCGCCGACGATGAGACCGAGTGCGCGATTCCGCCAAACACTGCATGTATGCTGATTCGGCCAAGCTAGGCCATTCCCTTTATTCCCCTGTCCACATCTCCGGATAACGGCATAGCCGGTCCCTTTCTGACACACAGACTGTTACGCCACGATGTCATCCGCCAGCAGGACGTGTAGGGCGCAATAGCGCAGCTATTGCGCCGCGGTCGGCGGATTACGCTTCGCTGAGTCCAGCAGGGATCATGCCAAAAGGTGCATGTGTGTCGCACCCCAACCCACGGTCGATCGGCTTGCATATCCGGGCCAACATTTGCGAAATGGCCGTGGAGGGAAGTCCTCGAACTTAAGGTTTAAACGTTGTGATCCACCACCCCTCGTCACTTTTCAGCCGCCGCGCATTTCTGATGGGCGCAGTGCTTGGAGCAAGCGCCGGTGCGGCGATCCCGTTTGATGTCCGCGCGCAGACCGCGAGCGTCTCCTTCGAGGCATGGCGCGACGCCTTTCGTCAGCGCGCGGCGGCGCGCGGCGTCTCGGAAGCGACCTATGGGCGCGTGATGGGGTCGATCAAGCCCGACACCAGCGTTTATGCCCAGATCCGCTCGCAACCCGAATTCAACGAAGCGCTGTGGCAATATATCAACCGCCGTGTGTCCGATTGGCGCATCATCACCGGCAAGGCGCGCGCCAAGGAATACGCGCCGCTACTCGCACGCATCGAAAGCGAGTACGGCGTCGATCGCTTCACCATGCTGGCCGTGTGGGGGATCGAATCGAGCTATGGCGAGGTCATCGACAATCCCAAATACATGCGGCCGGTGATCCCGGCGCTCGCGGCGCTCGCCTGGGGCGAGCCGCGCCGGCGCAGCTACTGGGAAGCCGAGTTGCTCAACGCTCTCGTCATCATCGAGCGCGGCTGGGGCGAGCCGAAGGAGATGATCGGCTCCTGGGCTGGCGCTATGGGCCATACCCAATGGATGCCCGAGGTGTGGCTGCACATGGGCGTCGATTTCGACCACAACGGCCGCATTTCTCCCTACGGCGCCCCGGATGATGCGCTGGCCGGCACCGCACGCTTCCTGATCGATCGCGGCAAATATCGCCGCGGCGAAGCCTGGGGTTGTGAAGTCACGTCGCCGGAGCGGCATGGCGGCGACCATGAGCACCGCACCTATGCGGCATGGCGCGAACGCGCAGTGGTGCGCGCCGACGGCGCCGCCTTCGCCCGCCCGGACGACAAGGCCAAGCTGACCGTGCCGGTTGAAGGCGGCCCGGCGTTTCTGACCGGACAGAATTTTTCCGCCGTGATGAGCTACAACCCGGCATTTTCCTACGCCCTCGCTGTCGTGCATCTCGCCGACCGCATCCGCGGCGATGGTCCGTTGGTGCATCCATTTCCAGGTAGCGAACGGCTGATGACGCTCGCGGAGGTGCAGGAATTGCAGCTCCGCCTCACCAAGCTCGGCTTCGACACCGACGGCAGCGACGGCCGGGTCGGTCGCGACACCCAGCGCGCGGTGCGTGATTTCCAGAGAAAAGTCGGCATGGCTCCAGCCGACGGCTATGCCGGTCTCAAGGTCCTGGGCCGGTTGCGTCAAGGCTCCTGATCGGCTTGGATGTCAGATGACGGATGTCAGATGACGGAGATCAGAAAGGGTGCGATTTCTGTCATCTGACATCCGTCATCTGACATCCGTCATCTGACATCCGTCATCTGAAAGTATCCCATGTCCACACGCGAAGTGCTTCCACCCGAGACCCGGCTGGTCGATGTCAGCAAGCTCGATACCGCCGCCATCGAGCGCCCGATCCCGTCCGGCACCAACGCGGCGGGCTTTGGCAGCGACGTGGTCGCCGAAGCGCTGCGCGATCTCGACATTCCCTACATCGCACTCAATCCGGGCGCGAGCTATCGCGGCCTGCATGACAGCCTGGTGAACCATATCGGCAATGCGAGCCCCCAGATGCTGCTGTGCCTGCATGAGGAGGCGGCGGTCGCCATTGCGCACGGCTATGCGAAAGTCACCGGCAGGGCGATGGCGGCGGCAGTGCATTCCAATGTCGGGCTGTTTCACGCCACCATGGCGATCTTCAATGCCTGGTGCGATCGCATGCCGGTCATCATTCTTGGCGCCACCGGGCCCGTAGACGCGGCCAAGCGCCGGCCGTGGATCGACTGGATTCACACCGCCGCCGACCAGGGCGCGATCATCCGCCACTACACCAAGTGGGACGATCAGCCGGCATCGCCGGCGGCGGCACGGGAATCGCTGCTGCGGGCATCCTGGCTCGCCAACGCGTCGCCCCAGGGCCCGGTCTACGTCAATCTCGATGCCGACATGCAGGAGGCCGCGCTCGATAAGCCGCTGCCGCCGATCGAGGCCAAGCGCTACATGCCGCCGGTCGTCAGCGCGGCGCCAGCAGACCACGTCAAACAGGCGGCTGAGTGGCTAAAGGGGGCAAAGCATCCGGTCATTCTCGCCGGCCGCGTGTCCCGCGACGTGACGGCGTGGAAGCAACGCGTCGCGCTCGCGGAGGCAATCGGCGCCTATGTCTGCACCACGCCGAAAGTGGGCGCCGCGTTTCCGACCGACCATCCCATGCATCTCGATGCGCCGCAGCCTTTCACCAAGGACGAGCTGACGCCGCATCTTCGCGAGGCCGACGTCATCCTGAGCCTCGATTGGGTCGATCTCAACGGCACGCTACGGTCGCTCGGCGGTCCGCCGGCCGGCAAGGTGATCCAGGTTTCGCTCGATCACCAATTGCACAACGGCTGGAGCATGGATTACCAGGGCCTGCCGCCGGTTGACTTGTTCATCGCGGCCGATCCGGATGTGGCGACGGCCGCGCTCGTTGAGGCGATCGGCCAAGTCTCTTCAAAGAAGGTCGCGTCCAAGCCGAAGGGACCGCCGCGCGCCCTTCACCAGCCGGCGGGCGGCAAAAGCACGCTCGGCATCGAAGATCTAGCCCATGCGCTGCGCGGCGTCGTCGGTGGGCTCGATGTGACGCTGACCCATCTGCCGCTGTCGTGGCAGGGCTCGTTCTGGCACTTCCGCCATCCGCTGGACTTCCTTGGCTCCGACGGCGGCGGCGGTGTCGGCGGTGGCCCCGGCATATCGGTCGGAGCTGCACTCGCTCTCAAGGGATCGGGCCGGCTGCCGATCGGCATCTGCGGCGACGGCGATTTCCTGATGTCGGTGACGTCGCTGTGGACTGCGGTTCACTACCGCATTCCCCTCCTTATCGTGGTGGCCAACAATCGCTCGTTCTACAATGATGAGGTTCATCAGGAGCGCATGGCGATTTTGCGCAACCGGCCTGTCGACAACAAATGGATCGGCCAGAAGATGCTCGACCCGGAGATCGACATGGCGGGGCTCGCCCGCGCCCAGGGCGCCCGCGGCTTCGGGCCGATCGTCAGGCACGAGGAGCTGGCGACCGCGCTCGCACATGCGGTTGCGGCGGTGGAGAACGGCGAAGTCGCTGTGGTCGATGTGCGCATCGAGCCGGGTTATGGCGCCCGCGACTCCGGCGCGGTGTCGCAGAGGAAGTCGGGGTAGCTCTTAACCTCTCCCCGCTTGCGGGGAGAGGTCGACCGAGCGAAGCGAGGGAGGGTGAGGGGGCGCTTCCGCGAGTCTGAGCTTGTGGAAAGGCCCCCTCACCCCGACCCTCTCCCCGCAAGCGGGGAGAGGGAGCAGAAAGAGCGTTTGATGGCGAGCGTAGCCACATTGCCAAAATCAGGCGCCGCGGGCGCACAAGTGCCCGCCGACGCCGGCATTCTGGTGGTCGATGACATCGTCAAACAATTCGACACGCCTGAAGGACCGCTGATAGCGGTGGATCGCGTTTCGCTCAGCGTGCGTCCCGGCGAGTTCCTTGCCGTGATCGGCCCTTCCGGCTGCGGCAAATCCACTTTGTTCAATATCATCGGCGGATTGCTCGACGGTTACCAGGGCGCGGTTACGGTCGGCGGCGAAACCGTGCGCGGCCCGCATCCGGCGATCGGCATGGTGTTCCAGGAGGAATCGACATTTCCGTGGCGTACCCTGATCGAGAACGTCGCCTTCCCGCTCGAAATTGCCGGGATGAGCAGAAAGGACCGTTTCGACAAGGCAAAGAAGTTCGTCGCCTTGGTCGGCCTCAGCGGTTTTGAGAATCGCTACCCGGCCGAGCTGTCCGGCGGCATGCGCCAGCGGGTCGCAATCGCCCGCACGCTCGCCTCCGAGCCGAAGATCCTGCTGATGGACGAGCCTTTCGCTTCGCTCGACGAGCAGACCCGCCTGCTGCTTGGCGACAAGGTGCTGCAGATTCAGCAGGACCTTAAGCAGACCACGCTGCTGATCACCCACAACATCACGGAAGCGGTCCAGCTTGCCGACCGCATTCTGGTGATGACTTACCGGCCCGGCCGGGTCAAACGCATGGTCGAGATCGACCTGCCGCGCCCGCGCTCATCCGATGTAGTGTCGAGTGAGGCGTTCGGCCGTTACGTGGCGCAAATCTGGAGCGATCTTCGCGAAGAGGCGACCCGCGGCATGCAGGATGAAGAATCCCGCACCCTGCACGCCGCCCCCACCCTACCCTCCCCCGCAAGCGGGGGAGGGTAGGGTGGGGGTGGCAGCCGTCACACGCACGCGGATATTCCCGCTCGCGCTGGGCATCGGCGCGCTTGCGGCTGCGATCCTTAGCGTGGAGGCGCTGATCCGGATCGGCGTGATCAATCGCTTCATCGTTCCCCTGCCCTCGCAGATTGTGCCGGCTTTCGAGCGCGTCATCGTCGAGGAGGATATCATCGAGCGGTTTCGCCTGACCTTTTTCGAGGCGTTCACGGCCGGAGCGATGATCACGGTGGTCGGCGTCTCGCTGGGCCTTCTGCTGTTCCGCGTCAATATTTTGCGCCAGGCAACCGAGACCTGGGTCGCCGCCATGGCGTCCGCGCCGACCGTGCTGATGTACCCGCTGTTCCTGGTGATTTTCGGCCGCAGCGCCTGGACCATCATCATGATGGGATTCGCCGCCGGCCTGCCGCCGGTGATCCTCAAGACCATCGAGGGGCTGGCCGGGACGCGCCGCGTGCTCATCAATGTGGGCAGGAGCTTCAAGCTCACCGGGGCGCAATTGTTCACCAAAATCTTGTTCCCGGCGGCGTTGCCGACCATTTTCGTCGGCATTCGCCTGGGGCTGATCTTCACGTTGATCAACGTGGTGGGCGTCGAGTTCCTGATCAATTTCGGCGGGCTCGGCCAGCTCATCAACGATCTGGCGGAACGCTACGACCTGCCCGGCACTTACGCGGCGATATGTTTCGTCATCCTGGTTAGCGTATGCTTTTTCGTTCTCACCGAATGGATCGAGCGATGGCTGAGGCCGGTCGACTGAATTTGCCTGCGGCGCCCAAGAGCCGCGCGCTGATGCGGGCCGAACCCGTGACGGTGGTCCGTGCCGCGATCATTGTGTTCATTCTGCTGTTCTGGGAGGTGATCGCGCAGTCCGGCCTGCTCTATCGCGACGTGGTGCCCTCCCTGCTCGCGATCGGAGCCGCGATCGTCAAGCTGCTATCGACGTCCGATTATTACTGGAATCTCGGCGTAACGGCGGGCGAGGTCGGCATCGGCCTCGCAGTCGGCGGCCTGTCGGGGCTTTTGATCGGGCTCGCGCTTGGCGGCAATCGGGTGTTGTCGAAATCCTTCGAGCCCTATCTCTACTATTTGGGCCCGACGCCGAAGATCATTTTCTTTCCCGTTATGATCATGTGGTTCGGGGTCGGGCCCGGCTCGAAGATCGCCATGGGGGCGATCTCATGCTTCTTTCCGATCGCGCTGTCGACCGCCGCCGGCATGCGCCAGATCGACAAGGTCCTCATCCGGGTCGGCCAAAGCTTCCGTGCCAACGCGTGGCAGATGGCGACAAAAATCTACCTCCCCGCCATGCGTCATCCAACCATCAACGGCGTGCGGCTCGGGCTCGGCGTCGCCATCATCGGCACGCTGCTGGCGGAGACCAAGCTGTCGAACCGCGGCGTCGGCTTCCTCATCATCCAGGCTTACAGCCTGTTCGATATGCCGCGCATGTATGCCATGCTGATCGTCCTGTTCGTGGTCGCGATCGGCGCGAATGCGCTGGTCGGCCGACTGGGCGGGCTGAGCGCGATCAGGCAGCGCTGATGACGACGATGGCACGTAGGGCGGGCAAAGGCGCAACCGTAGCCCGGATTGAGCGCAGCGAAATCCGGGACCGCCCTCTCCTCATGGCGGCGCTGTCCCCGGGTTTCGCTGGCGCTCAACCCGGGCTACAGCTGAATTCCATCAAACAATGTCGAATACCGGGAGAACACCCATGAAGACTCGCCTCGGCCTGACCCTCGCCATCGCAGCCGCAACGGCCGCCCTCGCCTCCCCTCCCCGCGCCAACGCGGATGATCTCATCAAGCTCACCATCGGCCAGCGGGGAAATTGGGACACCGCCATTACTCACCTCGGCACCAAGGCCGGCATCTTCAAGAAGAACGGCATCGAGCTCGAGATGGTCTACACCTCGGGCAGCGGCGAGACGTTGCAGCCGGTGATCGGCGGCGCTGTCGACCTTGGTCTCGCGGTCGGCACGCTGGGCGCAATTGCAGCCTACGCCAAGGGCGCGCCGG
>WNFG01009105.1_pt1 | contig 14120 bp, 18 predicted proteins | sample 5400431 | NCBI WGS metagenome assembly WNFG01 (sample SAMN13153346, study PRJNA577476) | soil metagenome | isolation source: 120 cm saprolite under Douglas fir tree site 2 hole 3 replicate 2 | place: USA:California | collected 2015-04-18
TGCGGCCGGGCCACCCGTAACGTGGTCGACGTGGCAGAGGCCATTCTCCCTTTGGCGATTCACCGCGACGTCGAGCTTTTCTATGTTGACGATGATCCGGAATTTGATCGCGTTGGGAATATCGCTGCCCTGTTACGATACCGTTCCGACCATAGTGCCAACCTACGGCCCATCTCGGTGCTTCCTGTGGGGCGCTCGCCTCGTGTTCGATCCGTCCACGTGGGACGTTCCAGGGGCTTTGCCAGCTGATTCAATCCAAGCCCCCATCAGATCGAGGGCACACTGTCCGATGGCATGGTTCTCCACTGTTGCTTTTCGGCGGATTCTGGTAGGCGCCGGCGTGCCCGTCCGTGCTGTTAGAGCTGTTAGACCGGCCAATTCCTTTTGGGCGGTGATCTGAGCTACAATCTGACGCCTGATAGGGGCCCCAAGATGATTTCGCGGAGATGTTTTCTCGCTCTCACCGCAGGTGCCGTCCTGACACCCTCTTTTTTGTGGGCGGCGGAGGAATTTCCCGCTTTGCTCGATCACATTCTTCTGGGCTCGAGCGATCTCGACGCCTGTACGGCGTACGTCGAGAGACGCACGGGTGTCCGGGCCGCGTTTGGTGGAGTCCACCCCGGTCGGGGCACACGCAATGCCCTGCTCTCACTTGGAGAGCGCCACTACCTCGAGCTCATTGCGCCCGATCCTAAACAGAACAGCGTGGAATCCTCCGCTGATAAACAACCGAACCTTCTCAAGGAACTAAAGACTCCACGCCTCATCGGCTGGGCCGCGCATCCCGGAGACTTGGAGGTTTTCGCCAGGAAGCTAAGCGAATCAGGGATAGCCTTTGGAGGGCCGTGGCCCGGATCTCGTACGCGGCCCGATGGCAGGGTCCTCAACTGGAAGACACTCAGCCTTCGAGACGACCACGATGGCATCCTGCCGTTTTTTATCGAGTGGGGTGCCGGCTCGCTTCACCCTTCCGCCGATGCCCCGGCGGGGTGTCAGTTGGAGCGCTTCACTGTAGCTGGTCCGGATCCCACCGCGCTGTCGAAGATATTCCAACGTCTTGGAATTGAAACACCTATAGAGCGCGGCGAAAAGCCTGAGTTACGAGCACGCGTGGTTGGCCCTAAGGGCACACTGGAACTCAGTTCCTAAGTTGGCTGCCCTATATACAACCTAGTTGTCAGGAGGATCGATGCCTTTCTCCCGCCGCGATTTTGTGAAGACTTCAGTTCTGGGAGCACTCGCTACCGGAGTCGGAGCGCAAGCCAGCGTCGAAAGCAACGGCAATGGCCGACCAAGTCAGGATTCCTCGCAGACCTCGCAGCTCGGTCCTCACAAACGTCCCATCATCGTCTGCGCCAACAATGGCTACGCGTATCTTGAGGACGCGTTTGTTTTCCTGAAAGGCGGCGGCGATACGCTTGATGCCGCCCTCAAAGTCGTCAAGGGTCCGGAAGATGATCCTAACGCCGATAGTGTTGGCTTGGGTGGGCTCCCGAACGAAGAAGGCGTTGTCGAACTTGATGCCTGCTGCATGCACGGCCCAACGCGACGCGCGGGCGCGGTAGGTGGAGTGCGGAACATTAAGAACGTATCGCTGGTCTCGAAGGCGGTGATCGAGCATACCGGCCACGTCATGCTGGTGGGCGAAGGCGCCGAGCGCTTCGCGGTGGCGATGGGATTCCCGCGTGAGAACCTGCTCACCGAGCACTCCCGAAAGATCTGGCTGCTGTGGAAGGAATTTCACTCCACTGACTGGTGGGGGCCAGGCCTGGCCGATCCCCACTGGCAGCCGCCAGCTTCTAAGACAAACAGCGGTAGACCCCAGGCGGAATTGCGGCAGGATCGCATGAGGAACCTCGAAGCGCGCGCGGCGGACTTGGGCATTCCACCTGAACTTCAGCTCGCGGCCGTGCGAAAGGTTTTATTCCCGCCGACCGGCACGATTCATTGCTCCGCGCTGAACGATAAGGGAGAGATTTCCGGCTGCACGACAACCAGCGGTCTTGCCTTCAAGCTGCCGGGACGCTGCGGCGATTCGCCGATCATCGGCGCGGGCTGCTACACCGATCAGGACGTGGGCTCAGCGGGCGCTACAGGAAGCGGGGAAGAGAACATCAAAGTTGCAGGCGCGCACACCATTGTCGAAAACATGCGCCATGGCATGTCCCCGCAGGAAGCCGGCCTGGAGGCCCTCAAGCGCATCGTGCGCAACTACAACGGAGACATGAACAGGCTGCGGTTCATTGACATGACGTACTACATCCTGCGCAAAGACGGAGCCTATGCGGGCGTTTCACTGTGGGAGGGATACTCGAAGGGTAACCCGCACAAGATTGCCATCCATGACGGCACGCATCGCGCGGAGGTAGCGGTCAGTCTGCTGAAAGGGTACTCGCAGGAATTCCCGCCATTCCCGGAAATTCCTGAGGACTTGAAGAAAAACTCGGAGTACCTGAAATAGCGATGGATTAACCCCAACTCTCGCGCCGGTCCCGCCGGCTAAGGCTAAGGACACTCGAAAGTCGCCGGCCCTGATTTCTCCCGCTCCACAGCGGAGCACGGGCCACCGCCATCACTTACCCGCATTCCACACGTACAAGTACGTCTCATCGGTGGCGGTCGCAACCCTACGGCCAGCTTTCCGTGTGGCCCGATTCAGGGCCGAACGAACGTTCTCTTTCTTTTCCGGTAGCGCCGCCAATGGGACTTTGATCGCAGTCCCATCCTCCAATTGAGCAAGATCATCCAGAATCGTAGTCACAACCTCTTTGTGCTTACCGTTTCGACCTTGCGGGACATCGGCCTGCACCATGGTCTTGAAATGCATAACGGACTTATTAGCACGCGTAGGCATAAACGGTCTCCCCCAACGATAGAAATCTTACGCAAACCTCACCTTAACGTATCATAATCGTGATGACGTCTGCAACTAAATAATCACATGGTTAAACAATTGACTCCTGCCCGCGGGGCCGACCTAAAACCCCGCTTAAGTCCCGTCCGAATATCACTAATGAATGGCAGCGTTAACAGCGGGTCGGAGATGTGCAAAGTCCTCTCTAAAAGATATGACCCGTACGATTCGGCTCCTGGTAGTGTCAATCCATGCCTAAGCCGAAATTACATTTCGAGCAGGTCTCCCTGGAAGTTGTTCTCAAAATTGCGAACCAAGCGGTGCTGCCCAAAAAAGAGGAACGAACCAAGGCAGCGGTCGGAAGGAGTCCTGTCCGCAAGTCCGGGTTGGCCGAAGCGACTTCGGTCAAGGAAGGTGAAGCACTATGACGCAGGCGAGGCGGGATTTTGTTAGTCGAACGGGGACTGAAACCTACAAGCGGCAGGTCCAGGACTTGAAGTATTCCAGCTGGCAGAAGCCATATTTGGATGCCATGCTGGAGATGAACCCGGATCGGCTCAAAGAGCTCGTCGCCTGCGCCGAAGCGGCCATCGAGCTGCGGCTTCGCGAATTGGCAGATTCCCCCGACGCCCAAGCCGAGCGCCAGAGCCTGGCGGATGCACGAAACGGACTGCTGGTTCTAAAGAGGGAAACGCCAGCTGTTCCCGGCAACCACGGGGTGTCGTCTCGTGTTTCCAGCCTCGGGCAGGAATGAAATGAAATCAACTCATTGCCGCCGCACTCCGCTGCAAGTGCTCGAGAAAGGTCGTGCGCGCGCGACTACGAAAATGCTGCTTGAGCTGTACAATCCCACCCGGCGGTATGCTCCTTGATCGGCAATCGGAATGAATCGACATCCTTTGTGCCGCTCGACAGCCATCTCGGGCACCACTGAGACTCCTGTGCCGCCGCCCGCCTCGAGGGCCCAGGGGAAGTCGATCAGGCAGATTCCGTAAGCTACTACCCCGAGGGGCCGCGAGGCGGGATTCGTTCTGTTGTGCACGGGAAAACCCAGGACCTGCCTGCGCCTCCGCACCCATCAGGCGCATGAAATGCGCCAGCATCGACGGCAGAAGAAACATCCGGCACGGTACTCGTAGTCGCTGGTCGTGGTCGCTCGTGGTCTGATGGTTTGACGTTGTTTCCCTGCGCTTGCTACTGTCATATGTTTGCCCTCCAGCATGCGCCCCATCCTGCGGCAAACCTTTTGCACGCCCGTTCACACGGCCTACTTTCTCTCACGGGAGACGTTCATGCCTGCCATTAAATTTCGCGGGGTAGACTTCATTCAGTACGACTCACTACTCACCGACGAAGAACGTTTGGTCCGCGAAACCACGCGCCAGTTCATTGAAGACAATCTCATCCCCATCATCGAAGAGTGCAACCGTGCCGGACGCTTTCCCCGCGAGCTGGTCAAGCCAATGGCTGACCTGGGTTTTTTTGGCGCTTCTTTAAAGGGGTATGGTTGCGCCGGAATGGGAAACGTTGAATACGGGCTGATGACACAGGAACTCGAACGTGGAGACAGTGGCGTGCGCAGCTTTGTCAGCGTGCAGTCGGGGCTGGTGATGTATCCCATCTATGAGTTTGGCAGCGAAGAGCAGAAGCAAACTTGGCTGCCTGCCATGCAGAAGGGCGAAAAGCTAGGCTGCTTCGGCCTAACCGAACCGGATTTCGGCTCCAACCCCGGCGGCATGCGTACTCGTGCCCGCAAAGTCGGCAAACAGTACGTGCTCAACGGCGAGAAGATGTGGATCACCTCCGGCACGATTGCCGACGTGGCCGTGATTTGGGCGAAGGTCGAAGACGAAGATGACAAGATTCGTGGCTTCCTGGTCGAGACCGACCGTCCCGGATTCAAAGCCGACGACATCCACGGCAAGTGGTCGCTGCGTGCCTCAGTCACGTCCGGGCTATCGCTGCAAGATGTTCACATCCCTGAGTCGAATCTGCTGCCCAAAACCGGTGGCCTGAAGTCTCCATTGATGTGCCTGAATCAGGCGCGCTACGGTATCGCCTGGGGAGCCCTCGGCGCAGCCATGGCGTGCTATGACTGCGCCCTGCAGTATTCGCTGCTGCGTAAGCAGTGGCGCGACCAACCCATCGCCTCGCACCAGCTGGTGCAGGACAAACTCACCTGGATGATCAGCGAGATCACCAAGGCACAGCTGCTTGCGTTGCAGGTCGGCCGACTCAAAGACGCCGGCAAAGTCGAGCACCAGCACATCTCGATGGCCAAGCGCAATAACGTCTGGATGGCTCTCGAGTGCGCCCGCCTATCGCGGGACATCCTGGGCGCTAACGGCGTCGCCGACGACTATCCCATCATGCGCCATATGATGAACCTGGAATCGGTGAAAACCTACGAAGGCACGCACGATGTGCACTCACTGATCATTGCCCAGAGCGTCACCGGGATCGATGCATTCTAGAACAGTGGAATCGTCGAGTCCTCCGAGTTTCACCTATCCACCTCGTTGGTTGCAACTCCATCGAGAAACAATCCCTATTGAGCTCCTCAACGAAGATTGCCATTCATCTACAGTCCCGTCCTTCTTGACCCCGCCCCTTCGAATGGAGGATGATGCGCGGTTCGGCGGATATCTATCCCCCGGCATCGATTGGAGGTTCGCATGGCAACCCAGCTGCGCCCGGAAGGCAAGGCTCGCAGTTTCGGCGAAAACATTGAAAGCGACCTGGCGTCGCGATTCTTGCGGGTGGTTGAGGTAGCTGCCATCGCTTCGGCGCGCACCATGGGCCAGGGAGAACGCAAGTTCTCCGACCAGGTGGCCACGGAAGCGATGCGGCGCACCATGGACACGATTCCGATGCGCGGCACGATCGTCATCGGCGAGGGCGAGCGCGACGAAGCGCCCATGCTCTATATCGGCGAGAAAGTCGGAGCCGAATTTCCCGATGGCACCGAGGTTCCAGAAGTCGACATCGCCGTCGATCCGCTTGAGGGCACCAATCTCTGCGCCACTGGAGGATTGCTCAATGCCCCGGATTGTTACATGGAAAAAATCGTCGTGGGACCATCGTGCAAGAATGCTGTCGAACTCGACGCTCCCGTTGCCGACAACCTGAAGAACGTTGCCAGGAGGCTGGAGCGCGACGTGGAAGATCTCGTTGTCATGGTGCTCGACCGCCCCCGCCACGAAAAGCTGATTGCCGACATTCGCGCGGCCGGCGCGCGCATTCGCTTGATCGGCGATGGCGACCTCTCGGCTGGAATTGCCGCGGCAGTCATCGGCACTGGCGTGCACGTTGTGATGGGATCCGGCGGGGCTCCGGAAGGCGTAATTACTGCCGCCGCCATCCGCTGCCTTAACGGCTACATGCTGGGGCGGCTTGTGCTCAAGCCTGAACATGAGGAGCGCATCGCCAGGATGGGCATCAAGGACAAGAATCGCATATACGAAGCCGAAGACCTTGCGCCCGGCAAGCAGCTCATCTTCGCTGCTACCGGGGTCACCGACGGCGCGCTGATGAAGGGTGTACGGTTTTTCGGCGAAGGCACGCGGACCTCCTCAGTGATCCTGACGCTGCGCACGGGCAAGGTGCGCTTCGTGGAAAGTATCCACCTTGAGAAGGGGCCGGACGTGAAGGTGCGATTCTCGTAATGCCCTGGCGGCCTTTTAGCGAACGGCTGCTCGATATCGAAGCCTTCGAGGTCGCGTTCGATGCTCGACAGCGTGCCGGTAAAGAAAAAGAAGGTCGAGGATCCGGGCGGAAAATGGATGCACGTCCTCGGGGCGACGAAACCGACGAAACTTGACGAAACATCGCGGCGCGACAAGCGGCTGAAGCTTCATGTAAACTTAAAGCGCTGAGTTATAAGCGGTACATCCTCTCCGAATAACCAACTACAACCTTAAACATCCCGGGGCCGCGGCCGACGGGAGATTTTTTTGTCAGGAGCAGCGAACCAATGGCAGCCATGGGAAAGATTGCAAAGACAGCGGACCGCAAGAAGGTTATGGACACCACCAAGAGCACGGATTGCCCGAAGTGCGGTAAGTCTACGCGTATTGTGAAACGGGTTAAGGACCGCGAGCGCGGCGTCCCGGGCGGGATTTACATTTCGTGCTCGGCCTGCGAGTTCTTCGAGAAGCTGTAGCGAGGACTTCGGTGTTTGAGGTTCGGCGGACTTCCGTCAAGCGAATCTCTTCTACCCATCATTTTCCTATTCGAGTTCGAGCGCCGTCTAGTGCGCGATCCAATTCAGTTAAACTCGAACACGAAAGCGATCCCACGAATTGCGCAAGCTGTGCTTGGCGCTCGCTCCGGTAGATGCGGTACATGCCCGCGGTTTCATGGCTGCTTCTCGCTGGTCTTCGAAGAGCAGGCGCCGAATCACGTTTTCCGCCTCTCCAAACGGGAGGGTTTTTCCCGAGCCCTTCTAGAGACCGATCTGTCCCAGGATTGCGCGTGCCTCGGCGACAGGATCTCGGGCTTCGGTGATGGGCCTTCCCACAACGATATAGCTGGCGCCGGCGGCGATGGCTTCGGCGGGAGTAGCGACGCGGACCTGATCGCCATGTCCGCTGCCGGCTGGGCGGACGCCCGGGACGACGATGGCGAAATTGTCCCCGAGCTGGGCGCGCAGCATCGGGACTTCACGGGCGGAGGTGATGACTCCATGACAGCCCTCAGCCAGGGCGATCGTAGCCAAGCGCAACACGCTGTCCACAACCTTGCCGCCCATACCAATTTTGTCCAGATCGTGCTCCTCCATGCTGGTGAGCACGGTGACGGCCAGCACCATCAATTGGGGATTCGATCGCGCGGCTTCGACCCCGGCTCGCAGCATCTTTCCACCTCCCGCGGCGTGCACCGTGAGCATGCTCACCCCCAATTGCGCCGCTTCGCGCACAGCCCCACCAACGGTGTTGGGAATGTCGTGATACTTGAGATCGAGAAAAACCCGTCGGCCGGAAGCCACCAGATCCCGTACAACTTGCGGACCTTCGGCGGTGTAGAGTTGCATGCCGACCTTGTAGGTTAGTGCGGTATCGCCCAGCGCCATCACGATCTTTCGGGCCGTGGCGGCGGTGGAAACATCCAAAGCTACGATAAGACGCTGGCGCGGATCCTCACTCGTGACCACACTGCTGACAGGGATGCCGTGGGGCTTCTGGGCGTGCATCCCCGTCAGTGTAGAGTTTTTATGGAAGTTCCGCTACGGGTCTGGAGTAGGCTACAGTCTGCAGCAGGGCAACGTGGGGACGGTTACCACGCTTGACCACATCCAGGCGGACACGTTGCAACCCTTGTTCCTGGAACTGCAGCACTTGGGCGGCGCCGTAGGACAGATCGATGATGCGGCCCTGGACGATAGGTCCACGGTCGTTGACGCGGACCACTACAGCCCGGCCGTTGTGCAAATTGGTTACCCGGACGTAACTCCCCAAGGGAAGCGTCGGATGGGCAGCGGTCAGGTCGTGCATGTCGTAGGCTTCGCCGCTGGCGGTTGGTTTGCCATCGAAGTAGCTGCCGTACCAGGAAGCTGTTCCAATTTGATACGGAGCCTTCTTGCCGGCCTGTTTACGGATTTCGGGCTTGGATTCGACCGACCTAGCGCGAGCTGGTGTCGCCTCCGAGTTGTTTGGGCCCTGAGCCGCTCCCAGGCTGGCAACTAGAAAGGCCATTGCCAGTCCATGAGCTAAACGTCTTCGCATTCAGTTCTCCTCGCATCTCAAAAAGTCGTCCTAGCTAGGTGGTTAACAGCTTACCGTTCTGTAAATGCTAGGGGGGGGAACCGAGGGTGTCAACACGAAAGTGAAGGGGTGGCGGGTGACCCTGGAGTAACTGATGTCGTACGTAACTTGTTGTCAATTATGAGATGTATATAGGATGTTACTCATAACAATGATCTTATATATTTACTCAATAGTAAATAACCAGCAGACCGTAGACTGGGAAGAAATTCCATCATCAATGTTTTCATGGAGTTGCGCGTAAATTCCCCGTAAGTACTTGATAGGTATTAGGTTAGCGGAAAGGTTGCCGTCTAAAAAAGAAAATATTTTTTCCGGTAAGGTCATGTGTCAGTCGGGAGATCGGGCCATGGGTGGAATTGTCCTTCCGGACGAAGCTGGAAGTCATGACTGAGAAACCGCCCATCGTACTTACGATTGCCGGATTCGACCCCTCGTCTGGGGCCGGCGTCACGGCCGATATTAAGACGATAGCCGCCCATGGCTGTTACGGAGTCGGCTGCATTACCGCCATGACGGTGCAATCTACGGCTGGCGTCCGTCGCCTGGAGCCCATCAACCCGGATCTGGTCACCGAAACCCTTGAAGAACTGGTTGCCGATTTGGAGATCGCCGCCGTCCATATTGGAATGCTGGGCTCCGGGAAGGTGGTGAAGGCGGTAGCAGATTTCCTGGGCCGGCTGGGAGGCAAACGAAGGCTAGCGAATATAGTTCTGGACCCTATCCTTAAGTCCTCTTCCGGGACCGACCTGCTTGATCCCCTGGGGAGGAAATTGCTGCAGGAGAGATTGATCCCCCTGGCGGACGTGATTACCCCCAACACAGACGAAGCGTTTGCCCTGACCGGGATCAAGGTAACTGGCATCGACGAGATGAAGGCGGCGGCAGCCAAACTTCATAAGATGGGCTCCTCCGCAGTGGTAGTCACCGGAGGGCACCTCGATCAGGCCATCGAGCTGTTGAGCTATTCCACCAAGCGAGGCATCGAGACAGAAGCGTTCAGGGCGGAGCGGCAACGATCCAATTCGACGCATGGAACTGGCTGTGCCTTTGCCACATCCATGGCCTGTCATCTGGCACTGGATCGGGGGCTGGCCGAGGCTACCCTTCTTGCCAAAACCTACGTCACATCGGCAATCGCCAACGCCTACCCTCTAGGTAAGGGTACGGGGCCGGTGCACCATCTGTACCGCATGTACCAGCAGCGGCGAGCCGCAGGCTCTGGGAGTGAGCAGTAGTCTCGAGATGTATTTTCGAACGGACAGAAAGGCGCGGAATCCTTGGCAGGGTCGAATTGGCCGAGAATTTAGCTGTCGGTCGATCGCTTCAGCAGTATCGCCACCACGAAGCAAGCCGTAGACCCCAACAACCATTCGATGCGCCAGAACTGAATGGCCTGCCAATCAGCGAAGGTCTGCGCCTTGTAGATGAAGCTTACGCAGATGGCTCCAGCGATGCACCCCAATCCGACCATAAAAGCAACGAGCGAAGCGGTCGGCAAGCCGACCCAACGCTTGATTTCGTGGAAGTGCAAGTAGCGAAGCCAAGTTGGGGGGGAAACCCTGGGAAAGGAGAAATCCTGCGCCGCTCCCCGCAACCACGTCATTCCATCTGACAAAACACCTGAAGAAACCGCTGGGACTCCATGTCCAGTCCCGGGGATGGCTAATTGGGCGCGACGCCCACCGCAAGCGTGACAAAAGCGGGAGCCCACCAGGAACTCCGTGCCGCAGTGCGAACAGGTTTCGGCCATGGCAGGAGCTGCCACTGAAGCGGCTACGCCGCCGGCGCCCTCGACAGGCGCTGGCGGACGCCAAAACTCTTGTTGCGCGTCATGAATCACTTCTGACATCTTTAAACCTATGCTAGGGAACGTTGCCAATGTGAAGGCAAGCGGACCTCCAAAATCGCTGTTCCGCTAAGCACCTTTTCCACCAATTACTTAGCAAATTATTCGCCACTATTGTTGTGCGCTCTCGGGCAATAATTACGCGCGCCCCTGCGTAAAGATGCCCCGGCCACTGGTGGCATCGCCGAGCATCGGATTTCACAGCGGCGCGGATTATAGAGTCAGTACGCGCTTCCGAGGAGGTGATTGGATCCCTTTGGACACTCTTGGTTCGTTCCGTGGGGCAGCTCAGTTCGGTTAGACTGGAGAAACACGAGTGGGGAAGCAGGCGAGACCTACGTCCAAGAAGCTGGTGCTTTCGAGCACCATGTTGTTCTGCGCAACGATTTTGGGTTTGATATCGAACCCAATGGCTGTACGGGCGGAGTTCATCGCACGCGGGTCTTCTCCGTCAGTTGCTTCGGATCCGGGTTTCCACGCGCCCCAGCCGTCAGCTCCTGATAGCCAGGTCTCCGGTCACGATCCGCTTACCGATGCCGCTTTAGAACACTTCTATAACCTCGACTATGACCGGGCGACACAGGAGTTTGAGAAGGTCGTTGAGAAGCATCCGAATGATGCTTTTGCCTGCAATCACCTGATCACGTCGCTGCTCATGCACGAGCTCTACAAGATGGGCGCCATGAATACCGGGGAGTATGCGAACGACAGCTTCATCGGACAGGTGCACCACCCGCCCGATCCAAAGGTCAAGGAGCGCATCAAGCGGCTCGTCGACCGGGCTGAGGGTGTGGAAGAACAGCGGCTCAAGGCAAATCCCAACGATGTCGAAGCCCTATATGCCCGAGGAGTCACTCGGGCGCAATTCGCTCTGTACACGGGGCTGGTCGAGCGGGCATGGTTTTCCGCTTTGCGCAACGCCGTGGGCGCGCGTCATGATCACGAACGTGTCCTGGAGCTTGATCCCAAATACTCTGACGCGAAGTTAGTCGTGGGCACTCACAACTACGTCATGGGCAGCCTTCCTTGGAGTGTGAAGGTGGCGGTGGCCATGGTCGGGCTGAGCGGATCGAAGGAGAAAGGGCTCCAGTACCTCCGCGATGTGGCTAATAGCAGCGGCGAGAATAACGTGGATGCCAAAGTCGTACTCAGCCTGTTCTTGCGGCGCGAGCAGCGCTACGCTGAGGCTCGCGCGATCATGCATGAATTGGCAGCGCGCTACCCCAGAAATTACTTGTTCACTCTCGAGGAAGCCAATCTGCTGCGGGCGTCAGGTCGCGTTCAGGAGGCGGCCGCGGCCTATCGAAAAGTTTGGCAGAGCGGGCGTGAGGGGAAATACGGCAGCCTGCATTACGAAATGGCTGCGTGGGGTCTTGGTGAATTATTACGCAGCCAGAAAGACTATGGCGGCGCGGCAGTAGCGTACGAATTGGTGAATGAGGCTCCAGCACCCGATCCGGAAACGTTGCAGAAGGCGAATCTTGCCGCCGGCGAGATGTATGACTTGATGCAGAAACGCGAGCTGGCTTTGATGAAATACCGGACCGTGCTGGCACAGAACAGCGGCACACCTCCAGCAGAAGCGGCCAGGAAGCATCTGCGGGAGGCGTATCGCGAGTGATGCTCGTTGCAGGTGCTTGGAGCCAACGACGGCGCGGAACTTTCGGGCTACAATTACGTATTGGCTGGTGAGGCGTCTTGGGAGGACATGGCTATGTACTGCAACTATTGCGGAAAAGCGATTCAAGACGACGCGGCGGTCTGTGCCTATTGCGGCATCCGAGTGGGCGCGTCGGTCGGGCGGAAGCGCTTAGTCCGGCCCCGCCAGGGACGCAAGATTGCGGGGGTTTGTCTGGGCTTCGCCGAGTATTTTGACGTCGACGTGACCGTGGTCCGGCTGGTGTGGCTCATCGTATCGGTGATGACGGGGATTGGCTTGCTGTCATATCCCATAGCCTGGATCGTAATGCCGGAAGAGCCGCTTATGCTGTCGGCGCCAGTTGGCGCGCAGCGCGTGACGAATTCCTAGGACCGCGGTGGCGGGCTCTGTGATTAAATCGGCTGCATGCAGCGAATCAAGAGCGGCGACGCGGAAATTGCGTATCAGATCCTTGGGGATGGGCCTTCGGTGATCCTTCTGCATCCCTTTCCCGCGAATCATGAATTTTGGCTGCCGGTCGCGCAATCTCTGTCCACGCGATACCGCCTCATCATGCCTGACCTCCGCGGGCACGGCGAGTCTGATATTGGCGAAGGCCCGGCCACCATGGCAAAGCATGCGGCCGACATTGCCCGGGTAATGGACGATGCCGACGTAGGCCGCGCGCCCATGGTTGGGATTTCGATCGGCGGCTACGCGTTGTTCGAATTCTGGCGGCAGCAGCGTGGACGCGTGGCTGCACTGGGTCTCTCGAATACCAAGGCGCCCGCCGATTCCCCGGAAGCTCAAGCGGGACGCCGACAAGCCGCAGCGGAAGTTATGGAGCGCGGGACCGAGCCGTTCTTCCAAAGCATGATCCCACGTCTGCTAGGGAAAACGACTCGCGAGACCCGTCCGGACTTGGTCGAGGGCGCGCTCGAGATGATGCGAAAAATGTCGCCCGCGGATGTTGCCGCCGCACAGCGCGGCATGGCCGAGCGTCCGGACTCGGTGGATACATTGAAGACTATCAATGTACCGACACTGCTCGTGACCGGAGACGAAGACATCCTGACTGGACTGAACGAAGCGGAACTGATGCATCGGCACATTGCGGGCAGTGAGTTGAGAGTGTTACCAAAAGCTGGGCATTACGCGGCTTGGGAGCAGCCCGAAGCAGCGGGGAGATTACTGCGGCAGTTCCTCGATGGAGTCTGACGTCGCCTGAAATTCAAAAAAGCCGCGAGCGGGGTTATAAGTTCCGGGCAGTTTTCTTCGTAAGCATTGGCTATTTGATTTTGCTACAATCCCCAAAACCATGATTGATACATTTCTAGTCCCTGAAAAAACCCTGGTCAACGCCAAGGGAGATGGCCCCGCGGTGGACGTGACTGGCGCCGTCAACCGCGTCTTTCTGTTGAGCCTGGAGATTACCAAAATCATCGAACAGGAGTCGCTCGAAGTCAGCGTCTACGGTTCAGTCGACGGAGTCACATGGAGCGCGAAGCCAATCGTGTCGTTTCCGCAGAAGTTCTATTGCGACGAATCGCCGATGCTGCTGGACCTGAAAGCGCATCCCGACGTGAAGTGGGTACGTGGGCATTGGGAGGTGGCGCGCTGGGGGCGAGGCACGGAAACGCCGATGTTCGAATTGAGCATAAGGCTGAAGGAAGTGCCGGCAGAGATCCTCAGAGAAGTCACGGCCCAAGCCAAGGCGCTGGCTTAGAATGATTGTTTTTTTGCTGGTGGAAGGAAAATCCCATCGGGTTCGGCGGTCTTCCTCATGGGTAGACTGCTTTTCGATTCAGAACCAACCATCGCAATCCGACAATTATGCAGTCAACGTCGGTCCCGTGTGCCATTCTGTCGATAACCCTTGACTTGGCACGCCGAAGGCTTTCATTTTCAAAAATCAGCAACCGATAATTCTCGGTGCAATGGCCCCGCTCTCGACAGCATCTCTGATGCTTCCGCTATATTGATGCAGGATGGTCAGCAAGGCAGAAACGATCGTGT
>WNFG01003843.1_pt1 | contig 14111 bp, 15 predicted proteins | sample 5400431 | NCBI WGS metagenome assembly WNFG01 (sample SAMN13153346, study PRJNA577476) | soil metagenome | isolation source: 120 cm saprolite under Douglas fir tree site 2 hole 3 replicate 2 | place: USA:California | collected 2015-04-18
CCGGATCGCCCAGGTAGCGTACTCGCTCGTGGGCGAGAAACGGCTGCGACGACGTGAAGGCTGCCGTGCCGTCGCGCCGTTTGCGCGGGGCGTGCGGCCGCAGCGTGCCGAGCCGGAGCACCTCCGCATCGTTCCCGGTCAGCACCAGGAGGACGCCCGGCATGGCTCGCGCTGCCGTTGCATCGATCCGCACGACCTCGGCATGGGCGTGCGGCGAGCGCAGGACGCAGGCCCGCGCCTGCCCGGCCGCCTGCACATCGTCGACATAGCGGCCCGCGCCGCGCAGCAGATAGGGGTCTTCCTCCCGCGGGACGGGCTGCCCGATACCGAATTCGCCCATCGTCTGGGTCAGCCTCTGAACTTCTTCGCCAGCGCGTCGGCGCCGCGGCTCAATAGCCCGACGTCGGAGCCCACCGCCACGAATGTGTAGCCCCAGCCGATGTAGCGGCGCACTTCTTCCTCGTTGCCGGTGAGGATGCCGGCCGGCTTGCCGACCGCGCTGAGGCGGCGGACGCAGGTCTCCAGGGCTTTCTGCACGTCCGGATGGGCCGGATTGCCGATGTGGCCGAGCGAGGCGGAAAGGTCGGACGGTCCGATGAAGACGCCGTCGACGCCTTCCACGGTGGCGATTGCCTCGAGCTGATCCATCGCGCTGCGGGTCTCGACCTGGACCAGGAGACAAACCTCTCCGTTGGCGTTTTTCAGGTAGTCGGTGACGCGGCCGTACCGGCTGGCGCGGCTCGCAACCGCGACGCCGCGGACGCCTGCGGACGGATAGCGCACCGCTTCGACGGCGCGTTTCGCCTCGTCCGGATTTTGCACGTAAGGCACGAGCAGCGTCTGCGCCCCGATGTCGAGGCAGCGCTTGATGATGACGGTGTCGTTCCATGCCGGCCGCACGATCGGAGTTGCGGAGCCGCCTTCGCAGGCCTGCAATTGCGACAGGACGTCAGGTATTTCGTTGGGCGAGTGCTCGGTGTCGATGAGCAGCCAGTCGAACCCTGAGTCGCGCACGATGTCGGCCGCGATGTTGCTGCACAGGCTGCACCACAAGCCGATCTGAAGGCGGCCGGCCGCGATGGCGTGCTTGAAGCGGTTATGGGGGAGGTCCATCATTTTCTCCGGTTAGGCGGATATCGATCAATTGGAATCATATGCAGGGCCCCTGGGACCGCGGGCGTCCCGCCCGCTCTTTTGAAGAGAGGCGGGCGGGACGCCCGCGGTCCCAGCCTGGGCACGCTTCGCTTTGCCGACCCTACGATGCGTTGTGTTGATGGGAAGATGCATCTAGACAAACTGAACCGCGATGCCGCCGAGCGCGCCGAAATCGCCATGCAGCGTGTCGCCCTTGCGGGCGAACACCACGCGGGTAAATGATCCCGCCAGCACCATATGGCCGGGCTCCAGCGCCACGCCGTGCGCGCCGAGCTTGTTGGCAAGCCAGGCGACGCCAAGCGCCGGATGGCCAAGCACGCCCGCGGCGACGCCGGTCTCCTCGATCTCGGAATTGCGGTACATGATGCCGCCGACCCAGCGCAGGTCGACCTCCATCGGTCCGACCGGACGACCGCCCGCCACGATGCCGGCGGCAGCGCCGTTGTCCGCAACCGTATCCACGATCTTGCGCGGGTCCTGGATCCGCGCATCGACGATCTCCAGCGACGGGATGACGTATTCAGTCGCCCGCAGCACGTCGGTGAGGCCAACGCCGGGGCCAAGCAGGCGCTTGCCGAGCACGAAGGCCAATTCGACCTCAACCCGCGGCAGGCGGGGATCATCATGGTGTCGAGGAGGTAGCCGTAGTCCGGCTCGTCGATCTGGGAGGACCGCTGCATCGCCTTGGAGGTGAGACCCACCTTGTGGCCGATCAGCCTGGCGCCGGCCGCGATCTTGCGCTTCGCCACCTCGGTCGAGATGGCATAGGAATCCTCCAGCGTGATATCCGGCCAGGTCGTGGAGAGCTGAACGGCCTGTTTGCGCTCCTTCGCGGCCGTCATCAGGATATCGGCGGCCTTGTTGCGGTCGGCGTCCGAAAGCATGGGCTTCCTCCGTGGGATCGGGCCGGCATTGTTATTGCACTGCGTCGCCGTTGACAACGAAGCGCGGCCCGAGGCGATTCAACCGCTCGGCCGAGTCACGCGGCTAAAGCCGGTTGGGGGTGGATTCGCGTTTGTGCTTGCGGTCGGTCAGCGTCGGGAGCTTTCTCACCCGCTCGCCGACTTCCTGGCGGGCAAGGCGAAGTTCATACAGCGTTTGCAGGTTGAGCCAGAACTCCGGAGTGGTCCCGAACCAGTGACCCAACCGCAAGGCGGTGTCGGCCGTCACACCACGCTCTCCGTTAATGATCGCCGTAATGCGATTCACCGGAACGTCGATCTGTCGTGCCAGTTCGGCGGCAGACATGCGGAGTTCGTTCAATTCTAGGGCGAGGTGTTCGCCTGGGTGAATGGGGGTGCGTGCCATGGTGCCCTCCTGGCGATAATCGACGATCTCAAGAGATCGGGAAACCAATATTTGCGCGGGCATCCGATTACAGTACATTCGTGCAAAACGACAGACCCAAGGCTCAGGCATGAATGTGATCGCGAAGCCCATTGCCGACTCCGGCGTTGCAACGAACGACCTCGATCGCTTCCGCCTGCGCCGCTTCATCGAAAGTCTCACCGGCACCGACGAGTTGGAGCGGCGCGACGCGCCTGTGGATCTCGCCGATATCGCCAAAGCTCTCGATGGCAATCCACGCGCGGTGCATTTTCTCGCCGCCGGGCCGGAACAGCAGGAACTGGTCGGCAATGTGATGTCGAGCCGGTCCCGCATCGCCCGCGCGTTCGGGGTTGCGCCGGAGCGGCTCGCGGCGGAGATCGGGCGGCGGCTCGCCAATACGCCGCAGATCGTCGAAGTGGGCCGCACCGAAGCGCCCGTCCAACAGGTGGTGCTTGCCGGCGAGGCGGCGGACCTCACGGCGCTGCCAGTGCATCTCCAGCATGGCCTTGATGGCGCTCCCTACATCTCGGCCTCGATCGATTATACGGTCGATGCCAGGACCGGCTGGACCAATGTGGGCATCCGCCGCCTGATGCTCCGCGGGCGCCGCGAGACCGGCGTCGACCTGGTGTCGCCGAGCGATCTGCGCGCGCTCTACGAGGCGAGCGCCGCCGCCGGCAAGCCGCTGCCGGTGAGCTTCGTGGTCGGGGCTCATCCGGCCGACTACATTGCCGCCGTGATGCGCATGCCGGTCGACGAGCTCGGCATCGTCGCATCCCTGCGCGACGCTCCGCTCCCCGTCGTCAAATGCGTCACCAACGATATCCGCGTTCCAGCCGATGCCGAGATGGTGCTGGAAGGCTATTTCGATGCGCGCGGCCACGTGGAGGCCGAAGGCCCTTATGGGGAGTTCCTCGGATACTACGGCGCCGTCAAGCGCAACCCCGTATTCCACCTTACTGCCATCACGCGCCGGCGTGACGCCCTGTTCCAGACTGCGACGATCGGGGGGCGCGCCATGAGCCGCACCGACACCGCGGTGCTCACCTCCGTGCGCACCGAGGTGGTGATCTGGAAGGCCCTCGAGATCGCGGTGCGCGAGCCGGTCGCGGTCTACGCGACCACGGCGAGCGGCGGCAACTTCAATGTCCGGGTCGCGCTGCGCCAGCGCGTGCCTGGCGAGGCCCGCAACGCGATTGCGGCCTGCCTGAGCGCGCTCGTCAACGTCAAGAACGTGTTCGTGGTCGATCCCGATATCGATGTCACCTCGGACGAGCAGATGGACTGGGCGATGGCGACGCGGTTCCAGCCCGATCGCGATCTCATCGTGCTGTCCGGCATGCGCACCTTGCCGCTCGATCCCTCTATCACAAGCGGCCGGGTCGGCAGCAAAGCGGGCTTCGACCTGACCTGGCCGTTCGGCACCGGTAATCGCCTGGAAACCCGCGTGCCCGAGCCGCCGCGCTTCGAAGGCAGGCGTTTCGCCTCGGTCAAGGCCGCGCTCACCGACGGACCGAAACATTTCGAAGAACTCATGACCGCGATTGGAAGCCGCGACGGCCGCGAGATCGTGCGCGAACTCGAAGGCCTTCGAACTAGTCTTGCGTTGGATCGTGACCAGGATGGACGCTACGTTGCCAGGCCGACCAGCAGTGGGTGAACACCTCCGCCGGTGTGGCTGAGGAGGGGAGGAAACATGTCTGCCCTACGATCAATCCGGCTGACCGCATTCGCTCTCAGCCTCATCCCTTGTCTCCTTGCGCCCGCAATGGCGGAAGAAACCGTCCGCATCGGGATCGCGCGCTCGGTCTCCAACGGCGCCGAACTGATCGCCATCGAGAAAGGCTATTTCCGCGAAGCCGGCATCAAGGTCGAGATCGACGACATCGATACTTCGGCAAACACGATGGCGTTGCTCGCGACCAACCGGCTGCAGATCATCGCCGGCGGCATCTCGGCCGGGTATTTCAACGCCGTCGAGAAGGACCTCCCCATCATCATCATTGCCGACCGGGTCTCGACGCCGATCGGCCATAACCTCATGTTGCGGCCCGATCTCAAGGACAAGATCACGACCCTCGCGCAGCTCAAAGGCAAGGTGATTGCCTCGAACGGCACCGGCTCGGTGTCGACCTATGAGGTCGGCAAGATGCTCGAGACTGCGGGGGTCGCCATTTCCGACGTCGACGTGAAGATTTTTCCGTTCACCCAGATGCCGGTCGCCTTCGCCAACAAGGCGATCGACGCCGGCATCGTGATTCCGCCCTTCGTGTCGCAGTTCCTCGAACAGGGCCACGCCGTCGGCTTTGCCGAGCCCGATGTCCTCGTCAAGCCGAGCCCCATGACGATCGCCGTCATCATGGTCAATACCGACTGGGCGAAGAAAAATACCGCATTGCTGCGCAACTACTACACCGCCTACCTGCGCGGCGTGCGCGACTACTGCAATGCGTACCACGGCGCGCCCGTGAAGGAGGAGATCATCGCGGCCCTGATCCGTCATGGATCCGAGCGCCGCCCCGAGCTCTTGCACAAATATCCGTGGCCGGCACGCAGCCCGAACGGCCGGATCAACACCGCGAGCATGCTCGACATGCAGGACTGGTTCATCAAGAACGGCTACGTGCGCGCCAAATTCCCTCCCGAGCGCCTGGTCGACGTAAGTTATGCGGATTTTGCCGTGGAGAAGCTTGGGCCGTTCGTTCCCGCCAACAAGGACTCCAAGCTTGACGGCTGCCGCTGATTCGGACGGGCCCTTGCTTTCTGCGCCCTCGCCCCGCTCTTGCGGAGAGAGGTCGGGGTGAGGGGCTCTTTCTGCAAGCTAGGACTCGCGGAGAGTCCCCCTGACCCCACTCGCACAGATCGCATGAGTAACGCGGAGCTAGCGGCTCTCGCCGAGACCCTCGCACGATGGGTCGACCCGGTGTTAGGCGCGCCGACGGTGTATCTGTTTGGCAGTCGGGTCCGGGGCGATCATAGGCCCGATAGCGATGTCGACGTCCGCCTCTACCTCCAAGATTGGACCATTGAAGAGTGGACTTATGAGAAAGGTCAGGCGAGGAACCTGTGGTGGATGGAACAGGAAGCGACCAGGTGCGCCGAATTGCAGGCGCAGCTTCCTGGCCGGTTGGACTTGGGCCGCGATTCCATGGACTGGACTCACAAGGTCGACCGAGAGATAGCGGCGGCACGAAAACGCGGGCCAGTCCTTGAGCTTCGCAAAGTGGTCTGTCTATGGACCCCGCCGAAGCTCGGTCAAGTCAATCAAGTTTAGCGTCTCGAATTATGGTGTCGACCTCGATGGTGGTGGTCTCCACCATCAGTATTTGCCGCAAAATAATTTCGCCGTGTCGCACGAGGGTGACCTTTTTCCCAACGTATGGTTTCGCAGTGTGATTCCGGCTCAGCATCCCCGCCGAGGGCGGGTCAGGAGAATTGCAAATGGAGAAATTGATCGACGCGGCTGCGCTGACGCCATTGCAGCAAGTGGGCGACTTCCTGATCAAGCGCGAGGACTTGTTCGAGGTCGTAGGCGTGCGCGGCGGCAAGGCGCGCACGTGCTGGGACATGGCGCAAGGCGCGCCCGGCCTGGTGACGGCCGGCATGCGCGTTAGCCCGCAGGTCAATATCGTGGCCCACGTCGCCAAGGCACTGGGCGTGCCGTGCCGGGCTCACGTGCCGACGGGCGAACTGGGCCCGGAGCTGGTGACCGCCAAGGCCGTGGGTGCCGTCGTCATCCAACATCCGTACGGGCGCAACAGCGTGATCCGCAAAGAGGCCCGCGACGATGCCAGGGCGCGCGGGTGGCGGGAGATTCCGTTCGGCATGGAATGCGCCCAGGCGGTGCAGCAAACGGCCGCCCAAGCGCATGCGACGGTCGCCCAGATGCACAACCAGGGGATCCGGGCACGCAGGGTGGTGGCGCCGGTGGGTTCAGGCATGTCATTGGCGGGAATTCTGCGCGGCTTCGTGCTGGCGGGCTTTGCCGTGCCGGTTGTCGGCGTTATGGTGGGGGCCGACCCCGTCAAGCGTCTGGACAAGTGGGCGCCCGCGCATTGGCGCGACCTGTGTCGACTGGTGCATGCCGGTGTCGGCTATCGCAAGCGGGCAACCGTCACCCGGCTGGGCGACGTGGAACTCGATCCGATCTTTGAGGCCAAATGTCTGCCGTTCCTCGAGCCCGGCGATCTGTTCTGGGTGGTCGGCATTCGATGAGGAGGCGGTTTGCATGGGAAGCAACCGGGAGACGAGTATGGGCATCCGACGGACATGAGAAGTGAGGGCTGACGTGAGGCTCGGTGCCCGATCAAAGGCGAGCACTCGAATTGCTGGCTAGCTTGGGAGCGCGCGGCCTCACCGAGTCAGCCTTGCTCGCGCACGACTTCACGATCGACATGCTGGCCGACCTTGTCCGCGACGGGTTGGCATCGGCACAGAGCGAAACCGTGCGCGCGGGCGGCCGGATGATCGAGGTTGCATGATTGAGGCGTCAGTCGGAAGGTCACAGACCATGAAACTTAGACTTAAGTGCGCGATCTCGGCAGTTGTTCTGGCCTTGTGCTTCACCGGATCGGTAGCCGCCGGACCACTTGAGGATGGCATAGAAGCCTTCGAGCGTGGAGACTATGCGACTGCGATGAGCTTATATCGCCAGGCCACCGACCAGGGCAGCGCCGATGCCCAATTCCGTATCGCACTCCTGTACGAGGAAGGCCAAGGTGTTCAGCAGGATTATGCTTCCGCAGTGAATTGGTATCGAAGGGCAGCAGATCAGGGTTACGCCGTGGCTCAGAGTAATCTCGGGATCATGTACCGCAGTGGCCGTGGCGTTCCGCAGGACTACGCGACTGCGGTGAGCTGGTATCGCAAAGCGGCGGATCAGGGTTACGCCGTGGCTCAACACAATCTCGGAAGCATGTACTTCAGCGGTCAAGGTGTCCGGCAAGACTATGCAATTGCGGCGAGTTGGTATCGCAAGGCGGCAGACCAAGGCGAATCCCTCGCTCAATGGAGTCTCGCGTCCATATACGAGAAGGGCCAAGGCGTCCCGCTAAACTATGCGACTGCCGCGAGTTGGTATCGGAAATCAGCCGACCAGGGTTACGTCGGCGCTCAGGTCCACCTCGGGCTCATGTACCTCAACGGCCAGAGCGTCCCGCAGGATTATGCGGCTGCGGTGAGCTGGTTTCGAAAGGCGGCAGGCCAGGGCAACGACATCGCTCAACACAATCTCGGGCTCATGTACGGAAACGGCCTGGGTGTCCCGCAGGACTATGTCATCGCGCACATGTGGTTCAACTTGGCGGCTGCCGGAGGGGACAAAGACGCGCCAAAAAATCGGGATTTTGTCGCCACCAGAATGACCCCGGCACAGATCGCGGAAGCGCAGAGGTTGGCCCGCGAATGGAAACCGAAATGACCGACGAGCACGGGAAAGCCATTAAGGCAGCAGCCCGGGCCGGATTTGAGCCGCCACGGAATGACGCAGAGCTTGCGGCAGCGGAGGAGTGGCGAATTCAAAAAATGATGGCGGCGCAGCTTTTACTGCTTCATGGACGCGCCGGCCCCATTACGTTCCAGAACAGCACGAGCCCGGTGCGTGCGCGAAGCTGCCGCATGCGCGGTCACTCGTCGGAAGCAGGCTGAGGAATGGAGCGCGAGTCGGAGGCGCGGCGCGGCGCGGCGATCACGATTGCGGGTCTGCGCAAGGAGTACGGCGACGGGCGAGAGCGCGTCGTTGCGCTTGACGGCATCAATCTCACGATCGCTCCAGGTGAATTCTGCTGCATCGTCGGGCCGAGCGGTTGCGGGAAATCGACGCTGTTGCGCATTCTTGCGGGACTCGATCGCGCCACCAGCGGCACCATCGATATCGATGCCAAAGGCTGGCCCGTTGCCAACGCCATGGTGTTCCAGGAGAGCGGACTGTTTCCCTGGATGAACGTCGAGAAAAACGTCGGCTTCGGATTGATGACCCGTGGCGTCGCCTCGGCCGACGCGGGCAAGCGCGTCGATGCCGTACTGCGCCTCGTCGGGCTTACCAAGTTTCGCCATCACTATCCGCACCAGCTGTCCGGCGGCATGCGCCAGCGCGGCGCCATTGCTCGTGCCTTCGTGACCGACCCCGGAATGCTGCTGATGGATGAGCCGTTCGCGGCGCTTGATGCGCAAAACCGCATCATCCTGCAGGCCGAACTGGTGCGCATCTGGGAGGAGACCGGCAAGACGGTGGTTTACATCACGCATTCCATCGAAGAGGCCCTGCTGCTCGGCGACCGCACCGTGGTGATGACGGCACAGCCGGGCCGCGTCAAGGAGATCATCGACATTCCGTTCCGGCATCCGCGAAACGTCATGGAGCTGTCGGCTACGCCTGAGTTTGGCGCGCTCAAGCTCGCCATATGGCGCATCCTGGAAGACGAGGTGATGCGCGCCAGGGCGGAGATCGACGGATGAGCGAGTCACCATCAAAACTGCAGGAGCGCCTGCTCTACCTCGCCTCGCCGATCGGATTGTTGGCCATTTGGGAGATCCTGCTGGCGCTCGGCTTCGGCGACCGTCGCTTCGTTCCGGCGCCGAGCGACATTGCCGTGCGGTTCTGGGAACTCACCATGAGCGGTGAACTGGCCCGGCATACGGCGGCAACGCTATGGCGCGTGTTCGCCGGTTTCGTCATCGGAGCAGTGCCGGCGGTCGCAATCGGACTCTTGATGGCGATGTTCCGGCTGGCGCGGATTTTCTTTGATCCGCTCATCGCGGCGCTGATGCCGATCCCGAAGGTAGCCCTGATGCCGTTGTTGCTGCTGGCCTTCGGGTTTGGCGATGCATCCAAGATCGCGCTCGTTGCCACTGCGGTGTTCTTTCCGGTGATCGTCAACACCTATGCGGGCGCCGCCAATATCGACCGCATCTATTGGGACGTGGCGAAGAACTTCGGCGCCAGCACCTATGTGATGTTCTCCCGCGTCGTGTTCTTCGGCGCGCTGCCGCTGATCTTCGCCGGCCTCAAGATCGCGCTCGCAGTTTCTTTTGTGGTGCTGGTCGCGGCCGAGTTCGTGGCCTCGAAGACCGGCATCGGCTATCTGATCTGGAACTCGTGGGAACTCTTGCAGGTCGACTACATGTTTGTGGGGATCGTGGTGATCGGCATTTTGGGGCTGATCTCTGCGGTTGCGTTCCAGGAGATCGAGCGCAAGGTGATCCCGTGGAAGGAGTCGTAGCCCGGATTACGGGCCGCAAGAGCGGCCCTCCATCCGGGCTACGTCACTCCGCTATTTCCAGCGCAGTCGGATGCCAGTCCATGCGGACATGGCCTGGTTGCTCGGCAACGCGCTTGAGCCAGCCGCGCACGGCCGGAAAGCCGGTGAGATCGAAACCACACTCGTTGGCGACATGCGTGAAGGCATAGAGTGCGATGTCCGCGATGGTGTAGCGGCCGGCCGCGAAGAAGCGGTGGTGTTCAAGGTGCTGCTCCATCACACGCAACGCCTGATAGCCCTTCTCCATCCACTCCTCGATGGCATGCATCTGCAGTTCGCGCCCACCCTTGATAAGCACCAGCCAGAAATGGGCGGCGCCCAAACACGGCTCGAGGCTGTGTTGCTCAAAGAACATCCATTGCAGCATCTCGCCGCGAGCGAGCCGATCCTGCGGCACAAGCGGTGTGCCGCCGGCGAGGTACCAAAGGATGGCGCCGGATTCCGCCAGATAGCGCCCGGGCGCGGCTTCGAGCAGCGGTACGTGGCCGCTCGGGTTCTTGGTGAGAAATTCCGGCGTGCGCGTTTCGCCCTTGAGGATGTCGATCTCGACAAGATTGTACTCAAGAGCAAGCTGCGCGAGCGCAAGCCGCACTTTGTAGCAATTGCCGGAGCGTTGCATCGAGTAGAGCGTGAACATTCCCGTGACCCGGTTTCGGCTCTTGTCCAGGCTTTGTCTTTCGAAGCTTCCCCACGCGCATGGTCTCACAAACGCGCGACGACATAGCTTGGTGAATGCGACCTCAATGCGGCTTGACCGTACGCGATCTGTCGCACTTGAGCTGGCAGATGAACCCCCATTCATCCTACCCGATGTTGCGTCGAATGCCACTGTCGCGGCATCCGCCAAGCGCGGCGGCGCGCCGCAGCACGACGCCGAAGACAGCCGCAAGAAGAGAAGACACACGCAAGAAAAGTTGCGCTGAGCTGAAGGCGGGATGGCGCCGCATCGACCATGACGTTGCCAGCTGTATGCAGCTGTAGCCCGGGTTGAGCGCAGCGAAACCCGGGGGCGGCGGTGCCCCATTGACAGGGCGGTCCCGGATTTCGCTACGCTCAATCCGGGCTACAGTTTCTGCTGCATTGACCATAACGCAGAGCTTTGCGCTTGCCCTTCAGGCCTCAGGACAGTAGGAAGCGATCGCTCGTCGTCGGGAATGGAGATTCTCGGACGATCCGTTAGCCGGGCGCGGCTTTCCGCGTTTTTCTCAGGCCTTCAAGGAGGGTATCTTGGGGTTCCTCGCCGACTCGCTGCAGCGCATCAAGCCGTCAGCTACGATCGCGGTGACCGACAAGGCGCGGGCGCTCAAACTTGCCGGCCGCGACGTCATCGGCCTTGGCGCCGGAGAACCGGATTTCGATACGCCAGAGAACATCAAGGAGGCCGCCATCAGGGCGATCCGGGATGGCCGGTCGTCCAAATACACCAATGTCGACGGCATCGCCGAACTCAAGGCGGCGGTCGCGGCGAAATTCAAGCGGGAGAATGGGCTCGCGTATAAGCAGAGCCAGATTACGGTTGGGACTGGCGGCAAGCAGGTGCTCTTTAACGCCCTGATGGCGACGCTCAACCCGGGTGATGAAGTTATTATTCCGGCGCCGTATTGGGTCAGTTATCCCGACATGGTGCTGCTTGCGGGCGGCAACCCGGTCGCAGTCGCTACAACGGCCGAAACCGGCTTCAGGCTCAAGCCCGAACAGCTTGATGCAGCGATTACGCCCAGGACCAAGTGGATCATCCTCAATTCGCCGTCCAACCCGACTGGCGCCGCCTATACGCGTGCCGAATTGAAGGCGCTGACGGACGTGCTGGTGCATCACCCCCATGTCTGGGTGATGTCGGACGATATGTACGAGCATCTCGTCTATGACGATTTCCTCTTCACCACGCCGGCGCAGATCGAGCCGCGTCTTTATGAGCGAACGCTGACAGTCAACGGCGTGTCCAAGGCCTATTGCATGACGGGTTGGCGGATCGGCTTTGCCGGGGGGCCCGAGCCGCTGATCAAGACCATGGCGATGATCCAATCGCAATCGACCTCCAATCCGGCCGCCGTCTCACAATGGGCGGCGGTCGAGGCGCTCAACGGTCCTCAAGACTTTATTCCGAAGCACAATAAAATCTTCAAGGAACGCCGCGACCTCTGCGTCGCCATGCTCAACCAGTCGAAGGGCATAAAGTGCCCGAAGCCTGAAGGAGCATTCTACGTCTATCCCTCGTGCGCCGGGACCATGGGCAAGACCGCCCCGTCGGGGAACCGGATCAACACCGATGAGGATTTCGTCACCGAGCTGTTGGACTCCGAAGGCGTCGCCGTGGTGCAAGGCACGCCCTTTGGGGTTGGCCCGGCCTTTCGAATCTCATATGCGACCGCAACCTCGTCGCTGCAGCAGGCTTGCGAACGTATCCAGCGGTTTTGTGCCAACCTGCGGTGAGGCGGTTGCGGTGGCCGAATGAAAGCAGGCCACGCAGTTCCTCCGCATGCAGACTGGATTTGTCCGAGTAGGCGGGGGCGACACGGTTTGCGTTATGTCGTATATGGAATCGGGGGCTGGTGATTTCGCTAAGCACAATTCGCTAAGCACAATCCGTCCGGCAGCCAACCCCCACCCTGCCCTCCGCCGCATGCGGGGGAGGGAGGGGGTAGCGTGTCGGTCAGCGTGGGGGGGGCGTTCATGCGAAAATGCGCTAAATTTGCAGTGATTGCGGCGTTAACCGCGATAGTCGCCGGCACGGCGGCTGCACAGGAGCGGGCTCAGGTCGGCCAGCTTACATGCGACATTTCTGGCGGTGTGGGCCTGATCTTTGGCTCGCAACGTACGCTGAATTGTACCTTCACGCCATCCGTTCCCGGGCCGGTAGAGTTTTATGCCGGCACGCTGACCAAGCTCGGCGTCGATATCGGCGTCACCGCCGGCGGCGGGCTGGTGTGGCTCGTCTATGCTCCGACCTCCCGGCGGGCGGGCGCCCTTTCGGGAAGCTATGGCGGCGCCACCGCCGAGGCCACCGTGGGTGCCGGCGTCGGCGCCAATGTGCTGATCGGCGGCTCCAATCGCACCATCGAATTGCAACCGCTTTCGCTCCAGGGTCAAGCCGGTTTGAATGTCGCTGCCGGCGTCGCCGGCATCGATTTGCGCTGGGTGCGTTGACGCGCCGGTTTTTCGATGTAGAAGGGGGCTCATCCAGCAACGGGGAGATTATCATGACAATCCGTACAACATGTCTTTCTGCGATCGCGGCAGCCGCACTGATGGCGACCGCGCCAACCGGCGCGAAGGCCAACATCGAAGTCGGTGGCCTCACCTGCCGCAGCCCCGGCGGGGTCGGTTACGTGATCGGGTCGACGCTCAACTTCCAGTGCGTCTTCGTGCCGTCGGGCGGCGGTCCGGCGCATCACTATCTCGGCGTCGTCCGCCGCATCGGGGTTGACCTTGGCGTCACGCAAAACGTGTCGCTGGGCTGGGTCGTGTTCGCGCCGACCGGCGTGATCCATCCGGGCGACCTCGCCGGCAACTACGGCGGCGTGCAGGGCAACGTGTCGGTCGGCATCGGCGGCGGCGCCAATGCGCTGGTCGGCGGTTCCAACAACACCTTCGCGCTGCAGCCCGTCAGTGCCCAGGCCCAGGCCGGCCTCAATGTGTCGGCGGGGCTGGCGGACCTGGAACTGCGGGCGGCCGTTGCTCCCGGTCCCGCACCGCGTCACTCGCGGCATCGCCACAGGCACTGATCAGTTTGCCTTGACGGTCGAAGGCCCCGGCTCGTCCGGGGCTTTCGCGTTTCAAATTAGAGCAAATCTCAGTGGGTTCGGCGCCACCTCGGTCTGTAGAGGTGAGGGGCTGTCCCCCTGGCGTCGATACCTTGCCGTCGGGGGTGCCGGTCTGCGCGGTATACGTTCGATTTTTGAAATTCAAATCTCGCCGACCGCGCAAGCCGGATCAGGCTTGATCCCCAAATTCCCTGGTGGAGGGAATTTGGCAACGAATTTTTCTAAATTTCCGATCAACGCGACAATGGCCGGGCCGGTTTATGCTGCGATCCCGCTGCGGTATGGGCAATTTGCGGATTTCGACCAGGGTCGGCGCAGGGAAATTTTTCTGCCGGGGCAGGGAACTTTTTTGTGCTGACAGGCAATTCATCGTCGGGACGGGAACGTTCCTGTTAACGACGAGTTCATGCCACGCCGTAACGTCACACCTCCGTCAAAATGCGCACTTGCCAACGCCCCTATTCCCCTGAAACGATAGCAACACAGACCGGGCGGAGGGACCGATCTCGACCATCGTGGGAGGCAATTTATGGGAGACAAGGAAAGCGGGCCCAGAGGCCCACGGTGTATTGCGCTGGTGGGGCCGTTCCAGAGCGGCAAGACC
>WNFG01002994.1_pt1 | contig 14110 bp, 25 predicted proteins | sample 5400431 | NCBI WGS metagenome assembly WNFG01 (sample SAMN13153346, study PRJNA577476) | soil metagenome | isolation source: 120 cm saprolite under Douglas fir tree site 2 hole 3 replicate 2 | place: USA:California | collected 2015-04-18
CCTGAGTTGGAGCCGAGACGTGTAGTGGCCTGTCTCGAAGCCGAGGAATGATTTGTGTCGGGGCGCGATGTTCTGACGTGAAGCCGAGAAATGTGATGTTCCGAGCTGATCTGGCGTGCGAGGAATTGTATTGTAATGAAGCCGAGATTTGCGCTGGCTCGGCTTGCCCTGCGATGTGCTGAAGTCGAGTAATTCGGTAACCCCTTTAAAGGAGAAGGACAAATGACCAAACTGCAAACTCTGGAAGAGATTGGGAACGCCCGCGAGAAAATGTACTCCGACCTGGACGCGGGCACAATCACTGAGGCTCGTGCGATAGCTCAAGAGCGCGTACTACGTGGCCAAAGCGACCTGAAAGCGACTATCCCGCTGCGCTTGCTTTCCGTTATCGCCAAGGCGAAGAACCCTGGCGTAGCGAAGTATGGCGAGCCTTTGATGAAAGCACTGCTCAAGTTCACGACCGGGGAGGAACCGCAACTCGAAGCGCCAGCAGAGTAGTCGAGGCATGCCGCGCCATGACCAGAATTGAAATGATCTGAAGCCGAGAATTGACATGCGTTGCGATGGTTTGAGTTGTAGCCGAGAACTGATGTGCGGTGAATTCTGCTGACCTGGTGTGAAGTCGAGAGGCGATTTGGTCTGGGGTGCGACGGGTTGGCGTGTAATGAAGCCGAGTCATGAACTGGCCTAGCGCGGTCTGGATTGGCCCGTAGTCGAGTTCTGGTGTGTTTTGCCTTGGGCTGGGCTGAGATGATCTGGAGCCGAGGTTTGTTCTGCGGTGCTGTGTACTGGGCTGCAGTCGAGACATGAGGTGGGCTGGAATGTAGCCGATGGGGAGCTATCACGAAGGTGGTGGCTCCCCTTTTCGTATAGCGGCGAGCAGCAGGCCCAGTAATGTGGATAGACTGATAATCTTGCCGATGCGGCGTACCGGCGTCGGCCCGCGCAGATAACTCCATGCCGCGTCGTCTCGTGGCTGATACTCGCCGCGTGTAGTCGATTCATAACCGCTGGCGGCGATATTGGCTGGTGTCCACCAGGAATCGTTCAACTGAATATAGTCCTTCGGGGCGGCATGCTGAATATTCACCGCAATCAGCAGCGCGACGGTCAGGATGATGAGTACCTGTCCCCGTTTCACGTGGAACATGGCCTCAAAGGCCCACAAGCTGAGTAGCGGCAGGAAGAGCCCAGGCAACGCGAGCGTGCGCCAGGGGAATTGGAAATACTGAAGAATCGGGATGTGATCCCAGATTGGCGCGCTGTAGCCAAGCGCCAGAAAGGCGCCGATTATTGATGCGGCGGCAAAGGTGAAGGCCAGCCTGGTCCGGGCGGGAGTTCCTCGCCGCAATCGGGACAGTGCCAGCCAAGCAAGACCTCGCCAGTCGTGGGCGGCGTGGCGTTGCCGTAATACTGCGTCTCTATTCGTGTCACTGGAACTGCATTCGGATGTTCGCAGCCGGTCTCGAAAGGCATAAACGATTCCTCCTATAGCTAGGGCAATATGAGGCAATCCGAGCGAGTAGTCCATCCCCGTCGGGGAGTAGCCGAACTGCCAGTGGCCCCAGACGAGTTGATTGAACCAGATGAAGTGCCCATGGTAGTCGAAGAAATCGGTGCGCAGTAATTCGGGTCGGACGTACTGCATCTCGAAGAGGCCTGGAAGCCAGAAGTAAGCGCTGAGACCTACAGCGCCGGCCAACGCCCTGGGGGAGCATCGACCGGCGCCTCGGCTGGAGGAGATCACGATGAACACCGGGAACGTTAGCAGGGCGATGGCGTTGTGCGCAAGCGGTAGAAGGGCGAGCGCGAACGCCGCGAAAGGCCAGGGCCATGCCAGTAGGGCATACAGTCCCAGTGGGGCGACGCAGAGGGCGGACATTTCGGCCATGCGCACGCTCACGTACAAGTCGATAGACTGATAGGGCGCCCACAGCCACGCCACGGAGGCCCCGAGCGATGCCCACCGCGAAAACCCCAACTGCCGTCCCACCCCAAACACTGACAAAGCGCCAACGGCAATTAGAACAACTAAGGCGATCTGTAAGGAACAAGCTAGCCCAGCTCCGAGCTTCCAAAACGGTAACGCCACCGCGTAGATAAGTGGGGGGCAAAACTCGAAAAGGGGTTGCCCGCGGCCGCCAGATAGGTCTGGTGCCCATAACGGCGGGAATCCTGACCGGCTGAATTCGACTAGCCGGGCCGGATAAGCCATCGAATCGTGGCCGTCGATCAAGCCAGGATGAAACAGTGCGCGTGTGAACAGGAAATACGCGGCGCAGCCTACGCCAAGCAGGGTAACACTATTCCCAACACGGTACTGAGACGTTTTGCATTTCCTCGTGCATCGGCCATGTCCATCCATGTCGCGCGGCCCATCCTTCCGTGCGGGGTCCCGGTACATTGACCCAGTTATAGGTTTCGCACATCGCTATATCGCCATGACGAACGTAACTGGTGATCGTCGCCCATTCCTCAAGGCTGTGGTACCAGGGATAACCGTAAATAGGGCGATCACACGCCCAAGCCAACGATTGATTAGGGCCACTCCCCAGCCACGTGCCGAGCGTGAATGAGAAGGCGAAGACAATGATGATGATCTTCGCGACCTCCGTGCCACCGTAATTTAATCGCCCCAACGGAACACGCAAGTCTCTTTGAGATGCTGACGCTCCGACCGAATAGATCGTCGATACACCGGCAAATTATTATACCACAGGCGCTTCCGGTCGCTTTCCCATTTGCGGGCGCACTGCGGGCAGATGCTGCTCGGCCGTAAATGCGGACAAGGCGTTACGTATCCCTTAGGCATCCTTCATCGGATCGATCTTATGCGTTGGTCGACCGACTTGCGCCGACGCGCGCGCCGGGAGTGCGGCGTCTCGATCAATGCACGCCCCGTCCTATTATGTGCTGCTCCGATAGACCGTGCCGGGAATACTTGCCGCCATCCACGCTTTGGATCCCAAGTAGCCTGATATGCCCCGGCTAACATTGTAGCCGGATTCCACGGCCCACTGAGTTTGCGCATCAAATCCCACGGTCCTTTGCTTCCAGGCACGAAGTATTCGGGTAATACGAAATTGCTGAGCATCATCCCGTGCTTGATCTGTCCTTGGGTATCGTCCTCGACCGGATCGCAGGCCTCGTAAGCTAGAAACAGCGCATTGGGGAGGTCCGACCATTGCGCGGTCTGGTCGATATACGGGTCGCCGAGCATTTCGAGAATCTCATGGCTGATGGTCACCGACGGCTTCATGCCGGCATCGAGGGTCGTCTTGGCGAAGGCGAAGCCGATAGGTCCACCGCCTGCGCCAGTCTCGTGGTAGCCCGCCGCGCCGGCGATATCGGAAGTATCCGCGACTACGAATTGCCACATCGCAGGATTCATTGTGCTCGTCTTGGCGACCGCCGCGAAGCCGATCAGCTCAGTATCCCAGTAGCGGGCGAAGTCCTGATTCGCCTGCGCTGCGACTGCGCTCATGACTGCTGCGACCTGTGCATCGGTCATCACGGTGGATATATTCTGGTACTGGATGATCATTCAGTTTCCTCCGCTGCCTATATAACAGCCGGGCAAGATGATCAAACCAGGCATTGGCGTGGCGCCTGGACTGGGGCTCGCAGTTGGAGTCGGTTGAGCCGCCAGAAGCGCGCCACGGGCCTGCTGACATTCCCCTGGACTCAAGAATCCGCCGGGCGGTCCCTCAAAATACACTCCGTCCACATTATTCAGGGGATTCTCGATGATAAAGAAATATCCCGCTAGCACGATCCCGACCAGCACTTTTGCCCAGTGTCGTTTCATTGAATCTCCATCAGTATATGTTCAGCTAGCGCGGCGAGTACCATGCGATCAACAAGTCGATGCATTCGCCTAATAACATCCCCGCCGCGAACCCAACAATAAGTTCTGTCGCATTCATCTCATCTCCATCAATGCGGCCGGCCATGCCACCTCAGACGCTGCATCGTAGGCTAGCAGGCCGGCGTAGTTCAATTTCTGCAAGTCCTCGTGCCGTCCCGCCCATGCTACGTGCAGGGCATTGATTATATCGGGCGCGCTAGTCGGATCAGCCTGAAACCGTTTATTCACCCACGATACTTCGGGCGAGACAACTAGTGGCACGTTCGACACGGCAAAGTCCGCCGAGACGATATTGAATGTCTCGCTGAAACTGACTTGCATTCCGACGTCCATTATTCGGACCAGCGCCATGAACTCGGCCCGGTCCATCCACGGATGCTCGACCAGCTTGTGCCTAGCCACATTCGCGAATAGCCCGCGAATGTTCTTCAGTGCCTGCGCACCACCCATTTCGATACGGTCGCTGTTGATGTGGAAACGTATCGATCGGTGCATCGAGTCCGCCCACATTACTGCCGCACATGCCTGCGTGAATTGATTTTTCATGGGCCGAATCGCCCCGAAACAGCCCACATCAATCACGTTGTCGGCTGGCACACCCTTACGCGGCTCCAATGGAAAGAGCGGGTAGAAATTCGGCGTATACGGGATGTGCTTACCGAGGATGCCCTGGAAGTCCGCCCGTGCCCGCGCTGAATTCGCCGATACGCTGGTTCGAAGATTCATGAGATATGCGAACAGCCATTCCATCGCGATCCCCTCATTCGCAATGAAGGGCAGTTCACTGTGCAACCTAACGTCCCAATGGATCTGTGGATGCAAGTGCACCAATTGCGTGAGTTTTGCTGGTCGCACCCATAGCGCTTCGATAATCGCGTGCGTGGGCCGAAAGTGCGTCACCGCGCGGTCTATCTCATTGTCGTCTTGCGCAAGATGGTACGCCGCTTCGATACCAAGCTCTTGGAGCATATCCACGACGTAACTGACCGAATTGCGCAACCCGGTCCAGTTGGTATGAGGCCATCCCACTGCGGCGGCCTGTTGATTTGGTCCATGCGGCGGATGCGGGGGGTGCGGAGGATGATGATGCGGGTCGTAGTAGTCGCCACGCTTCTTGAGGAGAAAGAGGACCTTAACGGGTTTCAAAGGATTTTACGCTCCCTGTGCATCGATTGGGCGTTCGGTTGAATTGCGGCGACTCAGCCATTCCTCAGCAGATTCTTTGGGTAGCGGCTTGCGAAGTGCGCGCGCCGGTTTCGCTGGTTGCGGGCCAATCCATACATGTACCTTTGCCCGTCTTCGACGCATCCATAAACGATGGTATTCTCTCGCGCAGGGCCTACAGTGGTGTGTCATGAGACCGTGTTTGCAGAGCACGGTCGTCGTTCTGCCGGGCTTACCCACTCTTAAGCACCCTGCGCACCTATCCGGATTAAGCGATCCCATTCTTGGCGTTCTGGCCCACCAGGATTCGCGATGACCTTGCCGGACCATTCCTTATCGAGTTTCAGCATATCGAGACGGGCGCGCGCCGCCGCCGGACTCATATCAAAGCCATTTCGTCCGCCGTCCACGAATTTATCCTCGACGCCTGCCTTTTCTCCAATCATGGCAAATAGCTTCATGAAAGCGGAAGTACCGATGGCGTCTTCGACCTTGCCCAGAATCTCACTGGCTTTCTCGCCCGCGATCTTTTCGCCGACGAGGGGAACAATGAATTCGCGGACTGCCCGGCGAGCAAGTTCCTGTTTCGCGTTGAAGACCTCGCCTGGCCACTCTTTGTGCAGGGTCTCCATGTCGAGTTGCTCCTGCTGCTCCTGGGCGCGGTCCTGCGCAGCGACGGCTTCGTTCATGTAGCTGTTCCAGCCGTTCGCGATCACATCGACCTGTTTCTGATTGAGGCCAGCCGTGTGGAGCAGGGGTGCCATCTTGCCCGCAAACTCTTCGCCGCCTTCGACCGTGGGGAGCTTGTACTCGGCCGCTGTTTTCGGTCGGCCGAGTCGGTCATAGACGGCGGCGACTTCCTCGGGCTTAGCGACGCCGAAGTCTTTCGGCACCCGCAGCAAGTCCTCTTTGGGCACGCCGATAAGCTTTTGCGCTTCGCGCGCATCGCGGGCCGCGGCCTCGGGGTCCTTCCAGTGATTTAGCTCGGCGTAGCCTTTGAGGTCCTTATCCTGAAAGGACGAGTACCAGGGTTCAGTCGTGCCCGTCGAAGCCCCTTGTTGCTGGGCCGCACCCTGTTGGGTTCCCGTCTGGTCCGCCGCTGCCGCTCCGGTCTGCGTCGCTGCTGCTGCCGCTGTTACTGCTGCCGTGCCAGGTGCTGCTGCCATGATTTTTCTCCCAAATTTTGCCGTCGCGGAATTCTATTAGCCATCCCCACGTCTCGGGCCAGACGGCTTGAATGCCGAGGTCGATCATTTATCGTAAACTGATTTGCCACCGTCGTACGCTTGGACAGCCTTACCGATGCGCATGGCAGCGTCTTCCATATGACGATAGGCGAGCATGATGTTGGCTTTCATTTCTCCGTTGTCGGAGACTCCCGACACTCCAGGGTCGTGATGCGTCATGAGCGCCTTCACGGCTGCCGCCAATGACTTTATTTCCTTACGCACTTCGGTACATTTCTCGTCGAATGATTCGCCCATAAGTATCTCCTACGCATCGAGTGGCTGCTGCATCCGCGACCTTAAGTCTCGTTGAAATATCCGGTCCGTCTCAATTAACTCATCTTCGTTCACATTGAGGTAGAAGTAGAATTGGAGCCACACTTCCTGACGGCCAGCGGCAGCCGCAGTCGCGAGCGCATCGACCTTACCCGCGCGATCAAATCGCAGAGTTGAAATGTCAGCGCCACAGAAAGCGCGCAGGTGACCAAGGACAAGAGCAGCATCCATACTTGGGCGTCCAGTTTCATCGAGTAGTAACCTCCGAAAAGCAATGCTCAAGCCGCGATCGCGGCGGACGATGCCGAGTCGGCTCCAGAGATGCTCGATGACATTCATCGGAGCCAGCCAAACCCAATCGCGAGAACCTGGATTATCACTACAATGATGGCGAGCAGAATGATGATGTCGTAGATCACTTGCTTGACTGTCCGCACTCAGTGATGGAGCCCCTTCAGGAATCTTGCGAATACGGCGCGCTTCTTTGTTGTCGGATTGCTCGAATGAGCCGCCGCGGTCAGCTTGGCCGCCGGTATCTTCTGCCCTTCGGGGACGCCCAAGGTGCGATGGAGCGCGCCCTTGCTTCCAGGCTTGGATAGCGCTTCCTGGATGAAATGTTTCGCCATTTAACTTAACGCCTCCAGCCAGTCGGCGATCTGTTCGCGCGTCCAGCGATGTACGTCATTTAGGTGAGCGAGTACTACGCCTGCGGATGGGCAATGGCAGGGATATGGGAGGGGTACATACCAATCTTCGCGGGTCGCCCGAAATCCGCCAAGCGATGCCGCGCGCGTCACACAAGCAGCATCACCCGAGCCATACGTATCGAATGCTTGAACGGGCGCTAGCTGACAACCGTGCCGTATCGCCCTCGCCAACCGTTGATGCAAGGGAGCACCCGGCTTGAGGATGATCCATTCCTTGTCAGCTAGAAACATCGCCAGTCTCCTGTTCAGCCACCGACATTCACCTCCCGGGCCTTCGCCAAGTCAGTCGCGCTTACATCGATGCTCTTCGCCAACTCAGCCTCGCGCACGCAAATCGGGCATTCCAAGTTCCGCCGCCCCGCGATCATGTGCGTCTGGTGAAGCTGCATTTCGAGCAAGCGGATGATGTTCGCGGCGAAGTCCCGGAGTAGCTTGTCGTATCCATCCACTCGTGTCTTGAGCGCGGAGACTTCAAGATTGGGCGGCGATATATGCTGATGATGGTTGCTCATTTCGGTTTGCGCCTCATCCCCTTGACGAACTTCTTGAATAGCTTCTTGTCATCGGCATCGTTATCCGCATTCTTGATGCGACTCATCAGGCTACCACGGTCGTCCGTGTCCGGCTCAGCGTGAATCAGTTTTGCGCCCTTAGGCATTTCTGTCTTCGGCTCCTAGTAAGATACGGAGACGCCCGAAGATTGCGTCGATTAGATGTCTAGCATCATCACGTTGTGTCGCGGCCAATGCATTCGCAGCATTCGCGAGATTTACTATCTCAACCGAGTCATTTTTAGCAGACACTAACCGTGCTGCATGTAATGCCTCTTGTGCCTCTTGGACCGTCTGAAAGGTCGTCATTTCGGATGACCCCTTCGGTATACGCTCGATTCGCCCATCGTGGACGCGAATTTCTTTGAGGAATTCAGGTAGTGGATGGCCCTGCGCAGACGCTTCGTATCGTCCTCCGCCTGTCCGAGAACAACATTGCAGGCTCGACATAGAAGTCCACGAATCTGTCCTGTCGTATGGTCGTGATCTATGTGTGGAGTTTGCTGAAAAGCTCGTTCGCAGATGGCGCATACTCCGTTCTGGCGCTTAAGCAGGTCGTAGTAGTCATTCTGCGTGAGCCCATGAAACCGAAGTCGTGTCGTAAGACTGCGCCGGGCTCGATTGGCCGGCTTGGACTCCCAAGTCTTATTGTAGAGCGCTTGCTTATCGGGGTGCCGCGCCCGCCATGCGCGCATATATTCGAGATTATTTGGCACGGTTATGAACGCTCGTTTCTCCGACAGTGGTCGCAAACTTGGCACTCTTGACAGCCTTGGCGTAAAATACTGACTTGCCTTTTTTGGCGCCGTACTCTTTCAGGAACTTACTCATCACTGTCTTGCCAACGGCTGTCTGCGGCATGTTCTTTCCCCTCGACAATAACACAATGGCAATAGATACAGACTCGGTGCCAACCGCTGGCCAGTGTCTGCTCATGATGCGCTTGCGCTTGATGCTCCTGCGAACATTCACAGACCGGAGCTGGTGGCAGCGGATATGGAAGCACAAACGGCCATCCCTCTAACGCCATTAATTCTCTCCGATGATCGTCGGCACTTCGAGCCGCTTGATGGACGTGATCACCCCCGACTTATGCGATAGCATCGCGTCCTTGCGTTTACGCAGCCAGCCGTTGAAGACTGAGGTAAAGGCAAAGGCGGTCTTTGCGGGCAACTCGCCGTCTTGCTCGATGCGCACCATCGTGTCGATTATCACAGAACTGAAGCAGTCTCGGCAAAGCGAGAAGCGCCGGTCGGGATGATAGTAGTCCACCTCGACTCGGGCCATCTTGTCGCAACCTTTGATTGCGCATTGGGTCTGAACGATCATTGGCGTTTCATGGCATATACCACCAGCCACCCCCGTAGGTATTCACGAATAGGTTGCGATGCCGATTTATAGTAACCCTTACACTCCCGAGTGGAATTCGGGCGTTGATCGCGATTTGCCGTGCCGTGAGGGATGTGTCGGACGCTCGTAAATGACGCACAATCCGGAACAGATGCGGTTCGCCGCCTTTCAAATCCACTTCTAAGTCAGTGCACTTCAGCCATATAGATCGCCAAAATGCTGGCACATAAGAGCAACGCTTAAGGTACGCCACGAGACCGGTTTTCACAGTCTTGATGGTTTCCAGTGCTAAAGTATTCTCGCCCATCTTAGCACTTACACTGATCACGTAGGTGGCTGCTGGCGTGTATCAACATGTCTGCCGCGCTGACCTTCCCGAGATTTGTCGACATCGAAAACTGCCCCGTCACATCCGTGATGATCACGATGATGCCGTGCTGCGGATACTCGGCCTTCACCGCCTCCATCGCGCTCTGCGATGCCTGAGCCAGCGTGGCTGGGTCCATTATTGCTCGTCGCCCCCAAGGTCTTCTTTAAACCCTATCCGCAGCTCCATTCCCGTGTCCTTCGGTGCGGACAACGGACATCGGATGACCCAAGGCATTCCGGACTGGATACGAATAGGACCGACAAATTCTTCCGTTAGCTTCAGGACCGCTTGCTGATACTCCTGCATGGTCATTGCCCTACCCCACGACTAATCGGCCTTATCCGCACCTCTACGCAATACTCTCGACCGTCATGCTTGAATACGCCGATTGCCACGCGCTCATCATCGTTGTCCAGATCTCGCGGTGTTTCAAGCTGCCTCTGCATCGTCGCTAGTAGTGTCTCCGCCAAGCCGGTGTTTAACTCTACGACCATTACTGCCCCACCCCTGGCTCGGGCTGCGGTGAGTTCAGCACCGTCGAATGCGCCTGTGCCAAGTCTTTAGCCGCCGCGGCCGCCTGCGGCGCCGCCTGCACCATCATCTGTGCGTTCTGCGCCTGTTGCTTGTTCGCCTGCAACTCCGCCATCTGCTCAGGCGAATAAAGTAACTTGGCTGGTACGCCATTAATCTCGGCGAGTTCACGCGCCGTCTTCTCCGGGTCAAAGATATCGAACACCTCAGGATGGCCTGCTTCTGCGTAAGGTGCCAGCTGTTGGAAGGTCTGGAGGATACCCACGCCGTCTTGGGCTCGTTGGAGTCTATTCAACGGTGATGAGTATTCGATCTTGATGATACCGCCACGCTGGCGAAGCTTGTCAGGCATCGGACCGAGCGAGTCGAGCTGCCCCGCGTGGGCGAGCACATCCAGTTCTCGATTGATGCAGTTGCCCAAAAACTCGGATTGCTGGCGACCCATCCCCGGGGTCAGCAGAATGCCGCGCTCTTGGGCCAGCAGCAATGCTTGCGTCGCGGTCATGTCAGGATGCTCCAGCAACATCTCGAACATGTTCCCGTAGAAGGCGGCCTTAATACTCTTCCGCCGCACCTCCATCTTCTCTTCCGCGATGTCTACTTTGGCGCCAGAGACGAAGGGGTAGGCGAGCTGCTTGCCGTCGTCGCTGACCATTCCGTAATTGAGCGCTCCAGGACGGAGAGAAAATGCTTGGCCAACCTCGGGCAACAACACTGGAGGATTCGCCAACAACTGGGCTGCATTAATATCCGTGCGAGACATCTCGTTGAGCATCTTAATGTCCGATAACGAGACGAATGCCGGACCGCGTCCATAAACTTCTCGTGGTCCGACCATAAAACGACTGGTTGCATAAGGCATCACCCGGTATCCCGATTCGCACACTAGCTTGATCGGGTTCATGCAGACATAGAAGCTCTCGAACGCCATCCCCTGTACGTCAGTGCGGCCGTAAGCGGGATTCTTGCGCGGCTTGACGACGTGGAGCCATTCGAAGTCACGATGCATCTGGGAAGGATTAGCGAGTGCCGCTTGCACACCATCGGGCAGAGATTTCACGCCCCACATGTCGGCCGCCTGCGTAGCGCTGAAAGGGAACTTGCGAAATACCCGATCAATGATCCCGACGTGGTTCTCTGCGAAGTAGAGGTCCTGCAGAGGGATGGCGCGATAGCGCAGGTTCTCGCCCATCGCCTCGTCGATGAACATCGAGGCAGTGCCGAACGCGATCAGTCCGAGCATGTTCTCGTGCGCCTGGCTGGCGAAGTTAGCCTTTGGCGAATACCGCGCGGCGAACAGGATGTCCTTCAGGTCTTCGAGGTAGGTCCTGACTTCACGATCATCCTTTAGATCGGGATCGACGGGTGCCAATGTGTGCCAGCGCTGCGTGCGCGGAAAGAGCATGCTCTCGAATAAGGCCGCACAGTTTTCAAGCGCCTGCGGGGCGGTCGACTCGAAGATGTACTCCGTACGCCTCTCGGCCTGCGAAACGCCCAGAACACTGCGCGAGAAGACATTCTGATGCGGCAACACGCGGCGTGCGATGTCGGCCCAGTAGCTCTCCCAATTATAGCGGATCCCTGCCAATGCGTTGAATTCCCTAATTAACTCTTGCGCGGTGGCATCGCTAGTCGAGTTTGTCTTGCCAAGTTCCCAATCCTGAACTGGCGCGCGCCAGAAGCGCGGGTCTTTGCGCGGAGGTCTTGCGACATTTAGCCGTCGACGGGCGGTGAATGCTGCTGCTGCCATCCTATATCCTACTGTCGACTATCCACTCCGGCGGGACGGAGATGACGATGCCGTCTACGTAGACGAGGATCGGCCCGGTACCATAAATGATCGCCCGGACGGCCGTATCGTAATGATCACTCACCGCTTTCGCAGCATCGCGGATGGCTTGGAAATTCATCGTTTTAGGGGACCGGGTGTCTACTCGGAGACAAGCGCTGAAATGTTTCGTGAAACAGTGACATAGTAGTGACACAGCTCTTACTGCTAGCGCGTAGCGCGCTTAGTCATTGACCATTATGCCTATGACCTGCTGATTAGTAATCAGTGCGCACACCGGGTTTAGGCGTTCGCCCCGGTCCCGGAGCTGCCCAGAACAGCTTTCGTGCCAAGATTCGTCTGAGGCACATTGCCCGGCTGAGTCAGGACCGTAGCTGCGTAACCACGCCGACGCCTGATGAGATTAGCCGCATCAGCCTGCTGCGCAGCAGTATCGATCGTCGGCGGAGGGGGCGGCGGAGGGGGAGGCTTGGGTGCACTCGGAGTCATAATCGAACGATCTCCATCATCGCAAGCATTGCTATCGCAGCGAATATGAGCATCGCGATAATCAGCGCCGTCGTCAATAGACGCCCGCGAAACGCGTCACTCTTCCTTCCCGACATGGATCGTGATCGCGAATGCCTGCTGTAATCCGGGATTCTCTGCCTGAAAAGCTCCAAGATGGCGGCCGTACATGTCAAGGCCTTTGAGCTTGTGATCTGGTGTTAAGTCTTTACTGTTAACCTTAACAAACGCCATCGTCGCCACCTCGCGCTTCCATTGTTCAATATCTGCAAGGGTTTTCGAGCGTGGCTGGTCTAATTCGACGTTCACTGCGGGCGATAAAATTCGGCGGATGCTAGGCATTTTTAACAGTCGATTTGCTTGAACGGAAGCACCCTTTGGAGAGTAGCCGGCACGGACTGCTGCCTTAGAACCGTTGAAATCCTTACCATATTCCCGCACAAAGGCGAGCTGCATGTCGGAGAGTGTGGTGTTAGCCACGATGCTAAGATTGTTAGCGTTTTAACAAGGTCTTAGCAAGGTGGCTTAGCAGGGCGGAGGAACAATCCTGATTTCTGGATGCTGGCGATGAAAGCGGCTATGGCAGGGACGGCACAACCAGCGGACTTTCAGCCAGTCAGTCTCCAAATAGCTATCGTGATGGGCGACAGGGTTTTCTGCGCCGCATATTTCACAGGCCTTCGCTTGAACCAGTCTACCCTCATTGATGGCACGATATACGACACGCTGGATAAGCGCACGAATTGCAATTTTTTGGTTGGGCAAGCGGTCCCAATAGACGCTTTTGCACCGCGCACAGGCCTTTGGAGGTGTTTGCCTGTCCCGCGATAGCCACTGATGACCGCAGCGCTTACATTCGAAAATCCTAGGCTTCATGCATACTTCTATACACTACCAAAATTATCTACGCAAGGTACTTGACAGTCACTACCGTTGGTATTAGCTTGTAGTTATCACGCTGACCATGCGACACCCATTCACAGACGAAGAGCTTGAAGCGGCATTTTGGGCCAAGGTCGATAAGAATGGTCCAGTACCGGCGCTCAGGCCTGAATTAGGACCGTGCTGGCTCTGGACGGCCTCGCTCGCTGGTCGTGGTGTATACGGTGGCTTCCACATATACGGACGTAAGGTCCGGGCCCATCGATGGATTTACGAGCGCATCCATGGACCACTACCGCTCGGTTACGTGCCTGACCATCTCTGCCGCGTGGAAGCTTGCGTGAATCCGGCGCATCTCGAAGGCGTGACAGAATCGGAGAACGTCAGACGCGGACATGCATTCCGAGCCCGCCCAACACATTGTGCGAAGGAACATGAATTAACTGAATCGAACAGCTATCCAGCTTCAAATGGAAGCCGACGATGTAAGATTTGTTGGCTCGCTTATATGCAACTTAGGAGGAGGAACCGCCAATGACCACGCTACTACTCACCTCTCTCAGTCCCTTCGCGGCATGGCTGCTCTGGGGCGGCCTGACGCTCGGCGTTGCCTGGCTGATGGTCAAGGGCTGCGCAGTCGTCGACCGGCTGAGTGCGCCGTGGCTCCATTAAGGGCGACTGGCACGATGAAGGTTGAGGGACTGTGGCAAAAGGCGATTTTGCTGTCACCAACCGCCTCGCGTCGTATCCTATGGGTGCGTCCACCTCCGCTGCTCCGGCAGCACTGCCGCCACGGCTGCGCCGGGGCACACATTACCAGCAATCTGGTCGATTCGGATAGCCAACTGCGAGAGATCGGCCTGAGCTACTTTGAATTGCTCGATGAATT
>WNFG01004399.1_pt1 | contig 14107 bp, 16 predicted proteins | sample 5400431 | NCBI WGS metagenome assembly WNFG01 (sample SAMN13153346, study PRJNA577476) | soil metagenome | isolation source: 120 cm saprolite under Douglas fir tree site 2 hole 3 replicate 2 | place: USA:California | collected 2015-04-18
CCGCGAAGCGATAGTCGACGATGACGTTTTGGCCCGCGATCCAGCCCAGGTCGTGCAGCCCGAGCTGGAATGTGTTGGCTACTCCCTGAGCCGTCTCGCGAGAGGGAACGGTGAGATAGCCGATTCGGTACACCTTCCCGGCCTGCTGCCCCTCAGCAACGGGCGGCGCAGCGAGGAAGCCGCCAGCGAGGGTCGTCAGGAAGGTGCGTCGTTCCATCACTGGATGATCTCATCCGCACGGCGCAGCAAGGACTGGGGGATGGTCAGCCCGAGGGCCTTAGCGGTCTTGAGGTTGATCACGAACTCGAACTGTGTGGCCTGCTCCACTGGAAGATCGCTAGGCCTGGCCCCCCTGAGAATCTTGTCCGCATACACAGCCGCACGCTTGGACATCGCCGTAAGGTTCGCCCCATAGGCCAGGAGGCCCCCAGTGTCGGCGAACTCCCGAAAGCCATAGATCGCCGGCAATCGGTACTTCGCGGCCAGCTCGACGATCCGAGCGCGATACCGGACGGTGAGAGGATCAGGGACCGCGACAAGAGCTTGCGCCTTCCCCGCGGCCATCGCCTGAAAAGCACTTTCTAACTGGTCGGGATTCGACACACTCTGGAGCAAAAGCTTCGTCCCCCTCGACCGGGTCGAGGCCTGCATGGCCTTCAGGAACGACGCATTGCTGCGATTGGTTGGATTCCACAGAATTGCCACCCGTGAGAGCCGCGGCACGACCTCCCCCAACAGCTCCAGCCACTTCGTGGCGAATTCGTCCCCCAGGTTGATAGAGAGGCCCGTTACGTTAGCCTCGGGCCGGGCAAGATTCGACACTATCCCGCTGCCGACTGGATCCACGGCGATGAAAATGATCGGGACGGACCGGGTCAGATCTTTCGCCGCGAGAGCCCCAGACGTACTGAAGGTCACAATGACGTCCACTGGGAGTCGGATCAGCTCGGCGGTGAGATCGCGGAACCGTTCGTTTCTTCCTTCTGCCCACCGGTCCTCAATGCTGAGTGTTTGCCCTTCGACGTAGCCCTGCTCGCGCATCCCGAGGCGAAAGGCATCAAGCCAATGGCGATTCGTGGACAGCGTCTCGGCTCCCACGAAGCCGACGCGCCACGCTTTCCCGGCAGACTGCGCCTCGGCGGCAAGCGGCGCGGCAAGGAGGCTGCCCGCCATAATGGTGAGGAATACACGCCGATTCACTACTGGATAATCTCGTCTGCCCGTGCGAGCAGTGATTGCGGGATCGTGAGGCCCAGGATCTTGGCGGTCTTTAGGTTGATGATGAGTTCGAACTTTGTGGGCTGTTCGATCGGGAGGGTTGCGGGCTTGGCGCCTTTGAGGATCTTGTCCACATAGGTGGCGGCCCGACGATGCAAGTCGTCGTCCTGCGGCCCGTAGGCCATTAGTCCCCCCGCCGTTGCAAAACGCCGCTCGTAGAAGATCGCTGGGATTTTGCTTCGTGCGGCCAATTCCACGATCTGGGCCGGATGAAGCAGTGTTACGGGGTCCAGGAGCACTGTGAGAGCGTCGGCGCGGCGGGCCACTGCGCGCCGGAACGCACCCTCCAAATCTGCGACACTTCTCACTTCGAGGGATTCGAGAGAGAGACCTAGCGCTCGTATCGCTCCCTCGGTCTCCCGGAAGCTGGCCGAAGCCTCCGAGTGGATGGGATTCCAGAGGACGGCCACTCGGGACATGTGAGGAACAGCTTCCTTGAGGAGCCCCAGTCGTTTGCTGCCCAACTCCGTGGCCATGCTGGTGAGCCCTGTGATGTTCCCGCCAGGTTGCGCGAGGCCGGCGACAAATTTGGCCTCAATAGGATCGCCACCCCATGCCATCACCACGGGGAGAGTTCTGGTCGCCTGTTGAGCAGCCCGTGTCGCAGTAGGGCCTCCGGTTACGATCAGATCGACCTTGAGATCGACTAACTCGGTCGCAAGGGCGCGGAGTCGATCGACTTTTTCCTGCGCGAATCGGTATTCAATAGTGATGTTCTTCCCCTCGATGTAGCCGAGTTCGCGGAGCCCTTGGCGCAATGCCTCTGTCCTGGGGGACGGCCCGGAAGCGATAGATAGATATCCAATGCGGTATACCTTTCCCGGCTGTTGCGCCTCACCGGCGAGCGGCCGGGCGAGGAGACCGCCCGCGATCGTGCCGATGAACGCCCGCCGCGTGGTCACTGGATTACCTCGTCGGCGCGCTGTAGTAGTGACTGTGGGATCGTAAGCCCGACCGCCTTGGCGGTCTTGAGATTGATGACCAGTTCGAACTTGATGGGCAACTCACCCTTCATGTTCGGCGACGTTCAAGGAGCTGCGCGACGGCGGTGACAAAGTCTTTCACCTTGATCGGTTTACTCTGGAACGCGTCAAACCCTGCGTCCATGACCTTCTGCCGATCCTCGGTCATCACGGACGCGGTCATGGCCAGCACGGGAATCTCCCGAGTTGCCGGCTCGGCTCGAACCGGCGCTTTTGGGCGAGACGGACACCCTCTTCCCCCGTCTCGGCATCGATGACCTCGTAGCCCTTGAACGTCAAGACGTCCCGGACGAGCTTGCGGCTCTTCTCGTTGTCCTCAACGACAAGAATGAGCTCATTCGCCACGGCGCACCGGGAGCGTGAAGGTGAAGGTCGAGCCGGTCCCCAGCTCACTCTTCACCCAGATCCTTCCGCCGTGGAGCTCGATGAACTTCCGGGAGAGCGCCAGCCCGAGCCCCGTGCCCTCAACCTTCTTCTCTGCCGTCCCTACCTGCCGGAACTCCTCGAAGACCGCCTCCTGGTCCTCCGGCGCGATGCCTACCCCGGTGTCCGCGACAGCAATCTCGGCAACCTCGTCATGCACCCCGACGCTGACCTCAATCCGGCCCCCCTCTGAGGTGAACTTCAAGGCATTGGACAGGAGGTTCAGAAGAACCTGCTTGACCTTGCGCTCGTCGCCCTGAATCATCCCCAGCCGTTCATCTACAGAGTGCCCGAGCGTGATCCCCCGCCGGGTCGCCCGCTCTCTCACCAGGGTCAGGGCGTTCTCGATGGCGGTCGGCAGATCGAAGTCGGTCACCTCCAGCTCCATCCGTCCCGCCTCGATCTTCGAGAGATCGAGAATGTCGTTGATGAGGGAGAGCAGATGCCGTCCCGACTCCAGGATGTCTTGGAGATATTCGGTCTGCTTGTCGTTCAGCTCCCCGAACATGCGCTCGGTCAATACCTCAGAGAACCCAATGATGGCGTTGAGCGGCGTGCGCAACTCGTGGGACATGTTGGCGAGGAACTCCGACTTGTGGCGGCTGGCCGCCTCGAGCTGGGCGCTCTTGTGCGCGATCTCCCGGAAGAGCCGGGCGTTCTGGATGGCCAGGGCGGACTGGGTGGCGAAGGTCTTCAGGACGTCCACGACCTCGGGCGGGAACTCGCCGGGCGCCTTGCGGTTGAAAGAGAGGCTGCCGATGATCTGGTCCTCGCGGAGCAGGGGCACGGCGAGGAGGGCCCGGTACCCGAACCGGATGAGGGTGTCCCGGACGCTGCTTTGGTAGGCCCCGGGCTGGGTGATGTCGGGGATCTGGATGGGCTCGCGCATCTCGGCCGCGCGTCCCATGAGCCCTTCCCCCTTCCGGAGGGGCACCGCCCGAAGGGCTTCGACGAAGTCCGCGTCGTAGTTATGCATGGCGCGCAGCTCGAACCGCTCGGCGGCTTCGTCGTACTCGTAGATCGAGCAGCCGGCGGCACCGGCCAGCTGGCTGGCGCGGGAGACGATGGTATTGAGCACCGTCTCGACGTCCAGCGTCGAGCTCACGGCCCGGCTCACCTCGCCCAGGGCCGTCAGCTGCTCGACCGACTGGGTCAGCTCGCCCGTCCGCGCCTGCAGCTCCTTGAACAGGCGGACGTTCTCGATGGCGATCACGGCCTGGTCGGCGAAGGTGCGGAGCAGCTCGATCTGTTCTTCCGCGAAGCCCCCAGGCTCGCTTCGCGTGACGCCGATTGCGCCGAGCGCCACCCCCTCCCTCATCATGGGCACCCATACCCCGCTCTGATCCCCCCGCTTGCGTATGAGCTCGCGGATATCCTCCGGAATCCATCCATCGGTCTTGATGTCGGTCAGCACCACGGGGGCCCGCCGACGAATCGCCTCGCCCGGAGGTGAGAAGACCGCAAGGGGCCGCGGGAAGCTACTCCTGAGGGCCGCGTCCCCGGATGGATTGATCGAGATATAGGCCGCTAGGTGGATCTCGTCGCCGGCCACACGGTATACGGCACCGCCGAAGCCGCTGAGGAGGCGCCGTGCGCTGCTCACGATTGCTTCGAACACTGGCTGCGCATCCGTGGGCGAGCTTCCGATTACCCGCAACACTTCGGCCGTTGCCGTCTGCTGTTCGAGGGCTTGGGTGAGATCGCGGTTGCGAGCTTGCAGCTCCGTAAACAGCCGCACGTTCTCGATGGCGATGACGGCCTGATCGGCGAAGGTCTGGAGGAGAGCTACTTGCCGCTCGGTAAACGGCTGAGCCTCGGTGCGGCGCAGGATGATCGCCCCGGTCGCGACACCTTCTCGCATCAAGGGGACGCTGAGGATCGTGCGATAACCCTGGCGCCGCGCCCTCTCGCTGGTCTCGGGAAACTCGTCCCCCTCGGTCTGGACATCAGCGATGTGAACGGTCTGCCCGTCCAAGACCGATCGGCCACCGACCGTACTGCGGACGAGCGGGAGGAATGACTCGGAACCGGTTTGAGGGATCGTGCCGTGATGGGTGACGAGAAGAAGTCGGTCGCCCTCCTGGCGCCAGATGGCAGAGTCGAACGACTCGCACAGCCGAGCGGCGCTCTCTGCCACCGCGTCGAACACAGGCTGCACGTCGGTGGGTGAGCTGCTGATGACCTTCAGGATCTCGCTCGTCGCCGTCTGCTGCTCGAGCGCTTCGGTCACCTGCGCGTGGGCCTGCGTGAGCGCCTCGTTCCTTTGCTGTAGCTCGCTGAGCAGGCGGGCATTCTCGATCGCGATCACCGCCTGATCGGCAAAGGTCTGGAGCAGCGCGATCTCGTCGTCGGTGAACCCGCCGGGCTCGCGACGGGTTACCGAGATCGTTCCGAGCGCCCCGTCGTGGCGGAGCATCGGCACCGCAACCCAGCTTCGGTAGCCCCGAACACGAGCGTAGGCGCGCGCGGTTTCTGGCCATCGGGGATCGGTGTGGGCATCGGCGATATTGAGCGGCGCTCGTTCGCGAATGGTCTGGGCATACCCTGCGGCCATCTTGTCCCACTGGCCCACCTTCGACAATTCGGGTTGGAGTGACTGCGGGAAGAGTGCCCTCGTGGCAGCGTCGCCAGCGTCGTCGCTACTCGTGAGCGCGGCGAGGACGATCTGATCGCCCGCGATCCGGGTCAGCACGCCCGAGTACGCCCCCAGCAGCCGGACGGCACTGGCCAGGATTGCGTCGAATACCGGCTGGACATCCGTCTGCGAGCGGCTAATCACGCGCAGGATGTCGCTGGTGGCGGTCTGTTTGTCCAGCGCCGTGGTGAGCTCGCGGTTGCGCGCTTCCAGTTCCTTGAACAGGCGCACGTTCTCGATCGCGATGACCGCCTGGTCGGCGAAGGTCTGGAGCAGGGCGATCTGGTTGTCGGAGAAGGGCCGAACCTCCATGCGCCGAATCATGATCACGCCGATCGCAACGCCTTCGCGCAGCAGGGGGGTCGCCAGAACGGGTGCGGACACCGAGTTGCACCGTCGCGCTGTCCGGGAACTCATCCCGGACGGCCCTGACGTCCGAAATGTGCAGGGTCATACGATCGATGATCGCCCGCCCACCGACCAATCTCCGGCTGATCCGCCGTGGCTCCGTGGTGATAGTCGGAAGCCGCCCGTACGACGCAACCAACGTGATCGTCTCCCCATCGCCACGGAGGATTTGCGCATCGGTGGCGTCGCACAGCCGCGCCGCATTCTCGGCGACAGCCTCCATCACTGGCCGGAGATCGGTCGGTGACCTACTGATTACGCGCAGGATCTCCGCCGTCGCCGTCTGCTGCTCGAGGGCTTCGGTCACCTGCGCATGAGCTGCTGTGAGGGCGAGGTTTTTTTCCTGGAGCTCCGTGAACAGCCGCACGTTCTCGATGGCGATCACGGCCTGGTCCGCGAAGGTCTTCAGGAGTTCTGTCTGCCGGTCGGTGAACGGCCGCACCTCGGTACGCCGGATCGCGATCGCGCCGAGGGCCGTGCCTTCGCGCATCAGGGGGACGCTGAGGACCGTTCGGAAGTTCAGGGCGCGCGCGAACGCACTGCCTTCGGGGTACTCGCCGACATCGGCCTGAATGTCTGCGACCTGGATCGTCCGTCCTTCGAGCACGGCACGCCCGCTGGGCGTTGCCGGCGTCAGCGGACGGAGGGTGCCGACGGGGTCCGAGAGAATCGGACCTTCGTGAGCGACCAAGCGCAGCACGTCGCCATCGACGCGAAACATGGTGGCGTCGAGGGCGTCGCACAGGCGTGCCGCACTCGCCAGGACGGCCATGAACACCGGTTGGACATCGGTGGGCGAGCTCGAGATCACACGCAGGATCTCAGCCGTCGCCGTCTGCTGCTCGAGCGCCTCGGCCAACACGCGATCTTTCGCCCTCTCCCGCTCCAGACTCTCCGCCAGGCGCTTCTCCAATTCGCGACGCTTGGAGGCTTCCTTCTTCGGCGACTTGCGGGCGACCGGTCGCCTGGCTTCAACCTTAGCCTTTGCGGGCTTTGCTCCCCGACGCATCGACCTCTCCTTACCTCTTACAGGCGTTACGACCGCGCAGAGATCGATGACAGGCTAGGCGAACGCGCCCTCGTGGGCAAGTCGAAGGTCGAGTATTCGATGCTGCGTGCGAGCGTACAAGAGCCTCGGGGGTAGATCCACCCTTCCATAGAACGCGCCGGCGGGTGCGAAAGGCCGGCCGGGAATCCTTCCGGATGCGCCGCATAAGGCCGGCGGCGAGCACCGTGCGCCTGCTTCCCCTGGCCTCGCGGGTGCCCTACAGACGAGAAGAGGAGTCGAGTGTGTCAATTTTGTGCCAACACCATGAGCTTCGAGATGACACCATGTGCCAGACGGGCCACGAGGGCGACGCAGCCAAGTTGCTGAAGATGCTCCCGACGTGACCGATGGTTACCATTGGTGCCAGGCCTGACAAGAACTCAAAAACCTTTGAGCGCAAGCTCATGGGGGTTCGATCCCCCCTCCTAAACAGACTATCCAAAAAGTCAGGGGCTTAGTGACTGGCTTGGCTCTTGCCGAAATAACTGGACTCCCCTTGGGCCTCCGCATGATCCTGAGTGTGAGTACCTGGCAAGTGAACCCGAACATGAATGGGGAGAGAAATACCTTGCGTGCGCCAGAGCCACCTTCCGTGAGCACCTCACCCTCCGCGCAGTCATCCGAACCGCGGGCTCCGACAATCCTAGTCGTCGACGATGACCTGACGATTGGTCCATGGGTACGTGGTGCCCTTGAGCCCCTAGGGTATGTCGTCCTGCCGACCGTGGATCCCAGCGAAGCCATCCGGATGGGCAAGGATCGGCCAGGGGACATCGACCTGCTCCTAGTGGATGTCGTCATGCCCTTGATGGACGGCCGCAAGCTCGCCCAGCGTCTGCGCGCGCTTCGCCCTCGGCTGAAGGTCGTTTTCATGTCGGGCTATGGGCTCTCCGAGCTTGAAGAGATGGGGGCGCCATTCATGGTGAAGCCTTTTGGCATGGATGAGCTCGCGCAGATGGTGGCTGCTACGTTGCGAAACGAAGCCCCGGCGTCTCCGCCTCGCCAAGGCAGGATATAGGGCCAACCAAATGGGTCACGACCTACGGCGTCGAGGGCGGTACCGAGTCTGAGGCCGCGGGGTTACTCTTCTTCAACTCCCTCGTCGTTAGGTCTTAGGGAACAGGGCAGCGATGCTCAACCGCGGCGCCGTCATTGTACGGCCGAAGCAGCCCTACCTGGATTGGGCGGCGGGACTGGATGACTCGGGGATCGTGCCCGATCCGAATGATGAGCAGACCGTCTACCTGATCCCAAGTTACGGCGACGACGAGGAGGCGTGGGAGGTCCTCGAAAGAGTGCATCCCGCGATCTTCGAGAACGAACTCTATGGATGGCACACGGACGAGGCGGCATGGCCACAAGGCCGAAACTTCGCGATGTTCAAGGCGTGGTTCGCGATCGAGCTGCACTCGGTGGTCGAGGATCTCTGCGACTACGAGATCATTGATGAGGATGATGAAGCCTAAGCTCCTCGCTGGTGGGTGACCACGCTGGGCGATAGACTGTGTCAGTTTTGTGCTAACACCATGAGCTTCCAGATGGCACCATGTGCCAGATGAGCCACGACGTCGAGGCATCCAAGTTGCTGAAGATGCTCCAGACGTGACCGATGGTTACCGATGGCGCCAGCCTAACCAAGAACTCAAAAACCTTTTGAGCGCAAGCTCATGGGGGTTCGATCCCCCTCCCAGCACCATTTCAAATCAGGTACTTGTTGGCGGCGCGCCTGTGCATCCGTAGCTTGGCCCAAAGCACATCAAACGCTTCATGGTGGCGACGGCGTCCCCAGCCAGAACGGGCTGGCCTTGCCGATCTGCTCGAGAAACGCGCGGCGCTCTGCCGCCCGCTTCGGGAACCAGGCGGAGAGATAGTTCGCATCGAGCATATGGTGTCGCGTCTCGGTGCCGAAAAGCCCCGCGAGCTCGGAGAGGCTGATGAAGCCCTCCTCGGACCGGGGGTTGAACTGCGACCAGCGTCGAGCGTGCTCTTCCGACCGGAAGAGGTTCATGCCCGTTCAGAGAAACGGCGGCCGGCCCCGCGACGGGCCGAAGCCGTAGTTCAGGTGGCCCACGATCCCCGGCGGGTCCACGGTGACGAGGCTCCCGTCGCGCATGTCCACCACCATGCGCTCGCCGCAGTCCAGACAGGGCGCCTCGACCCGCACCGACGTCCCAGGGAAGAGCCAGGTGACCGAGGTGGCCTCGAAGCCGCACTGCGCGAACCACCTCTGCTCGCCGCGCACGGTCACGCGGTACTGCGTCGGCAGGCTGTTTAGCGGCGGGAAGGATGCGATGTAATCCGTGTCCGGGTGCAGCCATCCGATCGGATACGCTTGCATGACGGTGACAAGAAGCTGGCGCCCCTCCTCAACAGAGCAGCCCATCTCCGCCGACAGCTCGGCATAGTGCAGGGCACGCCCGCTCTCGACGAGCGAGCGCATGAGACGCTGGAACGCCTGATCCATGAGCCGCGGATCCGCCATGGTCTATCCTCCCGCTCCCTTGAACCGCTTTTGCCGCCTACTGAATGATTTCATCCGCCCGCTGCAGCAGCGACGGAGGGATCGTCAGCCCGAGGGCCTTGGCGGTCTTGAGGTTGATGACCAGCTCGAACTTCGTGGGCTGCTCCACCGGCATGTAGCTTTGCCTTCAGCAAATCGTCGTTCGATAGCGATGTTCTGGCCCTCGATCCAGCCGAGGTCGTGCAGCCCTTGCCAGAATGCCTCGCTGGGTGGGTACGGGTTCGAAGGGGAGAATACTGAAAGGTAGCCTACTCGGGGCACCTTCCCCGACGGCTGCGCCTCGGCGGCGCGCGGCGCGGCAAGGAGCCCCCCTGCCATGGTGCCGAGGAATGCACGGCCATACATTTACCGGATAATCTCGTCCGCCCGCTGGAGCAACGACTGCGGGATCGTCAGGCCGAGCGCTTTCGCGGTCTTGAGGTTGATGACCAGCTCAAACTTGGTGGGCTGCTCGATTGGCAAGTCGGCGGGCTTGGCGCCCTTGAGGATCTTGTCTACGTAGGTGGCGGCGCGCCGCTCCAAGTCGAGAATGTTCGGGCTATAGGCTATGAGACCGCCGGCCTCCGCATACTCCGGCGTCCCCCCATGTATCGCTGGGAGGCGCCTCTTCGCCGCGAGCTCTGCGATCTGTCTTCGCTGAGTTCCGAATAACGCGTCCGGGAAAATCAGGAGCGCGCCCGCCCGCTCCCTGGTCATCGCCGCGAAGGCACTGTCGATCTCCTGGGAGTTCCGTGCCTCCACGGTTTGAAGCCGCACCCCCAAGATCCGAGCGGCAGCCTCCGCCTCTCGCAAGTAGGGTGCGCTCCCCGGATTGGCCGGATGCCGAAGGAGGGCCACCCGAGAGACCTTGGGAACCAGCTCCTTGAGCAGTTCCAACTGCTTCCCGACCAGGTCGGGGGCCATAAATGAGGTCCCCGTGACGTTCCCCCCGGGGCGCGCCAGGCTGGGGACGAGTCCGATCCCTACGGGATCAGTCACGAGCGCCATGACGATCGGGATCGTCCTGGTCGCTTGTTGGGCGGCCTGGGTCGCTGCCCCACTCTGCGCGACGATGACGTCCACCTTCAAACGGACCAGGTCAGCCGCGAGGGCGGGGTACCGATCATACTGGCCCTCGGCCCATCGGGACTCGATGGCAATGTTCTGACCTTCCACATAGCCCAGCTCGCGCAGGCCTTGGCGGAAGGCATCGAGACGGCGCTGTCTTAGCGGGTCAGAGGCGGAGCCCGGGTTTAGATAACCTACCCGGGGCACCTTCTCCCGGGGCTGGGCGGTAACTGCGGCGAACGGCGCGGCGAGGAGCACCGCCCCAGTGCCAACGAGGAACGCGCGACGGGCTATCACTGGATGACCTCGTCCGCCCGCCCTAGCAGTGAAGGCGGGATCGTGAGACCGAGAGCCTTCGCCGTCTTCAGGTTGATGATCAGCTCGAACTTGGTCGGCTGCTCGACGGGAAGGTCACCGGGCTTCGCGCCCTTGAGAATCTTGTCCACGTAGGCCGCGGCGCGCCGAAAGCTCTCAAGGGCAGACGGTCCGTAGCTTGCCAAGCCTCCAGCGTCTACATACCCCCGATGCCCGTACATCGTCGGCAGGCGGGTTTTCGCTGCGAGCTGTGTGATCCGTGTTAGGTGAAGAAGGAACATCCCGTCCCAGGGGACGAAAAGGGCGCCGGCACGCTCCCTAGTCGTAGCCGCAAATGCCCTCTCTAAGTCGTCAGGCCCTCGGGCCTCCAACGCTTGAAGTTGTACCCCCAACGAATGCGCCGCCACCTTCGCCTCCTCCAACCCGAGTAGGTGGCCGGGATTCGCCGGATTGAGGAGGATGGCCAGCCGTGACACATGGGGAGTGATCTGCTTGAGCAGTTCGAGCTGCTTTCCGACTATCGCCGAGGTCAGAAAGGACGTGCCTGTAATGTTCCCACCGGGCCGAGCGAGACTGGCGACGAGCCCATTACCCACCGGATCGCCAACGCTGACCATGACGATCGGGATCGTCGGAGTAGCCTGCTTGGCTGCAACAACGTTTTGCGCTGCTGGCGCTACGATGATGTCAACCTTGAGACGGACCAGGTCGGCCGCCAAGGCCGGGAGCCTCTCGTACTTTCCCTCTGAAGATAGGTACTCGATCGTGATGTTCCCGCCGTCCACGTAGCCGAGGTCTCGTAGCCCCTGTACAAACTTCCCCCAAAGACGCGCACTTCCGGGGTCGGTGAGCGGAACATTCCCCAAGATACCTATCCGATAGATCTTCCCCGCTTGCTGCGCCTCGGCGGCGAGCGGCGCAAGGAGTCCACCCGAGACTACCGCCAGAGTGCCGAGGAACGCCCGCCGGCGCACTACTGGACCACCTCATCCGCCCGTTGCAGGAGCGACTGGGGGATCGTCAACCCGAGCGCCTTGGCGGTCTTGAGGTTGATCACGAGCTCAAACTTCGTGGTCTGTTCGACGGGGAGGTCGCCGGGCTTGGCGCCCTTGAGGATTCTGTCGACATAGTAAGCGGCCCGCCGGAACATCTCAGGAAAGCTCGGCCCATAGGCCATGAGACAACCATCGACTACAAAGGTTCTCTCTTGGCATGTCGTCGGGAGCCGGCTCTTCGCCGAGAGGTCGAGCATTGTCTTTCTATGAGCGGCGAAAAGGGGGGATGAGAGTTGGACAAGTGCTTGAGCATGCTTCTGTTTGGCGGCTTCAAACGCCCGTACCAAGTCCTCTGCCACGCGCACATCGAGGATCTGAAGGCTTAGCCCCAGCGACGTGGCTGCCCCCACGACTGCCTTCAATGCCGTTCGGTCGTCACCAGTTGGATTCCATAGCACGCCCACGCGGATGACGTCGGGAAGAACCTCTTTGAGCAGTTGAAGGCGTCTGGTGACCAATTCCGAGTCTTGAAAGGAGAGTCCTGTGGTGTTCCCGCCCGGGTGCGCCAGACTCGTGACGAAACCCCGTTCAACCGGATCCTCAATGATGGCCATAACGATGGGGATCGTGGTGGTCGCGTGCTGAACCGCGCGGACCGCTTGCGGACCAGAAGTTACGATGACATCAACCTTGAGCTTGACTAGCTCAGCCGCGAGGCCAGGAAACCGCTCGGGCTTCCCCTCTCCCCAGCGATACTCCATCGCGATATTTTTACCTTCCACGTAGCCGCGTTCGCGCAACCCTTCCCGGAATGCTGTGAGCCAGGCGGACATCAGGGAAGGGGTGGCCGTCCCAAGAAAACCGACCCGGTACACCTTCCCCGCCGTCTGCGCCTCGGCGGCGAGTGGCGCGGCGAGGAGGCCGCCCGAGACCAACTCCAGAAAGCGTCGGCGGGCCAGCGGGTACGGGATGTAGGTCGTGGGATTGGTGGGTTTCATGCCGGGGCGATTCTAGCCGAAGGGCAGGGGATGGGCCAGCGTCGGGACTCCGCAGGGCGCGGGTCTGCGCCATGTGCTTGTTGCTCTGACTCAGAGCCATTCTTGACGCACATTCTGCAGGGCTCCGAGCGATCGCGGGAGCGCGCTTGATCGAGCCGTTCATGTAGCCTATCCTCCCCCTCACCCGTGAGAGGAGGGCCTACGCGATGAAGCTCGTACGCTACGGACGCCTCGGAGCCGAGAAGCCGGGACTCATCGACGAGAACGGCGCGCTGCGCGATCTGTCGCGCGTGGTGAAGGACATCACGCCGGCGGTGCTCTCGTCCGCCGGGCTCAAGAAATTGCGCGCGGTCAGGACGTCGCGATGTCCCGTCGTTCGCGGTCGACCGCGGCTCGGCTGCCCGCTCGCCGGCATCGGCAAGGTCGTGTGCATCGGCCTCAACTACACCGACCATGCTCACGAGGTGAGCCTGCCGCTCCCGACCGAGCCGCTCCTCTTCATCAAGGCCAACAGCTCGATCAATGGCCCCACCGACCCGATCGTGCAGCCTCGAGAGGGGCTCAAGCTCGACTACGAGGTCGAGCTGGGCGCCGTCATCGGGCGCGACGCGTTGAACGTCAGCGAGGCCGACGCGATGAAGCACGTCGCCGCGTACTGCGTCGTGGACGACTTCTCCGAGCGCGCGTTCCAGATGGAGCACGGCGGCACGACCACCAAGGGCAAGAGCTGTGACACGTTCGCGCCGATCGGGCCCTGGCTGGTCACCGCCGACGAGATCGACGATCCGCAGGGCCTCGAGGTCTGGACCACGGTCAACGGTGAATCACGGCAGCGCGGGAACACGAAGAACATGATCTTCAGCGTGCGGCAACTCGTCGCCTACGTGAGCCGCTTCATGTCGCTGCGCGCCGGCGACATCATCTCGACGGGCACACCCGCGGGTGTCGCTCACGGCATGAAGCCGCCGCGCTACCTTCAGCCGGGTGACGTCGTCGAGATGGGGATCACGGGGCTCGGCGCGCAGAAGAACCGGGTGGTGAGCGGGAAGGGTCGCTGAGGGTCTTATCCGCGCGGGGCGACGGCGCGGAGGGCCTTGAGATACGCGTCCTTGTTCGGCTCGTTGAACACGAGCCGAATCTCGTGGACGCCCGCGTCGAAGTACTTCTGCATCTGGTCGCGACACTGCTTCGGCGTACCGACGATGGTCACCGCGTCGACCATCTCGTCGGTGACGAGGTTCGCGGCTCGGTCGCGCTCCCGATTCTGGAACGCCTCACGCACGCGGTCGGCGTCGGCGCCGAACCCGATGCGATGCATGTACTGGTGATAGAAGACACCCATGCCGCCGATGTAGAACGCGATGTGCTGACGCTCGCGATCGCGAGCGGCGGCCGGGTCGTCCGTCACGTAAATCGACACTTGCGGGGCGATCCTGATTGTGTCGAGCGAGCGTCC
>WNFG01002997.1_pt1 | contig 14106 bp, 6 predicted proteins | sample 5400431 | NCBI WGS metagenome assembly WNFG01 (sample SAMN13153346, study PRJNA577476) | soil metagenome | isolation source: 120 cm saprolite under Douglas fir tree site 2 hole 3 replicate 2 | place: USA:California | collected 2015-04-18
TGGCAAAGCCGGTAATTCCCCCAAGCCCGGCCTTCTCAGTGACATCTTCAAACTTGCAGTTGCCGAGTCCGCGATAGAGGACGCTGTGTCCGTAGCCGGTGACGAACAGGTCCAGATTGCCGTCGTTGTCGAAATCGGCGACGGCGACGCCCATGCCCCAGCCTTTCACCGTCAGTCCGGCTGGCTCGCTGATGTTGGTGAATTTGCCGTCGGCGCCCTGGTGATAAAGCGTGACCATCAGGTCGCCGCCGGCGCGGTAGCGGTCAACGCCTGATCCGTTGGTTACGACGATGTCGAGTCGGCCGTCGTTGTCGCAATCAAAAAAGCCCACTCCGCCGCCCATAGATTCGACGATGTAGTGCTGCTCCTTGGAGGCCAGATGGGAAACGGTGAGCCCGACCTGCGGCGCGACATCCACGAACTGAGGGGGCGGGTTGGCGGAGGAGTTATTCTGGGCGGCCAGTAAAAAGGAAGGCAGCAGCAGAACACAGCACACGGAAAGAAGAGGACGCCTGGGCATAGGTATAGATAATGATAATAACGTCAGGAGCTCGGCCATTTTACTGCGGAAACCTCGGTAATGGAACTAACTGGTAATAGTGATGCAGCACGGCACCTCTCCAACTGTCATTGGTGGCGCGAGGCTCGTGCTGAGTTCTCAAGCCGGGACGTTGTCGCAAACTAGGCATGGTCCGCAGCGAAAGAAGCATCGTGTGCAACAGTACGCTCCGTTGGTGCTGGGCCGGTCGAATCCCGAACTACCGATTCGGGTTCAATTACGATCTCGGGCATCCCAGGTCTGTGGTCTTCGAGGCGTTCCAACAAAGTGCGTGCTGCTGTTTCCCCCATTTTTTCGAGCGACTGGCGCACAGTGGTGAGAGTTGGGTTGTTGTGCAGAGCAATTCTAAGTTCCTTTGGTAAGTCCGACGCGGTCGGCCCCCACTTGTAGACTCACAACCTGAGATTTCTTCCCGCCTCTTTGCTTTTTGCTGTCATACCTATTGATCCTAACATCAGCTGCCTCTCCTTTCCCCGCTAACGTGAGGCCAGATTGTGCCCATATTCATGATGGCTGATTACGTCAAGAATACCGGTGAACCATTGCGGAAATTGTTTAGAAAATCGGTTTTTTAGCTTGACAACACAAGGCTGCTTGCCGTTAAATCCTCCAATCTCAGTGGTAGTGCAAAAGCATTAGTCACAGAAAATGCAGAATTAATAAACACCTGCAGTCAAACCTTCCAGGAGGCGGTCTATGCGGTCTATGGGGTCTAGGCTGTTGAAGCTGATCGTGGTTCTTGCCCTTTCCTCAGTCATGTTTCTGCCGTTTTCGTTTGCTCAGAAAACCGCTGGAGATATTAGCGGAAAGGTCAGTGACCAGAGCGGCGCTGCGGTTCCAGACTGCGCACTGACGCTGACGGACCAGGCTACTGGAACTGAGCGCAAGACCACCTCGGACGGGCAGGGCAGTTTCACCTTTCTTGAACTCCCGGTCGGAACCTACACGCTCACTACGACAAAAGCTGGGTTCAAGACGGTGTCACAGAAGGATCTGGCAGTGCACGTCGCTACGGTGACGAATACCACAGTGCAGCTGCCGATAGGCGCGATCGCGGAGACTGTGACAGTGGAGGCCGCGGCGATCAATTTGAATACGGAAAACGGCGAAGTGGGCGGCGTCATGCTGAGCGAGCAGGTGAGCCAATTGCCGCTGAACGGCCGCAACTTCATCGAACTGACCACGTTGATGCCGGGCGCTTCGGTGGGAGGAGGCTTCGACAATAAGAACAAGGGCTTGCTGGCAGGGGTGGACATCTCTTTCAGCGGCGCACCAGCCAACGCCAACCAGTGGCAGGTGAACGGGAGCAACAATAACGACGAAGGTTCGCAGCGCACCATTCTGGTATATCCCTCGGTGGACGCTATCCAGGAATTTAAGATCTTGCGCAACAGCTACGGCCCAGAGTACGGCGGCGCTGGCGGCGCCCAGATCAACCTCGTCACCAAAGCGGGCGGAAACCAATTTCACGGCGATGTCTACTATTATGGCCGCAATGATGCGCTCAATGCCGAAAACTTCTTCCTCGGCCAGCAGAAACTGGGCTGCGTCCCGGGCGATCCTGTTTGCGGAAAGAAGAACTTTCTGCGCCGCAATGACTACGGCTACACCGTAGGCGGGCCGATCAAGAAGGACAAGCTCTTCTTCTTCTGGTCGGAAGAGTGGAACAAAGAGCGCCGCGGCCAGGTGCGGCAGGCTTGGATCCCGACAGCAGCGGAGCGTGGCGGTGACTTCAACGACATCGCTGGTTGCGCCGGCGTCCCCGGTTCCGGCGCACCTCCGGTCCCGAATGATCCACTTACCGGGAAGCCATTCCCCAATAACATCATTCCCTCCAACCGGCTCAGTCCTGCAGGCCAAGCTTACCTTTCACAGCTTCCGGCACCGAACATCAGTAATCTCTGCGCCGCGCATGACTGGGTATCACAGGTGGGAATTCCGCTGAACTGGCGCGAAGAGAACGTTCGCGGCGACTACAACATAACCAAGAGTACGACTTTGATGATTAACTTCACCAATGAATCGTGGGTGAATCCGCTGCACGGATATTCGGAAGGCGGGCTGTGGGGTGACTCGAACTGGCCCGCGGTGAGCGATTCATGGTCGCAGCCCAGCAAGATGCTGGTAGCCAAACTGACCTCGACCATCGGCTCCAACAAGGTCAACGACTTTGCCTTCTCCTGGGGGGCCAACCGCATCAACATCACCCAGGCGGGCGATAATCCGCAACTGCAGAAGCAGATCGTTTCCGCCATGCCCCTGATTTTCCCTAACGCTGATTTTAGCGGTGCCAAGCTGCACGCCGGCCAGCTTCCGCAACAGATCTGCTGGTGCTCTACATATATCGGCTCCCTGGGTCCTTGGGGCAACCGCCAGGATCTGTACACGTGGAAGGATGATTTCTCCATCTCGATGAGGAAACATACTTTCAAAGTGGGGATACTCTACGACCGCGACGCCAAGGATGAAGAACAGGGCGAGGAGGCCGGCGGAATGTGGGGCGCGGCGGGCTACAACGTGCCGGGGGACTCCGCAGCTAGTCTTTTGGGAAAGGGCTATGCCTGGAGCAGCCCGACCGGCAGCCAGTGGTCGGACACGATCCTGAAGAACACGCTCTGGGGAGTGAACGAGAACAATAGAAATGTAATCAGTGATCCGCGCTGGCGCGATGTCGAGTTCTACTTTGGCGATAACTGGAAGGTAACCAGGAACTTGACCTTGGATTACGGCTTCCGCTGGTCGTTTATGCCTGACGCATGGCTGAACGACAACAAGCTGGCCAGCTTTGAGCCAAGCGCCTATAGCGCTGCTCTGGGAACTTCTCCCTGCAACGGCATCGTGCTCGCGAAGGGGGCGCCTAATGGCTGTGCGACACTGGGCTTCCCTGGAGGTGTCTATTCCAAGAATCGCAGCATTGTTCCCTCAAACTACCACCTGATTGCGCCGCGCCTCGGTTTCGCATGGGACGTATTCGGCCGCGGGACATGGGTGGTGCGCTCGGGGGTTGGACAATTCTTCACTCGCGATCCGATCAGCGGAACTAGCACCCGCCTCGTCGGCGCAAATCCGCCGTTCACGGTTGGTGTCGGCCCCGAGCGCACGCTCGACGGCCCAACCTTTACAAACAACGTGAACATGTACGACTATGCCGTCGGCGGCACGCCAGCCCAAAGCGTGCAGCTGAGCCCGAACCTTGCCAATAGCTGGCAGTGGAACCTGACAACTGAAGTCGCGCCGTTCCGTAACGCCAAGCTGGAGGTCGGCTATGTTGGCCTGCGGGGCATTCACCTGGCGACCTACGAGGATATCAATCAACTGCCGCCGCAGAACCGTTTGGCTTGGATTACTCGTAAAGGTGGCGACAACGCCAACAATCTGTTCCCCTTCGGCGCCCTCTACGGAAACGCACCCAAAGCCATGTATCAATGGGGCCATTTCGGCGATTCCATTTACCACTCACTCCAGACGCAGTTTACGCTGAAAATGTCGCATAACTCCATCTTCCAGTCGAGTTACACCTGGTCAAAGAACATCGCCGATACCGAAGGCGATTATCCCAATAACCAGGACGGCATTGCGGACCTCTACAATCCGCGCGCCAGCCGTGGACTGTCGAACTTCGACCGGACGAACGTGTTCTCGTCCAGCCTGGTTTACAACCTGCCCGGCCTCGAAGGGCACAATGGCTTCGTGAAAAGCGTTGCCGGTGGATGGGAGACGAGCACGGTCGTGAGTATCGCAACCGGCAATGCCCTAACCATCACGGGCGGACTGGAAGGCACCACTTGCGTCTCTCTCGCCGGTGGAATACCCTGCCCCACCCCCGGCGCGACCATTGGGGCGGATCCGTGGGGGGTGGTAGGCAACGGCGCCTTCACGAATCTTAGCGTTCGTCCGTTGACGGTGCCGGGGCAGTCCTGCTTCAGCGGAGACAGGCTGCGGTGGATCAACCACAATGCCTTCTCCATGGACGGTTATGTTCTCGGCCAACCGCCACAGTCCCAAACTGGACAATGCCACGGCCCGGGCATCCGGGATGTGGACTTCGCGCTCGACAAGAACTGGAAGATGCCGAAAATGCTGGGCGAGAAAGCGACACTGCAATTCCGGCTGGAGTTCTTCAACCTGTTCAACCATCCGATGTTCCGCTACGGCAGCTCCAGCTTGGATAGCAACGTGAATCTGCACTTCGTAGGCGCTGGCGGGCAGGTCGTGAACGGCGTCGTGACGGGAACTCAGCTAAAGGATGGATCGAGTTTTGGCAACACGCCGTTCTCCAGCAACCTGGGTAACCGCGAGATTCAGTACGCCTTGAAGTTGATCTTCTAAGGCGCTCGCGCATCGGATTAAGAAGAAGGTGGGCTTGACTTTGGTCCAGCCCACCTTTTTAATTTAGTGCAAGTTCATCCCTCATACGGAAATGGGGCCTCGGTCGGTGGTTAGCTGCGCAGTAAACGGTGAGTGCAAAGTTTGGCGGCCAGCCGCGCTCGCTGTAGTCGTTTTCGTCCTGGTTTCTGTCGTTTTTGCTGAAATCCCCGCCAGAAGGCGAATTGCCGAGCTCATCCGCCACGATCAATTACCCGCCGCTGAGCAGCAGCTCTGGGACGTCCTGAGCGCCCATCCGGACGAAGTCTGGGCGCTGGAGTTGATGGGCGAGCTGCGCGCCCGCCAGAAACGCAATGCAGAGGCCGAGGCGCTGTTCCATCGCGTGCTTGAAATTGACCCCTCCAGTCTGGAGCCGCAACGTAGTCTGGGAGCGTTGTACCAATCAGAGGGAAAAGCGGCGGAAGCCGTCGCGGTCGAAGAGGCGATAGTGAAGAGTGTGCCTCACGATCATGATGCGAACCTGGCGCTGGCCACGCTGTACGAGCAGACGGGCAAGTATCAGGAGTCAGTGGCGGCAGGGGAGCGCATTCCGCTGACATCGCGCCCAGCGGGCCTTCTCCCGCTGCTGGCCGATGATTACTTCCACCTGGCGCAGCCGGAGAAGATCCCTTCCCTGATCTTGCAGGTGTTGCGCCTGCCGCCGGCGAAACAGGGAACGGCGCTCGATTTCGTGGCGGTGCTGCTGCAAAACGGTTATGTCCAGGACGCGTCGAAGTTGATGGAAGCGATCCGCCCAGCGAAGCCCGGCGCCGGGTACGTGCACGTGCTGGCTCGGGTTCGCGAAGCTGAGGGACGCAAACCGGAAGCGCGGCAGTTATTGGCTGAGGCGCTCCGCATGCAGCCGAAATCGTTCGACGTGCTCTTCGATTCCGCCCGCTTTGCCGCCGAGGAGAACCGCTGGAAAGATTCGGTGGAGCTGCTGAAGCGCGCGGACGCGGTCAAGCCGGACGACCCCGCCGTGCTGACGAAGCTTGCGGTCGAAAATATGCAAATCGGAGAGCTGGAGAGCGCCAGGTCGGCATCCAAGCGCCTGTATGACCTCGAACCCGACAATCCAGACGCGCAGTACGTCTATGGCAGAATATTGCAGGAGACGCAGCGGTTCCAGGAAATCCTCGACCCGTTGGCGCGGAAAATGGTGGCGGAGCGGCCCAACGATCCGCACGCGCTCTTTCTGCTGGGAATGGTTGACTACGACGAAGGAAACGATGCCGAATCATACCAGGAGTTCACCCGCAGCCTGCAGTTCGATCCTAAGAACAATGACACGCGGTATTACCTGGCGATGCTCGATGAGCGCGAGGGAAATTTTGACGAGGCCCGGAAGGGTTTGGAAGAGGTGGTGAAGACAGACCGTAGCCACGCCGGTGCCCAACAGGAGTTGGGGGTGATCCGGCTGCGCCAGGGAGATGTAGCTGGCGCGCGCACGGCCCTGGAAATCGCGGTTAAACTGCGGCCCGATGTGCCGCAAACGCACTACCAGTTGGGCCTGGTCTATGCCCGGCTGGGAATGACCGACCAGGCAAAGACGCAAACGGAGACATACCAGCAATTGCACCAGGCTATGAATGACAAACTGAAGCGCGAGATATATCCACAAGCTGGGAAAACGAAGTCCGCTCCACAATGATGCCGCTCCCAATCAGCCGGGGAATATTCGTTGCCTCTGCATTGGCGTTCGCGATGCCCGCTCTTGCTGCCCAGGCGCCCGCCAAAAAAGCGGAGTCCGCTGCCAGGAGCACTGCGCCGACGTCCAGAAGCGCGGCGCCCAAAACCGACACCGCGCAACAGCATTTCGACTCCGCGCAAACCTATCAACTAGCCGGAGATTTCGAGGGTTCAGCAAAGGAATATCGGCGGGCGATCGCCATCGGGCTCGACCACCTGGGCAACCTTCGCGCTGCTCGGCACGATTACGCCGGCGGGAAGCAGTTGCTCCAGCAGGCGCTCGCAGCGGACCCGGATAGTCCGGATCCAGCCGTGGACCTCGCCATCACCGAGCTCTATTCCGGCGACATGCCGAAGGCGGAAACGGACGCGAAGGCGGTGCTGCAGAAGAATCCGGACCATGTCCGCGCGCGCGTCCTGCTCGGCAAGATTGATTTTTTGCAGGGGAACTATCAAGCCGCTGCCGACGAACTGCAGGCCGCGCTGAGTCTGGCCACCGATTTTGACGTAGCGTACAGCCTTGCGTTGGCTGATCTGGAACTGAAGAAGACCTCACTGGCGACTGTGCTCTTCGACGAGATGAAGAACTCGCTGCCCGAGAGCGCGCAGCTGCACATATTAATCGGGCGGGCCTTCCTGGCGACCGGCTATCCGCAACTGGCGACAAAAGAATTCGAGCGCGCGACCACGCTGGACTCAAAGTATCCGCAAGTCCATTTTTATTTGGGGTTGGCCTCTCTGTTCAGCGCGCAGGCGCCCGATGTTGCGCGCAGCGAGAGCCAGTTGGAGCTGGCCAAAGCGGAAACCTCGCTGCAAGAAACAATAAGGCTCCAACCTCAGGACTCGCGGGCATTTTTTTACCTGGGCCGATGCTACGCGTCCGAGCAGCAATGGGCAAAGGCGGCGGACGCCTATCGCTCTGTAATAAAGCTGACACCGGCTGCGCAACAGATGGATGCCGCAATGGCGGGCGCCTATGAAGGACTCGCTGAAGCGCTGCACAAGCTTGGCAAGAACGCGGAGGCCGATGCGGAGTCGGCGAAGGCGCAGCGGCTTCGCACCACGCTTCAGAAGGATGGGGCAAGCGCGGGCGTAAGCGATACCGATAAGGCGAACGGTGACTCTAATCAGCAGGAACTTCAGTCCATGATGTTGCGGCCCGGCGACTCCGAGCGGTACGACGCCAAAGCGGAGGCAGCGTACACGAAATCCGTGTCGCTTCTGCTGGGACAGGCCTATCACAACCTGGGGGTGATTGACGCGCGCGCGTCGCGTTACACCCAAGCGGCTGAAGAATTCTCGCAAGCGGCGAAATGGGAGCCTTCGATCCCCGGCCTGGAGCGCAATTGGGGCCTCGCGGCTTACCGTGCGGAAAAATACGACGAAGCCGCCGCACCGCTGGAGCGGGAGTTGCGCCGCACCCCGAATGATGTCTCCATCCGAGAGATGCTGGGCCTGTGCTACTACATGGGCGATAAATTCGCCGAGAGCGCGGCGACGTTGCGCCCCGTGCTCGATCAGTTGCCGGACAACGCAGGCCTGCTGTACGCCGCCGGCACGTCGCTGGTGCGCAGCGGTGATGCCAAGAACGGCGCGCGCGTTTTTTCGCGGATGCTGGAAAAGGGCCAGAACGTGCCGGCCGTACACTTGATGCTGGGTCAGGCTTACGCCCAGGAGCAGAATTATCCCGAGGCCCGGGCAGAGTTTGCGCAGGCGCCGCAGCTCGATCCGCACACCGCCGAGGCGCACTATGGTTCTGGAATGGTGGCACTCAAGCAGGGAAAGCTGGACACGTCCGCGGATGAATTTCAGCAGGAGCTATCGGTCAATCCCGGCTACATCCCGGCGGAATACCAGTTGGGATATGTACGGCTAGAGATGCATCAAACGGATACGGCCATCCCGTTATTGCAGGATGTGGTGAGTCGGCAGCCGAACCATTCCGATGCCCATTATGAGCTGGGAAAGGCCTTAATGGAACAAGGAAAGCTGAAAGACGCCATTCAGGATCTGGAAACCTCTATCCACCTGCATCCGACGGATTACGCTTACTATCAGCTCAGCGTCGCATACCGGCGCGAAGGGCGCGCCAAGGACGCAGAGCAAGCCATGCTGATGTACCAGAAGCTCAAGCCCAAGCCTCATGTCTCGCAGCAGTAACCGGCAAGCTGGTTGAAAGAGTACCTCTATGAAGCGGTTCGTGGTGCATATTGGGATGCTGCTGCTCTTCACCGGTGGGCTTGTCGCCGCGCAGCAGCCCTCTGCTCCTCCGAAAGACCCTGGGCTGGTGCTGCGCATAACCACCCGCATGGTGCTGGTGGATGCTATTGTCCTCGATAAAGAGGGCCATCCGGTCAAGGGCCTGAAATCGGATGACTTCACGGTGACCGAAGACGGCGTTCGTCAGAGCATCGCGTCCTTCTCCGAGCGCAATTCTGAGCATGCGAATGCGGCACCGCTGCCGGCCCTTCCTCCGCACGTGACGACTAACCGCCCTGCGGTAACGCAGACGAATGCACAAAACGGCACGGTAGCGGTGCTGCTGCTCGACGGTCTCAACACTCCTCCTCAAAATCAGATTTACGTGAAGCAGCAGATGCTGACGTTTTTGGCTCGGCAATACGATCCGAACACGAGGCTGGCGGTGATTGCCCTGACCAACAAACTGACGGTGCTGCAGAATTTCACCCAGGATCCGCTTCTGTTGCGAGCGGCACTGGGCCGTTACCTGGCTGAAACGCCAGCGCTTGCGCGCAGCGGTGGCCAGATGGAAACGCCCTCAGCTTCTGTTCCTGCGGCAACTGTCAATTTGCCGGCGCAGGCTACAGGCGGACCCACCGGCAGCGGCCCGGACCCCGGGCTTCCTGCCACGCTTGCCGCTGGCGGAAGCAACGCCAGCATTTTTGAGGATATCGCTTACATGATGGACCGCTTTGAGCGGGAATCGGAAAACTTCTCGCGCGATACCCGCATCTCGGCTACCCTTTCGGCGTTAGAGCAAATTGCCCGCTTCATGTCCGGACAAAATGGACGCAAGGTAGTACTGTGGTTTTCAACCGGGTTCCCGTTTTCCGTGATGGGAGATTCGCCCAGCGCGATGGAGGCGGAAAGAAATTATGGCGATCAAATCCGGCGGACCATCAATCTGCTGAACGATGCTCATGTGGCCACCTACACCATTGATGCGGGTGGGCTGGCGCCGAACAGCCTAGGGGATCCAAGCCTCAGCGGTCGTGATAGTGAGGGTAAGATTCACCTGGGCATCGACGCCAATCGCGCATTGAGCAGCGAATCCTTCCAACGGTTCTCCACGCATGACGCCCTGGAAACGATTGCCCGCGATACGGGCGGACGCTACTTCGGTAACCGCAACGACCTTGATCAAGCCATTCAATCGGCGCTGAGAGAATCGAGTTCCTATTACATGCTCGGCTATTACCCAAGCCAAAAAAAGTGGGACGGGAAGTTTCGCAATATCAAATTGCAGGTGGGCCGGCAGGGCACACAGTTGCGCTACCGCCGCGGATATTTCGCGGTGAACCCTTCGGATTGGAGAAAGGACAACGGCGAGCGCATGCTGACGGCGGCTTTAACAGCGAATTCGCTGCCCTCGACGGAAGTGACCTTCATGGCTCGGGCGCTGCCTCCGCAGCCAGATTCGGATACGGTGGTTGAATTTGCGGTAGATCCCTCCACCCTGTCGTTTCAAACCGAAGCCGGAAACCTCCACTACTGCACGCTGCAGTTTGAGGTACAGGCGTTCACCGCCGAAGGCAAGCGGGTGAAGGCGGAAGTCCAGACCGCGGAGGCATCACTGCCGGCGCCGACTTACGAAAGAGTGAGCAAGCAGCAATTGCCCATGAGCGTGCCCATCCGACTGGCGCCGGGGAAGTACATTTTGCGTCTCGGCGTGCGTGATAACCTCACGGGATTGTTTGGAACGGCTGATTTGGCACTGGAGGTTCCAGCCAAGCGGGAAAGCAAGCGGTAGCGCGGCATTTCGGGACAGCAAATCATTGCTGCCGCTCGTTTCCCGGTGGGTCTATAATTTCTCAGTCTCTGAGCCGTCAGCTCGCGAAACGTTCGCTTCGAAAAGGCTTCCGCACGGCGAGAGGCTTTCTTTCAGCAAAGGATGGAGGGGACAGTCATGAGATCGAGTCATCTTTGGTCGCTGACACTGGCGCTGGCCTTTTTCTCCGCGCCAAGTGCGGCACAACAAACGACCACCATGAGTGGGGGTACTTCTGGCGGAATCACCACCATAAGCGTCCGTGTCACTTACCAGCAGAACCACCGGCCCGCGCCAGGACTGCGGGTAGAGCTGATTTCACCGCTCGGGGGAGTTGCGGGTATGCGGAGCACCGATGGAAATGGCGGCACGACCTTCGATGGTGTTTCCAGCGGGCGTTTTCAGGTGCAGGTAAGCGGGCCCGACATCGAGACAACGAAGAGCGAGATCTTTGAAACGGGCGGCGGCCAAGGGGGACCGTACATCACCGAACACATAGAGGTTCGGTTGACGGACACGGCTGGGGGTGAGGCGGGCGGCGCAGCTTTCGCAGTAATCGTCCCGGAGGCTGCCCAGAAGGAATTCAAGTTGGGCTTGAAGGAAACGGACAAAAAACACTGGGAGGAAGCCAAAGATCATTTTCAGAAGGCGATTGCTGCGTTTCCGAAATACGCAGACGCATTCAACAATCTTGCACTGGCGGAAATCCAACTGAAGGACGGCAAGGGCGCCGTGGAGTCGTACCGCAGCGCCACAGAGATTGACCCGACTCTGCAGCAAGCCAATCTCTATTTGGGTCAGTTCTATTACGAGAACAAAAAATACAAGGAGGCCGAACCGTATCTGCTGCGCTCTGCTGCCGACCAGCCTAAAAGCGCGCAAACCCTCACCGCGCTTGCCAACGTTCAGCTGCAAAACGGCGAAGACGACCTCGCTCTCACTACTGCCCGTAAAGTGCCTTTCCTTCCCGACCACCAGAAGTTTGCGGTTTCACACTTGATCGCGGCCCAGGCGCTCACTGGAAAAGACCAGGACGATAAGATCGCAAAGGAATATGAACAGTATTTGAAGGAAGCGCCTGACTCTCCCTTGGCGCCCCGGGTAAGGGACGCATTGGCGAAGCTGAAATCCAAGTAATTAGCTGAGGGGGTTCAGACCCGCGCGTGAGCACCCCCCCGCCGGTTGCTGTCATGGGTGCAACCTGTCCGTGTAAAGCGCCACCGCGACCATCGCCTCATCGACGTTTGGGGTCTTCCGCATCGTTCCGGTCTACGTACCCGGAGCTGCGAACTCTTGATTATCGTTGATATTAATTCGGTACCACTTTTTCGGAAGCTTGGTTATGTCCTGAAGCTGCGTTACGACGCGATGAAGCTGTGTTGGTAGATGTCGAGGTTGATCAGGGTAGAATAGATGATCCCAATATGTCGAGGTCTGTCTCGGTTCTTGGCGGCCTGCTCCTGATCATTCTAGTGGCGACTCGCTTCTTCGTAATCTCCGCAGATTCACAGTCGCGCAAGAGCCACGAACTCAGTACTGCAACTGAAATTCGGCTGATTGATCCAGGTTGGTGGCCGACCGAGGGCAACTTCTGCGCACGATCAGTATGTAGGCTCGGAGACTTGTGGACGCTGCCATCAGGATATGGTTGCCACGCAGACGAATACGCCTATGGCCTATGCAGTGAAACCGGCAACCGCAGACGCGTTCACAAATATGCCCCACTCAATGCACTTCCGCACCGGGTCCTACGATTATTCTGTCTCCCAAACGGCGACCGGAGTAGAGTATTCGACCACCAACGGCCAGCAGTCGGCCTCAGCGGCTTTGACCTGGGTATTCGGGGACCGACAGTTCGGGGATACTTTTCTGTATCAGCAGAATGGAATCTATTTTGAGAGCCGGGTGAGCTACTACAGGGCTCTGAACGGTTTGAATTTGACAGCCGGAAGGACTCGGTTTCAGCCTGACCGCATCGACTCCGCACTCGGCCGGCGCATGTCCCCAGTCGAGCCTCCGTTGTGCTTTGGCTGCCATTCCATGACCTCAAGTACGGATAATCAATTTCATCCCGAACGATTGATTCCGGGCGTCACCTGTGAAGCATGCCATGGTCCGGGAGCACAGCATGTGGCGCAAATGAGCCTGGAACATGATGCGAGGACTTCGCCGCTCATTTTTAATCCTGCGCGCCTCAGCCCGGCTGACTCGGTGGATTTCTGCGGCGCCTGTCATCGTACTTCGGCCGATGTCAGCCTCAGCTTCATCACTGGGATTTTTAACCTGCGGTTTCCTGCCTACCGTTTAGAGCAAAGCCGCTGCTGGGGAAATGGCGATGCGCGACTCACCTGCACAGCGTGCCACGACGCCCACAAACCCCGAGTGCAAGATGCTGCCTTCTACGACAAAGTGTGCTTGAGCTGCCATTCGCCAGCGAGCGGCGCCGCCAAAGACCGAGCTCATGCGATCGGCACCTGCAAAGTTTCAAACCACGAGTGTGTGAGTTGCCATATGCCGAAATATACGATCCCTTCCATGCATACCGACTTCACGGATCACAAAATAGCAGTCCACGGAGACCAGTTCACCGAATGAGTAACCGGAACAGATGCGCTCTCACAGCGGCGCGTATTGCAGTCCTGAACCTAGCCTGGATGTTTCCGCTTTTCCTGTGCGGAGTTGGGCTGCGAGATACATCGGTGAACGCGCAAGAGAAGGCGGTACAGCCACGGTTTAAGAATCTGCAAGTATTGAAGGACATTCCTCCGGACCAGCTGATTCCGGCGATGCAATTCATATCGGCATCGTTGGGCGTCGAGTGCGAGTTCTGCCACGTTCGCGACGCCTTCGATAAGGACGACAAACCGTCGAAGCAAACCGCCCGCCGCATGATCCAGATGATGTTCGCCCTCGATGCGGACCAATTTCACGGGGAGCGAGCTGTTACTTGTTACACGTGTCACCGCGGTTCTGCAAAGCCCGTGAGTATCCCGATGGTCGACAGCACAGCGCCATACGTTTCCGAGGCTCGATCGGCAGCGAACCCAGCGGCTCAGGGTCGGACGAATCTGCCATCGGCGGACGATGTAATCGAAAAGTACATACGAGGAGTTGGAGGCGCTGCCGCGATTCAGAATGTGTTGAGCCGCGTCGAAAGCGGCACGGTCACTTTCGGCGTCGGGCCTCCCTTTCCTATTGAAATTCTTTCCAAATCACCGTCGCGACAGGCCATGATTGTGCATTTGCCCGCGGGAGATAGCTCCACGGTATTTGACAGTCAGAATGGATGGTTCAGTTCCCCGGCAGGCCCTGTTCGCGACATGCCTCAGGCGGACATCGAAGGCGCCAAGCTGGACGCGGATTTGCAATTCCCCATCAATGTAAAGAAGACCTTCCAGGAGTTGAAAGTCATAAGAACAGAAAGAATTAGTGACCACGACGCGATCCTGTTATTTGCCACGAATTCGTCTGGCCCGCCCTTGGA
>WNFG01005385.1_pt1 | contig 14104 bp, 9 predicted proteins | sample 5400431 | NCBI WGS metagenome assembly WNFG01 (sample SAMN13153346, study PRJNA577476) | soil metagenome | isolation source: 120 cm saprolite under Douglas fir tree site 2 hole 3 replicate 2 | place: USA:California | collected 2015-04-18
GAGTGATCACCGGGGCAGCGGGCGGCACTCCCATTGGCTTGGTGGGCCTGCGGCCCTTCTCCTCCCCCAACTGTGACCCACTGAATGGCTGGAACCCAAGCACAGTCAGCTTCATCAACGGCTGTCAGCCGGACGGCGTGCCGATCTTCGGCAGCATCTTTGCCCAGGACAACATCGCGAATTCCAGCTACCACGCGCTGCAGGTCATGGTCGAGAAGCGCTTCTCCGTGGGATTGCAGTTCCAGGCGGCATACACCTTTGGCAAGTCGCTCGACAACGCTTCGAGCTTTGAGAACCTGCTCAACCCTATCAATTTCCGGGCCAACCGCTCGCTGTCGCTCTTTGACGCGCGCCACCGCTTCGTCTTCAGCTACTATTGGGAGTTGCCAGTCCCCAAGAAGCAAGGCTTCGCGGGCAAAATTTTCAATGGCTGGGCCTTGTCCGGAATTACGAGTTTTCAATCCGGCTTCCCAATCCGGATTACGTCCCAGAGTGACCTCGAGCTACAAAATAGCTTCGATTTCGAGACACCGGGCGAGCCCAACCTTGTGGGAACCTTCCGGAGCCTGGATCCGCGCCAGAGTGTCTGCGCTCTCGGCACTGGCCCCAATGCCGGCCCCAACACGCCACCCACAGGTCCAGTGCCCTGCGTTCCCATTGCGGGTGGCTTTGATCCCAACATCTTCACAAACGCTACTGTGCGGTTGGGAACTATCGGCAACGCCCCGCGCTCAATTTGCTGCGGCAAGGGCATCAATAACTTTGAGATTGGCATCCTCAAGGCCACATCTCTCGCCGAGCGCGCACGGCTCGAGTTCCGCGCAGAGCTGTTCAACATGTTTAACCACGCGCAGTTCTTCGTCCCGGACGGCAACATTACCAACGGGAACGACTTCGGCCGGGTGAAGCGCGCGCGCGATCCTCGCTTGGTTCAGTTCGCACTCAAGCTGTTCTTCTAGGGGGAAACCAGAGGGCCGCAAAGTACAATCTTGGCCGTGGCAGGTAGCTTGGCCGCGTGCGCCCCATGTCAGTATCGCGTCACCAGGACGCCACTCAGACCTTGGATCGAGGGTACCCATGCACGAAGGCTTGAAGAAAGAGCTGGAGATTTACGAGAAGCGCACACCGCGCTCCCGTGAGGCCCATAGGAAGGCCGTCCCACGCATCCCACTCGGCGTAGCAAGCAATTATCGTGCCTACGAGCCGTATCCGCTGTTCGTCCGCGAAGGCCGCGGTGGGCACATCTGGGACCTCGATGGCAACGAGTACGTCGATTTTAATCTCTGCTTCGGCGCGCTGATGGCCGGCCACTGCCATCCAGCAGTCGTCCGCGCCGTTAAAGAGCGCTTGCACATCGGCACCATGTTCGGCATGCCACACGAAATGGAGTGGGCTCTGGCCGAGGAGATTTGCACGCGCTTCCCGGTGGAAATGGTGCGCTTTGGCAGCAGCGGCACCGAGGCCACCATGCACGCCATTCGCCTGGCTCGCGCGGCCACGGGCCGCGACCGCATCGTCAAAATGGAAGGGGGATACCATGGGCTGCACGACTCCGCCCTCGTCAGCGTGAAACCGAAAAGCGACCAGTTCGGTGACCCAGCCGCACCAACCCCGGTGCCAGCAGGCGCCGGCGTGACGACCGCGACGCTCCAGAACACGCTGGTGGCGCCGTTCAATGACCTCGCCGCTGTCGAGCGGCTGTTTGCTGCACATACGGGCCAAATCGCTGCGGTGATCGTTGAGCCCATCCTGATGAACGTCGGCATCTGCATGCCCGGCCCGGGGTATCACCAGGGTCTCCGGGAGTTGACGACCCGTCACGGCGCTCTGTTGATCTTCGACGAGGTCAAGACCGGCGCGAAGCTTGCCCGCGGCGGCGCCTGCGAGTATTTCGCAGTGAAACCGGACATCGTCTGCCTAGCGAAATCTATTGGCGGCGGCTTCCCCCTTGCGGCGTTTGCTGCGCGAAGGGAAGTTATGGACTTGATCGCGCAACACAAGGTGTTCCACGGGGGCACGTATAACACGAACCCGGTGTCGATGGCCGCGGGTCTGGCCATGTTCCGAGAGGTACTCATTCCGGCGGCCTACGAACACGTCAACCAAATGAACTCCCGGCTGGTCGAGGGCTACCGGAAGACGATCGAGAAAATGGGGCTCAATGCCTACGCCATTGGCGCGGGGGCGAATGGAGCGTTCATGCTTTACCCGAGGGAGATTCGCAACTACCGCGATTGGATCACCATTGATGTGGATCTCTGGCGGCATTATTGGTTCGGTATGGTGAATCGCGGTGTTCTGCCTCAACCCTATTGGTGGGATGAGCAGTGGACCATATCCGTGGCCCACACGGAGGAGGATATCGACCGCCACTTGACCACCTTCGAGGAGCTAGCGCCGCAGTTGGCGCGAGCGCAGCAGGAACGAATGGCCACTGCGGCCCCCTGAGCTATCTTGTCCGGCAGGAGATAGGCTTGTCCACCCCGGTGTCAAGCTCCGAGGAGACTTCGCACCTTCGGCGCGTGCTCGGGCAGCGCGACCTCGTCCTGCTGTTCGTGGTCGCCGTGCTGAACCTTAACCTGGTGCCCGTGGTAGCAGCCGACGGCCCGGTGACCCTGTGGCTCTGGCTGCTCGCACTATTACTGTTCTTCTGGCCGCAAGCCATCGCCGTAATCGAGCTCTCGCATCGCTATCCGAGCGAAGGGGGGATCTACCTGTGGACCAAGGAGCTGTTCGGCGATTTCCATGGGTTCCTCTCCGGCTGGTGCTATTGGACGAACAACGTCTTCTATATTCCCACTCTGTTGCTCTACGCAGTCGGCATTTCAGTCTATGTTGGAGGGGAACGCACACGGTTGCTGGGTGACAATCGGCTGTTCGTATTGCTGCTTTCGTTGAGCTTATTGTGGCTGATGGTGGGCCTGCACATCCGCGGTCTCGGTGTGGGGAAGTGGGTGAACAACCTGGGGGGAGTCGGCACGGTGATTACCGCGGTGGCGCTGATGAGTCTCGCTGCTTATGTATTGCGCAGCCAGGGAAGCCGGCTGACCCTCGCCAGCTTCCGCAGCGCGGGTGCCAACTGGCGGCTGGTTTCATCATTCGGCGTGGTGTGCTTCGGGCTGGTCGGACTGGAGTTGGCCTCGGTCATGGGCGATGAGATCCGTGATCCGCGGCGAACCCTACCGCGCGCGGTCCTGTGGGGTGGCATCATCTCCGGGGGGCTGTATGTGGGAGCGACTCTGGCGCTGCTGCTGGCCCTGCCGCAGCAGGAGATCGGCGTGGTGCAGGGCGTCCTGCAAGCGGTGGACCGGATGGCCCAGAATGCCGGCATCGCCTGGTTGGTTCGCCCGCTCGCGCTCCTGCTGAGTTTGGCGATTGCCGGGACGACCTCGGCGTGGCTCGGCTTCACGCGCGCTATGCAAGCCCGCATGTGGCCCTGCTGGTGCACGCGGGCCTTTCTTGTGTGTTCTTGGCCATGAGTTTTATTGGCGCCACGGTGAAAGAAGCCTACGAAATCCTGCTCCACCTAGCGGTCATCCTCCAGCTCATCCCTTTCCTTTACATGTTTGCCGCGCTGGTGCGTCTGGCTCGACACGGTGATCCAGCTCAAGCGTACTATCGGAAGGGGCCGCTGTTGACGGCAGGGTTCTCGGGCTTTGCCATCACGGCCCTAGGAATCGGATTGGCGTTTGTGCCCCCGCCCCAGATCTCGTCAATCTGGCGGTTTGAAGCGAAAACCATGATCGGCTCCGTTTTCTTTCTGGGACTTGCGGCGATGCTCTTCCGCATCTATGCCGCCCGCAAGCCGGGAAAGGCTTGGAAATTGGACAGAGCGAAATCTGTCTACCCGGGAGAGGGACTATGAAGAGTTACCGCATGTATATCAACGGCGAATGGGTCGAGAGTTGCCGCGGAACATACTTCCCTGTCCATGACCCTTCAACCGAAGAGGTCATCGCCGAAGTGCCCGACGCCAACGCGCAGGACGTTGACCGCGCTGTCGCCGCAGCGCGCGCGGCATTTGACTCCGGCCCTTGGTCGCAGAGCACCGCGCAGGACCGAGGACGGCTCCTGTTTCGCTTGGCCCAGAAGGTGCGCGATGAGACGCCACGGCTTGCCGAACTCGAATCACGCAACTGCGGCAAGCCCATTGTCGAGTCCGAATACGACATGGCGGACGTGGCCACCTGCTTCGAATACTATGGCGGGCTGGCAACAAAGGTACCGGGCCATGTGAATCCCGTCCCTGCCAACGCCCTGAGCCTTTCGCTGCGTGAGCCGGTCGGAGTAGCCGGCCAGATCATCCCGTGGAACTACCCGCTGCTGATGGCGGCATGGAAGCTCGCGCCGGCGCTGGCCGCGGGGTGCGCCTGCGTGTTGAAGCCCGCGGAACAAACCCCGCTGACGGCGCTAGAGATGGCCCAATGGTTCGAGGAGGTCGGGCTGCCGCCCGGGGTGGTGAACATCATCACTGGTTTCGGCGAGACGGCTGGCGCACCGCTGGTCCAGCACCCACAGGTGAACAAGATTGCGTTCACCGGCAGTGCCGCAGTGGGCAAGCAAATCGTCAAGATGGCCGCTGACACCGTGAAGCGCGTCACACTCGAACTCGGTGGAAAATCCCCAAACATCTTCTTCGCCGATGCCGATTTCGAAGCAGCAATTGACGGCGCGCTGTTCGGCGTGTTCATCAACCAGGGCGAGGTCTGCTCGGCCGGCAGCCGAATTCTGGTTGAGCGCACGATCTATTCTCGTTTCCGGGAAGCGATGACCGAAAAGGCCGGGCGCATCAAGCTCGGCCCGCCCCTGGAGCGCGAGACGAAAATGGGACCGCTGGTCAGTAAAGAACAGTACGAGCGCGTCAACTCCTACGTCGAAATTGGCAAGAAAGAGGCGAAGTTGGCCATCGGCGGCAGTCGCCCGGCAAACCCAGCCCGGGGCTATTACGTTGCGCCCACCATCTTCTATGATGTAGACAATAGCGCCCGCATCGCGCGAGAGGAAATCTTCGGACCCGTGGCTGCGGTCATCCCTTTCAATAACGAGACCGAGGCCATCCGCCTCGCTAACGACACTCCTTATGGCTTGGCCGCGGCCGTCTGGAGTCGCGACATCTTCAAGGTTTTCCGCGTCGTCAAGGCGCTGCGGGCGGGCGTCGTCTGGGTCAACCATATGCAGCCCACTTACGTGGAAGCGCCCTGGGGCGGATACAAGCAGTCGGGCTTCGGCCGCGAACTCGGCCCCTGGGGCATCGAAGAGTACCTGGAGACCAAGCAGGTCCACATCAATCTGGACGAACAACCGATTGGATGGTACTGAATGACCGCGATTCACCTGCACACGCCGATTCCTGGACCTCGCTCGCAGGAGTTGATGCGGCGCCGCGTGGCGGCGGTGCCGCAGGGAGCCTACCACGTCACGCCCATTTTCGTCGCTCGTGCTGAGGGCGCCGTGCTCGAGGACGTTGATGGCAATCGGCTAATCGACTTCGCCGGGGGCATCGGCTGCCTCAATACAGGGCACCGGGCCCCGCGGGCCGTGGCGGCGATCCGCGCGCAACTCGACCGGTTCTTGCACACCTGCTTCCACGTGACGCCCTACGAAGACTATGTGACTCTGGCGGAACGCCTGAATGCGCTCGTGCCGGGTGATTTCCCCAAGAAGACCTTGCTGGTCAATAGCGGCGCCGAGGCTGTGGAGAACGCCGTAAAGATTGCGCGCGCCTATACACGCCGGCCCGCGGTGATCTGCTTCGAAGATGCCTTTCACGGGCGCACCTTGCTCACGCTCTCCCTAACCAGCAAGACGCATCCCTACAAGAGCGGCTTTGCGCCCTTTGTCGGCGACGTCTACCGCATCCCCTACGCCTACTGTTACCGCTGCGCCTATTCGCTGCGGTACCCATCGTGTAACGTCTTCTGCGCTCACCACCTTGAAGACACTTTCAGGCGTAGCGTGGCAGCCGAATCGGTGGCCGCCGTCGTCGTTGAACCGGTGCTGGGCGAAGGGGGATTTGTGGCGCCTCCGCCGGAGTTCTTTTCGATCCTGCAGGGGATTTGCCGTCGCCACGGTATCCTGTTCATCGCCGATGAGGTGCAGACAGGTTTTGGACGCACGGGCGCTTTTTTCGCCTGCGAGCGCTATGGCATCGCGCCGGACATCCTGGTAACTGCGAAATCGCTGGGGGGCGGGCTGCCGCTGGCGGCGGTTACCGGCCGGGCGGAGATCATGGATACGCCGGGTGTCGGAGCCCTGGGCGGAACGTTCGGGGGAAACCCATTGGCGTGCGCCGCGGCGCTCGCAGTGCTTGAAGCTTTTGACCATGACGGCCTCCTTCCCCGCGCCGAACTGATCGGTGAGCGTTTTCGCGCGCAGGCTCGCGCTTGGCAGCAGCGTTGGTCGGCCATCGGCGACATCCGCGGGTTGGGCGCGATGCAAGCCATCGAGTTGGTGCGCTCACAGGCCTCCCGCGAACCAGCCGAAGAGGAAGCCAAACAGATTGTGCGCTATTGCTACGAGCATGGTCTCATCGTGCTTTCCGCTGGCAGCTATGGAAATGTGATTCGGCTGCTTGTGCCCCTAGTCATCTCCGACGAGCAGCTCGCCGAGGGGTTGGGCGTGCTGGAGGCCGCATTCCAGACGGTTCTGGAACCTAGGTCGCAGGCGGTGTCGCCCCCCACGTAGCGCGCGCGTGCGCCAAACGAACTCCGCCGTGACCCCGTCACTTCTATATCGGCTTCAGAGAGGACCTCCACAACAAGTTACAAGAAGCATGACGGAGATCGGTTATAGTCCTTGATCCCTGCATAAGAGGAGATGTTGAGCGTGACCAGCCATGACTCGCAGGCCGTAGTGCCCAGCCTGTGGAGGCCCTTAGGCGTCAGCACGTTTCGTAACCTCTTGCTAGCCGACATCGCTTCTGATGTTGGTACATTCATGCAGAGCGTGGGAGCGGCCTGGCTTATGGTGTCGCTCAACGCCGGACCTTTATATGTCGCACTCACGCAGACGGTGAGTTCCCTGCCATTCTTCATCTTCGCCCTGCCCGCGGGAGCCATCGGCGACATCGTTGACCGGCGCAAATTGATTTTGTTTACAGAGGTTTGGATGGCGGGTGTCGCCATTGTCCTGGCCACAGTGACGATCAGCGGCCTCATGTCTCCGATACTTTTGCTGATCCTCACATTTGGCCTCTCAGCGGGAGACGCGTTCGAGAGTCCAACCTGGCGCGCTGTTTTGCCCGAACTGGTTTCGAAGGAAGATCTCGCATCCGCTTCGGCCCTCAACGGCATCGAATTCAATTTTGCCCGAGCCATTGGACCGGCGATGGCCGGCATCATCATCGCGGCGGCGGGTGTGGGTACTGCATTTGCCATCAATGCGGCATCCTTTCTGGGTGTCATCCTCGTCGTGGCCCGCTGGAGGCGGCATCCTCGCAAACGAACAACTCCTGCCGAGACGTTGAGCGGCGCAACAGCCGCGGCGATCCGATACGTGCGCTATTCACCGGGTCTTCGCGCGCTGCTTTTTCGTGCGGGGATAGTTATGTTTTTCGCCAGCGGACTTCTTGCGCTGTTGCCCGCGGTTGCGCACGAAGTCAGCAAAAGTCCAACGGGCTATGGATTCCTGCTCGGTTCGTTCGGTTTCGGCGCTGTGCTGGGTGCCCTGGCAATGCAGCGGGCCCGGGCCCGGTGGTCGGCCGAAGCGGTGGTGTCGGGGGGAGTTTTGGTTTTTGGACTCAGCACGATGGCCGCGGGCATGTTTCATAATTTGCCGACACTGAACGCAGCCATGCTCATTGCAGGCGCGGCATGGATTGTTTTCATCTCGCTCTTCAATGTGATCACTCTGAACCATACTCCCGACTGGGTACGCGCTCGAGTACTTGCCGTCTGGCTGCTCGTGTTTCAAGGAGCGATGGCAGGTGGAAGTGCTGTATGGGGTGCGCTGGCGACCAGGACTGGCATTCATGTGGCGCTGATTTGGGCCGCTGCCGGAACCATCGCCACCGCAGCACTGGGGCTGTTGTTCAAGCTGCCTGACTTGACGGTCGACCTCACGCCGTGGGTCCACTGGAAGCTGCCCATCATGTCGAATGAAGACCCGGCTATCACCGATTCTGGCCCGGCTCTTGTCACAGTCGAATACGATGTCGAGCCAGAGCATCAAGCACGGTTTCTTCAGGCAGTCCACAAATATGAACGCATTCGTCGTCGCGACGGCGCATACCAGTGGGGAATCTTTCGGAACCTCGAAAGTCCAAACCGTTACGTAGAGATGTTCCTCGTGGATTCCTGGGCGGAACACATGCGCCAGCACGAACGTTCGACCCATGCCGATCGCGAAGTGGAGGAACGCGTGCAGAGTCTCGCTCGCGGGACACCGAAAGTACATCACCTGGTGCGCCCCACACCAAAACTCTAGAGGTAGCCATTTGACGCGATCCATCGGGCTTCTGTAGGTACTCCCCTCCCTTGTCCAACGGAGCCGTCCAGAGTTGAAAGCGAAGGTCTGGCTTGATACTATCCGCGCAAATGGTCGAGGATAGGGTCCGCCTCCACTTTGGCGACTATCTGGGCAAAGCCGAAGTGGCCATTTATTCCATACTTGCCGTGTTGCTTTCTGTCACGGCCCTAGCGGCGATTGCGAGCGCTGGCAAACTGCTCTGGGATGGCCTCAGCCACTGGGCCATGGCGACCGAGACACTGCGAGTGTTGGACCAATTACTGCTTGTGCTGATGCTGGTGGAAATTCTGCATACGGTGCGCATCTCCATCCGCTCGCATATTCTGTTTACCGCCGAGCCTTTCCTGGTTGTAGGCCTGATTGCCTCGATCCGGCGCATCCTCGTGATTACCTTAGAGGCGGCCACCATCACCAAAGAAGGAAAGTGGTCGACCGAAGGCGCCAGCATCTTTCGCGCTTCCATGATTGAGCTTAGCTTGCTCGGGATACTCGTCCTCGTTTTGGTATTCTCTATTACACTCTTGCGTCGTTACGCTCCCGCCCCGAAAGACTTCAAGGTCATCTGAAGCCAGAATACCCTCCCCACGCCTACCGAAAATTTCGGAGCCTCGCTGCGGGTCCTCGGCCAGGCGAACCTGCCCCACCATGCCCCCCAATGGAGATTCGCTCGCCCTCCAGGATCGATGACGGTGGTTGGACTGCGAACACCGTTTTGGCAGGCCCGGCCTTCTGGGATGCGACTGCCGATCACCTATTCCGAAGGCACCGCAGATGGTCAGAGAAGTGCTAAACAGGTTGCCTATTTGTACATAGCCGGCTCGAGGCACACCCATGTGAAGTAGAATAGTCCGTTGAAAACAATTGTGGCTCCCGAATGTGATTCGCCAAAAAGGATAGAGTGAGATGAGATCAGGCAAGACGCCTGTGGTGCTGATGGGAAAGTTGTTTCTGTGCCTTTGGGCCGTGGTTGCATGCGCCCAGGAGCTCCACTGGGATAAGTCTATGGCCGCTGCCGGAAAGGCTCGTCAGGAAGGCCGCTACTCCGAGGCTGAGAGACTGTTTATAGACGCAATCAAAGAACTGGAGGAATTCGGACCCGGAGACCCACGCTTGCCCGCTAGTTTAAGCAGCCTAGCGGAACTCTATCGTACGAGCAGCAAGTATACAAAGGCTGAGGCGCTTTATAAGCGGGCGCTGAAGATCCGGGAGAAGACTTTGGGGCCAGACCACCCCGAGGTGGCCACGAGCCTGAACAACCTCGCGGTTCTCTACCACGACGAGCGCAAGAATGCCGAAGCCGAAGCGCTCTACAAGCGGGCGCTGACGATCCGGGAGAAGACCTTGGGCACAGACCACCCCGAGGTAGCTACGAGCCTGAACAACCTTGCAGTTCTTTACCACGACGAGCGCAAGAATGCCGAGGCCGAGCCCCTTGACAAGCGGGCGCTGGCGATCTGGGAGAAGACCTTGGGGCCAGACCATCCCCAGGTAGCCACGAGCCTGCACAACCTTGCGGTTGTCTACCACGACGAGCGCAAGTATGCCGAGGCCGAGCCGCTCTACAAGCGAGCGCTGGGGATCTGGGAGAAAGCTGGGGGGATGGAGAACCCGGAGGCAGCCGCCACTCTTAACAGCTTAGGGGAGCTTTACCGCACTCAGGGAAAATATGCCGAGGCTGAGCCGCTCCACAAGCGGGCGCTGGCGATCTGGGAGAAACCTGGGGGGCCGGAGAATCCGGAAGCGGCTGCCACTCTTAGCAACTTGGGGGAGCTTTACCGCACTCAGGGAAAATATGCCGAGGCCGAGCCGCTCTACAAGCGGGCGTTGGCGATGTGGGAGAAAGCTGGGGGGCCGGAGAACCCGGAGGCGGCCGCCGCTCTTACTAGTTTAGGGGAGCTTTACCGCACCCAGGGCAAGTATGCCGAGGCCGAGCCGCTTTTCAAGCGAGCGCTGGCAGTCAAGGAAAAGAGCCTCGGGCCCGAGCACCTCGACGTGGCCATAAGTCTAAGCAACTTAGCGCTGCTCTACAATTATGAGGGCAAGTACTCCGAGGCTGAGCCCCTCTACAAGAGAGTGGTGGCGATCCGGGAGAAGAACTTGGGCCCAGAACACCCGGACGTGGCGCAGTCTCTGGATGCTTACGCCGCGCTGCTTCGCCAGGCGGGCCAAAAAGCTGACGCAGAGAAAATGGAAGCCCGGGCAAGGAAGATCCGAGCCAAGCGCCCGCGATAGGCCGAACCAGGACAAGACTTGCATTAGAACTCAGAATGACGATAGTTCTTTTTTGCCTGCGCTGTCCGACTCTTTGGAAGTGCGTAGAGCTTCTTAGCTGCTAAGCACATCGCAGGCACTTCACGCGGTAGGCGGAGAAGTCTCCCTCGTGTTTCGTGGGAATGCAGACGTGCTCGGCTTCTATCTGCTTCCAGACACGTTCATGCATTTCGGGGCTGATGATCACTTCTCTGGCATTCGCGCCTGAGCAATATCGCGCCGCGCGGTTGACTGCATCTCCAATCACGGTGAACTCCATGCGGTCTGTCGTGCCGATGAATCCGTGGACCACCTCCCCGCAGTGGATGCCGATGCCGATCTCGCAGGTTGGCAGTCCGCGAGCCTTTCGGTGTGTGTTCAATTCCACCACCACGGCCTGCATAGCCAACCCAGCACACACGGCTTGTTCATGTTGCTGCGGATCCGGCTCGGGGCTGCCGAAAACCGCCAGAATCGAATCTCCGACGTACTTGTCCACCGTGCCGCGGTGGGCGAAGACGATGGGCACCAGGGCGCCAAAATACTGGTTGAGCATTTCGACGACGTCGTCCGGTTCCATGTCTCGCGCGAGGTTGGTAAAGCCGCGCACGTCGGAGCAAAGGATAGTCACCTCGCTGCGCTCGCCGCCCAGTCGCAGGCGTCCGCGATGAGCCAGCAGGTGCTCGACGATCTTTGGAGAGAATTGCCGTTTCAGGTTGCCCATGGCGATCGATTCGCGCCGCAGCTTCTCCTGCATCTGATGGCTGGCCACGGCCATGGCGGCATACTGGGCAACTACCAACATAAGACGCAGATCCATCTCGGTGAAGGCCGCTTCCTTGCTGGGGTGGTCTGCACAGAGCACCCCGAGGGCTTCTTCCTGCCAGACCAGCGGCACATACATGCCTGATTCCATCTGCTCCCGCACGATGCTTCTGCTTGGTGCGTCTTCCGTACGACGCTTCCAGATAAATCCTTTGCGCGTGGTTAGAGCCCGCCGGGCCAGCGTTTCGCTCACGGAAGGCTGTCCCGCGGAGTGAAAGGCCTTCAGTAACAAGGCATCCGTGCCGGGTTCGCGCAGAACCAAGGCCCAGCGCGCCGCCTGCGGGATGACCTCGACAAGCCGATCCACAATGGTCAGCAGCAGGGTATCGAACCGCGTTTTGGAAGCAAATTGCAGCGGCAATTCGTAGAGCAACTTCAGCCGCCGCTTCGCGCCTCCCGTGGCTTTTTCCACGGGCACAGAGGGCGCGACCGTTGCATCCACGTGTTGAGCGATGGCAACGGCCTCTTCTTCGTGGCTCGCCTGCCGCGAGGGATGTCCCCGTTTCCAAGTAGCTGGTCTGGGTTGTCGGAGCTCGCGTTTCCAGCGCTTCCACACAGAGGGTCGTTTGCCCCGCTTGGATAACATCTCCGACCTTGAGCTCGCGCTTGCCTTGGCCCTTGATCTCCACGGCGCTCAGCAGCGTGCCACGCGAGCTGTTCAGGTCTTCAATCCAGAATTGACCGTTCTCCTCCCAGATGCGCCCGTGTCGCCGCGACACCTTTAGATCGGGAGAGAGGTCCAGATCGATGTGCTCTTTATCGTCGGGCCGCCCGAATAGCACCTCGCTCTTCGGCGTCTCGAAGACCCTCTCCGTGCCGCGATAGGAAGATACGATTCGCATGGCGGATCAAATGAAGCGCTGACGGGCCCCGGAGAAAAGCTGCATGAACCCATGGGGCGGTCTCTTGTTCCCTGCTCGCTTTGAGATCATTCGACGGGCTGGCCTGCTAAAAGTTATAGGAAACGCCCACGAGAGGCACGGCAAGGGCGCGGAGTCCGGCGTTGTCCAATTTCAGCAGCACGTTCGCCGTGATCACCAGATTGGCGAACAGCCGGAGCTTGAGGCCGAGCGATGCGTTGGTGATATTGTAGTCCGTACGCGTTTGACCCACATTCGGATGAGTCGTCCCCGGGGTCAATGTCGTGCACGCCTGGTCGCTGCATTTTCCTAGATCCGTGTAGGGGCTGGAGATGAGTTGCGGAGCACGGAACAATCTTTGCCCGTAAATGTCGAAGGCGGCCGTCAGCCGCTTAGCTACAGCCACGTCCGCCCCAACGATATATACAAACCGGCTGGGAAGCGAACCCTTGGCGCTAGCAGGCGTGGTGCCCGGCACCAGGCTTCCCCCGGCGAGCCTGGATTCGCCGTTCCACTCATAACCCACCTCAGCGTGCGGGGAAATACGGGCCTCGTAGGATAAGACGCCGAATGGCTTGACTCCCGTCGCGCCGGAGCCCAGGAAATTCAATTCGTCGCCGCTGGGCAAGCGGACATCCACCCCCAGGGCGAACCCGGCCCGCTCCCCTCTATATACCGTGTATTTTCCGCGGAGGACCGCATCGCCAATCCCTGCGGCCTTTACAGAATCGGAAAACGAGGCCTGTAGGCACGCCTGCCCTGCCGGAATCTGGCCACAACTCTGAGTGAGGGCAGGGTTCGAGGTGTTGAACTGATGGAAGGCATTGCCGGGAGAACCGGTCGCAAATGAATTGGGGACAATCGTGGCGTTGGAGGTAACTCGCATCCGCACATCCAGAAACGGGATCGCGGCCGAGAAATCGAGGTGCCGTCCGATGCCATAGGTCAGGTAAATCGTGTATTGATGCACCTGAAGGTCGATGTTGTTAGTCGTTTGGATAAAGTCGCGCACGAAGCATGGGTCGCCATCGTATTTTGTTCCTTTCAGTCCGTCCGGGTTTCCGCAGGACGGTATATTGGGGGGCCGAGGAGGGAAGGGTTGGTGTTGGAGAACGGAGGGAAGTTTGCTCATGTTCAGCCCGTCTATCGAGCTGAAATTGAAGTATTGATAGCTGAAACCCAGAAACAACTTGTGGCGCCCAATCGTGCTCGCGCGCTCGCCGATGATGGGCCCGAGGCTCTCATCGGTCGAGGGAGTGAAGGTCTTAAGCGAAGGATTATAGACGAAAGTGATGCCGGAAGAGGGCGAAGCAACGGGCAATTGAGATACCTGGATACCCACAGCTTCATTAATTGGCGTGAAAGTAGCCACGAAATCGTTCTCGAAGTGAGCCTCATGACCGCGGGCGGTGAGCAACACCTGCCTTGGATCCCCATTCGCCCCACTGAGTGCAAGCGGGCCATACACCTGCGGGATTGAGCACACCAGCTTATCGCTCAAGGTTCCATTCAATGGGCAGACCTGCGCCGAGGCGCCGCAAGCCCCTAGAAAGAATAAGAACAGAGAAGCCAGAACCCCACGATTAAACATACGGAGTCCTCCTCGTGCTTGTCCGTGACCGATGCCGGTGCGATTCTCGCATGTGCTCTTCGTTCGCCGGGTATTCTACCTATCCAACTTCCTCATGGGGTGTGGGCCGGAG
>WNFG01002999.1_pt1 | contig 14098 bp, 9 predicted proteins | sample 5400431 | NCBI WGS metagenome assembly WNFG01 (sample SAMN13153346, study PRJNA577476) | soil metagenome | isolation source: 120 cm saprolite under Douglas fir tree site 2 hole 3 replicate 2 | place: USA:California | collected 2015-04-18
GTTGTGCGGCCGCAGATGACTCGAGCAAAGCGGCAAAGTTACGCACGGTAGAAGAACTGGTAAACGTAACCACATGAGGACGTCGCGCAGGATTTGTCAACGCGTCGTGCAAGCGTTTCCCCGACGCGCGCGGCACAACTGTTTCATATGCTTCCACCACGTCGACGAGTGCGCCCGCAAGTCGCAACTCCCGGGGAATCACGTCACGGGCAACTTTCGCCCGCACCAGCAGTGCCCGCTTCCCTTTCACTCGCCGCCGCAGGCTCCGGACGACAGATTCGGCAATATACTCCTTCGGCACGACATGTACTTCGATCCCGCGCTGCTCGAGAGCATTTTTGGTTGCCGGGCCGATTGCCGCGACATGCAAGTGCTTGAAGTTCCTCTTCGTCAGGCGCAGCTTCTGCATCCGCTGCCACAACGCCTCCACGCCGTTCACACTGGTAAGGATCAACCAGTCGTACCTACCAAGATTCTTGAGCGCGGAATCCAACGGTTTGAAAGAGCGCGGCTTGCGGATCTCAATAAACGGAATCTCAAGAACATCCGCGCCCAGCTTGCGCAGCTCGCAGGAGAGCGATCCCGCCTGGTGGCGGGCGCGGCCGACGAGGATTCGAACTCCGCTCAGCGCTAAGGTCGTCGATGATTCATGTTTCTTTTGCATTTGGCTAAAACTCGGGCAATTCCACTACGCCGGACGAGTCCGCACACAAGGGCTTCACGGTTGCGGCGGCACGGCGAATCCGCGACCGTAGACGGCTGCGAGGATTTCGTCTCCGCCGCGGCGCAACAAAGCTTCGCCGACTTCGTTTCCTAATTCTTCAGGACTGTCGATGCTGCCCTCACGTGATTCGCGAAGAAGTCTGGTGCCATCAGGATCGGCGACGATGGCTTCGAGATGCAACTTGCCTTTGCGCATTGCGGCTAACGCTCCGATGGGGACCTGACAGCCTCCGCCCATGCGATTCAATAAGGAGCGCTCGCAAGTGGTCGAAACCCGCGCAGCGAAATCATCCAGAAATTCCAACTCGTGTCGCGTAACGGTGTTACCTTCACGAATTTCAATCCCGAGGGCTCCCTGCCCCGCTGCCGGGCACATCGTTTCGGCAGGAATGACGTACTTCATCAGCTCAATCTTGCCGAGACGTTTCAGCCCCGCTGACGCGAGAATGATGGCATCGTATTCGCCTTGCTCGAGTTTTCGCAGGCGCGTATCGACGTTGCCACGCAGGGGATGAATGTCGAGATCGGGGCGGATGGCCTTCAATTGCGCCTGACGGCGCAGGCTGGATGTGCCGACGCGCGCGTCTTGGGGCAGCTCTTCGATCTTCGAATACTGGCGCGAGCAGAAGGCGTCGCGAGGGTCCTCCCGTTCCGTAATAGCAGCGATTTCGAATCCCGGTGAAAGTTCGGTGGGCAGGTCCTTCAACGAGTGCACGGCGAGATCGACGCGACCAGCGGCGAGTGCCTCTTCGATCTCTTTGGTGAAAATTCCTTTCCCCAATCCGCCCTTGGCGCCGACCTGGGCCAAAGGGACGTCAGTAATTTTGTCGCCGGTAGTGTGGATGATTTCGATTTCCACTTCGTGGCCGCGCGCGCGGAGAAGCGCGGCGATGTGATTGGCCTGCCAGAGGGCGAGTTGCGAGCCGCGTGAGCCTATGCGGAGCTTGAGCATCACCGGTTGGACTTCCATCCGTACAATGCCATGAAGCCGATGGCCGCAATCCAGATAAGAAGAGCATTAACCAAAGCCGCTGCGACCATCGAAGCGTTATGAATGCCCACAGCCGAAGCAATTATGTACACCCCTGGAACGATCGGCCAGGTCGAATGCGTGACAAATGACAATGCCAGCAACGCCGCGGATAAGACCACCCCGACAAGTGCGCTAACCGCAATCAATCGCATTTTTAATGTCATGGCAGTAGCGACTATCTCCCCTGTCATGTGCTCGCGATCCTAGTTTGTCGTTCTGCGGCACCGCGTCTTTAGTCAGTCTTTCTCCCGCAGATTAAACAGCCTCCGCACAACGTCAATCACCGTGGTTGCTTCTGCTTCGCGGGCCGCGGTCTTCAGCGTGGTGATGGGCGTGTGCATAACTTTGTTGATGATGCCGCGGGTCAGGGCTTCCACCGCAATTTCTTGCTCCGGCGACAGCGGGCCAAGCCTGCCGCGCACGCGGTCGATTTCAGCCTGGCGAATGGTTTCGAGATGATCCTGCAGCGACACGATCGTTGGTACGACATCGAGCGTCTGCTGGCGAGCTTCGAAGCGCTCCACTTCGCTCGCAATGATGGCCTCGGCACGCTCAGCTTCTTTTCTCCGGTCGGCGACATGAGTGGAAACGGCCTGCTGCAAGTCGTCGATGTTGTAGGTGAAGATGCCGTCAAGCTTGCCCATCTCGGGTGCCACGTCTCGAGGGACCGCGATATCGATGAAAAACATGGGCCGGTTCTTACGGCGCGCCAGAAATTGTTCGCCGTGTTCGCGGCGGAAAATCGCATGCGGCGAACCGGTGGACGTGATGACGATGTCGGCGCGATCGCAGGTGTTGTAGAGATCGTCGAATCTAATAGCTTCGCCGTTGAACTTGTGCGCCAGGCCAACCGCGCGCTCGTAGGTGCGATTGGAGACGAAAATCGACGTGCAGCCGTGGGCCATCAGGTGGCGGGCGGCCAGTTCGCTCATCTTTCCCGCGCCGACGATGAAAACCGTTTTCCCTTGCAGCGTGCCAAAAATCTTCTTGGCCAGTTCGACTGCAACCGATGCGATCGACACTGACGACGATCCCACCGCCGTCTCCGTGCGCACGCGCTTGGCGACCGCAAAAGTACGGGTAAAGAGCTGCTCAAGTTGAGCGCGTGCCGCGCCGACGGCGCGAGCAGTGGCATAAGCCTCTTTCACCTGACCGAGAATCTGCGCTTCGCCCACGACCATGGAGTCCAAACTGGAGGCGACGCGAAAAAGGTGGCGCACAGCATCCTTCTCGCGGAACTCGTAAAGGTGCGCGTCGAGTTCCTCGGATTTGAGATGAAAGTGTTCATGCAGAAAACCGCGCAAGTCAGCTGCTCCGTTGGTGGTATGAGTGACCAGTTCCACGCGATTGCAGGTCGAGATCACCATGCCTTCTTCGATTCCGGGATAGGCGGTCAGATCGCGGCAGGCGTCGGGCAGACGCGACTCGGAAATCGCCAGGCGTTCCCGCAGGTCGAGTGGCGCGCTGTTGTGATTCACGCCGATGAGTTGGATTCTCATGAGGCGGCAAACCTGTGCATGGCGCTGAAATAATTGGCGATCCAGGCCACGATGGCGGCGACGAATGCGAAGGTAGCGAGGAAGGCGGCGCGTCGGCCACGCCATCCCGAGTTCCAGCGGGTGAAGACCATCACCATGTAGACAGCCCACATCAGCAGCGAAAGCAAAATCTTGGGGTCGAGAAAATTCACGCTTCCGTAGGTCGAGACGGCCAGCACGGAACCCGTGAGCAGGCCAAGGGTCATGAACGGAAAGCCGAGCAGCAGCGAACGGTAGCCGATCTGATCGATGACTTCAAGCGCGGGCAGATAGGAAAACAGGCTACTCGGTTTCTTCGCCTTAAGTCTGCTCTCCTGCAACAGGTATAGAAGACTAGCCCCGAAGCTTAGTAATAGCGCGGAATATCCCGTGAAGATGAGGGCGATGTGGGCGATCAACCATCCTTTCTGCTGGACGGTGGAGGTGAATACAAAAGGCTGCTGGCCTGTGGCAGCGATAAATGTCAGAAAGAAAACAATAGGAAACACGACCACGCCCGGAGAAATAGTTTTGTAAATCAGATAGACGATCATGAAAAAGGACATCGAAGCGAACGCCAGCAGCGATTCGCCGTTGTGCACCGATGCCCACACGACATGATCGGAGAGAAAGACTTCGACCAGAGACACGAAGTGAAAGACCATGCCCAGGCTGGCCGCATTCAGGGCGACGCGGCTGAAAAGGTCGCTGGTGCGGGTAAGGGCTACGAAGGCGTAGACCAGTCCGATCAGATAGCAAGCCAGCGCGAAGCGAAGCCAGAGTAATGACATAAGTTACGTAAAGATGAGGGTCGCTAAATCTTGGCGCAAATGGAAAGCCAGATTTCGCATTTGCCCAGAGATTATAGACTGCTTCTCGCAGGGTCCAGTAATCCCGCTCTGGCCCGTTACGGATTAACACGTGAATACCTAGGGTCGTGTGAGTCGATAAACACTCCTCCCGTTGCAACTTTTCTTATCCTCTTCGCCAAAGGCCATGATTCGGTATCCAGTAAAAAGAAACCCTACTCCACTCCCAGGCTGCTAAGCGATTCTTCGAGTAGTGCGCCATCGACTACGAGGCGGCGGCCTTGGGCCCGGACATTTTCCAGTTCGTCGAAAGCGCGAAATAGCCGGAGCTTGGCAGCGGCGTATTGCTCTGCGTCGCTAAGCGGACGACCGTGGCCCCTGCTCCATTCAGTGACCGCCTTTTCCGGTACCAGCACACTGACGGAGTACGTGAGCTTGCGGTCAGACGTCACGTCGAAGACGTACTCCGTGGCCGGAACGTCTGGATCGTCCGGCAGCGCCGGGCGCTTGCCCACGAAGTAGTACTGGTAGACGTAGCCTTGCGCGCCGGCGTAAGTCTTCATACGGCGAACGGTCATAGGGAACATTATGCTCCAGCAGGATCGAACAAGGCGTTGCCGGCGCGGTAGAGGTGGCGCCAATTAGCTAAGGTATATCCTGTATTGCCCCTCTCTGGATGCGGCGCTATTGTCGGGGTGTCAACATCAAGGTCCTGTTCGATTCTGCCGGACCTGCAAAGCGGTCATGGGTTAGCGTCGGTGGCGCGCCGACGTTCGGACCCTCACGACCGCTTTCTTCTTGCCCCAAACACAGTTTTTTCCTCTTCCAATCCTCCGAGCAGCAGACTGCAACGCGAGATTGTACCGCCCTCATCTCGACCTATTCCACTAGGTTACGCCCCTATTCTGAAGTTCTTGATGAGAAAATCCGCAGTTTGTCCACCGCCACAGCTATTCAGCAGCTATGATGAAGCGCATTTTCTGAGGTCTGGGCAATCCATTCGGAGAAGACACAAGCAATGACCAGCACTGGCTTGCGGTGGTGGCGAATGCTGTCTGTCTGTGGCGTTCTTGTGATCCTGACCGGCGTGATGACGCGTGTTAGGCAAACGGTAAGGGCGGCGAATGAATTCGATCTCGTCGTCGCCGGTGGGCGCGTGATGGATCCGGAGTCGGGACTGGACGGCATCCGCAACGTGGGCATCATGGGAGGCAAAATCACCGCGATCTCAGCCACACCGTTGCAGGGTAAGACAACAATCGAGGCCAACGGGCTTGTTGTTGCGCCCGGTTTCATCGATCTCCATGAACACGGGCAGCAGCCGCGCAACTACCAGTTCCAGGCTCACGATGGGGTTACGACCTCGCTGGAACTCGAGGTTGGAACCGGCGACATCGACAAATGGTATGCCGAGCGCGAGAACCAGAGCCTCATCAACTTTGGCGTGAGCGTGGGGCACATTCCAGTTCGCATGCGCGTAATGAAGGATCCCGGGAAATGGCTTCCCCTTGGAGATGCGGCGCACCGCGAGGCTACTCCCGAGGAACTCGAGTCCATCGAGAAGCAAGTGCAGCTGGGACTGCAGCGCGGTGCCCTCGCGTTAGGAATGGGAATCAACTACACGGCTGGCGCGTCGCACCAGGAGATCGTCGACATGTTCCGCATCGCGGCGAAATACGCAGCTCCGGTGCATGTGCATCTGCGCTACGCAGGAATCCTGGAGCCGCAGACCGGGCTGGCGGCGCTCGAAGAAGTCATCGCGGCTGCAGCGGCCACGGGAGCTCCGCTGCATGTGGTCCACATCACCAGCATGGGATTACGCGATACTCCGCAGCTCCTGGCGATGGTGGAGGGCGCGCAAAAGCGAGGGCTCGATGTGACGACGGAATGTTATCCCTACATCGCGGCCAGCACGGACCTGGCCTCGGCGATCTTCGATCCGGGCTGGCAGCAGCGAATGGGCATCACTTACAAAGACTTGCAATGGGCCAAGACCGGCGAGCGGCTGACCGCTGAAACTTTCGATAAATATCGCAAGGAAGGAGGAATCGTCGTCATCTATTCGATTCCAGAAGCGGTCGTGCGCACAGCGGTTTCGAATCCCATGGTGATGGTCGCCAGCGATGGCATGCGTATCGAGGGACCGAAGGTTCATCCTCGTGGACAAGGAACCTTCGCGCGCGTGCTCGGACATTACGTGAGAGAGGAAAAAGCGCTGGACCTGATGACCGCATTGCGCAAGATGACGCTGATGCCAGCCCAGCGTCTGGAAAAACGAGCGCCCATGTTCAAAGGTAAGGGAAGAATCCGCGTGGGTGCAGACGCCGATATCACGATCTTCGACGCCGAACACATCATTGACCGCGCAACCTTCGACGAGCCTCTGCAGTACTCCGACGGAATTCGATTTGTACTGGTGAATGGCATTCCGGTCGTTCGCGACGGCAAATTGGTGGAAGGCCTATTCCCTGGACACGCGGCGCGGGCTCCAGTTCAGCCGTAGGTCGAAGGCTCCGCGACCTGAAATCATAAACTCCACGGCAGTGAACGTGTGGCGCGGGCACTCCTGCCCGCGAAATCTAACCACAATCAAGGAAGCCGCAACTCGAGTTCAGAGCTTGCCAGGGGTAAAGACCCAGGGATTGAAGCTGTGGGGAAACTTCGGCTTTTCATATGGCGCCCGGCATTTCGCGGGCAGAGCCTGCCCTGAGCTTGTCGAAGGGAGTGCCCGCGCCACAAATTCACACTCTCCATCCGCGCGCCCTCGCCAACCGACCGTCCGGCTCTTCCCATTTTCGGAAAGCTATCCGGTTTCCCGAACAACAAAATAATTTCTTAACAAACCATTCAACACGTGGTTAGAATGCGAAATATTTTGACGAGTAATCACGTCCCCAAGCGCCACGTTGCGGAGGAGCGCGCCACCCTGCGGGAAATGCGCGCCGGGAAAGAAGGAAAAATGTAGCTGATCTTCACCAAAGCCCAGGAGGCTATCAATGTACAAGCAAAGCAGTGCGACCGCCCAGCGTTCTGCGCTGGCGGCGAGTCTGATGCTGTTGTTTGCTCTCCCCCTATTAGCCCAGTCCGGTCCCACCACCGACAGGCGCAACGTCCATCACGACCTCTCCCTGCCCCTCAGCGAAATGATCCGGCACGTTCCTCCACCGTCTCTAACGCGCCGCCCAGTCGAGCCTCTGAAGCGCATTCCTCTTCCTCCCGGCTTGGAGCAGTTGCAGGAAGATCCCGTGCTGCAGACCGCGACAGTTCCACCCCCCACTCCCCCTGTCCTGCAGAGTTTCGAAGGTCTGGGTAACGGCCAGTACGGCTTCAGCGTAACTGGCGCCCCACCTGACACCAACGGCACCGTCGGCGCTACTCAATATGTGCAATGGGTCAACACCTCATTCGCCATCTTCAACAAGGCCAACGGCGCTCTGATTTCCGGACCGACTGCGGGAAACACTATCTGGTCCGGATTTGGCGGCGGCTGCCAGACCAACAATGACGGCGACCCCATCGTGGTCTATGACAAGCTGGCTCAGCGCTGGGTCTTCAGCCAATTCTCCGTTTCGACCACGCCGTACCTGCAGTGCATCGCGGTTTCGACTACCTCGGACGCAACGGGAACCTACAATCGCTATTCGTTCCAGTACAGCAACTTCGACGACTATCCGAAGATGTCGGTGTGGCCCGATGCATACTACGTAACCTTTAACATGTTTGCCGGCGGCACCACCTTTGTTGGGGCCGATGCCTGCGCCTACGACCGCGCCGCCATGCTGGCCGGAACTGCGGCCACGCAAGTCTGCTTCCAGCAAGGGACGTCGGTAGGCGGCCTGCTGCCTGCGGATCTCGATGGCACCACCGCGCCCCCAACGGGTTCGCCGAATTACCTGATGTACTTCGGCACCAACAACCTGAACCTATTCAAATTCCATGTGGACTTCACCACTCCCGCGAACTCCACCTTCACCGGACCCACGGTCATCAATGTCGCCGCTTTCAGCCCGCTCTGCGCGGGTGGCACCTGCGTGCCGCAACCAAGTGTTACGCAACAACTCGATTCCCTGGCCGACCGCCTCATGTATCGGCTGGCCTATCGGAACTTTGGTAGCCACGAGTCACTGGTCGTGAATCACTCTGTAGTGGCGGGTTCGGGAGGAGGTGTCCGCTGGTATGAAATCCAAAATCCCGGCGGCACTCCTGTCGTTGCGCAACAGAGTACGTTCGCGCCCGACTCCAACTATCGCTGGATGGGCTCCGTCGCGATGGACCAGGCGGGCGACCTGGCCGTTGGCTACAGCGTTTCGGCCGCCAGTGCGATATTTCCGTCCATCCGTTTCGCCGGGCGCGTTCCCACCGATCCGGCCAGCACGCTCGAAGCCGAGGTCAACATCGTCAGCGGAGCAGGTTCGCAAAATGCCAACCTCTCGCGCTGGGGCGACTACAGCGCCATGCAGGTCGACCCGGTCGACGACTGTACCTTCTGGTTCACCGAAGAGTACATGAAGACCACCGGCAGCTTTAATTGGAACACGCGTATCGCCAGCTTCAAGTTTCCGTCCTGCGGCAGCACGGCGACGCCTGACTTCTCAATCGCAGCCTCGCCCAGCTCGCTGACCATCAACCAGGGTTCGAGCGGCACCAGCACCATCAGCATTACCAGCCTCAACGGCTTCAACTCGGCCGCCACGCTCAGTGCCTCCGGCCTGCCCAGTGGTGTCACGGCGGCGTTCTCCACCAATCCAGTCACGCCGCCCGCAAACGGCAGCGCAAACTCAACTCTCACGCTGACCGCGTCCGGCACGGCGACCACGGGCACAGCGACGGTGACCATCACGGGGACCTCGGGCGCCCTCACCCACAGCACAACCATCACGCTGACGGTCAATCCCGCAGCTACGCCGAATTTCACCATCGGAGCATCGCCGTCATCGCTGACCATCACTCAAGCGGGCAACGGCACCAGCACGATTACCATCACCAGTCAGAACAGTTTCAGTTCTGCCACCACTCTCAGCGCTTCGGGCTTGCCCAGTGGCGTCACTGCGGCGTTCTCTACCAACCCGGTCACTCCGCCGGCAAACGGGAGTGCCAGCTCAACTCTCACACTGACTGCCTCCGCTACAGCGACCACCGGAAACGCCACGGTCACCGTGACGGGAACTTCCGGCTCGCTCACGCACAGCACGACCATCGCCCTGACAGTGAATTCGTCCACGGGCACACAGACCGCTGTATACGATTCCACGCTCAAGGCTCCGAAGTGCGTCAACGTAGCCTCAGGCTGCGACTCAGGTCCATCGCTGATCCTCGGTCGCGACTCACTCTCGGGCGGCGCCGAGCCCAATCAACCCAACACCATCAACAACTCCTGCGCTGACGGAACTTCGGGAACGTTCCACTCCGACGAGTCCAACGATCGCCTGGTAGTGACAACCACCGACGGCAGCGCGTTCGCTCCGGGCAAGACGGTAAAAGTGAGCGCGACGGTCTGGGCCTATAGTAGTTTCACCTCCGACCATCTCGACCTCTACTATGCCGCCAACGCCAGCACTCCTTCGTGGGTATTGATTGGAACCATCACGCCCACGGCGGCTGGAGCGCAAACGTTATCGGCCAACTACACGCTGCCCAGCGGCAGTCTGCAAGCCGTCCGTGCCAACTTCCGCTACACCGGAAGCGCATCATCGTGCAGCACCGGTGCCTATGACGATCACGACGACTTGATCTTTGCCGTGGGTGCCGGAGCTCCGGGCTTCAGCGTGTCGGCGTCACCCAGTGCGGTCAGCGTGACGCGAGGCTCTACCGCAACCAGCACCATCACGGTCACGAGCCTCAACGGATTCAACTCGGCCACCACACTCAGCGCCTCTGGTCTCCCCAGTGGCGTGACGGCGGCCTTCTCAACCAATCCCGTTACTCCGCCAGCGAATGGCAGCGCGACGTCAACCCTAACCTTCACCGCGTCCTCGACGGCCACCACCGGCACCAGCACTGTGACCGTGACCGGAACCTCGGGCTCGCTGGTGCAGTCAACTACAATTTCCTTGACGGTAAATGCGAGCTCCACTCAGTTGATCCAGAACGGTGGATTCGAAACCGGAACTCTGGCTAACTGGACGCTCGGCGGCGTTGCAGTACCAACAATCTCCACTGTGCAGAAGCACAGCGGAAACTACAGCGCGCTGGCCGGCGCCAGTTCGGGCACCGAACCGAACGGCGATGATTTCCTCTACCAGGCCGTCACCATCCCCAGCACCGCGACGAAGGCGACTCTCACCTTCTGGTACTGGCCGTCTACAACCGACACCATCACCTACGATTGGCAGGAGGCACAGGTACAAAACACTTCCGGCACCATGCTGGCGCAGATCTTCAAGGTTTGCTCCAACACTCAGGCCTGGACACAGGTGACGTATGATCTGACCTCGTACAAAGGCCAGACCATCCGCGTCTACTTCAACGATCATCAAGACGGATTCGGGGACTTCACCTACATGTACCTCGATGATGTCAGCGTGACCGTGCAGTAAAGGTTCGATCTTTTTCCACAGGCGGCGCCGCAGTAAAATGTGGCGCCGCCTTTTTTTAAAGACTCGCGTAGGGACAGCCGCCTCGGCTGTCCAGCCGAGCAAAGCGAGGCGTTCCGGCACGCGCCTGGCACCTAAGGGGAGTTTGTTAGCATCCCTCCAAGCCAGCCGAGGTCCCATCATCAAAACCGTAAATCTCAAATCCGATATGCCGCAGGTCCACGAAGCGCTACAACGCCTGACTCGAGAGCTAACTCTCGCCCGCCAGCAGAAGCATTCTCTGCTGAAAATCATCCACGGCTATGGTTCGACCGGCGCCGGAGGCGACATTCGCATCGCGGTGCAGAAACGCTTACAGGAGATGACACAAGATGGTCAGATACGCGGCTGCATCTTCGGCGAGAGTTGGTCGACATCCGACGATCAGACGTGGAAACTACTCCAAGCCCAGCCCGAATTGAAGAGTGACCCCGATCTTGGAAAGAGAAACCAGGGAATCACGATTGTGCTGCTCTAGCATCGCGCGCGTAAGAGCTTAATATGGGCACCGAGATCGTCATCCCAAGTCGTATCCGGCGCACCTCATCCGGAAATAAGCCCTTCACTCTGCAGGAATCACCCGATTGCCCCTTCCCTTCCCGCGCTCTATCCAAGTTATGGTGGCCGCTTCTCCAACTCGGCCCGCACTGCCCAAGCAACCGATACAGCTTGTCCCGGCACGGCGAGGCGGGCGTTCGCATCGCTGGCGCTGGATCGCCGGAATTCTTCTACTCCTTCTAACGGTCGCTGCCATCTGCATTCGCATCGCGATCATCCGCGCCGAACCTATCCTGCGCACACGGGTTATCGAGACACTTGCCACCCGTTTCAAGAGCCGGGTCGAATTGGCCAGCCTTCATGTCTCCGTGATCAAGGGTCTTGAGGTTTCCGGTGAAGGCCTGGAAATTTACGGCCCGACCGATCCCAATCCCTACGAGCCCGGCGTGCAGCCGCTGCTCGAGATCAAAGAATTCCGCTTCCATACTCCGATGCGAGATTTATTCCGCGAACCCATGCGCGTGCACACCGTATACGTCAGCGGACTGAGCCTGAACATTCCTCCGAAAGAAGATCGCCAGCAGATGGGCAACATGCGCAAGCGCGGAAAAATGAGCATCGCCGTCGACCAGTTCGTTTGCGAGGACACCAAACTCGTCATCAACACATCCCGTCCCGGCAAAGCGCCGCTCGTATTCGATATCAGCACTGTCACCATGAAAGATATTGGCCCCGGACTTCCCTTCCGGTTCGATGCCACGCTCGTCAACCCCAAGCCTGTCGGAGACATTCAATCGACCGGCAAGTTTGGCCCGCTCAGTGAATTCAGTCCACGCGACACCGCCGTCGAAGGAAATTACTCTTTCACCCACGCCGATCTCGGCACGCTTAAAGGCATTGCTGGAACTCTCTCTTCGACCGGCAAATATGGAGGATCGCTAGGCAGGATTGAAGTCGCAGGCAAAACCGACACGCCCGATTTTCAAGTCGCGGTCAGCGGACATGCTGTCCCGCTTCATACTGATTTCCATGCCATCGTCGACGGCACCGACGGCGACACGTATCTTCAACCCGTACGGGCGCAGATCCTGCATTCTTCGCTGACCGCTCGCGGCAAGATCATCCGCGTAGAAAATCCGCACGGCCATGACATTGAACTCGACGTGGTTCTCGGGCGTGCCCTCATTGAGGATTTGCTGAAGCTCGGCGTGCGCACCGATCCGCCAATTATGACCGGTCCCGTCGAAATGAAGACCAGGCTCAGCCTTCGGCCCGGCAATGCCGACGTGGTGAACCGCTTAAAACTGGCAGGTAATTTCCACGTCCCGGAGGGGCACTTTACCAACGACAAGATGCAGAGCCGCATCGATTCGCTCAGCCTCCGCAGCCGTGGCAATCCCAAGGCCGCCCGCGAACACCTGCAGGTGAATGTCCCCTCAGATCTGCAAGGTATTTTCAAACTGGAAAGTGGAGTGCTCACGTTCTCGTTTCTACATTTCCTGATTCCGGGGACGCACGCCGACATGACGGGCCAGTACAGCCTCGATGGCAATATCTTCGATTTTCACGGGAAGCTGAAGCTGGATGCCAAACTTTCGCAGATGATGACCGGCTGGAAATCAATCCTGCTAAAACCGGTGGACCCCTTCTTTCATAAGAATGGCGCCGGCACCGAAGTCCCCTTCAAGGTCACTGGCACACGCAGCGAGCCGCACTTCGGCCTCGACTTCGGTCACAAAGAACTGAACAAAACAGAAGAGAATAAACAAGAAGACCACCACGCTCCCGCCGCCGCGCACTAGTCTCTGCGTGAGAACTGAATTCCGGGCGAACCCGTAGAGGTGAGTCGGCAGGCGAAGCCATAGAACTGAGTCGGCAGATTCCCGGCCGCGAAGCGGCGGCATTCATTAGCCCCGGACGTAAGTCCGGGGTAAGCATGCCAGGTTTAGCGAGTCCACGAAGGAGTCTGTGTCATAGCTTAAAAGTAGTACGAAAAGTGGATCATCGACGCCAGGTTCAGCCGCGAAGCGGCGCAAGAATGCAGCCCACAGCCTGTCCTGAGCCTGCCGAAGGGGCGCAAGCCGTGGGTTAGAAGGTGTAATGAGAGCAAGCCCCGAAGGGGCGAAAGAGAGCTAACGACACAGCATCCATAGGGGGCGATACCAAACTACTGTGCGAAAACTCTTACGATTCCTGGAACTCTGGCGGCGCACTGGGAATTACCGGCGACGGCATCGGCTCAATCACCACGGGTGGAGGTAGCGGTTCAATGGGGACGGCCTCGGCCACCGCAATAGGGACCAACATCCACTCCTGCCAGTACGCCACGGAAACTCCACGCTGCCAGAACCGCGGAATCAACAAAACCAGCAGCGTTAACTGACCAATCAGAAACGCTCCTCGCACACTCTCCGGAGCCACCAACCTCATCCAGGCCAACAACCCTGCGACCAGCACAATCGCCGCTACCAGCGTGATCACAACGTAGCTCGACAGCAGTCGTCCCCACGCGCGATAGGTATGCCGGAAGGCAAAGCCGATCGACTTACGCACTGCGTGCTGGTCGCTCAACACTACATCTACTTCCGCCAAATCAAACCAGATACGCAGAGTCGTCATTACCAGGAAAATCAGCGCGAGTGAAATCATCTTCAGCGTGAAGGGCAGAATTTCGATGGTGCTCTCTTCAGCCTTCTTGACGAGCGCGGCTTGAAGTCCGAACAGCGCCCCGGCCACGATCAGGAAAATGATGCCGGAAACAATCAGCAACCGAATAAACCGCCACAAATTCCGGCCACAAGCGCGGAAAAATTCATCGCCTGGAAGGCGGTGTTGCCCGGCGTACCCCTGCAACGCGCCAGAGCCAGAGAAGTCCTCTCCCGGCAGCCGGTAGTTCGACCCGTATCCTTGAAAAACCCCGGGGAGAAACAGCGCAGTCAGCAGAAA
>WNFG01003839.1_pt1 | contig 14098 bp, 12 predicted proteins | sample 5400431 | NCBI WGS metagenome assembly WNFG01 (sample SAMN13153346, study PRJNA577476) | soil metagenome | isolation source: 120 cm saprolite under Douglas fir tree site 2 hole 3 replicate 2 | place: USA:California | collected 2015-04-18
CGCGACGACCGCGAGTGCTATCCATTGTTTCATGGCGTTTTGACTCCCGTCACAGGCGAATGTTTACATGGTACCTCTGTATGGTGGGAACGTTGCCGCCCGGCGGGTTACCAGTTGTCGGTTATCGGTTGTCGGTCGATAGTCGCCGGTGGCACCTGCGCCGCGCCTGCACGCACTGGACAACCGACAACCGACAACTCCACTACCGCAGCTCCCTCAGATCCTATCGATGTCGTCCAGTTTCCGGATGTCGACCGAAATGATGCCATCCTCCTCGGAGGGGTTGAACATGGTCTGGAACTTCGCTCCCCAGACGATCTCGTCGACTTTGTAGGAGGAGCGCGTGTGGACATTCTGGGAGAAGGTTTCGTCGAAGCCGTTGAGCAGGATGAGCAGTTCGGCGTCGCGTGCGCGCAGCTCGTCGGGCGAGCAGGCGTTCATCGGGCTTTCCTCATCGATCGGATGGACGATCGTCCAGGCCAGCGGGAAGAAGACCACGCGCTCCCGTTCGAGCTTGAGCGGGATGAACTCGCGGTCTGCGACGCTGGCGCCGCCGCGTTTGCGCAGCGCCAGCAGCACCGTGGCGCCCATCTCCACGATCTCGTTCCGCTTCTTGTTGACGATGCGGAACATGAGCGCGGTTTTGTCGCGGTAAGGGCCCACGATGGCCACGTTGCTGAAGGCGATCTCCGCGCGCGGGCGGGCGAAGCGCGCAAAGACGATGCCGGCGATGATGGAGAAGCCGAGGAGGCCGACCAGCGACTCGAAGGCCACCAGGGCGTTGGCGGCAAAGGTCACCGGAACGATGTTGCCGTAGCCGATGGTGGCCAGCGTGTGGACGGAGAAGAAGAACGCCCGCGAGAATCGCTCCATCGACGTTTCGTTTGAGAATCCCGTCAGCGCGCCCTTGCCGCAGGCGACGAAGGCGGCCGCGAAGAACGCGTTGAGCACGATGTAGGTTGCCGCGACATACCCGAGGAACTTCGGCCAGGTAATGGTCAGGAAGTAGTGATACGCGGAGAGCGACTCCCAGTACCCAAGCCCTTCGCGCCGGACGTTGAAGGTGCCGTCCCGGTTCAGCAGCCGCTTGCGGCTCTCCCGTGCCACGACGCTCCCGAACCCGAGATCGAGGTTGGGATCATCAGGCGGCGGCACGGGCCGGAGGTTGGCGGACATGGTTGAATTGTAATCCTGACGGCGAGCGAAGCGACCCTGTCAGGATCTCCGGTGGCATTGCAAGAGCCCTGCTGAAACCGACTGCCTCGCGGGCTGACCGGAGATCCTGACAGGCTCGCTTCGCTCACCGTCAGGATTAGAAGGCCCGATCTCCGGTGGCATTGCAAGAGCCCTGCTGGAACCGACTGCCGCGCGGGCTGACCGGAGATCCTGACAGGCTCGCTTCGCTAACCGTCAGGATAGAGGCCCGCAGCTAATGCAACAGCGTGATCAGGATCAGCAGCAGCAACAGGGCCACGGCGCCGATTCCGACCCAGATCGCCTGCACGGTTGGACGGTGCATGTCGACGGTCTCGCGGCGCTCGCCGAGGAGGTATTGCAGGTACTCGACGCGCGGCCGGACGCTGGCCACCTTCTCTTCGAGGTCGGGATAGATCACCTGATTGATTTCCGGGACGATGATGACGGGGATGAACGTCGCGCCGCCGGCGCGCGTGACGTAGCCGGTCAGGAGGTCGTTGTGCGGCTGATCTCCATCGGCGACGAGGCAGTGATAGATGGTCGTCGATTGCAGAACGGAAAGGGCCTTGCCGGCCACGCTCCGTGCCTTGTAGGCGTTGACGACGCTATCCGAAGTCTGCCTCAGGATGCGCTCGTTGAGATCGTGCACGCGGGTGAAGATGAACGTCGTCTCGCCGGTGGCGAAGGAGATCTTCTCGGCGCGGCGGAAGATGATCTCGCCATAGCTCCGCCAATCCTCTTCCGTCGATTCGGTGGTGAAACCTTCCTCGGTCAGCCGGGCCATGAGGCGGCTGGCCGGATTCGAGTCGGAGGGCGATTCGGGCGGCCGTTCAGCTTTCAGCTCTTGCATACTTTTCAACGAGCCGGATCAGGTCCGGAAAATCGAATGGCTTCATGAGGTAGTCATCGGCGCCGCACTGGCGCGCTTTCTCGGCGATGTCGCGGTCGCCGGAGAGGACCACGTAGGGAATCGACCGCGTCTCATCGTGCGACTTCAAGGCGTTGCAAAGTGCGGAGCCGTTCATCCCCTTGATGGTAAGGTCGGCGAAGATCATCTGCGGACGCATCTCCTTCGCGCGCGAGAGCGCGGTGGCGCCGTCCGACACGACCTGACAGTCGCGCCCGTTGCGCTCCAGGACCAGCGCAACCAGCCGTCCCACCTGCGGATCGTCTTCTACGATGAGTATCAACTTTCCCTCTTACTCGAAACGGACTCGCACGCGCTTGCGCAGATGACCGCACACGGCGCCGGCGAGGCAGCCGAGCATGTTCCACCCTGCATCTTCCCACCCGGTCACTCGCGTCGGCAGTGCGCTCTGCCACGCCACCAGCCCCAACGCAAATGTCACGCCTACTGCCAGGGTCAGCAGATACGTGCGGAGACGGTGCTGCTCTCCCCCATCGAACGCGAGAAAGGCCAGCGCACCCCACGGCATGAAGAAAAGGACGTCGACAATTTCCGGCGCCATCGTCGCCAGCAGCGTATCGATCGAGAGCGCACCGCGGTCGTAGCGATGGACGAGCGAAACGATGTCCGGGACGGTGAGTTGCTGGCGGAGGTAGGCGCGACCGGACAGAAAGACGACCAGCGCCGCCATGGCGATGGAGACGGCGACGAGAAAGATGATCGTCACCCATCGAGGTACCCGGAAGGTGCGAATGCCCGGTTTGCCCACGTTTGGGATTAGACCATGGGGGATTTGGTGCGGCATCGATCCAATTTGGTGCGGCATCGATCCGATTTGGACCGGTATCGATCCAATTTGATGCGGTATCGAATCAATTTGATGCGGCATCGGTCCAATCTGATGCGGTATCGAATCAATTTGATGCGGCATCGATCCAATCTGATGCGGTATCGAATCAATTTGATGCGGCATCGATCCAATCTGATGCGGTATCGAATCAATTTGATGCGGCATCGATCCAATTTGATGCGGCATCGATCCGATTTGATGCGGTATCGATCCGATTTGATGCGGTATCGATCCGATTTGATGCGGTATCGATCCAATTTGGACCGGCATCGCAACCGCAGGTTGCGGTATCGCAAGTTTTCTTTCCGCCTGATTACCGCCCGTTGTCTCCGCAACAACGCTTCCAGTTAACTGCCTTCGGAGAGACCAGGACCGAGAACGGTTCAATTATTGACCACGCAGTCAGCAACTGACCCGGCCAAGAGCCTGATAAGGGTCAGGTTATGATCCGCAATTATGTCCTGCCTCTGCCCCTCCTCCCTTTGTTTACAATCACTTGGCCATGTGACAGAATTGTGGCAGCACGGTTGCTTTAGGAAAACGACCAGTCGTCAGTCGGACTCCAGTCTTTTTGCGTTCACTCAAACAACTTTTAGGAGAGGGACATCGTTCATGAAAAAGGCTCTCGTTTTTGTTTTTGCAGCAGCGCTCGCGACCTCGGCATTCGCCCAGGGCAACAGCAATCCGGAACTCAACTTTGGCAACCCCCAGGCGCACGTCAAAAACACAGCCGGCGGCGGCTCTGGAGGAAACCTCATCTACCACAACGGTGGCAAGGTGATCCGTAACGCGCACGTCGTGTTGATCTTCTGGGGCTCGTTCCCCAGCGGCTACACCACGAACATGCAGAACTTCCGGAACCAGTTCGGAACGACCGGCGAGTACAACACGATCACCCAGTACACCGGCATCGACGATGCCACCGGAACCACCGGCGCGATCGCTCTGTCGAACCTCGCCGCGGGCCCCGCGGACTACTTCGACACCAGCACGCCTCCGACCAACTGCACGGATGCCGTCGTCCAGGCTGAAGTCAAGAAGGTCATCACCGCACAGGGCTCGACCGACTACAGCGCCATCTACGAGGTCTTCATCCCGTCCGGCTCGTACTCCTCGAGCGGCAGCAGCACTTCCTGCGGCGGACCGAATCTCGCCTACTGCGCGTATCACAGCCACTACGTCGACGGATCCAGCAAGAACGTGAAGTACTCGATCGAGCCGTGGGCCGGATGCTCGGGCTGCCAGGCTTTCGGCGACACCTCGCTCGACCAGGAGCACTTCGTCTGCCACGAGTCGCGCGAAGCCGTCACCGACGCTCTCGGAAATGCCTGGTTTGACCGCCGCGGCAACGAAGCCGACGACAAGTGCGCGTGGTCCCCGGCGCCGTTCATCGGCACCGGCGGTTTCGGCTACCAGTACGAGTGGTCGAACGCCAACAGCGGCTGCATCCAGACCCGCTGATCTCTCTCTTCTGCACACGAAAGGCCCCGCGCGAGCGGGGCCTTTTTCATTTCAGCGCGGTCATTTTTTGTTCATTCAACAATTCAAGGAGGGACACGTTCATGAAGAACGCTCTGGTTTGTGCTTTTGCAGCAACGCTCGCGGCCTCGGCATTCGCTCAGGGCAACAGCCACGGCAAGCCGAATAACGAGGCCGGCGTCTTCGCCAGCTCCGGAAACCTCGTCTACCACTCCGGTGGCAGGGTGATCCGCAACGCACACGCGGTGATGATCTTCTGGGGCTCGTTCCCCGGCGGCTACACCACGAACATGCAGAACTTCCGGAACCAGTTCGGAACGACCGGCGAGTACAACGTGATCACCCAGTACGGCGGTATCGATGACGCTACCGGAACGGTGGGCCTGATCAATCTGACGAACCTCGCCGGAAGCTCGACCCCGGACTATTTCGATTCGTCCACCCCTCCGACGAACGTGACGGACGCCGCTGTCCAGGCGGAAGTGAGGAAGGTCATCCGGGCGCATGGCTCGACCGATTACAGCGCCGTCTACGAGGTCTTCATCCCGTCCACGTCGTACTCCTCGGATGGAACCGGCACCTCCTGCGGCGGGCCGAATCTGGCGTACTGCTCGTATCACTTTTACTTCACCGACGCCGCGGGCAAGCACGTGAAGTATTCGATCCAGCCGTGGGAGGGATGCGCGGGCTGCCAGGCCTTCAACGACGCCTCCCTCGACGAGGAGCACTTCGTCTGTCACGAGACGCGTGAAGCCGTCATGAACCCCATCAACAATGCCTGGTTCGACCCTCAAGGCAACACAGGCGACGACAAGTGCGCATGGTCCCCGCCGCCGTTCATCGGCACCGGCGGCTTCGGCTACCAATACGAGTGGTCGAATCTCGCCAGCGGCTGCGTGAAGAGCCGCTAGAAACCACAGAGGCACAGCGCGGCGTAGCCGCAACCAAAACGTGGATGCCGGCCAGGGCGCGGCAAGCACGGCCCTCTCATCCGCCTTCGGCACCTTCTCCCCCAGCTGAAAAGCGCTGGGGGAGAAGGCTCTCGATGTGAGAGCAGCGCAAGCTCTTGTTCTCTAGGGGCGGCCACGCGGTTTTGGAAGAAATCTTCGCGTCGCGCGCAGAAACCAGAGATTAGTAGTAGTACAGAGATCACGAGGCCAAGGATGAAGGCGGAAGGATGCAGGATGAAATCAAATAGCACATTCATCCTTCATCCTTCGGATTTCATCCGTTGGCCTCGTGATCTCTGTCGGAGAGAACAAGAACTCGCGCGTCTCTAACATCGAGAGTCCTTCTCCCCCAGCGCTTTTCAGCTGGGGGAGAAGGTGCCGAAGGCGGATGAGGGGGCCGTGCTTGCTGTTCCCTCGCCGGCATCCAGGTTTGGTTGCGGCTGCGCCGCGCTGGGCCTCTGTGGTTAGATTTTTTGTTTCAGTGCGGTTTCCGCGATGTGTCCCATGTCTTCTCGTTCTCGGTGATGTCGAAATAGACAGTGCGCTCGGAGTGATCGGCCATCTCCACCTTCACCACCTCATAGCGCCGGAGCGCGGCCCCCTCGCCGGCGTGGGCGATCCCGCCTCCCTGCCGCCGAAATCGACCGTAGCGGTCGTAGATCCAGTTGTTCTGGAAGTCGATCCCTTCGTTGGGCGCGTCCGCCGGCACCGTCACCGCGGTCTCGGGCGAGTCGCCCGTATGGTCGACGAGTGCGGCGGCGGATACCGCGGCCGTCGGGGCGGCCACCGGCGGCGCCGGAGGAGGTGCAGTCTGCGGTTTCGATACGCACGCCGCTGTCGCCGCGGCGATCACGAGGATGAGTTTTCGCATGCGCCGCATCAACGGCCTGGCTGCGACAAATCTTCCGCCAGCCGGACGTAGGCGTCATACCGCGCGCGGCTCAACTCCCCCGCCTCGGCGCGCTCCTTCACCGCGCAGCCGGGCTCGTGGAGGTGCGTGCAGTCGTTGAAGCGACAGTACTCCCCCGGCTCGGCGAATTCAGGGAAGTAGTCGCGCAGCGTGTCGGACGTCAGGTTCCAGAGACCGAACTCGCGGATGCCTGGCGTGTCGATGAGATAGGTATGCCCGCCGAGGTCGTGAAGCGTCGAAGCGGTGGTGGTGTGGCGGCCCGTGCCGCGTTTGTGGAGCTCGCCCGTGACGATGTCCAACCGTTCGTCGAGCGCATTCAGAATGGACGACTTTCCGACCCCGCTGTGACCGACGAGCGCGCACGTCTTTCCCTCGACGAGGGCGCGAAGCGCGACAAAGCCCTGGCCCGTTTTGATCGAGCACGCCACCACCGGCACGCCCAGCGCGCGGTAGGGATCGAGCGCGGCAAGCTCGCGGGTCCGTTCACCGGCGTCGACCAGGTCGATCTTGTTCACGCAGATGCCGGCCTGCGCACCCCCTCGCTGGATGGCGATGAGGAAGCGGTCGATGAGGCGCGGACGGAGCGGTGGCGCTTTCACGGAGACGACGTGGATGACGACGTCGATGTTGGCGGCGATGAGCCGTTGCACACGCGGATTGAGCGGATCGGGACGCGAGAGTACCGTGCGCCGCCGCAGTACCGCGGCCAGCCGGCAGCCTCCCTCGGAGGTCTCGGTCACCACGCGGTCGCCGACCGCCAGAGCGCTCTTCTGCCGTTTCGCCAGCTCCGGCGGTACGGCGCAGTCGAATTCGCGCTGGTCATGAAAAAGCCGGCAGCGCCCGCTGCCGATCGAGATGACCATGGCGGCATCGTGCGGATCGACGTCCGACGCCGCTCCCCAGGCTCCGGTATCAAACGGATCTTCCGTCTCCGTCACTGCTTTGCGGCGCTTACCGCCTCGGCGGTTGCTGGCCGGTTCATCCCAATCCTCAGTTACGCGGCCGCCACGTCTTCCCAAGTGCACCTCGTTTCCGCCGACAGTGTAAGATGCCGCGTATCCAGGATATGTCCAGAGTCGAGAAACCCTACGTCCTCCTGGCGGATGACAACGACGCCACCTGCACGCTCATCACGGCGCTTCTGCATCGTGACTACAACGTCGAAGTCGCGATCGACGGGCAGGAAGCGATCGATCGCCTGCGCACGCGCCGATACGCGGCCCTGCTCCTCGATCTGCGCATGCCGCAAGTCGACGGATTCGCCGTGCTCGACTTCCTGAAGGAGCATCAGCCGGCCATGCTGGCGAACGTTCTCGTCGTGACCGCCGCGCTCACGAAACGGGAGACACAGCGCGCCGAATCGTACGGAGTATGTGGGATCGTGCCGAAGCCGTTCGATGTCGAGACGCTGCTCGCGGCCGTGAAGGGATGCGTATCGCCCGATGACGGCAGTCCACTCGGTCCGGTGCTCTGCTCGAGCGGCCCGGTGATCCTGCTTCTGGCGGACCTGCTGCGGCAGAGGTTGATGTAAATTACGCCGAGAACCGCCGCAGCAACGCCAGCAACGGACTTCCGGCAACCATGGTGGCGATAGCCATCGTGTCGAACGCTTTGCGGCTGCGAATCTCAGCACAGGCGACGACGACGGCGGTCAGCTCCTCTCCATCGAAGGGCTTCCTGATGATGCCGTGCACGCGCCGCGGATTGAGTTTGGCGATCTCGCCGCGGTCGGCTCCAGTGATCACCAACACGACAGGCGGCGGCGTTACCTCCTCTCCCATACCGTCCAGGACGCCGAAACCGTCGAGAACCGGCATGAGCAGATCGAGGAGGATGACCGCGTACGGATGCTCTTTGATCAGCGCCAGTGCTTCGCGGCCATCGCATGCCACGTCGACCGTCAGCGAGTGTCCCTGCAGCACCGAGAGAAGAAGCTCACGCGTGACGGCGTCGTCGTCGACGATCAGCACGCGCTTCTGCTGTCCAGCATTCATCCGCCCGACTCTCTCTCTGCCGCAGTCTGCGTGCGGCCATTCCTGTCTGTCAAACTCATCGCTTACTGCACGCCCTCGTGGAAGGGAATGAGCGGATCGATATCCACTGGCACATTCCCGGCGGCATCCAGTGCGCCTCGCAGACTGGCGGGCATCTGGTCATATCGCTTGAACCAGCTCTCCCCCCGGGCGCGGTCGCCAGTGGCCTCGATCTCAAGCAATTCCTTCGCCAGCGAGGCCATCACCTCGGGCATCTTCGCGTAGTCGATGACGTAGCGCCCCGATGCGTCGCGGGCCACGGCCCCGTTCTCGGCGAGGTAGTTGAACTCCATCATCTCCGCCCGCCCATGAGCCTCGGCCGTACCGAACCGGACCGTCCGGAAGATCCCGGCAACATACGAGGCGTAGTACTCCTCGAGTCTCTCTTTCGGCAGCGCACCGTGGTCGACGAGCCACTTGAGGCCGAACATACCGGTGACGTCGGCTTTCGCTTCCTCCAGTCCCGAGTACGCCGGTCCGATGGCCTCGCGAATGTCAACGTGTTGACCACCCTTGCGCGCGAAGGCCGGCCCGAGGCCGTGACAGATCTCGTGCATCATCACCGCCGCCAGATACCCCTCGCCGGAAGCCTGCGCCGCCTGGTCGGGACGCATCAACAGCCTGGCCACGGGAAGGATCACATAGTTGACGCGGGCATCCGTGAAGTTCTTGAAGAAGATCTTCTTCGATCCGACCTTCTCGTGAATGCGCGGGTCGTTCGGAAGATTGTCGGCCGCGGCCTGATATCCGTGCCGCAGGTCGCCTGCCCGGAACGGAGCATCCATCACCTCCATCGGCGACTCCAGGCCCTTCTTCGACGGCCGATCCTCGGCGGCGAGAGGCAGAGAGTCCTGAATGTCGGGGACATACTTTTTAAACACGGCCAACTTGGCCGACTCGGTCTCGTTACGCACCAGGACCGACGCACCGTACGACGTCTTCACGCCGAGGAGATCGTCGAGATAAGTCTCGTAGGGGGCGAAGATCAGATCGAACTTCGGATCCTTCAGCCGGACCCACGCCAGATCGCTGGGGTAGTAATCGTCGGTCAGCAGTGCCTTCGCGCGCATGCGCAGATAGTTCGCGAAGGCCTTGTCGTCGCTCGCCGCCGCGGCGTTGCGCAGGTGCTCGGCTGCCGGCTCGAGCCAGCGGCGGTATTTCACGTGATACGGCGTCGTCGTCAGCTTCAGCGGGTTGCGGCTCACCAGCTCGACGACGGTGCGCTCGGCGTAGATGGCCGTCTTCTCGGCGGGATGGGCCTTCACATACGCCTCGATCTCGTCGCGCGAGACGCCCTTCGGCAGCAGGCTGCGTCCCGGTGGCATCGGCTCGCTGCCGATGAACGGCTCGTTGTGATTCAACAGATCGAAGCGGCTGCCGTTGATCCAGAGATAGTGCCTGGCCGCCAGCAGCTTCGGATCGGTGGCCCCGGCCAGGCTGTTGTAGAGCGCGACGTTCTCCGGATCGTTCTGACGCCAGAAGATGTCCTCGAGATCGCGGCAGGCCGCGATCATCTCGTCGACGACGCGCTTCTCCCGCGCGGACATCCCCGCGTACGTGAACGGCATCTCCACCTTCTGAAAGCGCGCCAACCGTTGGGCGATGTCGGGCGCGACCTGGGAGGGATCGAGAGAGACAGCGGCGAGAAGAAGGAAGGCGAGCGTTTTCATGGGCGGCGATTCTACTGCGGCGCTGCCGCGTTGTCGGTTATCGGTTATCGGTTATCGGTTGGGTTACGCTATCGGCGACGCCACTGATAACCGACAACCGACAACGCGGCGAAGCCGCAGCTTTACGTCCGTCTCGCCCTTAACGACGTCTCGAACTCCGCCGCCGACACCGGCCGGCTGTGCAGAAATCCCTGCACCACCTCGCAGTTCTCCCGCCGGAGAAACGCGAGCTGCGCCTCAGTCTCGACACCCTCGGCCACCACGCGAAGATTGAGGGCGCGCGCCATCGAGATCACGGCGGTGATGATGGCGCCGTCGTTCGTGCTGTCGGAGAGGTCGCGCACGAAATTCTGATCGATCTTCACCGTATCGATCGGGAAGCGCTTCAGGTAGCTCAGCGATGAATAGCCGGTGCCGAAGTCGTCGATGGAGATGCGCACCCCCATCTGCCGCAGCCGTTTCATCACAGCGAGCGAGATATCGGCGTTCTGCATCGCCGTCGACTCCGTGATCTCGATGTCGAGCAACTCCGGCGGATAGTCGTGATCCGTCAGAATCTTCTCGATCATCGTGGTCAGGTCGCGTTGCTGGAACTGCCGCGCCGACAGGTTTACGGCCACCCGCAACGGTCCGTGCTCGGCGTGCCAGGACTTCATTTGCTGAACAGCGGTGCGCATGACCCACTCGCCGATCGGCAGAATGAGCCCGCACTGCTCGGCGATGGGGATGAAGTCGTCGGGCGGCATCAGTCCTCTCTCCGGATGATTCCAGCGGATCAGCGCCTCGGCGCCGACGACGCTGCCGGTGAGCAGGTTCGTCATCGGCTGATAGTGGACGACGAACTCCTCCCGTTCGAAGGCGTGGTGGAGACTGCGCTCGATGAGCAGCCGTTCCGAAGTCGTCTCCATCGACCTCGCCGTGGCGAACTGGTAATTGTTCCTCCCAGCCTCCTTGGCCCGGTACATCGCTCCATCCGCGCGTCGGAGCAGCGTCTCGGCATCGATTCCATCCTCGGGAGAACGGGCGATGCCGATGCTCGTCGTGACGTACAGCTCGTGACCTTCGATCACCATCGGCAGTGCGATGGCATCGAGCAGCTTCTGGGCGACGATGGCCGAGCTGCCGCTCTCTTTGATGTCGGTAAGAAGGATCGTGAACTCATCGCCGCCCATGCGCGCCACCGTATCGTCCGCGCGAATGGAGAGGACGAGCCGCGTGGCCACTTCCTGCAGCAGCGCGTCGCCGACGGTGTGGCCAAGGGAGTCGTTCACCAGCTTGAACTGATCGAGATCGAGGAACATGACCGCGGCCGTGGTGTGATGGCGCTTGGCGTGCGCCAGCGCGATATCGATGCGGTCGCGGAAGAGCAGCCGGTTGGGCAGACCGGTCAGGGCGTCGTGGTACGCCTGATACTCCATCTGCTCCTGCGCCGTCTTCCTGTCGGTGATGTCGACGATCGTCCCCTCGAGAACGCCACCATCGAGCAGGGTCATGTTTTCGATGACCCAGACCGGCGTTCCGTCGCGGCGCCGCATTCTCACTTCGACGTTGGAGAGCGCGCCGTACTCTCTCACCTGCGCCATCAGCCGGTTCCTGTCTTCCTCGGAGTTGTAGAGCGAGTAGGCGGTCTGCGCCAGAAACTCCTCGCGGTCGCGATAGCCGAACATCCGCGCGATGGCGTCGTTGCCGTCGAGGATGCGGCCGTCGATGGTGCTGCGGTAAACGCCGGCCAGGTTGCGCTCGAAGAGAAGCCGGTAGCGCTCCTCGCTCTCGCGCAGCCGTTGTTCGGCACCGCGCCGCTCCGTGACGTCGACGGCGATCACCAGCCGCGACCGCCGCCCGCCGGAGATGAATTCGAAGGAGATGACCTCGGCGTCGAAGACGTGGCCATTCCGCTTGCGATGCTTGAACACGCGCGGCTCGTTGCGGTCGCGGCGCGATGTGAGCGCGCTGCGCAGGTTGTCGAGCTCCTCCGGCGGACGGATGACCTCGATCGTCATCCGCAGGAATTCGTCCTTACCGTAGCCGTAGTGCTGCACGGCAGCTTCGTTGACGGCGATGAACGCCAGCGTCTCGTAGTCGTAGACCCACATCGGCAGCGGGTTACCCTCGAACAGTGTCCGGTAGCGATGCTCGCCTTCGCGCAACGCCTGTTCCGCGCGCCGCCGCTCGGTAACGTCGGTTGCCGCATAGACGATGCCGACCGGGGTGTTGCTGTCGTCCCGCACAAATGACGATGTGGCAACGACGTCGATGCGCGCGCCGGCAGCGGTCCGCCAGGCCATGTTCTGCTCGAGCACGCCGAGGCTGTGGAGGAGCTGGCCGGTGGTGAGGTTCTCCTCGGGGGAAACAATGCTCCGGATGTGTTTCCCGATCAGCGCCGAATCGGGATAGCCGAGCATCTTCGATGCGGCGCGGTTGGCTACGCGGATCTTGCCATCGAGATCGACGACGATCACCGATCCTTTCATCGTCGCCAGGATCTGTCCCGCCGCGTACTCCGGCGTCAGCTCGGCGAGCCGGTAGCGCCAGATGGCGTGGGTGGCTATGGCGATGAAGGCGAGGATGGCGATGAAGCCGAGCGGCAGGATGTCGATGCCAATCGAGGGGAGAAACTCGATGCTCGCGGCCCGCCAGAGCAGCCGGATCGCAAGGACGAACATGCCCGCGAAGACCACGGCCCAAGAGAGGTTGTACGGCGATCCGACCGGGTAGTAGCCCCAGTCGAAATGCCGTACGCCGAGGACGATGTAGGGCGTAGCCAGCTCCAGCAGCGAGATGGCGCCGCAGAATACCCAGCAGAAGAGGATGACGTTCCGCAGGGCGCGCCGGCGGCTGACATAGGCGGCAGCGAAGTGGAAGACGGCGGCGGGCAGGATGCTCGCGAACGCGCTCGCCACCCGCGCGAACGCCAGTGCGTGCGCCGGCGTCGCCGAGCCGTACATCAGCGCGAAACAGCTCAGCCACCCGCTCGCGCCGACGGTGATGATGAAGAAGAGATAGGTGACCAGCGTCGCCCGCGCCCGTGCCAGAACGATCACGCCGAGGGCAAGGATGGCCGCGGCCGTGAAGAGCGTGGCCATCGCCAGCGAGCCGGCCGCAGATCCGAGAACTAGCAGGAGAGTGACCGCCACACGTTAATGTGTCAGTTTAACCCGGGTTCGGACGGGAGCGGCGATGCTTAACCCCGGGTATCGCACTTACGGGCGGACTCGTCAGCAGCCCGAGCCGCCGCCCTGGTAGACGATCTTCCACTTGCCGTCGTGGCTACGCTTCAGGATCACGTAATCGTGGCTCTCGTAGTATCGGATACTGGCGATGACCTCGTCCGTGCCGTCTTCGTCGAGATCGATCGTATCGAAGAACACCATGGTCGTTGTGCTGTTTTCACTCTCATTCTGGCGAAAATACCAGACGTACTCAGCACGGTAGCCGCCAGCGTCATCAGCAAGCGCGATCAGGAAAAGGCGCCGCGTGCTGCTGAATTTCGTGCCCTTCGCTTCGAACGAGCCGATGAGGTCGCGCTTTCCATCCTGATTCAGGTCCACGGAAAATACATCCGCCTTTTCCATCTTCTCGAGCAGGGCCGAGGAAACGCCCTTTTGGCGGAAGACGCGCCGCGCCAGAGCCAATAACGCCTTCTCCTCCTCCCGGGACGGCTCGATGTGAGCAACCTTGCGCGGTGACACGTGCAGTGACCCGACGGTAATCGACCCGTACTCAGGGAGAGGCGGCGTCAGGCTTGCCGCGAGCGATACACAGCCGAGGCTCACCTCTTTATCGACGGTCGCCGTGCCGACATCAGCACCGCCGGCGAGGGCGCGGTATGTGCGGCCGTGGCGGTAGTACTGCGCGATGAAATCGTCCTTACTCAGGCTCTCCTGTTTGGTCGGATCGGCAAAGGAGAGTTTCCAGCAGCCGGCGCAGGGGCCAGCCTTCTTTGTCACCATGGTGATCGGCTCGATGGCCAACCCGTCCGACCCGTTGACCAACGCAAAGAGAACTTGCGGCTGCGGGGTAGCCATTGCAGCAGCGAAGAGAGCAGCGGCGAGATAAAGCACTATTTGACCCTCGTCAGTACCCGCGTCCCCACTCTCACCAG
>WNFG01008455.1_pt1 | contig 14093 bp, 25 predicted proteins | sample 5400431 | NCBI WGS metagenome assembly WNFG01 (sample SAMN13153346, study PRJNA577476) | soil metagenome | isolation source: 120 cm saprolite under Douglas fir tree site 2 hole 3 replicate 2 | place: USA:California | collected 2015-04-18
CCAGGACCGTTCGCGCGTGGTCATACACCAGCTGACGTGCGTCAGCACCGTTCTCATCGAGAGCCGCAATCGCGCGCGCTATGACTGGATAGAAATTCTGTGCCATCAGCCTGAAAGAGCCCCGGTCGGCGGCGTTGTGCGTCCGATCAGGCCGATCAGGGCCAGTCTTGGACCAAGTTGCGCGGGTACCCTGCGGTGGAAAACCCTAAGGGTTTGTAAAAATTGATGACGAGGTCGGTGATGCCCTGTGCCGTCTCACTTTGAGCTTCCGCGGCGCGTATCGTGATCGGATGAAGCGATGCACCACCGCCGCCAAGGCCTTCTCGGCCAGACGCCGCGGCTCCAGGAAGCCCGGGAAGTAGCTGCCCTTGCGCAGCTTGGGGATGCGCAGTTCCACCGTGCCGGCACGTGTCTCCCACGGCCGGTCGCGGTAGCCATTGCGCTGGTTCATCCGCTCCGGACTACGCTCGCCATGGGCGGCGCCGGTCAGTCCCTCGATCTCCAGCTCCATCAGCCGCTGGGCGGTGAAGCCGATCATCTCGCGCAGAAGGTCGGCATCGGAGCTCTTTTCCAGAAGCGTGCGAAGGGTCATCATGTCGTCGGTCATCGCTGGATCCTCGGTTCGGTTGCTGGTTCAGCGACCAAACCCTACCGATGATTCGCGATGACCACCGCAAGCCGCTCGCTCGCTACGGCGCTACGTATGGGCGCGCTTCGCGAGCGGCTTGCTCCGCCGAGTTACACCACGAGCTGGGACACGACCTGCAAACTGGCTACTGGGCGGAGGCCAGCAGGGATGGGACGAGCTTACTCGGAAGACCTGCGTCGTCGGATTGTGGCGGCGGTTGCAGGGGGCCTTTCGTGCAGGCGGCGGCACGGCAGTTGCGGTGAGCGTGAGTTGCGCGATCAAGCTGCTGCAGCGCTGGCGTCGCACTGGGTCGGTCGCGCCCGACCCGAGGGGCAGGAAGCCTTACGCATTGGCCGATCACGAGGGGTTGGTTCGCGAGCTCGTAGCCGCGCGCCCGGACATGACGCTCGACGAGTTGCATGAAGAGCTTGGCCGACGAGGCATCCGGGTCGGACGATCCTCGATTGGACGCTTTCTTCTTGCGAGAGCGGGCTGACGCTCAAAAAAAGACGCTTCATGCCGCCGAGCAGCAGCGGCCGGACATCGCGGCCGCGCGGGAGATTTGGCGCCGCTCATCGTGGACGGGGCCATGAACGGAGAAGTCTTCCGCGCCTACGTGGAGCAGATCCTGGCGCCGACGCTACAGCCCGGCGACATCGTCATTATGGACAATCTCAGCAGCCACAAAGTCGCCGGCGTGCGCGAGCCCCCGCCGATCGTTCCAGAAACGGCTCCCGGGCTTCGCTAGGCGACCAGGAAAGTCCATCCCCGACGCGACCTGCGGGTGTGGCGAACGCTACAGCCACTCCCCATATTCAACGCAAGCCAGCCGGGCATCCCCCCATCCCCCATCCCGAGTCCGGTTGGCAAACGTGACCTCAAGCCCCTGATCGTTAAGTCCGGGGCTTTTTCTTTTTGCCTTTGCCGGCTGCTAATAGCGCAGCGGAAGCCAGAACTGCCATCCGAATGAAAGAAGCCCCGCTCGCTCTGCCAAGGACCGGGGCTCCTGGAAAGGAGGTGGACCCCGGAGACACCACGCCGCATCGAGGTCCTGATGCCCCCGGTACGGGTGGCGCCGATTGGGGTGTCGGAGGACACTGCAAATGCCAACTTCTTGCATAACGGTCCGACGCAGCAGCGAGGACGGCGTCTACAGCTATCACGTTGCCGAGGCGTACCCTTCAGGCCAAGTTGACAAGGTTATCCTTTGGCGGACACTCGATGGCTACTTCGGCGCGATCACCTTTCAGAACGGAAGGCCGCCAATTTCGTTTGAGGGGTACAATTACTGGAGTCTGCTAAAGAATGATCTGACGATCTGCCTGCACGAGGAATTGCAATGCCCCGAGTTCGATGAGGGCAGCCGACTCAGACCGCCCCTGCTTAGGCGATTCCAGGATTTTCGATGAGCGACCTCGCAGGCTGCGAGATATCCGGATTTGGCCGAAGGTGATGTGAGGTGACTAAGGGTATTTGAACGTCCGTATGGTCTCAATGTCGCAAGTGTCACAACGATATGTCGCTTCCGCCACCCCGTCGGTGAACAAGATGCGCTTTTGGCGCTTCAACCGCATCGGTCTGCGACAGCTTGGGCACATCGGAAGAACGGTAGACGGACTATGCCGGAGGACATCTAGAGTGGGCACGGAGAAGCCCTTCCCGTGATGCCTGTCCCCAGGTGGAGGTCAACGTGGCCTCTGACCATTGTAACACCCGTTCTGGAATTTCGGTTCCCCATTTCGGAGCATACACAACCCCAACGGTAGTCGGCGACCTGCGGACCTCCGCCTGCGCCCCAACCGATGCAAAGTAGCGTAGGGGGTCGTCGTCTTCGGAGCGTTGGTGCCGAGAAGGCTCCGGCAGTGTCGTCCAGGCGTCAAGCTTCGCCCGAACGTCGATCATCCGGGCGTTCCCGTCGAACTGGGTTGATGCCGGGGCAAAGGTAGTTAGGTGTGGAACCGGGTTCTCGCCGCTCTCTTCTCGCCTCCGAACCTCCGGCATTGTCCGTCTTTACGCGGCGACCCGTTCTCTGTGCAAAATAAATTGGCCAATGACGTTTGCGTTTCCATCGCGTACCGCACCTTGCAACTGGCCTTCGCTGATGCATTTTGCGACATCGTCGAGAATGAGCACGACCTTCATTTCAATAGCGGCTGGTTCATTTTCCGGGGAAAGGCTGGTGCTGAACTTGAGACTGAACATTCGCTGCTTCTCCATGGGTCATCGGCCAATTGTACCACATAGGCCCCATAAGGTTCGGGATAGTTTCGCTCTCGCACGCCGCTCGATCTCATCATCCGTGCGGCAGATATTTCCTAGTCTCGCCAGCATGGCTCGGCCCCCACGATGCGTCATGGGCGCAGGCATCGCAGCGTCGCCAACGCCACGCCGAACCCCGCCAGAAGCGGCGAAGTTCAACCGCAGCGCTGATCAGGACTGAACGCCCTACGACGTCGGTAGCGGCGCAGGCGACTTCCGCAGCGTCATCGTTGCCGTCTGCAATCTCAACAGCCATATTCGTGCGATGCGTTCGGCAAGGCGACGATCGCCAGCCGTCACAGCATCGTTGAACTGTTCTTGGATGTCGTCGTTCTGCACGGTTTGCCCCCTGTGCTTGACGAGCTTGTGTGTGTGTGCCCGTCTTTTTTTCCACCATAGGGCAGCGGGGGCGAGGAGTCAAACCTCGGCGGGGACTTTGCCGGCCAGGCTACCGGCGATTGTAGTCTGGGCAAAGGGGGGACGGCGCAGGGAAGAACCGGATGAAAGAAGCCCCGGACCTACTCCCAGGGACCGGGGCTCCATGGAAGGATGTAGACCTCGGGGACACGCCGCATCGAGGTCCTGGTGCCCCTGGTCGGTCCGGGCGTGTTGGGGAACGGATAACGTGCCGCCAGGGGTTCGACGCCAGAACGCCAGACGGATAGGTTAGTTCCCGAACTGTGTTCCCGGGCATCACTGTGATACCCATTGGAAAACGCGCTGTGTTGGGGAAGCAATCGACCAGGGTTACACGTTCGTCCGCCTGACCTGTCCCTGCGGTCAAATTACGGATTACCCCTTCAGCCTTCTGCTTCAGCGTCGGGGAGTCAGTCGGGATACCTTCATCGGCAACATTCGATTTCGGTGCAAGAACTGCGGAGGCAAAGAAATAAAGGTAGGCGTTCACTCCCAGGCCCCATCTTTGACCCGGTGACAACGACATGAAACTCTCTCAGGTGGTCAAGCCTTCTACCGGCCTGATCCTATCCTCCACATTGCGAAGACGAACCCGCTATGCCGCCCTGATGATGCTCGGGATTGGCATGATGTTGGCGGTAGTCGCGGGGTCGGTCAGCAAGGATGAAGCTGCGGCAGTCGGCGTGTCCCTGGGCCTGCTATGGTGTTCGGGAGTTTGAGGACCGGGGCTCCAATCGGTCATCATGCCGAGAGCCTAGTTGCGCCATATTTCGGGCATAGAAGCCCACGGTTAGCCCCTTCACGACGGGGCTGGCGTTTCCTCTCGTTTTAACCTGGGGCTCGGCAACCACTGAGCCCCTTTTCTTTTCTCGGGCGGGTCTTCCAGGGGCTTATACTCAGCCCCATGGCATTCGACCGCCACGGGTCGATTTTGACCCGGTTTATTACAACACGGCCGGCGAGTTCATCCTGGAAGGCGGGGTTGCCGCCGTCCCCGGCAATTGGTCGATCGGCGGGACGCTCACGGTCGCCGGCCAGGCGACGTTCAATGGCGGCTTTGCCAACCCGGCCGCGCTGCGCAACGCCTCGAATCTCAATATCGATGGGCTGACCACCCACGGCGACAGCGCCTATGCGATCCTGGCGACCGATCGGGTCGTCGCCACGAGCGCGGCATTCACCGCCTCCAGGACGTGGACGCTGCCCGCGACCAATGCGGTCAACCCCGGGCAGAGCCTCACGATCACCGACGAAGCCAACGGCATCACGTCGACCAACACACTCGTCGTCTCGCGCGCGGGATCCGACACCGTCGTCGCCCAGGGCACAACCGTCACCTCGATCACGCTGTCGAGCGCCGGCGCGCTGATCACGCTGATCTCCGACGGATCGAGCAAGTGGATCGTGCAGAGCCTGCGGCAGGCGCCGCAGGTATCGGTGTTCACCTCGGGAACCTCGCAGACCTACACCACGTCGATCGGGGCGCTGTATCTCAGAGTGCGGATGGTGGGCGGCGGTGGCGGCGGCGGGGCACTCGCTACAAATGGGGGGCTGTTGGAACCGATACGTCATTTGGAAGCTGGACGGCAATTCACGGAAACGGAGGGGCAGTCGGCGCCGCGGGCGGAGCAGGCGGAACCGGCGGTATCAATGGCACCGGCACCGTTATCACGCGGACGGACGGCATGGCCGGAAGCGCCGGTGTGCAATCTGGCACGACGGTAAACGGGCTGGGTGGAATCGGTGGCGTGAGCCCGTTTGGCGGCGCTGGCAATGTGTCGAGCACGAGTTCCGCCGGTGGGGCGGCGAAAGCTAGCGCCTACTCCGATGGAGTTGAGGTGACGTGAGGCATACTCCTCTTCCCTCTCCCCTTGTGGGAGAGGGTGGCGAGGCGGCGCAAGCCGCCGAGCCGGGTGAGGGGTAGTAGCGCACCCAATAGGTTCTACCCCTCACCCGGCTCGTCGCTCGCTCACGCTCGCAACGAGCCACCCTCTCCCACAAGGGGAGAGGGGAAACGAGTATGCAGCTCGCGCAAACCGTACGTGTCACGACTCCATTTCACCGGAACATGCTCTAATACCGGTTCTGGCGGAGGTGGCGCTAGCGGAGCAAATTCCAATAATGGCAGTGGTGGCGGCGGCGCGGGTGAATATCTTGAGGCCCTCCCTATACAGTAGGCGGCGGAGGCAATGGTGGTGCAGCGGGAACGCAAGCTGGTGGCAACGGCGCCGCCGGCCGCATCGAGGTTACAGCGTATTTCTAGTGAACTCGCGCGCCGAGCGCAATTGCGCGCAGGGGCGAGTGCCGCGCGGTAGCGGTTGGGACTTGACGGTCTGCGGCTATAATGCGCATTGATACGAGACGGCGGAGAGATGTTTACCAGTTCAGGAGCGATGGATGCTGAGCTTTCGAGCCGGCCGATTTCTCTTAAGGCAATTTATCGATCGCAATACGAAGTATCGCAAGCGGACGTCCTCGGGAAGGGACCTTGTCATCTATTGCGATCACACGGATTTCATCTGGCATCCCCAGACCAAAGGGTTCGCGGGCTCAGAGGAAGCCGCCATCAATTTGGCAAGAGAACTCGTGAAGTTGGGGTGGAACGTCACCGTCTACAACAACTGCGGACATAGCCCGCTGTGGTTTGAAGGCGTCACGTATCGTCCCTTCTGGGAATTCAACCCGCGTGACAACCAAGATGTGGTCATATTGTGGCGTTGGCCGAAGCCGCTGGATTGGGACATCAATGCAAAAAAGATATTCATCGACTCCCACGACACGACGAACGAGAGCTTTTTCACTACGCGAAATCGATTGTCGAAAATCAACCGGCTTTTTTTAAAATCCAACTACCACCGATCGCTCTTTCCGAATATTCCTGATCGCAAAGTTGCCGTGGTTCCAAACGGTATTGACCTAAGTTTGTTGGAAGGTGCCGAAGAAAAAGACCCCTTTCTGATTATTAATACCTCAGCGGCAGATCGATCCATGAGCGTTCTGCCGAAGCTGTTTCGAGAGGTCAAGGAACGCGTCCCGCAGGCGCGCCTGCAATGGGCGGCTGGATGGGACCTCTTCAAACTGTTCAACGCCAATCGCCCGGACAAGCTCGAGTGGATGAATTCCACGCGTTTGGAAATGAAGGAGGCGGGAATCGAGTCGTTGGGAAACTTGAGCCAAGTCGAGGTGGGCAAGCTTTATCAGCGCAGCGCGATCCTGGCCCATCCCACTGTTTTCCACGAACTGGATCCCATCTCGGTCCGGAAGGCACAGGCCTGTGGATGCGTCCCCGTCACGACCAATTTCGCCGGATTGGACGAGAGCGTCCAGTTCGGGATCAAGATTCCATGCAAGCAGACCAGCATAGCGGAATCGTCCGGTCGCTTCTCCTATGGCATCGAAGATCCTGAGACTCAGCGACTGTGGGTCGATGCTACTGTCGATCTACTGACGAATCCGGAGAAAAGGATAGTGCTTGCCGAACAAGGAACGAAATGGGCACGTCAATTTAGCTGGCCCGCCATCGCGGCCCGCTGGGACCAAATCTTGCGGCACTAAATTAGCTCTCAATTCGCGACAATCCGTTACGTCGAATAGCCTGCCGGCGTAACCGGCGGCAACGCGCAGCGGGCCGCATCGAAGTCACCACGTATTTCCAGTGAGTAGCGCGAGCGCGATCCGAGGTCCATAGGCACTCACAAGGCGCGCGCGCTTTCGCAGAGAGTAGCCGAGCCGCTGCAATATGGTGCGTCGGAACTGAGCTGGCTTGGGACCGTAGGACTGCAGATTGACCATCGTCGGCGTTTCCTGATCCTGGGCGGCGGCATAGGGCTCAAGCTCCAATACCCGGAGAGCAAGCCGCGGATCGCCGAACGCTTCGTCGGTCATTTGATCTAACACTCGCAGCGCGCAAAGTCTCTCGGCCGCGTCCTTCGTCAGCAAATACGCTGCCGCTCCCATTGATGGCGTCATGCCGACCACGACGGAATAACCGGGCGCGATCCTGCCAAGCGACACGGTTCGGCGGTGCGGTGAGCCTTCGAGCTTGAATACGTCAAACTCGCAAAGCCGGATGACGCGGCTCAGCGCTACGGGGAAAAAATCAGACGGCTTCGCATCGTCCTCAAGCACGAGCGCCACGTCATGTCGGCGCTCGGCAATCATGCGATGCACCCTGCGGTGCGACATGGCGCAGGCGAGGGCGGATTCGCCCCAGAAGCCGCGCCGATCCACTCGCGCGCCGTCGAACACGTCGGGTAGCCGCTGCGTCCGCCCGTCGATCGCATCGACAAACTGGAATGGAATCCCGAGCGCGCCGAGCCGCTCGGTCATGTTGCGCCGGCGGACTTCCGAATCGCGCAGAGAAATCACGTAGGCGGGAATATCCCCCATGGCCGCGCATAGGAGCGTGGCCGCAACCGCGAGTCAACCCCGCCCGATGCTGCCGTCCGCCCAAATCATGCCGAATGTCGGCGGCGTGACTAGTTGCGGTCACAGCTTATTTCCAGTGATCCTGGCCGAGTCCATCTTAATAGCGGCCCATAGGCCGTATAACCGAACAAACATAGCTCGCTTGCGAACGGAAAGCGCGAGTCGTGTGAGCCCGCCGAGGGGGGGCGCGAGCGCTCTTGGCAACGGCTGCAGAGCGGTTTGCGTCGGTAGTCTGTCTTGCTTGACGGGGTATGGCTCTAAGTCCAGGACTCGAAGTTGGAGCCGGAGATCACCGAAAGCTACGTCAATTGGTTTGTCCACAACTGGGAGGGTACAGAACCGCGCCGCAGCGGATCGATGGATGAGATATGCGGCAGAGCCTAGCGACGGTGTTCCTGCCATCACCGCAAACTTACCAATTGTGCCTATTCTGGCGCGCCGTCCCCACGCACCGCCTTCAAACTTGAGGATGTCGAATCGAAGCCTCTTTGCGAGAGCAAGCGCCTCTGGAAAGTCTGGCGAGGGGTCCGCGTCATCTTCGAAAATCAGGGCAAGTTCGCTGTCGCCATCCATAATGAGGCGGTGTACGAGGCGGTGCGACATTGCACAGGCAATTTCCGCTTCCGACTGAAAGCCGTCGCGCACCACGCGCGAACCGTCGAACACGTCGGCTAGGCGTTGCGTCCGCCCGTCGATCGCATCGACGAACTGGAACGGAATGCCGAGCGCGCCCAGTCGCTCGGTCATGCGGCGCCGGCGCACTGCGGAATCACGCAGAGAAATGACGTAGACAGGGATATCCCTCATGGCCGCGCATAGGAGCGTGGCCGCAACCCCGAGTCAACCCAAAAGGATGCCGTCGCTCATGTCGGTCTCGTCGCGGCGGTCTAGCGGGAAACGGGAGGACCCGACCTGCGAGACAGAAACAAGTTGCCAACGAATCCGAAACGAATGGGCGAGTAATATCCACGCCTCATCGCGGCCGCCATCCCTGCCGGATGTCGGCCGTCCTGTTCGCCAGTAAAGTCAGGTGTCGTTACAACCGCATTAAACTCGCCTTCGGCAAGGCGGGCGAGCATGGCGTTCATATCGGGTACATTCACCACGCTGGACGCATTAGGATGGCCAGCCCTTATGCATGCTATTACGGAAATCTCGCACGCGATGGGGTCCGGAATTCTCGCCAACCGAGTTTCCAGCACCATCATTTCGGCAGATACGCTGCGGAAGCCGGCAATCGTTGCAATCGGATCGTGAATGCCGAGCAGGAGCCTGACCACCAATGCTCCCATCAGCATCATGCGTGCAAGATCTGCAGGAAGTCTGCTGACCCACTTGACGCGGTCCCATATGAGCCCGCACGCGAGCGAGGATGCAATGACCAAGTCTATGGTGACATTTTCGCTCACACCGTAGGCGCTGCCGAATACCAGGATGGAGAGCAAAGCAGCCGCGATAGCAAGGCCGGCAAACGCCATCGCCTCATCGCGCGCTCGTTCTACTCCGGCCGCGAGAATGCCGAACCCAAGCAGCGGGACAATGGACTTGGTAATTCCCCATCCTAAATTCGAGCCGAGCCCATTGAGTGAGAACCTGCGAGGTATGGCCATATTATCGATGAATGCTTCACCGTATCCAATCACAAGCGCTAGCAGGGCGGCGCACCCTGTGATGAGGCCGGTTGCCAGCCAGGGGAGCAAGAGATTCCGGCGATAGATTGCAAGCCAGACCGCGGAAGCAAGCGGTAGGGCAACAGCGATGTGCTTGGTAAGACCTCCGAGCACCATTAGGGCCGCCGCAAGCGCTGCCATACGTCGCGTCCGCGCACCCAATAGGAGGGCTGCCGCGCCGGTTATCAGTGCGTGGGCGAGCATCTGCGGCTCTGCTATGCCAACCCACCAGCGATATAGAATGGTCATGGTTGCGACAAACGTGAGGCAGGCAAAACTGCCGGCACTGGCGCTCCCGCCCAAACGGCGTACCGCGCTGAAGATCGCGATTGCGGTCGCAGCGAAGGCAAATATGGAGATGATCCGCCCGGGAAAAACCGGATCCCCAAATACAAGTGCAAGGCCACCCGTGAGATAATACCACAGCGGCGGATAATTATTGACGACGAATACGTTACGAGGCGGGTACAGCGCGCCGCTGAAAGCGTGGATCGAATGAAGGGCGTTCCAGCCTTCATTGGTAGCGTCCACCCTCATCCCAAGCCTCGCCAGAGGGGGAATCAAACCGATGCAGGCCAGGAGCGCAAGGACGCCAAGCAACACGGCAACGCCGCGCGCTGAGAAGCGACTCCAATCGCGGCCAGTGAATTGCGGCACGGACACCAGGGGCAGGGACATAGCGTGATGGCGAACTGAAGAGCCGGATATTGAGGTTGGAAATTCTCACATAGCACGCGCTCTCTCAGCCGTGAAGCTCGTGAACAAAATACTTCCGGTGCGCATATCGCTCGGCCACAAACGTTGCATCCCTCCATCGATCGCATCGACGAACTGGAATGCAGTGTCGAGCGCGCCGAGCCGCTCGGTCGTGTTCTGCCGGCGGGCCTCGCAGTTCTTGAGCGAGATCACGTATACCGGAATACCGGCGATCGCGGATCGGGTCCCCGTCGGGGCGGATCCAAGCCGCCACGCAACCCCGAAGTCAAGGACCCGCAACGGCATATGCGACCTTCCTGGGGCAGAGCGCGCCAGGCAGGCGGCAACGGCGTTGCGGACCGCATCGAGGTCACCGCATATTTCGCGTAAGTCTCTGGATCTCAATTGCCAACTCGATACGCGGCCCATGCGCACAGCCCCTGCCTGCCAGCATCCGTTCACGCCTGCCGAGGGCGCCACCCGGGCTTGACCAACGCCTGCGCGTGGCAATCATGCGTGCGGCAACACGCTATCGGGTCGGGTCCGACGATTGCCGACCCGGCATTTTGGTGCGGCGTTGGGGGAAGGGACGGCGATGGGAAAACTCCAGGTGAAGAAGCTGCTCGTCACCGGCGGAGCCGGCTTTCTCGGCTCGCATCTGTGCGAGCGCCTGCTTGCCGCCGGGCACGATGTATTGTGCGTCGACAATTTCTTCACCGGCGGCAAAGCCAACATCGAACACCTGCTCAAGCACCCGCGCTTCGAGCTGATGCGGCACGACATCACCTTTGCGCTGTATGTCGAAGTCGACGAGATCTACAATCTGGCCTGTCCGGCGTCGCCGGTGCATTATCAATTCGATCCGGTGCAGACCACCAAGACGAGCGTGCACGGCGCGATCAACATGCTCGGGCTGGCCAAGCGGGTCAAAGCCAAGATCCTGCAAGCCTCGACATCCGAGGTCTACGGCGATCCGGAGATCCATCCGCAATCCGAAGACTATTGGGGCCGCGTCAACCCGGTGGGCCCGCGGTCCTGCTACGACGAGGGCAAGCGCTGCGCCGAGACATTGTTCTTCGACTATTGGCGCCAGCATGCCGTGCGCATCAAGGTCGCGCGGATCTTCAACACCTATGGTCCACGCATGCACCCGAACGACGGGCGAGTGGTGTCGAATTTCATCGTGCAGGCGCTCAAGGCCGAGGACATCACGGTCTACGGCGATGGGCAGCAGACCCGCAGCTTCTGCTATGTCGACGATCTGGTCGAGGCCCTGATCCTGCTGATGGATACGGCAGATGATTTCACCGGGCCGATCAACATCGGCAACCCGCGGGAGTTCACGATCCTGGAGCTTGCCGAACAAGTGGTGAGGCTGACGGGCACGAAGAGCAGGATCATCTTCAAGCCGCTGCCGGCCGACGATCCGCGGCAGCGCCAGCCCGACCTGGCGCTGGCCAGATCCAAGCTCGGATGGCAGCCGACGACCGACCTCGCGCAGGGACTCGAGCGCACGATCCGATATTTTCGGCAGGCGCTGTGAAGGGCTGAATTCCGGCAAGCCGTACGACTTCGAAGCCATCGCGGCATTCGCGCTCGACCGCGATTGGTGCAAGCCCGACGCCTGGTTCTGCTCGGAACTCGTTGCCGCAGCCTTGCAAGCCGCCGGCCGGTTCGCGCATCCGCTCGCCACCGCCACCAAAAGAATCACCCCCGTCCGACCTGCTTCCGGTGCCGAGTGCGCTGGCGGCGGTCGGCCAGCCAATGGAGAACCCATGAACTACGCGTCGCTACTCGTTGTCGCCGCCGCGCTCGCGCTGGCGGGCTGGACCTTCGAGCATCCGCAGGTCGGCCCGCAAGGCCCGGCCGCAATCCCAGCTCGTCCGAGACTTTAAGGCAGCCCCGGCCGGCAAAGGCATGGGCTGCCCCGAGACGCAGGTCGCAAGATGGTGAGAACGGCCTGGACCTCTCCCACTAGGCAAACCGGGGGCCCGGCGGGCCAAGTGGTAGGATCAGAATGTATTTGACCCACCCCCGAAGCTCTCTTGTGCTAGGGGATGGACGTGGGCAGTTCCGCCGTCTGTAGCTTACCTAGGGCGGGCATATGTCATTCAAGATTCTCTTCCTGATCGCCTTGTTTGCGCCGCTACTGTTGATCGCGGCCGGCGCAATAATGCATGGGCCGAATCGAGAGCCGAGACGAAACACGCAGCTTCCACCCTGAAACGCGGCTGCGAGACCTCCCGGGTCGGCGGTGCGACCGAGGTACAGGTGAAGGAGCGCACGGAACGCGTCGATGACAATGTTCGCCACCAAGGCCGCGGTCGAGGAGGGGATTCTGCCAGGCGGTGGGGTTGCGTTGCTGCGGGGAATCAAGGCGCTCGCTAGGTTGAAACCCGAGAATGACGAACGACCAGAAGACTGGAATTGACATCGTGCGAAAGGCGCTCAGCTGGTCCGCGCGGCCGGAACCCGCCAATTCGCGTCGATAATTAGCGCTGCACCTGGAAAGCCGGCTCAACGATCTCTCCGTTTTGGGCGCACCTTTCTAAGACGCACACCAGACCCGCCACCATTCTCTTCAATAAACTCAACGCCGCCAGTTTCTAGCGCCCTTTTAATCACGTCCATAGTTGCTCGCCGCGATCGGCTCGTCCCGCCTTCCAATTTCCGAACAGTGACAATGCCTACGCCGGCCCGGTCGGCCAATCCCTGCTGGCTCCAGTCGAGTAGGCCCCGTGCGGCTCTGCACTGTGCAGGCGTAATCACGGTGGGATTCTTAAGGACAAAACCTACGTGGATCAATGTGTCGAAAATCGATTGACAAACCAAAATGTCTGTTTTAGGCATATACATCGAAAAACGATCATTCTAAGAGGTAGGCTTATGTGCTCAGCCCGACCGCAATTGGCCCCAGAACGTCGTGACTTTATCGGTGGCTCCGACGCCCGCGTCATTATGGGCCAGGATGAAGCCGCCTTGCTAAGGCTCTGGCGCGAAAAGCGGGGTGAACTCGAACCGCTGGACCTCTCAGGAAACCTTATCGTCCAGCTCGGGGTCGTCACCGAGCCGCTCAATCGGCACTGGTTCGAGCGCAATACGGGGCAGAGCCTCAAGGATATCCAGCGCCGAATCCGCCACCCCGTGATTCGCTGGATGGCGGCGACCCTCGACGGCGTCATTGCGGAGACCGGAGCCGTCTTCGAGGCCAAATTCATGCTGCCGTGGTCGTTTTCGGAAGAGGGCGCGGCCGAAAAGTATATGCCCCAGCTCCAGCACAACATGTGGGTCACCAACGTGAAGGTGGCGGTGCTCTCGATCATCACCGGAGGCGGCAAGTGGGTCGAGATCACCATTCCGGCCGATTCGCTCTACCAGCACCTCCTTCTCACGGCCGAGAAGAAGTTCTGGCGGTGCGTGGAGACTGGCGAGCCGCCCCGGCTTTTTGGTGTTGAGCCGCCACGGGCGCGCATCGAGGCCGTCCGGACGGTCGACATGAGCGCCTCGAACAGTTGGGCCGAGTTCGCCGGCATCTTCCTCCGGACGCGTGACGCCTATGGCGAGCACGAACGTGCCAAGCGGGAGCTCAAGGCCCTCCTCCCGGAGGACGCCAGGGAGGGGATCGGTCACGGGATCCGAGCCCGCCGCTCGAAGAACGGGGCCGTGAGCTTCGATGTGCTCGAGACGGAAGCTGCCCATGCACAGGTCCAGTGAATCGATTGCGGCGCTCGCGGCCGCGCTCGCCAAGGCACAGTCGGAGCTATCGAACCCCGAGAAGTCGCTCGTTGCCACCATCGGGACGGATAGGCCAGGGGAGGGGGCTCGGACCTTCCGCTACGCGCCGCTCTCGAGCGGCCTCGACATCGTCCGCAAGGCGCTCGGCCAGCAACAGATCGCGACGGTGCAGGCGACTGCCATCGATGCCGCAACCGGCACGATCAATCTGACCACGGTCCTGGCGCACGCCTCGGGGGAGTGGATCGCCTCCGATTGGC
>WNFG01003001.1_pt1 | contig 14092 bp, 10 predicted proteins | sample 5400431 | NCBI WGS metagenome assembly WNFG01 (sample SAMN13153346, study PRJNA577476) | soil metagenome | isolation source: 120 cm saprolite under Douglas fir tree site 2 hole 3 replicate 2 | place: USA:California | collected 2015-04-18
GTTCATTCCGTAATGTCCGGCAAAACGGATGATAACGTCGAAGAACTGGAGATACTGACCTATGATGGCCTGCGCATGCGCGCCGGCAGGACGAGCGACGAGGACCTCGAACGCATCATTCAAGAGGGCGGCCGGCGCGGCCAGATCTACGCTCGCCTTAAGTCCCTGCGCGATAGATATGCTGGTCTGATCCGGGAACGCTTCCCCAACATTCCTCGCCGCGTCTCGGGCTACAACCTCGATCAACTCTTGCCGGAAAACGGGTTCCATGTCGCGCGGGCCCTGGTTGGCACGGAAAGTACCTGTGTCACTGTCCTGGAGGCAACTGTTCGCCTGGTGTACAGCCCTCCCGCGCGCACGCTCCTGGTGCTTGGCTATCCCGACGTTTACACCGCCTGTGATCATCTCATGGAGATCCTGGCACACAAACCAATCGCGTTAGAGGGCTTTGATAATCGCCTCATCGAGGGCATGCGGAAGAAACACCTGCATCCCGAGAATGTAAAGCTGTTGCCGGTCGGCGGTGGCTGGCTCCTTGTTGAGTTCGGCAGCGAAACAAAACAGGAAGCCGTTGACCATGCCCGCGCATTGATGGAAGAGCTGGGGAAAAAAGACCACGCGCCCGCTATGAAGCTCTTCGATAATCCTCAACAAGCCAGGCTGATCTGGCAGGTCCGTGAGTCCGGGCTGGGCGCCAGCACCTTTGTGCCCGGAGAAAAGCTCAAGTGGGAAGGTTGGGAAGATGCAGCGGTTCCTCCCGACAAGCTGGGCAACTATTTGCGCGACCTTCAAAAGCTGTATGACAAATACGATTACGAGGCCGACCTCTATGGTCACTTTGGCCAGGGATGCGTCCATACGCGCATCGATTTCGACCTCGAAACCACCGCTGGCATCAAAAAGTTCCGCTCCTTCATGGAAGATGCCGCCGACCAGGTGGTACGCTATGGTGGCTCGCTCTCAGGAGAACACGGCGACGGCCAGGCGCGCGCCGAACTCCTGCCAAAAATGTTCGGACCGGAACTGGTCGCAGCCTTCCAGGAATTTAAGGCCATCTGGGATCCTGATGGCAAGATGAACCCTGGTAAAGTAGTGAACCCCTATCGTATGGACGAAAACCTGCGTCTGGGTACCTCTTACAACCCGCCGCAGCTTAAAACGCATTTCAAGTTCCCTGACGACCAGGGCAGTTTTTCCCGCGCTACCCTGCGCTGTGTCGGCGTGGGTGCATGCCGTCGCATCGAGGGTGGCACTATGTGCCCCAGCTTCATGGTCACGCGCGAAGAGCAGCACTCGACGCGCGGACGTGCCCGCTTGCTTTTTGAAATGCTGGAAGGCCATCCCTTACAGGGTGGCTGGCGCAGCGAAGAAGTAAAAGAGGCGCTGGACCTCTGCTTTGCCTGCAAAGGGTGTAAAAGTGACTGCCCGGTAAATGTCGATATGGCAACCTACAAAGCTGAATTTCTCTCGCATTACTATGAAAGAAGGTTGCGCCCGCTTACCGCCTATACTATGGGCCTGATCCACTGGTGGGCGCGGCTGGCAGCATTCATGCCGGGCGTTGCAAACTTCTTCACCCATGCGCCGTTGCTGCGGAACGTAGCAAAGAAACTGGCAGGTATCGCTCCTCAGCGCCAGGTCCCGCCATTCGCCCCTCAAACTTTCAAGCAGTGGTTCCGTCAGCGCAGCCCGCGCAACCTGGAAAAGCCGGTGGTCATCCTGTGGCCTGACACGTTCAACAATCATTTCCATCCTGAGACCGCTATCGCAGCAGTCGAAGTGCTTGAAGCCGCTGGCTACCGCGTCGAGGTGCCGCAGCAGGCCTTATGTTGCGGCCGCCCGCTTTACGATTATGGCATGCTCGACATGGCAAAACACCTGCTCAGAAACATACTCGATACCCTGCGGCCACAGATTACCCAGGGCGTGCCCGTGGTTGGACTTGAGCCGAGCTGTGTTGCAGTCTTCCGCGATGAACTCGTCAACCTTTTCCCGAGCGATGCAGAAGCCAGGCGACTCAGCCAGCAAACCTTCCTGCTCGGCGAATTTCTTGCAAAGCAGGCAGAACATTTCGAATTTCCCCGGCTCCAGCGCAAGGCGCTTGTGCATGGTCACTGCCATCATAAAGCCATCATGGGTATGGGCAGCGAAGAAGCAATCCTGTCAAAGCTCGGCCTGGACTTCACTGTGCCCGACTCCGGCTGCTGTGGCATGGCTGGCGCCTTCGGCTTTGAGAAAGATCACTATGATATCTCTATGAAGGCCGGTGAACGGGTGCTGCTGCCCGCTGTGCGCGATGCTGCTAAGGACACCATCATTATCGCCGACGGCTTCAGTTGCCGTGAACAGATCGCCCAGGCAACAGACCGCCGTGCCCTGCACCTCGCCCAGGTTCTACAGATGGCCTTGCATCATCCTTAGCCTGCGTGCTGATGGGCCACACAGGCCTCTACGTTAGCCCTATGCTTCTCGTGTGGTTGCCCGATATCGTATTACATCACCTGCGTCAGTCGCTGCTCCTTAAACCTGCGCTTTTGGCGGGAAGATCACCGCTCACGCTGGGAGGTGTGTGACTTTACTTTAGATCGAGGCGTGTTCAGAAGAAGAGAGTATTCAGGTCATGTGCAAACCTGGTAAGATGTAGTAAACCCCTTTTGTGTCGAGGGTTAAACCGCTATTAAGGAGATACAACATGCAAGATGACGAACAAATACAGGATACCACAGGTTCTCCGCAGGAAGAAACAGGTGACTCCAACCAGAATGGAGCCCAGTTAGAGCAAAAGCTTGCGGAAGAACAGCAGAAAGCTGAAGAATACCTGGACCTTCTGCGCCGTACCCAGGCCGATTTCATAAACTACCGGCGTCGTATTAAGCAAGAACAGGATGAAGTACGGACAACAGCGCAAATTGCTGTACTACAACAGCTCTTGCCTGTGCTTGATGACCTTGGGCGGGCGCTTGAAACTGCTCCACCTGATCTTGTCAATGACCCCTGGATTCAGGGTCTCCTCCTGGTTGCAAAGAGGCTCACGGCCACACTGAATCAACTGGGTATACAGCAGGTCGGCAAAGCGGGAGAAGCATTCAACCCGCATATGTACGAGGCCGTGGCAACGGAGGCGCGTCCGGATGTCCCGCCGGGAATTGTTCTCGATGTCACGCGCCCAGGCTATGCCTATAGAGAGCGTATCATTCGACCCGCCCAGGTCGTTGTCTCTAATCAGAACGAGTGATCAGCCTGGAACACACCATGCAACAGATTGGGCAGGGAATCTACAGCCGGGCCGGAACCACCGCTGGCCGCGGCTCAACGGCCCGGGCCGAAAATGTAAGGACGATGCTTACCATCGTCTTGCGGTGACCTTTGCGAACGCAGTCTGGGGGGCTGTGTGGCCCCGCCACGGTCGCCCTGCTACTGCGGCTCATTATGATATATAATGACATGGCTATCGTGAAATGACCACCATAAAAGAAGGTACCTATGGCTGTCGACTATAAAGACTACTACAAGACATTAGGCGTGAGCAAAAACGCGACCGAAAAAGAAATCCGGCAGGCCTACCGCAAACTGGCCCGCCAGCATCACCCTGACGTGAATCCGGACAACAAAGATGCCGAAGAGAAATTTAAGGAGATCAACGAGGCCAATGAAGTGCTCTCCGATCCCGAGAAGCGCAAGAAATATGACGAATTGAGCGACTATTACCAGCAATACGGGCATGCGCCCGGAGCCGAGGCCCCCGGCTGGGCGAGAGGTAGCGGACAATACCAGTACCGCACAGCCGATGAAGAAGACTTGCGCGATATCTTCGGCGACCAGTCCCCCTTCTCCGACTTCTTTGAAACATTCTTCGGTTCAACTTTCTCGCCTGGTGTGGGTGGAGGCACACGCGCCACGAGCAGAGGGCGTAGCAGGGCAGCGCGTGGACAGGACATAGAAGCCCCTGTGGAGGTCACGCTCGCCGAAGCATACAAAGGCGCAACCCGTGTCTTCGAGCTGGCAGATAGTGATGGCAGCACTCGCCGCTTAGAGGTAAAGATCCCTGCTGGAGTAGACAATGGCTCGCGCATACGCATTGCCGGCCAGGGCGCTCAAGGCACCTCGGGTCGCGGTGATCTTTACCTACTCGTGCAGATGCTGCCTCATCCAGGCTATACCAGGGAAGGAACCACCCTCCGCACGAAGATAGAAGTTCCCCTGCCGGTCGCCGTCCTTGGCGGCGAAGTCGAGGTTCCAACGCCCGATGGGCGCCGCTTGCTGTTGCGTATCCCTGCTGGAACCCCCAACGGCAAAGCCTTCCGTTTGCGTGGCCAGGGCATGCCTCAACTGGGCCAACCAGAGCATCGCGGCGACCTCTATGCTGAAGTATCCGTCATACTCCCCAAGCATCTCAACAGCGAACAGCGCCGCCTCTTCGAAGCCTTCGCCCATTCTATCGGCTACACAGGTTCGGAAACAACGGCGGGTACCGGAGGAAGCCATGGACATTGACATCTCTCACGCCATGGGCTTCTGCCCCCACACAGTAAGCAGAAACGATAATGAGCAGTAGTCCTCGGCTTGCATCTCCACCATTACTTGCTCGTACAGCCGGTCAAGTTCTTCCTGCGTAGCAATCCCCGTTTTTACCAGGAACGGCTGCACCAATTTGAAGGCAGTTCTGAGGTCCTGGTAATAGCCGCCATGAACCGCCGTTCCTGCTGAATAGTCGAACACGTGAGCCATGTGCTTGATGTTCTGGCAGCCCGCATCACGCAGGAAACGGCTCAGCATCGGCGTGATGCCGATATACAAGCCGTTGGGAGAAAAGCTCATCCCGGCTCTTTGCAAGGCTTGATTGATGAGCCAGCAGTAGCGCTCGAACGCGGCCTTGTTAGCGAAGCCCCATTCGGCCTCGTTGAGCCGGATAGTACCCCCTGGCCGCAGGATGCGCATGCACTCATCTATCAACCTGGGCCACGCTGCTGGTGGCATAAAAGGCGAAATCGTGCGAGCATTCACCAGGTCGAACGACTCGTTGGGAAAATCTAAGGGCTTGAGCGCGTCCATCACGCGGAAATGGGCGTTGTCTAGTTTCCGTACGCGGGCATGAGCGCGGGCATACTCGATCATCCTTTTACTGATGTCGAAGCCCGTCACCTCCACCTCGGGATAGGCATGCGCCACTTCATGCACCCATCCTCCAGGCCCACAGGCAATATCCAGCACATCGTAAATATTGGAAAGATCAGTGCGTTCCGGGAAGATCCCGCCCATCACCTCCATTGCCAGCTTATCCTGGTCGAGCAAGCGCGCCATCTCTGCCGCGTCCTCGGCATTGATCACGTAAGTACTCTCATTCTCATTCTTGGATGAATCCGCTGCTGTTGACATCAAATGCCCCCCTGGTCTTGTGTGTTTTTTGCCATTTGCCCTGATAAGCGGAGAAACTCTTCCTCCAGTTGCTGCCATATCTCAAGCTCAGCCTGCGTCCTGGTCATTGGATGCTCTTCTGCAGCGGTCCGCACCATCAGATCAGTGACATGCTGTTGAAAGTGAGCAAAGTATGGCTGCTGCGCCTCTAAGGATGGCATGATTCCTAACTCGATGTTTTGCTGGTCATAGAAATCTTCGGGTTCGCATGCCAGCACCAGTAGATTGGCGTAGTTCTTGATAAGCGCCTGGCGAGCAGGCGTAAAATAGTTTACTTTGTTACTTGCCACCAGCAGACATCCAGCAACGCGATTCCCTTGCAAAAGAGGACAGGCGGCCGCGCTCTCCTCGTACTCGGTGCGCAAGACTGGAAAAAAGGTTTGCCCTTCTTTGATGTTCTGATTGGCTACGGAGCGAAAAGTGGTAACAGCGTATCCCGCCAGTGACTCGTACCCGAGCAGCAGCGCCTGGTTATCCAGGTGGCTCTTCCAGGGGTACGTCCCCCTGCCCAGGGTCTCGCGCAAGCTGCGCACCTTGCCTCCCGGCTTGGGAGTGGAACACAGCACAACTGTTATGGACATGCCCTGCTTGTTTGGATCAAGGTGCGCCAGTGCCTGTTGCAAAATAAGACTGGAGATCGATGTGGAACGTAGCAAACGCGGTGTAGTGCTGTACGCGCTGAGCACACGAGCGTAAAATGCAGAAGGAATTTCTTGTGACGTATCATCGCTTATTCTCTCAAATGCGATGATAAAGCCTTCAAACTCCCTTCCGATCAACTCCAGCAGCACCGGGCGATGCTGGGGAAGAGCATTGATCAATTCCCATAGCTTCTGCGGACGTGGAGTCGCCTGGCCGTTCACCCAACGCATCAGACTGATTGGGCCAACTTGCAGTTCGTCAGCAAGCCGCTGTTTCTCCTGTGGGTCCCTGATGATAGTTCCCAGTAGTTCACGCCACGTTTGCGCTTCTTGCATGCCTTTTCTTTATGCTTGTCTACAGTCACGTGTAAAAATACTTACTACGCTTTTTAATACTCTGCCATTACCATTGCTGGCACCCTCGCCCCCACCTGGCTTTGGCCACATCTTCTATAGTAAGATAACGTAATGACGGCAAAACGCATTTCCTGCATACAAGCATAACTCAAGAGGTGTTTCTAGTCAACAATGCTGAGGATGAGTTTTTCTGTGAACTGAACCGTGGAACGGCTACTCGCCCAGCAAAATTTTCAAATCTGCCGTCAGCTCCGCCGGGGTAAAACTATCGTCCAGGAAAATACGTTCACGTCCCTGCTTATCGAGCACATAGAGCGCAAAAGAGTGGTTCACTGACTGGTCACTCGTGTCAGCATAAACATCGTAGTTTGACCAGATTGGGGAGAGGGCATTGAACGTTCCCGTAAGAAAATGCCAGTAACCTTCCATCCTGTGGGCCTTCGAGAACGCGAGCGCGGCGGCGGTTGTGTCTCCCTTTGGGTCTATGCTCACAGCCAGCACCGCCACCTTCTGTGCGTCGCTGCCCAGGTTCTGCATCACCACGTGGAGCTTCTCCGCAGTCAGCGGGCATAAGTCTTTACAGTGTGTATAGAGGAACGTCAACACAACTGGTTTTCCCTCGAACTGTGAGAGTGAGATGGGAGCGCCAAACTGGTCGGTCAGCCGGAAATCGGGCGCAGGCGTACTACCAAGGTTCGTTCCTTGTAGCCCCGCTTGATTTGTACTTTGTCCACTGGCAGCAAACGATCCGCTGAATCTCTGCTCAATGTCCTGCAGGAAGATCACAAACACGACCACCAGCAAAGCCATAACAATCACAGAGAGACGTGAAGCTAAACGCCAGTTCATCGTTGTATAACCCTGTCTACCACCATAGTGGCAAAAATTGCTGCCAGGTAACAGTTGGAATACCAGAACAGCGTACGCGCCCAGCGTTTCGACCGGTCCCGCATGAGGCGTACCGACATGTAGACCAGGATGCCACCTAACGTAACTGCCACTACCAGGTACAGGTAACCCATCGCGTGCATGCCAAACAGCACCAGGGTGACAGCCAGCAGCAGCAGCGAGTACAGGAAAATCTGCTTGCGCGTCTCGGCCTCGCCCATCACCACTGGTAGCATAGGTATGTGCGCCTTCTCATAATCTTTCTGGATCAACAGCGAGAGCGCCCAGAAGTGTGGCGGCGTCCAGTAGAAGATAATTGCAAAGAGCCAGATAGCTGGCAGCGTGATCGTATTTGTCATCGCTGCCCATCCCACCAGTACCGGTACAGCCCCGGCCGCTCCGCCAATCACGATGTTCTGCGCCGAGGAACGCTTCAGCCACATCGTATAAATGAACACATAGAATAAAATCGCTGAGCACGCCAGGGTAGCGCTGAGCAGGTTCACGAAGGCCGCCAGCACGATGAACGCCCCAATGCCCAGCGCAATACCAAAGATCAACGCGTGTGCCGGCTGCACCCTGCCCGATGGTAACGAACGTCGCTGTGTGCGCCCCATGATCAGGTCGATATCACGATCGATATAGCAGTTGATACAATTAGCGCTGCCGGCTGCCATTGCACCCCCCAGTAATGTCGCCAGCATCCGCCCTAGTGGAGGTAAACCCCCGGCAGCAATGGCCATAGCCGCCGCAGTTGTGCCGAGCAACAATACTGTAACGTGTGGTTTCATCAGGTCAACGTAGCTCGCGATAGTCTGTCCAACCAGGTTCCGCTCTTTCTTAGGCTCGGCTTCCTCGAGTTTCTCCAAATCACTGCCTCCAGGCGCTGCACGCAACTGGCGTGCAGCCAGCACCGCCAGTATCACCAGCAGACCCCATACCGCCGTGGCCAGCGCCAGGTGTAGAGCAGCTATGAGATCGGGCCTGCGCAGCAGGACAACCAGGCCGCCTACCGCTGCCTGTACCACGAAGAGAATGCCTGCCGCCAGCGCGATCCAGGCCTGGCCGGGTGCGGCCTTGCGCCTGCGCCACCCCGATACCACCGTCCATATCAGCACGAGCCCAACGAAGGTGGCGATGTAGCGGTGAAGCACATTGATATCTGCCAGGTGATACGTCACCGCCCACGCCGGTGGCGTCCCACAGAGAGGCCAGCCTGGACAGGCCAACGATGCCCCGCTCCCCACCACGTAAGAGCCGCTGAGCATCAGCCCGTAGACAAACAGCGCGTTCGTCATCGCCAACAAGGCAAACTTGCGCGTCTTGCTTGGATGTTCCTTGCTTGGGACCGCTTTGCCTGACATCACCGCTATCGTAATCACTGTAGCGAAAATCGCCAGTGCCGTTCCCAGGTGCGCCGTGATAATCGTTGGCGGCAGCTTCCACAGCACGGTGAGGCCGCCGAGTACAATCTGTACAGCCAGCAATACTGGCGCGATCAAAGCAGGGATGAGCACCTGGCGCTCTTCGCGCGCCCATAGCAACGCGCAAATTACCAGCGCCACAATCAAGGCGCTGACAATTGAGGCGGTGTAGCGATGCGCCTCCTCGTACAGCGCCCCCACATCTGGAAAGGCAAACACTTTGCCGTAGCACAGCGGCCAGTCGGGGCAGCTTAATCCGGCGTTCTCGACTCGCACAGTACCGCCCAGCGAAACCAGAAAATATGTAAACCCAACCGTCACCCATGCAATACGGCGTATGGCCCTCATAAAAATAGCAACCTCCGTAGGGACCCAACGTGTTGCGCCCGTCCCAGATAATTTCATGCATAACTATTGTCGCTGGCAGCCCTATTGCATTCCTTGCAGAGCGTAAACCACTCCTTACAGTTGCCTGAATGTCTCCCATCCCCCTTGTGCTCGCTTGTTATAGTATGTAATGTATGTGCAGAGATAGGAAAATCACTCTGGAAAGGTCAGCAAACCAGTGGTGGATGTAGGACTCAACTTCTGGCTCACACAGTGGAACTGGGAGCCATCCATCATCATCGGTACGGCCGTCGTCCTCGGCCTGTATCTCTACGCAGTAGGCCTATTGCGCAAACCGTACACGCTCATCGAGGGCGTCAAGCAAAGCCAGGTGATCTCCTTCTGGCTGGGCATCCTGGTCATATTTCTTGCCCTGGTCTCACCAATAGACGAAATAGGCGACAGGTACCTCTTCAGTATGCACATGGTACAACATCTCCTCCTCACCATGATCGGCCCGCCCCTCTTGCTGCTGGGCACCCCCGAGGTATTGCTCAAACCCATTATACGTAATCGCCTCGTACTTCCTGTAGCCCGAGTGCTGACGCATCCATTGGTGGCCTTCTTCTTATTCAATGCAGACTTCTGGCTCTGGCATGCGCCTCCTTTGTATAACGCAACCTTGACCAATCAGAATATACATATCCTGGAGCACGTGACCTTCATCGTCTTTGCTGTCATCTACTGGTGGCCTATGTTCAGCCCAATGACCAGGGATTTGCCACGCCTGTCCCTCGGTGGCCAGGTGCTTTACCTCTTTCTCGGTGGCATGCCCATCGTGGCGCTGGGGGCCGGGCTCACCTTTGCTGCGCCCCTCTATGCGCCTTACATCCACGCCCCGCGCGTCTGGGGCATCTCCCCTGCAACCGACCAGCAGCTGGGCGGGCTGATCATGTGGGTCCCGGGGAATATCATCTATATCGTTGTCGTCAGTATCCTGTTTATCCGCTGGATGCAGCAGCAGGAAGCGAAGCAGCGAGCAGAGGAAGCCAGGAAAGATGCTGTAGAATGCTGATTATGATTTTTACCAACCAAGACCGGTAATACCGGTGTGTCACCCTGAGTGCAGCGAAGGGTCTGGCTCGAGGGGCACGGAGATGCTTCGCTGCGCTCAGCATGACAAAACACGACCAGCTTTGGTCGTTACAACTCATTATCAGGCGTGTCGGAGGTGGCAGCAGAGCGGGGCACAAGCGTTGTGTAGCTTGCGCGTTCAGGTTGTTGTAAGGTACTGGCGAGGAACTGCAAGCCCCCCGTCAGGCAAGATGGCTACACTACACGCTAGAATGAGATAAGTATCGCCCATGAATCGGGTTCAAATTTCTTTTTAGGAGTTGCCGAAGTGAGGATGCCTTTATTTCGCGGGACGAAGCGCTGGGTCGTCATCGTCGCAGCTATGCTTCTGTCCTCGCTTCTCTTAAGTGCTTGCGCTGAGAACAGCCCTTCTGTTTTAAATACTTTTGGGCCTGTCGCCGCGCGAGAAGCAAGCCTGTTCTGGTTTACCCTGATAGTTGCCACAATCGTTTTTGTAGCCGTCGAGGGAGTACTGCTCTATTCCATCATTCGCTACCGCGAACGCCCGAACTCGCCGAATCCCGAGCAAATCCACGGCAACACCACCGTCGAAATCGCCTGGACGATTGCGCCTTCCATCTTCCTGTTTATTGTACTGGGTGCCACCATCTATACTATGTTCGGATTGGGCGATTTGGGAGGTGGAAACAAAGTAGAAGTGAGAGTAGTTGCTCACCAGTGGTGGTGGGAATTTGACTATCCCAACTACAAGATCGTCACCGCCGACTCCCTGCACATCCCCGCTGGCGCAGTCATCCAGGCCGACCTGGTATCGAACAACGTGATCCACAGCTTCTGGATTCCAGCCCTGTCGGGAAAGTTGGATGTCATCCCGGGCCACAATCACCCGCTGCTGTTCAAGGCTGACATGAACGCGGCTGGTAAGAAATTTCTTGGTGAATGCGCCGAGTTCTGTGGGGCGCAGCACGCACACATGCGCTTTGACGTGTACGTCGACGACCAGAACACCTTTAATAGATGGGTCAGCGTGCAGCAACAGGCGGCGACTCCTCCCAATACCGGTGCTGTCGCCTGCAAGTCGCCTATCCCGCAGAGCGACCTCGTCGCCTGTGGCGCAAAATTCTTCGCCCAGGGAGCCTGCGTAGGCTGCCATGGTATCGTAGGTGTCGACCTGAACGGCTATAACGATCCCAAAGCTTTAGGTTTGATCGGGCCCAACCTGACGCATTTCGGTAGTCGCGACCTGATCGCCGGCGGTATCCTGGAAAACAACCCGCAGAATCTTGCTCTGTGGTTGCATAATCCGCAGGACGTCAAACCGGGCAACGATATGCCGGATCTAGGACTCTCTCAGGATCAAATCAACGCCCTTGTGGCTTACCTGGAAAGCCTCAAGTAGGGGGCGGTTATGAGTTTTAACGAACAAGATCGGTACAGTGTTGTCACCCTGAGCGCAGTGAGCCGAAGCCCTGAGCGTAGCGAAGGGGAAGGGTCTCTCGATAGGCAGGAGATGCTTCGCTTCGCTCAGCATGACATGACCGGTTTTGGGTGGTAAACCTCATTATCTTGCCCCTGGCATTATGATAAACTATGCGTAGGGCAACACATTAAGAAATATATCCCGTATCTCTACGGGGCTGGATATCGGAGGAATAGCTCATGGCAACTATTGTTGAGCGACCCGGTGTAGTACGCCAGAAGCGTTTCGGCGAAACCTACATCGGCCAGTGGATCATGACGACCGACCATAAGAAGATTGGTGTTATGTACATCGTTACCGCCTTCTTCTCTTTCCTGGTCGGCGGCCTTGAGGCGCTGCTCATCCGCACGCAATTGGCCGCGCCGAACGGACATGTATTAAGTCCTGAGGTATACAATGAAGTCTTCACCATGCATGGCACCACCATGATCTTCCTATTTGTGATGCCCATGCTTACCGGCCTCGGCAACTACATTGTGCCCCTCATGATCGGCGCCCGTGATATGGCCTTCCCACGTCTGAACGCCTTCGGGTACTGGCTCATTCTCTTTGCCACAATTTTCCTGGACGCCAGCTTCCTGTTCAACCAGGCTCCCAACGGCGGCTGGTTCTACTACGCGCCACTAAGCGAACAGCAATTCGGCTGTGGTGTTGCAAACTGCCTCCCTGCCATGAACGCAGATTTCTGGGCGCTCGGCATTCTCTTGCTCGGCGTCTCCTCGATTGCCGGCGCTCTCAACTTCGTAGTAACCATCCTCAGGTTGCGCGCCCCAGGCATGACCATGAACCGCATACCGCTGTTCACATGGATGACGCTGGTGACCTCGTTCCTGCTGCTCTTTGCCCTGCCCAGCATTACCGCTGCCGCTGGCCTGCTGCTGCTCGACCGTCACCTGGGTACCCACTTCTATCAAGCCAACTTCCATGGTGATCCCTTACTCTGGCAGCATCTCTTCTGGTCTTTTGGCCATCCCGAGGTGTATATCCTCATCTTACCCGCCTTTGGCATTATCTCGGAGGTATTGCCCGTCTTCTCGCGCAAGCCCATCTTCGGCTATACCTTCGTCGCCTGGTCAGGTGTCGCCATAGGCTTCTTGAGCTTTACGGTGTGGGCGCACCACATGTTCGCGGTTGGCCTTCCACTCATCGCTCAGGCCTTCTTCGCCACCAGCACCACGCTCATTGCCATTCCGACTGCGGTGAAAATCTTCAACTGGATCGCGACTGTCTTCAGAGGCAAGGTCAGCCTCAAGGTACCGATGCTCTTCGCGCTTGGCTTCATTGCCATGTTTTTGATCGGTGGCCTCAATGGCGTGGCTCTGGCTATAGTGCCCGTTGACTACCAGATCACAGATAGCTACTTTGTGGTCTCACACCTGCACTATGTGCTCTTCGGCGGCACCGTCTTCGGCGTTTTCGCGGGCATCTACTACTGGTTCCCCAAAATCACCGGCAAGTTGCTCGGCGAGCGCCTGGGCCAGGTCCAGTTCTGGCTCATATTGATCGGCGTCAACCTCACCTTCTTCCCCATGCATATCCTGGGGCTGCTGGGCATGCCGCGCCGCATCTACACCTATCCTGGCAATCTCGGCTGGAATGAAATGAACCTGCTTGCCTCGATCGGCGCTTTTATCCTTGGCATTGCCATGGTGATCTTCCTCTGGAACGTCATCGTCAGCCTGCGCAGCGGTAAGCAAGCTGGCACTGACCCGTGGGATGCCTTTACCCTCGAGTGGGATACAGACTCCCCTCCCAAGGTTTACAACTTCCTTAGCTTGCCTATTGTACGCAGCCGCCGCCCGTTCTACGATAAGAAACATCCTGACATAGCCGACTGGAAAACGGCAACACATTGAAGAAAGAGCTTGATCGTGTCTGAACAACAAGAGCAAGATCAACCACAAAAGCCGCGTAAAAAGGATGCCTCGAAGCTGGTCCAGGAAGAGGCCATCCAACCACACCTGAGCGTGTGGCCGTTTACGCTGGCTGTGGCGCTGGTGGTCTTGCTCATGGGCTTTATCACACAGCCCATTATCTTAGGCATAGGCGTCGTGCTGGTGATAGTTGCCGTCATCGGCTGGGGAGTGGAACGTCGTTGATATCCATAGCGGGCGCGCCTACTAAAGCAGTATGCGCCCCCTGTTATAGAATAGAGAGAACTGGAGAATTTGACTATGAGCGTTGCGCGCGGTGAGCAAGTCCACATCCTCGAAGAACATGGAGAAGAAGGAGGTCGAGGCATCAACTGGTGGGGGATGATCTTCTTCATCACCTCGGAGGCGTTGATCTTTGCCAATTTAATAGCCTCTTACCTCTACCTGGAGATCCGCCAGGGGTCCTGGTCGTTGCCGAATGGAGACCAGTTACTTGGACCTGATATCTATACAGGGATATTGATTCTTAACACCATTATCCTCTTCTCGAGTAGTATTCCTGCGCGTTTGTTCGGCAGAGCGCTTGCGAGG
>WNFG01003005.1_pt1 | contig 14087 bp, 15 predicted proteins | sample 5400431 | NCBI WGS metagenome assembly WNFG01 (sample SAMN13153346, study PRJNA577476) | soil metagenome | isolation source: 120 cm saprolite under Douglas fir tree site 2 hole 3 replicate 2 | place: USA:California | collected 2015-04-18
TGCTTTCTTCATTTTCTCTCCTGGCAGTTGAGTGGTATGTCAAAGTTCAATGAGACCAGCTACTCGGTAACTGTGCCAGTCGGTAGGGTTCGTAGCGGAACGAGCGCGCGCAGCCGCTCGTCGCGCAAGAAAAGCCCTCCCCAAACGAGCACGCCGATAACCACAGGAAAGAAGAACCGAAGAAGGGGCGATTACCGCGGCGGAACACGCCCGAATGGTGTCAGGCTCGCACCCCCGCCGGAAGGCTGATCTTCTGGCCCCCTTTTACTCGGAACGGACTTCCTCCGGAGTACTTGACGCGCCAGCCCTTCGAGGATGGTTGGAGACCCGATGCATCCAGTAGGACTCCGGCTTTCACTAGTTCCTCGTGGTACGTCGCCATTGCGGCAAACAGCTTCTCCTTCCCCTCCGGCATTTTGCCCGCCTCCGTATCCTTGGTGGCTTTGACCACAATCATGAATCGCATTGTTGTATCTCCTTGCGTTTGGGGTTAGGGGCTGGGCTTCATCCGGCTACAGCCGGGTGAAGCCAGCGTCTACTTTAACGTCGAACGAGACCTCGTTTGACTGCCTCACTTAGCTCCACGCATGGGGACATCGAGGAACGGAGTGACAGTGGATGCCAGCGCCGGCGACGAGAAGATGTTGTAATGCGTAAGGCCGGGCAAAATGGCGAGCCGGGCATTGGACATTCCCGATCCGTCCCAGCCGCCGTCCTTCTTGCCGCCGCCCAGGAGTTCGAAGAACTGCACGGCATGCGCGGTGCGGACAGCGTCGGCATCACCAAAGACGAGCAATGTAGGCGCCTTGATCGCCGCCACGTCTTTCGACCAGTCATAGTCCATCCTAAGCAGCTCGCCGATCTTGGTGAGCAGAACCGGCCAATCTGCCGGCTTCGGCGCGATGCGCGCATAGAGCTGGTACATTGGGGTCTGCTTCATCGCCTCAGCGCTTCCTGCACCGACATGCGCCATTCCCGAGACGATCTCGGGGTACCATCCATCAAGCTTAAACGCGATCGACACGAGCACCAGCTTCCTCACCATGTCGGGATGCCGGACGGCAATGCGCAGAGCGACGCCGCCGCCGAGCGAGTAACCCATGACGTCGGCCCTCTCGATCTCTAGATGCTTCATCAGCGCGGCGATGTCATCGGCCATCGCCTCGAAGGTCATCGGGCGATCGATATCGGCGGTGCGCCCGTGGGCCTGCAAATCAACAGCAATCACCCGTCGAGTCTTCGAAAGCAAAGGCAGAACCTCGCCGAACATTTCGGTGGCACCCAGGCCGCCGTGCAGTAGGATCAGCGGTTCTCCAGTGCCGTGGCTTTCGTAATAAAGATTGAGGCCGTTCACTAGAGCGTAGCCGGTCTTGAAGGCAGTTGTCGTGTGTGTCTGAGCGCATGCAAGCGCCGATGCTGCCAGGATAGTCCCGGCGGCGGTGGTTGCGATGAGCCTTCTTCTCAGCATCATGGTTATGTCTCCTTCTATCTACACGTCGAACCAGCGGCCGCGAAATCGACAGGGCTCAGTATTTTTTCCCGATTCCTTACCACTCCTTTAAATGCCCTCCGGTACCATCAAGTTCCAGGGGATGCCAGTGATCGGGCCGGGAGGCATTTTCTAGTATTAAAATCGTGACCCGGGGCCTGTGGAAGGCGTTTTCGTCAGTTCCGACTTCCGGTCTTAAGCGCACTTGCTGGTTGAGCGAGTGTCACCGCCCCTTCTCGCTGCGGTGTCGTCCCGCTCATTCTGCAAGTGGTTGAAAAGATTTGGCGTCCCTATCCCGAACCGTTTTGAACACCTAGCAGCAACGATAGCGGAAGCGACGCCGCTCTACGAACTGTGTGCAAGCGTTCTGGAGGCCTAGGTCGAATCTGTCCAAACAGGAGTTTTCGCACGCGGAGTCTAGGTTCCCAAAGCGCTTGGCATGTTTTTCCTATCGTGGGCCCGAAAGGAAACCGTTTTCGCTATGGCGAATTCCATTTTGAATACTTTTGAATTTTCAGGTGAGAGCAGCAGACTCTACTTGCGTTCGGCAACTTTGATGACTTGTGTAACGAACGTTAAACTGGCATTGGCCACCTTACCGGTAACCTCCCAACATCCCACGGTTGGGAAAATCAGCTCTGTGGCTTGGAATCCTTTGTCGCCGTATCCGTCAGGAATCCATGCACGCAGGGGAGAGCTAGGAGCATCTAGTCTCTTCCCTTCCATTGTCAACTTGCCGCGCGACGCCTGGAAGCGCAAATCGCCTTCATGACCTTGTTGCAGCACTTCCCACAGATCCGACTTGCTGTGCCTCGCCATGGGCTCCGCTGGCGCAAGAGCTTGTTTCTGCGGAGACTGGAAGCGCTTCCTGTCGCCTCGGCATAAGATGCGCTATCTCAATCGCAGCCGTATTTATGAGACCGGGTACTAGTGTATTTCGCGGCGACGGTCTCCCATTGCGTGAGCAAGAACGGCAGCGTGACTGCACAAAATTGAAACCCATGTAGCGCGAATTCTCCTGAATCGCTTCTGCTAAGGCATTGTCCAGAACGATGAGTGCTTGCTCCTTTTGTCCTGCTTTGGCAAATTCCAGACTCTCGTGTATCACCCCTTGCCCACGCTCCCATCTTCCGTCCATGGTTCCTCACTGCCCAGCATAGCACCGGAAAAGAGGGTCACCCACTGCAGCGAAATACCTAAAAACCGAACAATCGTGGGTTCCTATTTCTGCATGATTGGCGAAAACAGGCGTGGCTGTTGAAAAACTCGGATTTCCGAAAATCAGCGCAAATTCTGGGGATAGAAAATGTCTAGGCGACCCGCGAAAATCGTTTGTAGGGCATCCTGACGCATTGCGTTTTTGGCAAATTTCCCGGAAGCGAGTTTTTCAACAGCCACAGGCGATTACACGCACAACGAGGACAAGCCGAGTTTCAGGTGTTCCCCCTTGCGTGCCAGCTTTCCCGATCCCACTCCGCCAGCCGCTGCAACCACTTGTTAGGGGGCGAAACGGGTACCCGACACCTTTTCTCGGCATCGTTTCTCCGCGTGGGTGCTTAATGTTCTCAGTGCGCTGCACCCGGGGAAGTAATGGTCCCGTGGAACGAACCGGAGGTGAAGCCCGTTACCAGGTTTACCAATCGCTCGACAGTGAAACTCCCTTCGGCTCCGGCGAATCGACCCGTACCACCCGTAATGGTGTTAATTTCCGTAATGCTAGCGACACCGGGTGTCGCCGTCAGTTCACTCGATCCGGCAATTGTCGTATCGACGCTGTCTCCGTTGGCCGCGATCAAGCGAGCAGACCCTGTTGCGCTGCCGTTCGCGAGGTTCACCGTAAGTTGATAGGCGAATGAGAATTGACCAACATGGGTAGCAATTCCCTTAGCACTCCCATCGACGATTAGTGTGGTGGGGGGAGGGCCGCCCTGGGGTGTGTCGTTCTCGTGTCCTTGTAAGGAACCCTTGAAGGGTACCTGGTTCTGTGCCGCCGCCGGGATGGCGAGGGCCGCTGTCAACAACATCGCCGCGACAGCGAGAGAGATGCTGGCTTTCATCACCGATTTGGTATTTGTCTTCCCGTTTGTGAACAGACTTATCTGCATTGCGTTTTTCTCCTTGCCTGAATCTTGTAAGCCGGAATTTCCTTTTTGACTTCGAAAACGGCAGGGATTATACCTCCAAGTCGCCTGCTCCGACGGTGTTGAGACGATTTTCATCCGGAGCGCCCCCAACGGTCTGCGATCCGCGCCAGCACAGCCCGAAATTGCCCCAGATTCCAGCCCGTTTTGCAACACCTCTCCTTAGCCCAAAGGGTGAGAGGAGGAGAGGAGGGGATCTACCCCTTAAAGGGTTATCCAGGGCTCTTTCAGCTGACAAAGCAACGGCTATGGCGCACTGGGATGCGGTGTTCCATGTCCGTGTCCCCGACCGGCGTGCCCAGCAATTTGGACCCGTTTTCAACGCCCGACCTCTTGGGTAAGCGAAGGAGTTAAGAAGCGACGCACTCACTTTCGCTCACGCCAGCAGATAGCTCAATGGACAGAAGCTTGATTGAAGCTTGATTGAGGAGTGATTGGCTCAGGGGATAAGCGTCTCTTTTTCAAATGGTTGGCTTTACAACTGGGCGGAGTTAAGGAAGCTTGATCCAAGAGGGGTGCTACACTGCGCAGGTCCGAGTCGCGGTGTTGTATGCGAGAAGCCCCTCAACATTCGTGTGCTTCCCAGATCGTGCGATTTGCGGATTTTGAAGTCGACCTGCGCGGCCGAGAGTTGCGCAGGAACGGCGCCAGAATACCCCTGCAAGAACAACCCCTCCAGGTGCTGGCCGTCCTGCTAAAGCATGCGGGAGAGGTTGTAACCCGCGAAGAGCTTTGCCAGCATCTATGGCCTTCCGATACTTTCGTTGATTTCGATAACAGCCTGAACACTGCCATCAACAAAATTCGGGAAGCTCTAGGGGATTCGACGGGGGACCCCCACTTTGTCGAGACACTGCCTCGTCGCGGATATCGCTTCATAGCCCCTCTAAGGGAAGGCGTTGAGCCGCAGCCAAGCGAGAAGGCGACCCAAGCCCGACCAGCCTTTCAGCCTTCCAGCCCAGACCAACCCGAAATTCGCCGTGCGATCCTGCTTGGGTTGGCGCTAGCGGTCGCGCTATTGCTCAGCTTCCTTTTCTGGAAGCCAGGTTGGAGAGCCGCCCCCAACCCCATCGTTTCTCTAGCCGTGCTTCCCTTGGAGAACCTCTCTCGCGACTCGGACCAGGACTACTTCGCTGATGGAATGACGGATGCGCTGACGACAGACCTGGGCAAGATCAGCGCCCTACGTGTGATTTCAAGAACTTCCGTGATGCAGTACAAAGGCACGAAGAAGCCATTACAGGAAATCGCCCGGGAGCTGAAGGTCGATGCGATTCTCGAAGGAACAGTGGCACGCTCGGGCAATCGCGTGCGCGTCACGGCGAACTTGGTCCAGACCTTTCCCGAGAGGCATCTCTGGGCCGAGAGTTACGACAGCGAAATCGGCGACGTTCTAACCGTGCAAGCAACCGTCGCGCAAGCGATTGCTCACGAGATCCAAGTGAAGTTGACGCCGCAAGAACGAAAGATGCTAGCCGGCGCTCGCCGAGTCAATTCCGAAGCTTTCGATTTGTGTCTACGAGGCAGTTATGCCATCGCCACGGGTACGGCGGAGGCATTGGAACAGGCGGTCGCTTACTTCCAACGTGCCATACAAGAAGATCCCACTTATGCGCCCGCCTACACCGGGTTGGCGTTCTCTTACGCTACCTGGGTTCCTGGCAGGGCGCCCTTGCGCGAGCTAATGCCCAAAGCCAAACAAGCCGCACTGAAAGCTATAGAGTTGGATGACACACTGGCAGGTGCTCATACCGCACTGGCGTTTGTTGAGCTCACGTATGACTGGAACTGGACCGGCGCCGAAAAGGAATACAAACGGGCGATCGAGTTGAACCCAAACTATGCCGCGGCGCATGCAAGGTACGCGTATGAATTAGTCGTGCTCGGCCGAACGGAGGAAGCTCTGGTGGAAGCCCGACGCGCGGTCGAAATTGAGCCCTTTTCCTTTTACACGGACTATCCCGTTTGGGTCTTTATTCTAGCGCGTCGGTACGACTTGGCATTGGAGCGGACGCTAGAGACTGTGCAAGCCCGGCCGAATTGGGTCTGGGGACATTACGCTCTCGCGCAAATTTATGAGCAGACGGGCAAAACCGACGATGCCGTTCAGGAATTCCTGAAAGTCGACGAACTATTCGGAACTGATCCAGAATGGATCGGACCGCTCAAGGAAGCATTTGCTAGATCTGGCGCACGGGGATATTGGATTCGAACCTTGGAACGCTACAGGAAGTCGGCGAAATCTCGCTACGTGTCGCCTGGAATGGTAGCCGCTGTCTGTGCGCGGGTTGGCGATAAGCAATGCGCCTTTGAGTGGCTAGAGAAAGGTTTCGAGGAACGCGACGACTTGCTGATCAACCTCAAGGTTGAGCCGATCTTCGACAGGCTCCACTCCGACCCGCGCTTCCAACATATGGTACGCCGTGTCGGCTTGCCGCAATAAGGCCCTCGTGTGCGGAAACGTTGAAGTTTCGGCACAGCCGCATAGAGGAATCTTAGTTCATCAGTCCAATAATTTGCAGCGTACGTTGAAGCTACGTTTCCGGCACATGAATCGCTGTTCCAACACCACTAATGTATGAATGTATGCAGCCGAGGTACATCTTGCCGAACCTAGCGAGAGCAGCCTTTCTTACTTTCTGATCGCAGGATTCGGCCACGTGAAGGCCTCGTGAGTCTACGTCAACCTGGAAATCGAGTTGTGACTCCCACGTATCGTACGGAGGAGGACCAGCGGCGAAGAAGTTGTACCGTAAACCAGCCCAGAGCTCAAACTCCAGTTCCATATCGAGATTAGGGTCGTAGCCTGAGTTCGCACCCGCCTTGACTTTCTTCCTGATAAAACCGAGCTCTGCCAGGAGCATCGTTGCACAGGTGTGCGCAATGAGATCCGCAGCTTGCAGCCCGAGAACCTGTACCGAATCCTGTTCGAAATGGAGGCTGCATGGTTGTATGGTGCGAAGAACTTCCGCCGCCCTTTGGCTTGCGGCAGAACTGTCGAAAATACCCCGATCGAAGAATATGTCGTGCAATCCGCTCCGGAACTCGTTTGTCGACAGGATCTTTTTGAGCCCAAGAAGAGCTTCGGAACCGAGAAGTTGACGCGGGCGGTCAGGCGCGACAACAACTCCGATACGGCAGTGGTCGCGAACAACTGATCTCAAGAGCTCGCGAGTGCGCGCCTGCTGAGGATTCCGGTCCATCCAAGCCCCGCTCTTGAACTCGTCGACCCTGGGAGACAGCCCGCTTTGACGAAGGGCATCAGCGATAGAATCCTCCAATGACTCTTCCGCATACGCGAACGCACCCAAAGAAAAGCTTCCCTCGGGGTGAATGCTCTCGTCGAAGTAAAAAAATCCCATGTGGCATTTTATCGTTTTCGGCTCTGTGCTGAAAACCTGCGCTCCGTCTTGATGATTTCGCCCATGGGATTCGGTAACTTGGCGCAAGTAAATTGGTGTGCGGAAACAACATGGTTTTCACGCACTCCGCCTGATGCGCGTTTTCGTGACACACCGCAATCAGGTTCTGACCCACCACGAGTTGTTGCAAGCGGTCTGGGGCTGCCTGAGGTTGTTCGTGAACCAACTCCGCAAGAAAATCGAGCCCAACACCCAGCCCGGCTTGTCGGGACCGATATTTATGAAATCTTTAGCCTTTCTTTACGAATCTTTTATGCGCATCCGGCTATGTTAAGGCTTCCGCCGCTCCTTTCATGATTTGATCAGCGAAATCTTTGGAGGATTGGCGCGTCGGAGTTGAAAACCGTCAATGCAAAACCACCGTGCTAAACAGTCGACGCCAAACGTAACGGCAACCGGCGCTCAACGGGTGCTGGTCGCCACGACCGCCATGCTTGTATTTATCTCTTTTTGGCGAGCCGCAGCCGTCGTACTCAACGACATGGGTTCGTCTGCATTCTACGCTGGCGCAATTGCTGAACACTTTGTCGGGAAGACAGCTCCTTGGTTCATCCTGGCCATCATGTTGCTCTCCTATGCGGTCCGAGCCGTTTACATCGAGAGCTGCAGCATGTTTGTGCGTGGCGGTGTTTATCGTGTGGTCAAAGAGGCCATGGGCGGAACCCTGGCGAAGTTCTCGGTTTCAGCCCTGATGTTCGACTACATCCTGACAGGACCGATCAGCGGCGTATCGGCTGGCCTATACCTGGCGGGTCTGTTGAACGAGCTTTTGCACTACGGGCACTCCAGTTTCGCCCTGAACGTGAACTGGACGGCTGCGCTCTTTGCTGCCGTAGTCACCGTCTACTTCTGGTGGCAGAACATTAAAGGTATCCCCGAGTCCAGCGAGAAAGCTCTCCGCATCATGTACGTGACCACCGTGATGGTGGTCATGATGATCGCCTGGTGTGCCTATACGCTCTGGGTGCGGGGGGCTCATCTTCCGCCCTGGCCGCATCTCTCGAATCTTGTGTACTCGAACGACGCGCTAGGTTGGCTGCGCCATACCTCGCTGCCATACACCGTCGGACTGATCGGTATTTTGGTTGGTTTGGGTCATTCCGTTCTGGCCATGAGCGGCGAGGAAACCATGGCTCAGGTTTACCGGGAAATTGAGCACCCCAAACTGCGGAACCTGGAAAAAGCGGGATTCGTCATCTTTCTATACAGCCTGATTTTCACAGCCGGCGTGGCGTTCTTCGCTGTGATGATAATCCCCGATTCGGTGCGCAACAATTTCTTCGGTAACCCAATCGGCGGATTGGCGATGTACCTGGTTGGGCCTTTATCGTTGCGGCTTGTGTTCCGGGCTTTCGTCGTAGTGGTGGGCGTCTTGATGCTGGCCGGAGCAGTCAACACTGCCATAGTGGGCTCTAACGGAGTCCTGAACCGGGTCTCCGAGGATGGAATTCTTCCCCACTGGTTTCGCCACCCGCATGGTCGTTTCGGGACCTCTCATCGCCTCCTAAACCTCGTCGTTGGCCTTCAGCTCCTCACGATTCTCTTGAGTCGGGGAAACATTTTTGTGCTGGGCGAGGCTTATGCCTTCGGTGTGATGTGGAGCTTCGCCATGAAGGGTCTGGCAGTCCTTGTCCTCCGCTACAAGCGACCCGGCGAGCGGGAATTTCGTGTGCCCTTGAACCTGAAGGTTCGGAATATCGAGATCCCCTTAGGCCTTGGCCTCATAACGATCGCTCTGTTCGCTTTGTGCGTAATCAATCTCTTCACCAAGCGGGTCGCTACGCTTTCAGGAGTCGCTTTCACGATTATTTTCTTCGCCGTTTTCACAGCCTCCGAAAAGATGACCAGGAAGCACACTACGGCTCACTCCGAGCTTGACCAGTTCAATTTAGAACCTGGTGAAGACCTCACTCCCGAGGCTGTAGGCGTTCGACCGGGGAACGTCCTGGTTATGGTCCGTAACTACAACACGCTTTATAACCTGGGGGCGGTCCTCGACCGGGTCGATACTCACAAACACGACGTCGTGGTACTCCACCTTCGATTTCTCACGCGAGCGGGGTCAGGCGAGTACGAGTTAGAGGCCGAGCAGCTTTTTAGCGTGGAAGAGCAGCAGCTTTTTACGCGCGCCCTTGAGCTGGCGGAGAAGAAGGGGAAGACCATCCATCTGGCGGTCGCTGCGGCCACGGAGAAATGGGACGCGATCTTGCGGGCAGCCCAAAGCCTGCGATCATCTGCCGTTGTTCTGGGGCCTTCTCCTACTAGACCTGTCACTGAAGAAGCTCGTATCGCGGGCATGGCCTGGGAGCATTTATCTGATCCCAAACCCCAATTGACCCTTCAAGTCTATTTCCCCGGCGGCCAGGAACACGTTTTTTATCTGGGGCCCCATGCGCCGCACCTCACTCCTAGCGAGGTTGATCTCTTGCACAGTATTTGGCTTGAACTCAGTAGCGATGTCGCCCCTGAGGAGATTCATCATCACGATGTCGTCCACTTCGCTCTGGGAGAACTCCGGCAGGAGCTCAGCAATACGGAGCGGGAGGCAGTCCTCCGCCGGCTGCGGCAGCATCTCGAGGAAATCAAGGGTCGGCGCGTAACGCACCTTTAGGGTCGTTGCGCCTCATTGTGTAGTGTATGGCCATAAGGGAGGAGAGTGTGAGTGCAGGCCGCATCCTTGTGGTGGACGACGATCCGCAAATCCGCCGCGTGATGCGATTGACCCTGACTGCACAAGGCTATGAGGTGAGTGATGCTAAATCCGGTGAAGAAGCGCTGGAAAGGCTGAACAGCGAGAATTACGACCTTGTCCTGCTGGACATGAATATGTCCGGCATGGGTGGGATCAAGGTTTGCCGGACCTTGCGGTGCGGCCGGCATGGTTTCGAGTTGGCGATTATCATGCTTACTGTGCGAGACACAGAGAAAGATAAAGTCGACGCGCTGGATGCGGGAGCCGACGATTACGTCACCAAGCCCTTTAGCATCTCGGAGCTGTTGGCGCGGATTCGTGCCGCGCTGCGACGAGTACCCGCCGATCCTGGCTTGGAGTTACAGCGAATCAAGCTCGAGGATGTGGAGATCGACTTCTCATCTCGGCACGTCACGGGCCCAGGCCGAGACGTGCGCTTCACGCCGAAGGAGTTCGACTTGCTTTCCTACCTCATCGCGCATCCAAACCGAACCCTTACACATCGCGAACTTCTGCGTGCTGTTTGGGGGGCAGACTACGGCGACGAAGTGGAGTATCTCAGAGTTTTCGTCAACCGACTGCGCTGGAAGATTGAGCCTGATCGCGCTGAGCCTCGTTTTTTGGTAACCGAACCCTGGGTCGGCTACCGCTTTTGCCTGCCTAAATAACCGTCACGCTCCCCTAATTTTTATGAAGTTTTTAGACCTTGTTTATGCCTCATTTATGCACGTTTGCTTAGCTTGAGAACGAACGGTGCTTATGAGCAACCACATCGGTCGTAGCTCCATGGAGCTTTGGGAGCGCTCCATACCCCCAGGTAGAGCGGCGGAGACCAATCCAGGCAACGAGCTTGAAATTAACGTGATCTTCACCGACCATCGGGGTACGCTCGGCGCCTTAAAGACTGCCGGGGCCCTAGCTCATCAATTGCGAGCGCACATCAATCTCCTAGTTCCTCGAGTCGTGCCCTACGCGTTCCCGCTCGCTAGTCCGCCAGTTTCGATTCAGTTTACTGAGCGGCGGCTTCTGGACCTTGCGCATCGGGGAGCACAGGGCCCCATAGTTATCTCTGTCCAGCTATATCTCTGCCGTGACCCGCGGCTATGCCTCTTGGAGGCACTAGAACCGCGATCTCTCGTGGTGGTCGGCGGCAGGGCACGGTGGTGGCCAACCAAAGAAACCAAACTGGCCAGGATGCTTCAGTTTGCTGGGCACCATGTTGTTTTCGCTAGTCTCGAGTGAGCAACGATGGTCCATTAACCTTACCCTTTCGGAACACCTATATGATCTTGTGTCGCGGAAATCGAAGTTCTATCGGTGTAGCTTTGTCAAATGAAAAAATGTCCCGAAAAACATATAAGGGTCGTTTTTTGCATTGTTCTTAAGAGCTTATTCGAACAAGAAGTATTAAAGCTTGAAAATAAAAAAGTAAAAAATAAAATAGATTTAAAAATACTTAGGCCGCCATTCAACAGGGCTATCGCGTGTTGTATCGCGAGACCCACAAACTGCTCGACGATCTCGCCGAAGCCACCATCGATGGAACGCGCAAGGAGCTCATGGAACTATTGGCTACGATTCCGCTCCTCATCATTGATGATCTGGGTATGCGCAAGCTGCCCCTCACCGCCGCCGAGGAACTGCTGGAGATCGTCATGCGACGTTATGAGCGCACCAGTACTCTGCTCACCTCGAACCGACCCGTAGACGACTGGGGCAAACTGCTGGGAGATAGCGCCGCCGTCACCGCCATGCTCGATCGCCTCCTTCATCATGGTCATGTACTCAAATGCGGTCCCCGGAGTTGGCGCACGAAAATAGACTTGCCTCCACAGGAGGCTGCAGGGTAGAACAACTTAGTCCCCGGCCTCTTCCCGTTGGCCGGTTTTGCCCTGACCACCGTTGGCCGGTTTTGGGGTGACCACTGAGGGCTTGCACTTCTTGAGATACACAGGACTTGCTAAAAGCTGATGCTGGTGGGTGAGTATCTTGCGCACAACCAGTGCTGAGTCTTTTAACGTACCGACTCTGAAACCGAGGTCGATTCCCTCGGAAATGGGACATTGCGGAGAACAGCTGACTCTGAATCGCACGAACGCTCGATAGGCGGACTCAAATAAACCAAATGATCTGAAGAGTTCAGGGGCATTGCAGGGTCGATTATTGCCGTGCGGATATACCGGGGACGCGCTCCCAGACATCGGAAAAGCAGTCGATCTGAGTAAGCTCGCAGAATCTAGCGCGATTGCGGTTGAGCGAGAGGCGACTCAGCAGTTCCGCGGGGCGCCGGCGACCCGAAGTAAGTTTTCATGGACGGCGACCCGCTCTAGTCGCCCGTAAGGGCGAGTACATCCTCAACGCTCAGCGCTTTACGTGCGTTCTGGATCTCGGCATCTATGCCATCTTGATCAACTCTGCTTTCCAGAATCACCGGGACATTCTCCGGCACCAGGTGCGAGACTCGTCGAAATGCGAGAATCGATTCGAAAGAGAGAGGGTCATGCTTGCTCTGCGAATTGACCTCACTCACGTGAAGCTGTCTCAGCCTGGTGCTGTAGCGCTGCAGAATCGCAATCGCTTCGCTCATTGTCGGATCCACTTGGCGAGCGTGACCAATATCGAAGCACAGCGAGGCGCGTGGCAAAGCCCCGAAGATATGAGCCAAGTCCGCAACCGTCTGGCCAATCGGCTTCCGCTTGTCCATGTTTTCGACACAAAGAAGATCCCCAAAAAGAGCCCATTTTGCAGGTATGTGCATGGCATCTGGGTGGACGATGATAGGCCACCCACGCAAGGCAACTTGTTCCAAGGCGCTTATCGCAACCGACTCAAACTCGCGATCCATGAGGCTGGGCGCGTGAAAGGCCTTGTACGTAAATTCCCGCAAATCCAAGTCATCCAATTGCTCTACCAGCGGAATCAGCTCGTCTTGTCGTAAAGCCGACAACTCCACCGCCCGTACATGCCTATCGGCCAACATCTGCAGGGCTCTGCGGAAGTCGTTCCTGGCCAGCGCGCCAGTGGAAAAACCTATCAGTCTCATCAAAAGACTCCGTATTTTCTCGTGAGAGGTGCCAAGTGGGAGTTCTCGAAAAAGACGTGGTCGAGAGCGTGTTCAAACTCCTCGCTGATCTCCCTGACGTGCTTGAACGTGGGATCTGTTCTTGAGTCGGCAGCTCGGAGCTTCTCAAGCGCCTCGCGAGACTTCTTGTCATTAAGAACGTTCAGGAATTCCGCATACGCTCCGAACAACTCCCGTGCCATGGTGTTTGAAACTCCATACCGCTCCACTGCGTTGGCCAAGATCTCCAGAGGTGTCAGCCGGACCTGTTCTCTAATGTGATTCACAAGATTCAGCTTTGTATCACTTTCTTCAGTGCAAATCTTTTCTTGCAAGGTTGTATCCAAATTGCCGCCAAAACAAACGAGCAGCCCGGAAGCGAAAATCAGTTTTCTAGACATCCGAAGCTTCGCGTTACGTAAGCCCCACCCCTCTCCAGCGCGGTCTCTCTGTTTGCTAGCGAAATCGACGGCCATGGTTCGCCAGAACCGCACGATGTCATTCAGGAGAAATCGCGGTACGCGGTATCGCCTTGAGTCTCCGGTCAGCAAATGATTGTCTTCCTCCAGATAACGGTTTATAACGCCCCGGATTATTCGCTCATATGCCTGATTGCTCCTGCCGATCGCGACAGACTCCAGTAGCAATAGGATTCGCTCCGTTGTATTCCTATTGGTGTCATTGTGCCCACCAATTTGATGGATGATGTCGTGGCTAAAAGCCATATTTCCGAACGTTCCCGTCTGGCCTGGCGGGCGAAATCGTTCTTTGTGGTCCTTAAGAATCTTTTGGATCTTCTGAGCGATAACCAAGTGATCCGAGTTGGCCTGGCCATCGATTAAATACGTCCAATCCAAGTCGCTGGCAGAAGTCCACTCTCCCCTGGCTAGCAAACCGAACACAACCAGGCTCGTATCTTCTGATGTGTATTTGCCGATTTGGGTGGACAAAAGCTCGTCCAACTCCTGCCGAAAGAGCTGCGTCGCGAGCGGTTGGCAACGGAGCTAGTTGGAGGAAATCTGAAAGACTTGCTGCTGTGCGGTCGGCACCGTTCATCGAGCCTCATTGTAGCAACCTTTGAGACGTTCTAAGGTTCTCTATTAGCAGGTCATCTCTTTTTTCCGGCGGACAAATTGTGGGCGGCGGCGGCACGAATCAGATCCTTCAAGGCCGACGCATCAATACTATCGCCTTCACTGAAGTCGATGGCTCGGGTGTTCTTGGCATCGAGGCCGGCGTTGAACATACACTTCGGATCTTTCAGAGATGCGCCGTTGAAGAA
>WNFG01005555.1_pt1 | contig 14086 bp, 12 predicted proteins | sample 5400431 | NCBI WGS metagenome assembly WNFG01 (sample SAMN13153346, study PRJNA577476) | soil metagenome | isolation source: 120 cm saprolite under Douglas fir tree site 2 hole 3 replicate 2 | place: USA:California | collected 2015-04-18
ATCAGTGTTCTTCATATTGAGAGAGGATAAAATTAGATCCACCATTCAGATTCAAACAGATAAACACCTGCAACATCATGATAAGTGGAAGCGACAGGGACATGAAACTCCCCACTTGCCGCGGGCAGCACCTCGGCGATGGTGGCAACCAAGAGCCAAATTAGACCCTTGTGAATGGGGAGCAGCATATTAGCGGATAGAGAACCAGCACAGCCAGCAAGGAATACCAAAAGCCCACCTGTTTCCACAAGAGGCGCCCCAGACCCAATGCGCTGCGCTCATGGAAGCCTAGGCGGAGTAAGCCAAAGAACATGATGAGAAGTAAGATAATGTCGGTGGCAAGGGTGACGAGTATGTTAAGTTCGGAAATGTGCAGATCAACTACTACACAGGTAGATTGCCCATGTTCCCAGACAGCGCGAATCTAGAAAGGAACGAGTCCCAGAAGATTCAACTATAAATGAGGACGGTTATTTACCCGCACAATTCCTGATACCATGGCCCGTTTGATGTCAAGTAAGATTTCTGAACCATTACAGGAGACAACTCACCTTGAATGAGGAATATAACGTTGATCCCCCATACGCCAATTGCTATCGCTATGATGATCTTTTTCTGGTTCCAAATGGCTAGGCTGGCAGTTCGCTTCAGCACCTAATTCGAGAGAAGATATCCAGATGGAGGAATGAACGTACATGCGGAGCACGATCAAGAGAGAAGCAGCGGCAATGGCTAGATATCCAAAGAACTACAAAACCAAAAAAGGCAGTTTGCCAGACATTCTCCCTTGGAGATTAGGCACATTGCAGGAGCTTACAAGTTGGAGAACGGTCTCAACCTTCGGACCATGGTCTATCAGATGGCATATGAAGCAGATATGGGATACGCGCACTTCGCAGTTATATGGAGTGGTAACGTCTATTCCGTATAGGGCGAATACTAAACTCAGTACAGAAGCTATGCGTGTCGTGGAGTAGATCTGCCAAAGGGGATAGATTAGTCCAATGCCCAGTGCCGTGATTGAACCCAATAGAAAGAGTGCATTGCTACGGACCCATATCGACCAACGGTAAGGGCGCTGCTTTCTAATAACACTCCACTCGTAATCGAGAGTAGTGACAAACTCCCAGCTGGAAATAAAGCGTCAGATTAAGTTATGACAGTAGATGGCCCGCGCGGCGGGGCAGACACACAAGTAGAGTCCAGCCACGGCATGCCAGAACTTCGACGTTGCCACTGCCAAAGGAAGTAAGTCAGCTCCAGGAGTTCGCACGCTTTGCTGCAAAAGCGTACGCACAAGTATCCTGCACAACTACAGCAGGATCATGGTAGTTAACCATCCTAAGGGAGATCGACGGAGTAGGAGACGGGAGGTGCGAGATCGATGCAACGGCTACTACTTGAAGCGCTTAGAACGTATATATACATCTTACCTTGCATGTCCTATCATGACATTTTGGCAGTTGATGGGATCATAAAAGGTTACTTGCCAACGATGACATAAGGGGCCATTCGTTTCGAATTGAATGATGGGCAGGTCTGACACCACCGGAGACGCCGTTGAATCATAAAATTTCCGGAGCGGTGGACCGCTTGAACTATGTGATCTCTCTGGTGCAATCTGAGAAAGAAGCTAGATAGGAGATATCTGGGAAACAAACATCGCTGCTGGACCCACTATATATTATCATCATCAAGTCATCATCAATGATGCATTTGGAATGGCATACTTGCTCGTCTAATGACTGAGGACAAAGACACCGTTCAATCCACCATATGTTCAGTATGTTCAGTTGCCTTGAATTGAGGAGGGAAAGTAACGTGATGAACGAGTTGGTGTGATGCCGAGCAAGACGAGCACGGCGACGATAACGGCGATGGGGAGAGAAGATGAGGCAAGAGAGGAGTTTTGAGGCGACGGCACACAAGTCGAAGAAAGGAGAACACAAGCTAATGAAATTGGGACGCGACAGAAAGTCTTAAATGTATGAGATACTATGAATAGAGTATAGTGAGTGAGGTTCTTTGAACATTAAAGCGTAAACTTGTGAGACAATATCCTCAATAGGTGGGACGGAAATGAAGCAAGCAAGGGTATGAAACCCCTTTGGGCCACTTGCATTTGACGCCATGGGACAGGTGATCGTACGAGGTATGAAAGAGGAGGAATAAAGCGTTAGTAAGGTAGGAAAAGCAGGTAGTCGGAAAGCGCCCGCTCTTTGCTGAAAGGGGATGGACGCACACTGGGTAATCTAGAGTGTCAGATTGAAACAGAGAGGCATAGGAAACAGATCAAAGGGAGGCAAACAAGATGTGAGCACGAGGCCCATGGGGATCCAAAAATTGAGCAGGGCCACGCGAGGTGAAACACCGGAGCGTGGTAACACGGCGGGCACGAGCAGATCTGTAAATAGTTGTCGTGTCGCACAGCTCAACATTGAGCCGGAATAATTTTTATCTATTAACTGTATCAAGTTGTCTGGCATATAAGAGGCCATCAGCAAATCAAATCACTTGATTGTTTCATTATTATTTGTAAGGGCAATCAAGTCAACTTAGTTGCCAATTTATTCGACACAAGTTGATTCTTTAGTCGACGATTTGCAGAATCTACTCATATTATCCGCTCCTGCCCGTCGTGTAAGAGCACGAGCTGCAGCGCGGCAAAATCCGCCACATTCAACAAAGGGGCAAGACGTGTGTCGGCTTCTTCGCTCGGGCGAACATCCAGCACCCTCGGGCTGAAGAGGCTGATAACCAGGAGAAAACAAGGGACAGCACGCGGCATGCAGGTTTGAAATGTGAGGATGAGCTCAAAAAAGGGGGCTGTATTGTAGAGTGTGGTAATGGGATTTATAAACTTGCTAAGGTCCAGGAAGAGGTGCTGTCGGGTACGACGGTCACGTGGCGTGTGACAATATATACTCAACTAAATGCGAGTGGCACTGTGGCAGATACAATTAATGTGCTTTAAGAATGGAAGGTCTGGAAAGATATGGTATCGAAGAAAGAGTAATGACGTCGAAAGGAAGACTGAGCTGAGGCACCCGCGGCACTATCTACCTTAAAAATGTCCCCGTAGACCCAACGCACGACCATAAAGTACTGGTTCCCAGCACGCGGTGGGACCCAGCGCATAACGCCCTGTAATTTCCAACGAGGAAAAGCGCTTTCACCAAGGCCCGGGCTATGCGTGGGTTTGTCACGGCTAGTGTCATTCAGGGAAAAGGCGATAAGCGATATGTAAGCCTCGGGCGTTCACAGCCCTGCGTTGGCTAAAAAAAGGGGGGGCACTGATAGAAGTGGGACAAGAGACGAAACCCCACGGAGAAACGCGAGAGTTAAGGCCTCGGGCTGCGATAGCCACGATGGCTAAGGTGCATAAGAACGTGCTGGGCTAGCGCGGGTGAAAACTCTAGAGGGAAAAATGTCTCGTTGAGATGTTGGACGAGCAATTCAGAAACATCGCCGGAGCATGAAGTTGTTATTCTTCGGTCGTCGTTTGCTGAATGACGGATGTTGAGCGGCACAACTTCGGTGTGGGTGGCGATCTTCGGGATAAATTGGGGAAATAAGCTACGCGTATATGCATCCCCAAAAGAAAAGCGGAGACTTTCATCGATGCGAGACCAAATGTGTGTGGATCAAGTACGTGTCTTGGACGGATTGAAAGCTAACCTCCACGTTATTCGTTCCGTTCTTCTGCCGCTACCGTGTCTGCCAGTGTCTGCCAGTGTCTGCCAGCTCCTGCAAAATCGAAACACACTCTTAAGATTATATTGGTAATCCTCAAGAGGTAATGGGCTGGGGAAAGAAGCAAGCCAGATCACCATCTGTATCCAAATTCTTGTACCCCATGAGTTGCCGGTGGGAGTCACTGGCAAGAAGGATGTAAGAAAATGTATGCCATGCCGTCGGAGGAGTATGTCCTTTCTGTTGGAATCGAGCTCGTGCGGCTCGTTATTCGGTCGCTTTTAGTACAATACACTAGTTTTTAGCAGCACACTAATGATTCCTTCCATTCAGAGTACTGACATATATTCATTCCAAGTAGTACATAAAGCATGTAAATAAATCGGGGCGCCCTCGCGCGTTTGCCCACTCCCCACCGAATCCCACTCGTTTCCCGCACGCGCATCGTGTTTTTCCTACACTTTCTGAGTATATAATGTCATGAGAGTTGAGCCGCTCATAAAGACTATGTTCCGGGTACGAGGCATGCAACAAATGCCGCGGCAACCATATGTTATAGGACTTGCATTAAAGAACCCCTCATTATTCTCCGCATTTTCGTCATCGAGCCTGGGTTGCCTGTTAGGCTACTCACGCGGTTGACCTCCGGCATTGATGGGCAAGCCACACTGGCTCATTTCCTTCATCCGATCTTGCTCGCCCGTCCTAATTATAGCCATCTCCATGTGGCTCGGCAGAGTGGACGATGTAGTAACTCCATTTGCATTCGCATTCGATTCCATGCGACCATTTTCTTGGAGGCTTGTGGGATCGCCCGACCTACCGCTTCAATACGGTGAGCGGGGAGAAGAATGGGATGGAGTCATGTCGTACAGTTCGTGGCCCCCGATGGAGGCATAGTCTACCAGACTGCGATGGATCCGAGTCGCAGCAATTGACAAAGTGGCCATCGAGGGAGGCAAGAACATCTGTAATTCCAAGGAGCGTTAAAGACAGATAGCTACCCCCACGAGTAACAAAAAAGAACGGACATAGTTGAGCGGATCTAATATTTCAAGCAGAATCGAGTCGAATCATCAGTGTTCTTTGTAAACATAATGGACAGGGAGAAAGAAACTACCACTTAGATTCAAACAAATGAACACCTGCGAGATAATACTGTGATAAGTGAAAGGAACAGGCACATAAAACTAGTCACTTACCGTGGGCAGGACCTCGGCAGTGGTGGCAACCAAGAGCCAAATCAGAGCCTTGTGAATAAGGAGCGGTGTGTTAGCAAATAGAAAACATCACGGCCAGCGAGATGACCTACCTGCTTCCACATGAGGCGTCCCAGGCCGAATGTGCTGCGCTCGTGGAAACCTAGGCGGAGCAAGCCAAAAAACATGATGAGAAGTAGGAAGATGTCAATGGGGAAGGTGACAAGAAGAAGGAGTTTGGAAATGCGCGGGTTGATTATCGAACAAGTAAGTATCAGGGGTTCCCATACAGCCCGAATCTAGAAAGGAATTAGTCCCAGAAGTTTTGACTATAGTCGAGGTCGATTATTCACCCGCACGATGCCTAGAACCATCGCATATTTATATTAAATGGAATTCCTGAACCTCTGCAGAAGGGGAGAACTTACCTTGGATGAGGAATACAACTTTGAACCCCCATATGCCAATTGCTATCGCTATAATGATCCTCGTCTTGTTCCAAATGGCGAGACTGGCTGTGTCTGTGAGCGCTAATCCGAGAGAATATAATTGAACCAGGGGAACAAAACGTACATGCGGAGCACGATCAAGAGAGAAGAGGTGACAAAGGATAGATACCCAAAAGACTACAAAACCAAAATAAAGCAGGTGTGCCAGACATTCTTCCTCAGAGTTTAGGCGAGTCGGAGGAGCTTACAAGTTGGAGAATGATCTCAACCTTGGGACCATGGATTATCAGTTCGTGGGCACATGAAGATATGAAACACGCGCACCTCGCAGTTATATGGACTCGAAGCGTTACTGAGGTATAGGATGGTTACTAAACTGATTAGAGTGGCAATGCGCGTAGTGGAGTAGATCTGCCAAAGGGGATAGATTAGTCCATTGCTCAGCGCTGGGAAATGCAACCCAGCAGAAAAAGCGCGTCGTTACGGACCCATATCGACCAACCGTAAGGGCGATGCCTTCGGATGACACTCCACTCATAGTCGAGAGTAGTGACAAGCTCCCAGCTGAAAATGAAGAGCCAGATTATTATTATGAGAGTATAGGGCCCATGCGGTGGGGCAGACAAACACGTAGAGTCCAGCGGCGGCATGCCAGAGCTTCCACGCCGCCACTGTCAAAGGAAGACAGTGTTCAATTGGCTCCACAAGCTCGCATGCTTTGCCGCAAAAACACACGCACCCTGATCCTGCATGGCCACAGCCTGATCATGATAGTCAACCATTTGGGGGGAAATCAATGGGGCGGAAGGTGGGGGGTACGAGACCAACCAGTGTAATGCCACGTATACTCGAAGCACCAGCGATATATATATATTATGGGGACCAGTGCAATGGCCACGTATACTCGAAGCACCAGCGATGTATATATATATATATTACCTGGATGTTTCATCACGATATCATCGCAGTTGAGGTCGTGAAAAGCGACCGTTGCGCCGGCCACATTGACAAGATAAAAATGTTCATTCGCATTAAACGACGGGCAGGTGGAGCAGTTATTTGTTATTCTATGCTGAGGACGCCGTTGATATATCACAGAATTTCCGGAGCGGTGGACCGATCAACTATGGACCAAGCTTGGGAAATGTGGTTTCTAATATTTGCGCAGCACCTAGTAGACTGATGAAGTTTGAGCAAAAAAGCTAGAAAGGAGCAACACCAAATGGTTATTAAACCCGATATATCTAGGGAACACCACTATGGGACCCACTATATATTATCATCAAGTCACAATGATACTTTTGGCATAGCATACTCGCTCATCTAATGACTCCGGACTAAGATACCTTTCAATCCACCATAATGTTCAGCTGCCCTCAGTGCGTCAGCGTGAAGGACATCCGGTAGCCCGAATGGTGAGCCCGGTTGTAATAAATGCGGAAGTAACCGAGTATGGAAAAGCCTGTGAGCGATACTCCCTCCCTAGCGGTTGATATACTCTAGCGTCAGTGGGATGGGAAGCAAGATATGGGACTCACAAATTGATGTAGCACTCCTCCAGCTACTGCCTCGACCATCGTTCCAGCGACCTTGTGTAGACCCGATGCCTTACCATCAAGTCCTAGTTCCCCGGCGCGTGGCGGGACCCAGCGCATAACTTCCTGTAGTCTCCAATGAGGAACAACGTATTCACCGAGGCTATGTGTGTTCAAAACACGGGCGGCAATGCGCGAATGATCGTGTTCTGCCGCAGCCGAGAGTCCTTGGAGGAAGAGCAACATGTAAGCCTCGAGCGTTCGTCGCCCTGCGATGACAAGAATTGAGTGATACGAATAGAAGTAACATAGGAGACGCGACCCCACCGAGAAACGCGAAGCGCGAGTTGTGGCCTGTGACAGAGTCATGATGGCTGAGGTGTGTGAGGACGCGCTGGGCCAGCGCGGGCGGAAATTCGAGAGGAGGAAAGGTTTTGTTTAGATGTTGAGCAAGTGATTCAGAGACATTGCGGGAGCTTGGAGTCGTTATCCTTCGTCCGCCGCTCGCTGAGTGATAGAAAGTAGAGGGCACTGCCTTGTGGGTGTGGGTGTGCAATCGTCGCGTAGAAACTGGTGAAATAAGATATGGGTCGGCAATACGAAAAAAGTAGACGCTTACTCGAGCGCGGACAATGTGGATGAAGTGCGTGTCTTGCACGGATTGAACGGAGAGCACGCGACATGAAAGAGGATAGGCAAAATGCAACGACACTCTAGGTTAGGTTAGGGTCACTCTCTGGTCACGCGCACTCTCCTATGTCTCGTCTCGTTTTCGAGCTGCGCATTTCACGGCGTAGTTGCAAACGACCACTCTCAAAAGTATGGCGACTAGCACATCGAACGGGTATCTGACATATTACGATGGACCCCTCGTCTGGATAGACTGCGAAATGACCGGTCTCGACTACCAGACGGATAGAATCATAGAGATTGCCGTAAGTGCCTTGCCAAGGCCTCTGTCACAACGAGCGGTCCTTTCCGTACTAATCTTTAAACGCTCATCTCTTGACATATAGATAATCATCACCAATGGGAACCTTGAGGTCGTCGACGATGGCCTGGAATTTGTCATTCATACTGAAAAAGCGGTGCTTGATAAGTTCGATTCTACCCTCACAGTGCAGCATAACGAATCTGAGAAGGTGACAGCATGAATAACTGGTGTGTAGTACACCACAAAGCCGTGCGTGCTCTCTCTGACGAATGTCCACACGTAAACTTACAACTATATAGTCCGGCCTGACCGATGCGTGCCTCAAATCAAAACACACGACCGAGTCGGTGCAAGAGGAAGTATTGAAGTACATCAAGAAATGGATCCCTTTGCAGCGAACAGCTATGCTTGCCGGAAATTCTGTGCATGCAGACCGCGTATTCTTAGCGAGGGAGATGCCTGAAATTGTTGACTGGTTGCATTATCGGTCTCTGGGCTACGCGTCTCTTCACCTTCTACTGCGCACTATCTAATGATCCTATTTGTTCCTCTTATGGTCCGCAGTATTGTTGGTGAGCCACTTCGTTGTCTTCGTCGTCACTTCCTGAACCTATGCCCCCAAAGATGTCTCTTCGATCAAGGTATGGTAGATCCAGGTTCACTAGTATCGTATGCCAAGCTAGAGAACACTCGTTCTTTAGGAGCTACACCGCAGGTGGTATCCACGCCGACCTCTTCCAGACTGTGTTTTCAAGCGTGATACCAAGCATCGGTTTGTACAAAGGGTCTTTCTTACGTACAATTTCAACTAAAGTGCATGCCTCTACCTAGGGCACTCGACGACATCCGGGGTTCAATTGAGGGTAAACGTTCAGTCCTAATTGCCGATTTATGATCTACTCATAAACGCGATAGAATTAAAATGGTACCGAGAATACGTTTTCGTCCCTCCTAACGTGTATGCGAAGCGGTCGTTTTCCTAGTCACCTTTCTCGTCTTTTTCCAGTAATAACATACACTCTCGTTTCTCACGTTGATCCCAAACAATATCCCCCGGCTGCTTGATTATTGACTTAGCTCGATATCACAACTATCCGGAGACGATGAACAGCATTGTCCGTTGCTATGAGATTCGGAACGGATCAACGTCATCTCATTGATCTTGCAAGGCAGAAAGAGGTCCCTCGTCCACGTAAGAATTGCTCATCCTTCGACAGCTTCCAAGTTCAATAAACTACATCTATTACATAGCAACAATATACATTGGATAAGAATTTTTGCCGAATCGACTGCAAATCTAATAAGTAAGATATTTACCAATGTTCCCTCGCATGACAGATTCGTGCATTCCAAGTCCAAGTCCAAGTCCAAGTCCAAGTCCAGTTTTGTTGAAATTGTAGGCGCTAAGCTCATCTCACAGCGATGCCAATGTAAATCCTTCTCGACAGCCGCCATTAGAAGTCCCACAACGTTCCCTAAACACGCAGTACGAGTCAGCGATCTGTGAGGATAGGGCAGGGGTGAACCTACAAAGGCCGGTATTCCCGCTTCCATGCAGCCCTCCATGATCTCTTGGTTTCCCTGAGGATTGGACGTGACAAAAACGACCTCAGCTCTCCACGATGCATATATCTCCCTCACAAGCCTCATTGTGTCAGGACGCCCACCTGCGAGGGCACACTCTAAGTCCAAGCATAGAGGACGACAGGGGAATGCATACCTTGGTATTTACTATCCCAGATTGTTATACGCTCGCGGCCCATATGACGACGGATGAGCCCCGAAATAGTGGGCCCAAATGTTTTTGCCTGCTCTGAGCCTATCCATATCAAATACCTAGAGAACTCAGGACAGCTGTATGAAGTATGTGCGTAAATTCCCTACCAGTCTGAGTTCTGAAAGTGTAACTCAGTCCGATGATAGGTGTCGCATGGGAATAACAGGCAGGTGTTGACGCACCTGAAGGCACGTGGAAAGGGCTGCGCCAATTCCTGACCCCGTGCATACGTGGATCCCCCTGCGGTAAAGAGAAGAGGTGTTCGAGAATCCAGCAAACTGGAGTAGCGATCTGTAACATTATAATGACATTATGCCTTAAAAACGTACCTTGAGCTGACGTGTCCAGAGATGGGTGGGCGGGTCTAGGACGAGATCTCGAGTGAAGTCGCCTTTCATTCCACAAATTAGGTAGTGATATTTTGCGTGAGTTCCTTCTCTGCGGAAGTAGCTAAGTACCAGAGGCACCACTCACAGATCGGTGGTTGAGAAAGTAAACATACGATACGATGCCGAATGCATGATATTCCATGATAGCCGATCGCGATATTCGAGAGAGGAGACCCTGTTGCATGCCCCGCTTAAAGCGGATTACGGCTATTTTCGGCGAAGGCTACCAGGCCAATCAAAAACAGGAAAAGAGAGAGAGAAAAAAAGGGGGGGGTGTACACTAACCACTTCAACATCTACCTTTACCTTCCGGATAGTACTCCATGGCATGAGAATGCTATGAAGGTTGGAATTAGTCACATCACTCGCATATTAGTGGATGTTTTCATACAAGATGGTCATGCCTAGGCAGAACCAGAAGCCCTGTTTATTCGTAATGATGTCGGATACGGAGTTCCATGACCGAGTCGAGGTATCGTAGCTGAAGCTTAATAACACGAATATCCATGCTTTAAAAGAACATCCGTCCTTTAGAGTTCGATCCTGAGCAAATCAGAGCATCCGTTACTTACTAAATATGAGCCCAAGCCACCCAAGGAACCGGTGGTGTCGCTCAAACACGCTATAAATATGGTTTTCTTCCGACATTCCAAATTTGAAGACCAGAGACATACTTGTGGTGTCTATTGCGAATCCAAGGAAGCGCACTTGCAGTACATATTGCCAGAGCGATGCAGGTCACAACCCCAGTGATAAGTATCGCGTCTGGAATGTCCTTATGGTGCTTGAATATCAGGGTCATGTGGTAGATCAGCCACCCAAAACCAGAGACTGCGCAACCCGAATGGATTCCACCGAGATGTTGGAGTGTGGAAGTACAAGCAAGACGAAACCATAAGGGAGTCCACTGAATTGTCGGAATGCGTGAGACCCGTGAAGTGAAGTCAGAATTCCGCGCACCTTCGCAAATAACCTATTGACCAATAGATATAGAAGCCGTCCAAACAGTTCGTTACGAACAAGGATTGCTGCGAGAAGATTGCCCAGGACCAATGCATCTGTGTAGTTCCGAGGATATGGCCATACATCCATGATGGCGACAATCAAGCCAGCAACATTAAGCAAAACTATGAAGGTAAAGAATTTCCTGATAACAATATCGGCATTAGGTATTATCATTGAGGGCACTGAGAAGGCACATACCTGTATGTGTTAAACCATAATCGAAACTGTAGCCAGCATGAGGCGGTTTTACCAATACGCTGTACTCGTCTACGTTCTTTCACGGGAGACGGTGCGATGATGACATGCTTTGATGTCCTTCCCGTCTTCCCATCCCGAGAACCCGGGGAGAGTGCAACCGACTTATAAGATATTCTGAAATCCGAGACCACCCCTCCTTTCTCCAGGTCACCAACTGCTGATGACGGGGAAATGACAACGGATGAGGTACGATAAAATGAGAGCACTCGAGCCAGTGATTCTCGCAAGGACTGGGGAAAAAAAACGGCGAATGAATCAAGGTTTATTGAGCCAAATCCAGTTAGAACAAAGTGATCTATACTGCTCACCCATCCTGGAAGAGCGATGGCAATGTGAGGAGCTCCGGAGAAAATGCGAGGTGTTTGGGTATTGTGTGCGGTATTCATTCCGTAGTACAGCAGCACAGGAGGCAGTTGAGCCTTGGGGAATCTTGCAGCATCTTGTACTATGCGCAATTAGGGGAGACGCAGGGTTCTTGCTATTCACAAGCGGACCCCAGATGCATATCACACAGCCATTCGAACGCGCAGGAAAGGCGTTGAGACTGCATTGTAACACCCGTACCTGCCATTTGCCGCTGGCACGCACCAGCAGCGCGGCAGAGCACGTGTCACCACTCAGTCCCCCAGACTAGCACGTCCACCATCATAGAGCAATAGAGCGGCCATCAATCGTCTCTTGTTCCAGCACTCTGGGTCTATCTTCTTTTCTAACCAACAACCCACGCATTGTTGCGCTCCACTGTGCTGTGCTACTATTCCTATTAACCAAGGAGACTACCTCGAATGGAATCCATGACGTTCTTGATTGAACACGGCACTCGATCGAAACTCCAACGCTTGAGCTTGCAGGAAGTTTCTCTGGGCATCACATCCGTCTTTAGAGAGTGCACTGAGGTGCGCGCAGTCGCCATGCCCCAATCTTCACCTCCACGTAATGACCAGGCCCAATACCGACCCTGCGCCCAACAACCCAACCTAACATCTGACGACATTCCCCTCCAGAACGTCATGATATGCATATATGTTGGATTGAGGAACATACCGGCACGCGCAAATCAAATTATCCCCAGACGAACTAGTAATTCAGATTATATAGCATGGACACTGGCACACGACACCAGCTAATAAATGGGCGCACGCCAGTCTTTCCGTACTTAGTCTCACAGGCACTCGTCCATGCAGTACAGGATACCGTAGATAGTACACTGGCACTGGCACTAGCACTGGCACTGGCACTGGCACTAACTTAGCATATGCCCTAACTGCCCTTCATTCTGTGGCACATTAGTATGGCTGATTTGTACGGAGTCATGATGATTAGGTGAGATTGGGCTTCCAAGGCATTGTTGAAAATTAGCTGGAAATTGGGGGATGAGGAGGTCGTGGGAATAGCGTGATACATGAGATTGTGCACGTGCACGTATTGATTGATTTTATTTCCCCAGTGGTGCGCAACTCTCAAGACTCGGTACTATCACTTTCTGCAATGTATGCGTTGATTACGCTCTAATTTCCGCGGTGCGTCATGACAATTGTCCTTCTCCGTCAGCGGCATACAGTACAGTAATCATCAACAGTCACTGTGTGTTCTAACTCTAACTTTCGGCCGATGGATAAAAGTCTAAAACGCTTCGTTCAGGTACACCCTTCCCTTTCCCCGAATCCCCGGCCTAAATTTCCACTGTAAAGTCGATGACGTTGCAGCTCATATAGCGCAGCCTCCGGGAAATTTATTGAATTTGACTGGCAACAGCGAGATCATCGGGGGTCATCATCGGACCCTCTTTTGTCAATCAGCGCGTGCAAAACACGCATGGCCACCAACATGGCCACCCTACAGCGATACAGGAACAATCTGGGGTTGTGACATCCCGGGGATGTTTGGCCTAATCATGATGATGCGACAAAATTTTCTCAGGCGCTCCGACGACATCGACGTAGCTTTTCATCCGCTCACGTAAACTAAAGGATGATCAATGACCAGACGAGCGCTATGAGCTCATGATGATGTATGCGGGTGTAACAACAGTAAAATAAAGAAAAAAAAATTACACATATGCAAATCGCAAGTAGACCAAACACCAACGAAAGCATGAGGGGTATCTCTTACGAATCCATCGCCCCTGCGCCAGCGACTGTGACGGTCCTTCCAAGGCGTTTCTTTTTAGATCTCGGCGCATTAGTTGAGTTGTCTTCCATTGTACGGCTACGTTTCATCGCTCTGCGCGTGCTACTTCGCCTTGTTTTTGTCTCTTCCTCCTCATCGTCTTTAGGATCATCGTCACTGAGCTTGTAGGCCGCAGCATCTCCGGGGGGTAGCAGATTTGCTGCCGATTGTCGGCTCCGGTCCTGGTAATGTAGAGCGCTCCGGCACCGTAGAGTGCTCTAACTCCACATCAGTGAGCGTACTTGCGAGAGGTGGATTCATCTCCATGGCAGAGGATTTGGGCCGCTTCGTTGGTGCTAGTGGTGTTTCGCCCTGGTCATCGTCATCGTCAGGGTCGCTGTCCCCGTCGTTGCTGTCAACAACGCTCCCCTCCTGTACAGAACCGCTCACGACTGACCCAGAAGCCGACCGGGGTGTGCTACGATCCTGAGAAACTTCAGATAGCCGAGGTGAATACTCTCTGACCAACGGGCCGCCGCTCGAAATAGATGGACGTCGAAACTGGCGGAGACTTTCCAGGGCCGTTCGGCGACGCTCCTTGGGCTTCTCCTCTTCACTCGCTAGGTAGAAGATTTCCTGCTGCTCGCGCAGCAAATCAACGCCCACTAGTCGTCGCAAGACACCAACAAGGTACGGATTTAAGTCGAGGGTCTCGACATTAGGGAGCATGCACTTGTG
>WNFG01003008.1_pt1 | contig 14085 bp, 11 predicted proteins | sample 5400431 | NCBI WGS metagenome assembly WNFG01 (sample SAMN13153346, study PRJNA577476) | soil metagenome | isolation source: 120 cm saprolite under Douglas fir tree site 2 hole 3 replicate 2 | place: USA:California | collected 2015-04-18
TGAGCAGTTCAGCACCTTCCCTAAACTCAACCTTAGGGTCGGGCTCGGTGCCCTTGGTCATCTCCGTCACAAGTCCGAGGCTCATGGGGGTCCTCGATGTTAGCCTAGACGGTGCGTCGGCGTGGAGTCTACTGACCTCATGGTCAGTATTGACCAAAAGGTGGAAACCCGACTCATTGGTCGGAGGTCGGTGTCTTGGCTATGGTCGGGTGTCGTCGAGTCGCCCTTTGGATAATACATTTCGATTCCGATTAGGAAGGAACTGCCCGTGTAAGGTTGACAATGAACGACGCGCGCACGCGATTGGAGATTTCCCCGAATTGACCGAACCGAAATGTGTTGATTCGGCTGCCAAATCCTCTTGGTCACAACTCGGGCGCCGTGGCAACTGATATCGATGGTGGGGGGGCGATTTCGAAGGTTTGGCTATCTGAGCTATAAAGATTCACAAACATCTTCATAGGAATGCGAACTTCCTTTCGGCGCAAAAGGGGTGCGTCTGCCAACGCTTCTCCTTCGGGCCGGGAGGTCCACTCTGGGAATCCTACCGTTGCTACTTACGGAAGCAATCGTACCGAAGGGCAACGGTCCATTGGGCAATCAGTATGTATATCTGCGGGAGCATGGGCCGTAATTGCCCAACGCGGGCCGGAAGGTTAGTGATTCAAAGGCGACCCCAACTACGACGACCACAGATTTCGAGGACGACGGTGGTAGCTTTGGTAATATGGGCAGAATCCCTCCGCCAAACCGTGGCGATAACGAGGCTCAACGCCGCAGTCAGCGTGTGATACTGAAAGTCACTGTGGTCGTTTTAGCCCAGGGGAGCGACAACAAACTACTCTCCGAAGTGACGCGGACCGTCACCGTGAATGCACACGGAGCACAAGTCCTGCTGGGTTTGAAGGTCTCCATTGGACAATTGCTTACGCTTCGGCACTCCGGAACCGGGGAGGAAGTGTCGAGTCGAGTGGTGTATCTCAGCCCTCATCAATCAGAGAAGCGAGAAGTGGGAGTTGAATTTATGAAGCCTTCCCCCGGATTTTGGCGCATTTCCTTTCCTCCACCTGATTGGACAACTCGAAGTCCTGAAGCCAAAGGCAGCGCAAGCCAGCCCAGCAGCACTCGGAGAAATGCAAAACAGAAGAAATGAGATCAGGTTCTCGATCTAGAGCTGTTCCGCAGGGCTTCGACCACCTTACGAACCAGCGTATCGCGCGAGAAGGGCTTTTGAAGGAAAAAGCCCTCCTCCAAAACCTCGTTGCCTCGGTTGTATTCGAGGTAGCCTGACATGTACACGATCCTCATGGTGTTCCGAAGGCCTTTTAGTCGTTTGGCGAGCTCCGGTCCGCGCATCTTGGGCATCACCACATCCGTTACGCGTTCGCAGCCGACGCAGAGATGCTGGAACTCCAATCCGGGACTTGCGTGAGTGGCGTGACTTCCGATCTCTCTGCTGGAGGATGTTTCGTCTGCGCGGGTCATCCGCTGGAGGTTGGGGCCAGGGTCCGCGGAACGCTCACACATAACGGCCAGAAAATAGAGATGCTCGCAGTGGTTCGTGTAGTGAAAGCGCGGTTCGGAATGGGCCTCGAATTTCTGGACCTTGATCCGAACTCCCATGCAACACTGCTGGCCTGGATCAGAACTCTTCAGAAGTCCCGCCTAATAGATGGCGAGTGATACGTCAGGACTCGTTTTCCAAGTTGGGAGCGTCGAGGAGAGTTCGTATGGGTTCCGCACGGCGGAAGCGAAGAAAGAAAAACGGGTTGACTGGGCGACGCTCGACAGGCTGTTGTGGGCGCGTGGAAAAAAGAAGATTTGAGGTGAGGCTCCGACGTCTCTGGCGGGTCGAGGACTAGGAAAGCGGGCGGCGAGAGTACCGATCACGTCGGCTGAGTAGCCGGCATCTCCGCGACTGGCGCCGAGGCATGTTCAACTGGCAGCCACGCGAGGCGATTCTTCCAAGTTGTTCCGAAATCGTTCCAGAGGTTCTCTATTTTCGATGACCATTAGATAAGAACTGCACAGTTACCCTAAGACCGATAGGCAATGGCCTCGAGTTGTCGTCCAAATCGATCACAGCTTCCAGGATGTCCCGGTCGCTCTTGTCAGATGGGTCACCGGTGCTGATGCTTTTCCTGCCCATCATCGCGGATATCCTGGCAACTGAACCGCGGAGCTTCTTCCCATCAAGGGCGTCGGCTTGGATAATCACGTTCTGCCCCACAGAGAGCTTGTCTACGTCTCTCTCATCCACTTCTGCCTTAATGTGTCGGGTCGACGTATCGGCAAGGCTGAACAAAGGGCGGGGAGTGACTGTGCTAAAGGATTCGCCGCGCCTCGCGTAGACCCTCAAAACGGTTCCGTCGATCGGTGCCACAATTGAGCACTTGCCGATGCGTTCTTGAGCGGTTCGCACACGGCCCTCCGCCGCGAGCACATCGGCGTCAGCTCGCGCCGTATCTTCCTGCAATGGAGGCGCGGCGACTAACTCTTCTGTACGAAGGGCGGCTCGGAGATTAGCATCGGCCACGCCAAGATCGCGGACAGCCTGGTCATACGTGGCCCGGGAGACCTGCTCCTTTTGGTAGAGAGCACGCTGCATGTCCATCCGTGATTTGGCTTCTTCGAAGGTGGCCCGGGCTGCAGCCGTCTTTTCACTCGCTATTTTCTTCTCCTCATCTCGCGCGCCGTGCAAAAGCCGGGCGCGTGCCTGGCGGGCGGAATCCGCTTCCGCCATAGCAGTTTGCAACGCCGGCTGCAGGTCGTCACAGGCGATCTCGCCCAGCAATGTCCCTCGCTTTACAAACTGACCTTCTTTCACGTACACGACCTTTAGAATGCCGTCGGCCGCAGCTCCTACCTGAGTGGTTTCCGAAGCGCCTTCGACTCTTCCGGGGGAGGCGAACACGACGGCTCTGCCGGCGTCATTGGCGGATGTTCCGTGGGCTTGCACCGAATTGCGATGCCTGGAGGTTCCGAAGAAGACCACCCCGGCGCTGACCAGCAGAGCCACCAAACCGCCAAGGACCCAGCGTCGCTGGGCGATCATGGTCAGACCACGAAGGGTCCATATGCGCTGGATGGTCATGACTTTGTCACCTTGCGTTGCACTTGGCCATCGCGGAGAGTGATCGTGCGGTCGGCAAATTTCCGCCAGCGTGGATCGTGGCTCACGACAACAACGGTTCTGCCATACTCGTTAGCTTGATTGCGAAGGATTTCGCAGATATTTCTTCCGGCCTCGGCGTCCAGAGAGGCAGTTGGCTCGTCTGCGAGAAGGATCGGAGGATTGCCTGCCAAAGCTCGCGCAATGGCGACTCGCTGCTTCTCTCCGGGGCTGAGTTGGTTGGGCATTTGATGAAGCTTGTCGCGCAAGCCGAATTGAAGGAGCAGGTCTCGCGCCATTTCCGCTCGCCGAGGCTCGCCGGGATCGCGAATTTCAAAACCCAGAGCCACATTGTTGATCGCAGACAGTGAGTGAAAGAGGCGGAAGGCCTGGAACACGAAACTAATCTTTTTTTGGCGAATGTCTGTTTTTTCCGGTTCCCTTAGCTGGTTCACCGCAACGCCGTCCACGAACACTGTTCCTTTATCGGGCGACAAGAGACAGCCCAGCATGGATAAAAGTGTGGTCTTCCCGCTCCCCGAAGGGCCCATGACCAAGGTGAGCGTGCCGCGCTCGAACGTCAGTGAAATGTCCCGCAGTGCAGGGACACTTGCTTCACCTTTGCCGAAGGAAACGCTCGCGCCCTCAACTCCCAAGAAATGGTTAGGCACGGAACACTCTCCCCGGCTCGACCGAGAGGGCGCTGCGAACCGAAGCAATGGATGCCAGCGAGCACATGAACAAGCTGGGCACGACCATGATTGCAGGCAACCACCAGGGTGCGTAGATCCAAGGAATCAGAGATTTTGCGTAACCAATGCTCGGAATAGCAGCCAAGAGTCCGAGAATGCTGCCGAGCACTCCGCAAATCAGAGCCTGGGAAAGCACAATGCGGGCCACGAAGGCTTGGGACGCTCCGAGAGCCTTCAACGTGGCGTACTCCTCGATGTTTTCTATCGTGTTCGCATAAATGGTTTGGGAGACAACCACAAGACCTATAAGAAACGCCAAGACGGCCGCGGTCAGAATCGCGCCTCCTGCGCCAGTTTTCATGGTCCAGTACATTCGGGACTTAAGCGCAAATTCGCCTTGCGTGAGTACGTCAACCTCCGGCAGGCGTTGCTTAAGGTTTTGCTGGACATCCGAAACAGGGTATCCATTGCCCACTCGTAGAAGGATATACATGGCGTCTTCGGGACCGAAACCCATGTACCGGGTGGCATTCCGGTAGCTAGTGAACAGAAAAGGGACACCCAAGAAAGCCCCGTACCCCTGGATCTCGCGTTCGATGCTGGCACGGTGACGATTTATCTCAACTTCCGCAGGTAATGAGGTGACTTCTATTTGTTTGCGATCGCTTACGTCGTAGAGAACCGCATCCGGTGACGTCTCGCCCGCCGACTCGGGCATGTCAGGAACTGGGAAGCGCCTCCCGACATTGGGGTCCGCGCCAACCAAAGCGACGACTTGCTGCTTGCCGTTGGGCGTGCGGTAGACAGCAAAAGCCATGCATACTCGGCCGGTCTCCACCACACCGGGAACGCCGGCAGCCATTTCCCTGACTCGGCTTTCCAAGGTAGTTCCAAACTCAAAGGCCTGCACGCCCCGAGCGGTGATCCAAACGTCGGAATCACTGGCATCAATAAGCCGGGATGCTGCTTGCAGGAAGCCGGCCAAAAGACTGCCTTGAAAGATCATCAAGAATACGGCAAAACACACCCCCAGTACGGTCACCGAGAAGCGTGTTCGGTCGTGAATGATGTTCTGCCAAGCGAGTTTCATAAGAGTTGAGCTATCAAAAAATTTGAAGAGTGGATCGCGTTATGGAACTTAAGCCGTCACGGCTCTTGCACTCTTCCGAGCGGAGCTCTCTCCGTTCAAGTTCTCTCATACTGAAATCTGTTGAGCTACTTGGTTTGCTCGCACGCTTGCCACGTCAAGTCTCCTGCCAATAATGCCGCGGTTCCCTCGGCGGATAATGGTTTGGAAAAGTAATATCCCTGGCCGTACTTACATTGCAGTTTTTTTAGCAAGGTAACCTGTTGAATTGTTTCTACCCCCTCGGCAACTACGTCTAACCGAAGGTTATTGGCCATGGGCAAAATGGTCCGAGCAATCTCCATACCTTCTCCGTCGTCCCCCATGCCGCTGATGAAGGAACGGTCAATCTTCAATGTGTCCAGAGGAAAGCGGTGAAGATAGCTCAATGAAGAATAGCCCGTACCGAAATCATCGATAGCGAGGCGGATGCCCAAGGTTTTAATTTGCTGCAACATCTCCACGGCTCCCGAAGGGTCTCCCATCACCGTGCTTTCGGTGATCTCCAGCTTCAAAGCTTCCGGAGGGAGGGCGAGTTCACTTAGCAACTTTCTGATGTCTTCGACCAGCTTCGGTTGTAGAAATTGCTTGGCGGACAGGTTGACGCTAACTGTTAGATGACGATGGGCGACTGAACTTGCTCTCCATTCGCTGATTTGCCGGCAAGCCTCCCGCAAATTCCACCAACCTAGCTCGCGGATGAGGCCGGTTTCTTCAGCAACTGGGATAAATTCAATTGGTCCGAGCAGGCCGCGAGTTGGATGCTGCCATCGTAATAGAGCTTCGAGTCCGGCGATTTCTCCCGAAACGAGAGTAACGATCGGTTGATAGAAATTGCGAAATTCTCCCCGTTCGAGGGCGCGACGCAGATCAGTCTCGAGCTGCAATCGGGCCATCACACTGGCGCGCATATCTGCGTCGAACACCTCATAACGGGCCTTGCCCAGAGACTTGGCCCGATACATTGCGGTGTCGGCATCTCGCAAGATCTCTTCTGGTTGTTCGTACGCTGAGTTGCTTAAAGCAATTCCGATGCTCACGGAGGTGAACACCTCTTTGCCACCCAAAATGAATGGCGCCGCCAGAGCCTTCATCATGCGGTCCGCGGCGCGCTTGGCATCGCCCGGATCTTTAATATCATCGAGCAGGACCGTAAATTCGTCTCCCCCTAGGCGCGCGACCGTGAAGGTTTCCCCTAGGCGCGCAACTGTATCCGTTGACCGCAAACACTTCTCCAACCGATTGGCTACTCCCACCAGGAGTTGATCGCCAACCAGGTGGCCCATACTGTCGTTGATCATCTTGAACCCATCAAGGTCCATGAATAGAACCGCAAACAACTGGTCTTTGCGGCGCTTCGTATGTTTAACGAGCCGACCTACTCGGTCAATAAACAGCAGCCGATTAGGTAAACCTGTCAGTGGGTCGGAAACCTTTCCTTCGGTAATGTCAGTCTGTGATCCAGCCATACGCAATGCATTTCCGGAAGCGTCATGAACGGCGACCCCTCGGCTTAGCATCCAACGAAAGCTTCCATCTTTATGCAGCACGCGGTGTTCACTCTCGAAATGAGGAGTCAGGCCTTTTTGATGGGCAGCAATCTCCTCTTTGACTCGGCCTCGATCCGCGTCATGGATCCGGTCAAACCATTCTTCAGGTCTGTCCCCGATTTCGCCTTCCTGATAGCCCAACATGGCCTTCCAGCGAGGGGAGAAATGCACAACATTGGCCGGCAGATTCCAGTCCCATAGGCCATCGTTGGAGCCACGAGCCGCCAAGGCATAGCGTTCTTCACTTTCCTTCAATGCTTCCTGCGCGTATTTGTGTGACAGCTGAGTACCTATGCGAGCCACTGCGACAGGAAAATCGATCGGCTTCGTCAAATAATCGTTGGCCCCTAAATCCAGAGCTTTGACAATATCGTCGCTCTGCGCTTTTGCCGTGACCATGATGATTGGCAGGTCGGCCGCAGAGTAGCGCTCGCGCAGCGCTTGCAAGGCGTCAAGACCGCTGATGTCCGGCATTTCAATGTCCAACAACACCAGATCCACGGCGTCTTGTTTGACCCGTTCCAGCAACTCTTTTGCGTTCTCCGCCAGTCCGACGACATAGCCCTTGCGTAGCAGTCGGCGGGCGAGCATGTCCCGGTTCATTTCATTGTCATCTACGATAAGCAACCGGGCCGGACGTGAATTGGTCATAATTTTTTCACCGTAAGCAAGTTGTCGATCTTTTCATTCAAGCGTCCAAATTCAACCGGTTTGGTGTCGTAGTCGTCGCAGCCTGCTTCAAACGCCTTATCGCGATCCGTTACCAAAGCGTGTGCGGTCAGCGCGATAATGGGGATGTGCCGCGTGGATTCGTTGGTCTTCAGTAGACGAGTCACTTCCCATCCATTCATCAGGGGGAGACTTATATCCATCAAAATCAGATCGGGCATCTCCGAACACGCCAGCAAATGTCCTTGCTCGCCATCATGCGCGGTTACAACGGCGTACCCCTTGCGCTGCAAGCGCCTGGAGAGCATGTCCCGGTTCATTTCATTGTCTTCGACCAACAAGATCTTCGGCATGATCGATCTCTCCTGAGGACTTCGATTTCGATTCCCGCTTAGGTTTCCGGCCGCTTGCTATAAAAGGGGCCGTACCGGCCTCCGTGATAGTCGCAGAACGACCAGTTCTGTGCTTTTCGATTAAGACCGCGAGACGGTCGCGATCGACCGGCTTGATAAGATAATTGGAGGCTCCCAAATCAATGCCCATGGCTTCGTTGTCGACGATGGTGACCATGATCACCGGGATTTCCGCCAATGTGGAATCACTCTTCAGTTTCTTTAGTACCGTCCACCCATCACACTCCGGCATAACCACGTCCAGTGTGATAACCAGCGGACGAACTTGCCGCGCAAGTCGTATACCTTCTTCGCCACTCGCTGCGGCAACTGCATGAAATCCCAACTTGCTGAGAAAACGCGACATCAGATCCCGAACCGAAGCGTCATCGTCTATGACTAGGATCGTATCCTTGTGAGTTTTGGATTCCGCCAACGGTGCCATCGCATCACTGGTTCCTGCTGACCGCGCCGATTCCGGTGCTTCCGCAACAACCTGGGCCGGCAAATGCACTGTGAAAGTCGCACCTTTCCCGGGCTCGCTCTCGACGGAGATGCGCCCCTTCATCAACTGTACGAACCGATACGTAATAGCGAGTCCCAAACCAGTCCCGCCGTACTTTCGAGCAATCGAGGCATCCGCCTGGGAAAACTCGTGAAACAGGTTTTCCTTCTGTTTCGCCGTGATTCCAATTCCCGTGTCGCTCACGCGGAATCGGACCCAATTGTGGCCCTCGACCTTGTTTTGATCGACATCCACGGCGATGATTCCGTGATCGGTAAACTTGCAGGCGTTGCTCAGCAGATTGAACAAAATCTGTCTGACTTTGGTGACGTCCGCGCGCATCGCACCGACCTCGTTGGCCACGTGCACCTGAATCTTATTGCTGTTTTTCGCCGCCGCCGGTTGCAACGTGGCGATCATTTCGTCAATCAACGGCGCCACTTCGAAGCTCTCCACGTGCAGGCCCATCTTTCCGGCCTCGATTTTCGAGAGGTCCAGAACGTCGTTGATGAGTGCCAATAGATGTTTGCCTGCTGATTGGATCTTCCGGAGATCCTTCAGGTCATCCGACTTCCCTGACTCCCGCGTCTCTTCCTCCAACATTTCGCTGTATCCGATGATGGCGTTGAGCGGTGTGCGCAATTCGTGACTCATGTTTGCCAAGAACGTGCTCTTCGCGCGGCTGGCTTCCTCCGCCGTATGTTTGGCCTTGAGGAGCTCCTCCTGCGTCTGTTTTCTGTGCAGGATCTCTTTCTCCAGTTCGCCCGTCCTGGTCTTCAGTTGCTCGTTCGCACCCCGCAGTGCCGTGTCCCTTTGCTGGATTTCGGACAGCATAGTGTTAAAGCCGTCGATCAACCTTCCAATTTCATCGCCGTAGGACTTGGTCGCTCGCACCTCGTAATTGCGGTTGGCCGAAACCATTCTCATGGTGTCTTCCAGGTGCAGAATGGGCCCGGAAATCAACCGTTGAAGCTTCGAAGAGACGAACAATGCAAACAAGCCGGAGATCAGCACGAAAATGCAAAGAATACCCGCATAACGCTTGGCCCTTACGCTCCATTGCCTCATGTCCGACTGCAAGAACAGGGTCCCGAGGTGTTCCCCATTCAGGGTCACGTCGTGGAAAACCTGCAGATTTCCACCTTCAAATCGATAGCCCTTGTCTTGCGAATGGGCAGGGAGCAGCGAGGGTATGACGCTGTTGTTGCGGGCATAGTGCGCGAACATCTTGCTGTCACGGCTGTACAGGCCAGCGGTTATGACGTCTTCCTTGGCTGTTAGCGCCGACAAGGTCGCGGTCGCCGCGGGCACGTCTTTGAATTCCATCGCGCCAGCGCTGTTGTACCCAATGATCTCCGCCTGCGTCATCAGGTCTTCAATCAGCAAGTGCCGGAAGGAAATGAGGTCGTAAATCAGAAAACTGAAGGAAGAAAGCACCAGCGCCGCGCTGCTCGTAAGCATCGTGATCAGCGTCAGCTTGCGCTTGATGGAAAGATTCTGCAGAATCATCCCGGCTTCCTTCCGGAGGCGGCAGTTTGCGGGATGATCTTTGCTAGTGTCAGCAGCCGGGAACTGATGTTCAAGTCTGCTTCACGCGCCGCTTCCACATTGATCTCGAAGCGCACTCGATTGTCTTCCAGCGTGAACCGGATCATGCCTCCCCGTTCGGCAAATCCCGGGGTCTCGCCCACCGTCAGGATCGGCAGCCCCTTCACGAGCTGCACGATTTCATCGATGTGCGCTTTCTCCGAAGAACTAACGAACAGGATTTTGACGTCCCTCAAATCCTTCAGATCCTTCAATTCCTTGCTCCACTTAAGCCGCTTCACGACAAATCCTCGGGTGCCGATTTTCTTGTCTTCGACGATCCGATCGATGATGCTGCCAAAGGGATCCGTCCCTAACACGCCAATCACGATGGGGGACTCCTGCTGCGCGAATGCTGCGGCCGGCCACTCCACGAATTTCGCGAAGTTGAAAATAAAGCCCGCCTTAATCAGGTATTCCGAAGAATCGGGCTCTTGGGCTTGCGCGTCGGCCCAGGATGTCCAATTCAGCGACATGCCCAGCACTAGCATCAGAATTCCGAATCGTCTCAACATCAAGTTTCCCGCCCGTGGGTGCTCAATAGCTTCACAATTTCTATTCCCAATCAAACTTAGAACTTCAGCGTTATGCTGCCGTAAATGCTGCGTTTCACCTCGGTGGGAGAAGTGTTGATGAAATCTGGAATAAATTCCAAATGCCGGTTGTCCAGCAGGTTTTGACCGCCGATGGAAAACTCCACTGATGGCACGGGCCTCCAGCCGAGATGCGCATCCAGCGAGTAATAGCTGGGTATGTTCAGGCTGGGAAGGTGATCCACAAAACGCAGGGTGGTATCGTGTTCGAAATGCTTGGGCAGATCGATCGAAGACCTCACATACCACTGATGGCGAGGGCTCGATCCGTTTGGAATGTCGGGAGTTGGGTCCTGGCTGTTGGCGTTCTTGTTTATATCCATCTGTAGATAGCTATACGAGCCCACCAAGCGCCATTTGGGAACGATTCGCCAGTCCGCGAATAGTTCGACGCCGTATGTTCCGCCGCTCATTTTGTTCGCGGCAACGAAGGGAATGACGATGTCGGTGGGCACCGGACTTCCTTCGAGACGAGGCGCGCCAGGCTCGGCCGTTCGAAGGTTGGAGTAGGTGTTATAAAACGTCGCAATATCCGCCGAGAACGAGGTAGTCGCCTGCACTCGGTAGCCCAATTCATACGCGAGCAGGTCTTCAGATTGGAATTGCGGGCTGCCAAAAACCGTTACAACCGCGGGAAATGGCGTTGGATTCGCAGGCGTCGTCGGCGGTATGACCTCAGAGTTCAGCCGCAGACCTTCCTCGGTTAGTGCCGGGGTGCGCACCGCGCGCGACACCGCTGTCCAGATCGACTGATTTCGTGTCAGCGTCCACAGCAATCTCGCGTTAGGTTCGACCTCGAACCCGGTGAAATCGTTATGCTCGAATTTCGATCCCAGCGTTATCCGTAGTTTCTTGTCAAAAAGCCCTATCTCGTCCTGAACGAATGCGCTGAAATGGTTTAGAGTCACCTGATTTGGCTGTAGGGAAACGGAAAAGCTGGGATCGTTCCGGTCGCGAATCGACCTGTAACCCAGTCCCCACACAAATTGCTGTGAATCTCCGACGTGGAACCCATCTTGGAAATCCAGGTCAAAAATATTCTCATGATCTACGAACAGCGAATTGTCCGCTATCGTGGTGTTGTCGTAATACATCTGCAGCGACATCGAAGAACCTTCCGAGCTGTGATTCCACCGGCCCAGAATGTTTCCCCCGCTGTAGTTTCCATTGTTGGGGAACGTGCCTGAATAGGGGGCGTTTAACGAAGGCACCGTCAAGGTCTCTCCGTAGCTGGAGCGATAAATATCGCCTTGCAGCGTAAGGGAATTCGGACCCGCTGGCGTCCAGTCTGCGCGAAATCCTCCGCGCAGCGCGTCCCAACCGTCGTGCGCGGTCATCCCGGAGGGATACAGTGACGGCCCCCAATCGAAGTACTTTCCGTAAGCTCTGTAGTAGGTGTTGTCGCCGATCTTGTTTCCATAGCGCACGCCACCGGAACCCCGCTCTTCGCTTCCCGCACCCGCGGTCACCAGAGCCGACTGCGTGTCCTTGGCCTTCTTGCTGATGATGTTAATGACGCCGTTCACCGCGTTGGCGCCCCACAATGTCGCTCCCGGGCCACGGATCACTTCAATCCGGTCGATATCCTCGAGCATTACGTCCTGCACATTCCAGTACACACCCGAAAATAACGGCGTATACACGCTCCGCCCATCGATGAGCACTAACAGCTTGTTGTCAAAACGTCCGTTGAATCCTCGAGAAGCGATGGCCCACTTGTTCTCGTCGATGCGCGCCACTTCCAGGCCAGGCACAAGTCGCAGCGCTTCGGGAATACTCGTGGCCCCCGAGCGCCGAATGTCCTCCTGCGTGATTACAAAGACAGCGGCCGCCGCGTCCGCCACCTTTTGTGTTCGCTTGGACACCGACGTCACCTGCATGTTCATCAGGTCTTCCACGCTCAGCGTCGTCACGTCAGGCACGCTCTGTTGAGCTCCCGAGTTGGCGGCCAACAGCACCGCCGCAAAACCTGCAAGCATGGTTCGTCCGGCGGACCTTGCCGCGCCAAGACTCTGTTTGCCAATCAACCGCATTTTTAGCTTCCCTTCTATGAAGAACTCGTCAGCTAAGCTGACGTACGATTCCCCACTGTGGACTTGTTCTTGGTCCCGTGCCCCTGATAGCTGATTTCGTCCTGACGTCCGTTTCATCTCTGTCCTCGTGCGATCTGCCCGATAATTCCGCTGTCCAGCCGCTCAGGATTTTTCCTGGGCGCACAATTCACAACCTTTAGGACTTCTCCCCAGTCACCGTAAATACCGTCGAGTACGTCAACGTGTCCGGCCGGCGCAGATACTCCAGGAATCTCCGCGTCTGCTCCAGCGCTTCACTTTCGCTCCCAAGCAACCGCGCCAACTGAGGCCCGGCTATCTCCAACTTAAGCTCCCACTGCTTCAGGATTGCCGGCTCAATCTCCCCGGCGATTAAGTGATAGCATTCCACCTGAACATCGATGTTCTTTAGCCCCGCCTTTTGTGCCAAGGAAAACAGCTTTCGTCCGACGAAGGGATCAAAACCTGTTGGACTCAGCGCCTTAACCACTTTTTCGGCCGTCTCCTGCACCACTGGGTCTTCCGGGTAGTGCCATAAAAGCTGGCCGTCCAGGTCTTGCAGCAAAACCGTGCCCCCGCGCTTGCAAACTCTGACCATTTCTCGGACCGCACCTTCTTTATCCTTTAGGTATTCCAGCAACATCCGCGAATACACCAGATCGAAGCGATCCGGCGGAAACTCCATGGCTTGGGCGTCCCCGCGAACGAAGTTCACTTGTGGAATCCGGCGATTTTTCTGCTTCGCTTCCTGCACGCGCTCTGCGCTGACGTCGATTCCGGTTGCTCTAATCGACCCGTCCAATGCACAAACCTCGCGTAAAATAACTCCGGGACCACACCCAACTGAAAGAACTTCTGCTCCCGCTGCCACCCGATGCGCGAGGTACCGCTGCACCCATGCGTGCGCGTCTACCTTCAGCTCGAGGCGCATTGCCTCGCGCGGGTCTTCCATAATGTAGTCGGCAATTGCCGTGCCTCTACTCATCACCGTTCCTGACCTATGAGTGCAGGTTGCAGTTCGTGCTTTTCCATGCGCGCCAATAATTTGGTATAGAAACCGTCGACATGGCGGTAGAACCGAGGATGTCCGTCTTTGAGCCAGATTCCCTGGCAATAGTGGCGGAGAAACTCCGCTCCCAGCTTGTATAGGACATGTGTCGCCATTTCCTCGGCAATTACCGGAATCTCCTCCAATTCGAAATTGTCGTACGCTTTCGAACACGCCGTTAGAAGCGCGGACGCCGCCCCGGAAACTTCTGATTCAGGAAGGGTCGGGTGCAGGAGCAAGTCGCAACGATTTTCCAGATAGCTGAAATTCACACCCAAAGGTCCGCGGTAGGCAATCGCCGCTCCGATTGGTTCTTCTTTGTTTGCCCGGTAGGCCAGCCACACATGTCGCGTGCGTCGCAGCCCCACGCCGCGGTAGAGTTCATCAACCGCTGCGAATTCCACGTCTTGCTCCAATTCTTCTGCTGTAATGTAGATACTTCCGCGCGCCGCAGCCGCTATCTCCAAAAGTGCTTCTTGATGAGATGAGTTGTATGGCACCACGCGAATTCGCTTTTCCGTCGGCAGCGACAGTGTTCTGGGCAATGCGAAATATGCGTGCCTTTGCACAGACGATAGAGATTCTCCGATCGTCTGCACCATCGAACCGAAAACTCGCGCGGGAAATCGGTTCTCCGGCCGAAACCAATTCTGTGCCGAGAGATCGCGCCCTTTGCGAATACTCGCAGCGGCCGCGGCCAGCATCACCGCCCGCGATGCATACGGATTGTTTTCAGAGACAAGGTGCTGTGACATCCAGC